>Ga0181520_10009555_pt1 | contig 13343 bp, 11 predicted proteins | sample PEATcosm2014_Bin_29_FD_132451 | JGI IMG/M metagenome (GOLD analysis project Ga0181520, IMG submission 132451) | Peatland microbial communities from MTU Mesocosm Facility, Houghton, MI, USA - PEATcosm2014_Bin02_30_metaG | ecosystem: Environmental > Terrestrial > Soil > Wetlands > Peat | place...
AAAAAAAACCTTTACTAAACAAAGCTAAGTAGCACTACTCAACCGAGTATCACTACCCATATGAAACAGATATAAACGGCTGATTTCTCTATTTTTGCCGCCAATTAACTCATGAAGCAATTTTTATGAACCCGATGTATGAAATAACTCCTTTACTGTGGGACTAAGTATTTCGCGATAAAATATCTGCAACATTGCCGACATGGGACGGCAATGCCAGTGCATTTACGATAACAGCTTTGGTGCCTTACTGGTGATATTCAGCTCAACCGTGGTGCTCCGGTTCTAAGAGCCGGATTCTACAGTGGCGTTGGCCAGAGTATCGCAGATCGTATATCCTTTCTGAACCTCGGACCCTCCTATCATGGAGACTCCCTCTGCCCATGGGACACCTTTCTTGGAGATATCTACCAGCTGCTGAGTTGTGACAAACTCAGCCTTCTTGGAGTCGGCGTAATCCAGGAACTTCTCAAAAGCTGCCTGGTAGTCCCCTGAGCCCGATATCAGGGTGCTGAAGATCGCGACTACGGGTTCTCCCTTGGCCGAGGCCTCGTCGAACTTTCCCCCCAGGGCATCGTACCACTGATCTCCGGTGAGGCCCATCTCCTGGGCTTTTCGGTCGTAAAGAACCAGACGCTCTCCCGAGTAGTTGTAGGTGCTCACAGGCACTGCGTAGAACTTGTGGGAGGCGACCTGGTAAGGCCAGGCATCCTTCAAGTGGCCAGTGGTGTAAAGGATCCCCTGTTGGAAGCCGGCACTGTAATCTATGCCCATGCCGTCCAGAAGCCTGAATGTATCGCCGTTCTGATCGAAGGACTGGGGCTTGAAGCCAGTCACAGTGATGGTGTTGCCTCCACAGATGTGGCAGGCCTCGGCCAGCTTCTGGGACCTCTCCAGGACGGTTTTTTGGGCAGAGGCAGGCATGCGGCTCAGCTTCTCATCGGTGGTATTGCCGGCCATGGCTATCTCGTATCTGGGCGAGGTTCCTATCTGGGTGACGAAGACCCTGGCCCTGGAGGTGGTCATATCTCCCGCCAGGTAAAGGGTGGCGTTCAGGTTCCTCTTGCTGACATCATTGGTCACATTGATGAGGTCTCCCACGGCAGTGTTTATCTGATCCTCAGTGGGGGCGGGGTGCATATCCGCATCTATCATCAGATTGATGACGGTCTGGGTCTCTTCTGACGCCGGTATCACTGACAATGCCAAGGTTATCAAACAAACAGTGATCCCCCAAAGGAATAGTCCTTTCATTACTTTCTATCCTCCTGCTGATGTACTCCACTCCCTAGCCGTAACGTTATTGCCGGTAGACCCACTGCCCATATAATAACTCTTTCGGTAACTGATAGCAGTAAAATAATTAGTTATATTTGTGATATACAGAAACTATTGTATAAACGATCTATAGGATTACTGAAATCGTCAGACTCAAGGTTTCTTTATTTTACATTTGTAATCTTAATCCTGATCCTAAATAAGGTAATGAATAGATAGCACATGATTGAATTTAAATACATGAAGGTTGGATAGCCAAAGCTTGGATATTTGGCCCTAGGAATTGGGGTTGAATACGAGGAGATTACCATGCCCAGTGGTAGAATTAATGCCTTTATTGCTATCGCCCTTCTGACGGGGCTTACACTGACGGTCTGCTGCACCATGGCGACCGATGACCAGACCACAAACAGCGTCCAAGGGGTATCGTCCTGTACCAACATCCTAAAAACCGTGACCCCAGGCGAGCATGTCAGGCTGGAAGCCCCCACCGGAGATTACATCTACGGATGGACAATCACCACGGTGGGTGGGTCCGACAACCTTTATGCCAGCTTCTATAACGGCAACCACCAGCTCACCCCCAACGATATTTCCTCCAGAGTCCTGGAGTTCGATGCCCCAGCGATAGCCGCTCAGACCATCTATGAGGTCCACCTCACCTTGACCGCCAGTGCCCTGAATACCTGTCAGGACACAACCTGCGGAAAGGTCATCATAAACCTGCTGGGCTGTCCCCTTGGAAACCACGTGGATATATGCGCCGACGTTGCGGGCGATGAGCAGTTCTCCTACTCGGGCAGCACTACCGGTCTGTTGCTCAAATGGTATGTGGTAGACCCCAAAGGCAATGCACTGGCCACGAGCTCTGGCGCCTCTACCTACACCGTCAAGTGGGGCAACTATGTGACCACCCCAGGCCCAGGCACTTACACCGTGAAGTTCGAGGTTTACAACGCCCCAACGGGCACCCCTGGCGATAAGCCTGTATATAGCTGCAGCAAGACTGTGGCCCTCGTTCCCAAGCCAAAGGCCGCTATATCCTCCTCATAAGGCTGATGGCCTGGTACCACAGCATCAGGCTGTGGTGCCATTACTCATTCCTTGGGTCTAAAGCTTAATCAGCTATCATGAGCCTCTGCTGAGGGTCCCTGATGAACGGCCTCCGGTAGGGAGCGTCGGAAGCAGGAGCCCTTTGAGCTAGGTTGAGTTCAGCGGCTATGTACATCAAAAAAGAGATAGTCACTGCCATTGTAGCCTTATCTCGGATCACAGTGGCCCTCTCTTTGGCGGTCCTGTGACCTGCCTAGTCTTCATCCTGGCCCGATTGCAACGCCCACTGCAACTCCAAGGATGTTCTGGCGGAAGATCTCTGGCTTGGCTATGCCAATGGGACCGAGATAATATCATGTAGCAGAGAAGGATCAATTGGAGCATCGTTCTGGGCAAGCTTCTACAATCCATGGCGATGGCTACTGCCAGAAGACGCCTTCGGGAGTGCAGCTTCCTCCAGCCAAGGTCTGGATAACAATATCACGTCGTGGCGTTGGGGCGCTTGGTCTACCCCTAAGTGGAACGTCTTCGCGGTGTGCGAGGGTGCCTGCAACACAGATGATATCAACTACAGCAAAGGCGATCCCTGGATAGTTTAGATCTGACCTTTTTTAGTAAATCCCAAAGTTATCCAGAAAGATGGGGCTCCTCCGGGGGACAGCCCTCTGGCTCAGCAAACAGCAAAATATATGGTCGACGAGCATCAAGAGTATCTTAGACTACTATGCTGGATCTCAGATTCGTACGTAACAACCCTGACGTGGTGAGGCAATCCCTCCTCAAAAGGAACATGGACACCGAGCTCATAGATAAGCTCCTGGAGTACGATAAGTCCTGGAGGGAATGCTCCGTCGAGGGTGATAAGCTCAAGCACGAGAGAAATGTCGTCGTAAAAGAGGTCGGGGACCTGAAGAGGCAGAAGAAGGACGCCAGCGCTCAGGTGGAGCGGATGAGGGTCATCTCCGACCGCATAAAGGAGATCGACGACAAAATTCGCGGTTATAAAGCCGATATAAACGAGATAATGCTCAATATCCCCAACATTCCCTCCTCGACTACGCCCCTAGGCAAGGACGAGAACGATAATTCGGTCATAAGGGTGGTTGGAGCGCCGAGAGATTTCAAGTTCCCTCCTCTGCCCCACTGGGATATCGGTGAGAACCTAGATATCCTCGACTTCGAGAGAGGTGCCAAGATCGCAGGTCAGGGCTTCACAGTATACAAAGGCATGGGTGCTAAGCTTGAGAGGGCTCTCATAAACTTCATGCTTGACGTCCACACCAAACAGGGCTACTTGGAGGTCTTCCCACCCGTCCTCATCAATGAGAAGGCCATGACGGGAACGGGACAGCTTCCCAAGTTCAAGGAGGACCTCTACGCCTGCACCGACAACTATTACTTGGCACCGACAGCCGAGGTCCCTGTGACCAATCTCTACATGGATGAGTACGTGGAGAACTTACCCCTGTACCTTACTGCTTACACCGCCTGCTTCAGGCGCGAAGCAGGGAGGCACGGCCAGGATACCAGGGGCATCATACGGCAACATCAGTTCAACAAGGTGGAGATGGTAAAGTTGGTCAGGCCAGAAACCTCTTACGATGAGCTGGAGAAGCTCACCAATGATGCAGAGGTGGTTTTGAAGCTCCTCAATATTCCCTATCGGGTCATAAGCCTCTGCACTGGAGACCTGGGGTTCTCGGCGGCCAAGACCTATGACATCGAGGCCTGGGTGCCGGCCCAGAAGAAGTACCGTGAGATCTCCTCCTGCTCCAACTTCGAGAGCTTCCAAGCCAGGAGGGCCAACATACGCTTCAGGACTCCAGAGGGACCCCAGTTCGTCCACACCATCAACGGCTCTGGCCTTGCTATCGGCAGGACCTTCGTGTCCATTCTGGAGAACTACCAGAGAGCCGATGGGAGCGTGGAGATACCTGAGGTTCTTAGGCCTTACTTGGGCGGGGCTGAGGAGATAAGGAAGGCCTCGTAGTCTAATTTAAAGATTGAGTTTTCGATATGAGTTCCAGGCCTGGTTTTAGGCCTGGGAGCCACGGGTTTTAAGGATGTATTGGTTTAAATATCGACTTTATAAGCTGACATTTATGAGCTTGCTTTCTTAGTCATAGATACATAAAGCATTTAAATTAAAATGGATGAGAGACGGCTATGTTAGCAAGTGAATGGATGGTGCCGGGCCATAAAATACGCATTAAGTTAGTCGATGGCGAAGGAATTAGGACTCATATTGTCGAGATAACATCATATGGTGTACAGATCGATCATGATTGGGATTGCTTCTATCCGTGGGGATCGATTTTGAAGGCATGGCCTGATTGGTGAACCCTTGCTGCGATCGCTCAAATTCATGTATTATGATCTTCAAAGCATTTGATGATGGATTGCACCAGCTCGCCTTAGGGCATTTGGAGCGGGGTGTCTCTAATCCGTCTCCTTGCAGGCTTGGTCTGCGTGAGCATATACCCATACATTGGGGGAATCGCAATAATCGGTTTGGTGGCATGGAGTAGTGCCATTGCTTTGATATTAATTACTCTGATATTCAGCAAAGATAGTGATCCTATCTAAGGATCATTGAAACCCCTTTCTTCCAGACCGTCAGGTCAAGATCGCGATTTCGTTGCGGTTTCAAAACCTTCTCTTCTCTCTCGCGATAAGTTTCATTCACTGTTTATCCATGGCAACCAAGCAAAGCTCAGTCATGACCGAGCAGAGCTCCTTGATTATATTCTTCATTTCAGCCATGAGCGGGACGAACTCATTGCCGAACTCTATGCAGAATGCGTAGACTTTTTCCTCGTTCTTATCCACAAAACACCGGCTATATGCGTAATCATCGGAGGTCTCCGAGGCCAGATACAGGCCGACCGGCTGCTGTACCTTGTACTCGTTTCCTCTAATCTCCGAAAGGGCGCTGCTCATCCGGCTGGTTGCATAGATCATGTGCTCCTTATCCCCGGAGGGCATGTACTCGCCGTAGACTTCTGGGTCTAGATTTCCTCTCTTGCCGTCGTAGATAGGTTTGCGGAAATTCTCCTTTTCCCTCGAATATCACCAAGTTCGAGGCTATAGCTCTAACTCTATATACTGGGGATAATTCTTATTTTGAGCATCTGGCAAAGAATGATAATAGGGTTCTATACTGTAATAGCTAATGCTAAATCTGAGCTGCCATGGGCACCGTACCTTGCTTAAGGCGCTAGCATGAGTTGATCATTAAAATATGAGGCCAAACCTATCCAGCCGTTGCATATAGTCAATCACAACCAGGCAGGGCCGGATGGGGCTTGGAGATGCTGGCCGAGGCTATAAATTCAAACAAATTTTAGCATCATAACTGCCATGATTATACCTAACCCCCCTGCGAACGCAGATCTGAGGCGATTAGAGATCCCTGAAGTCTTCGCCGCAGTAACTTGCTCTAAAGATAAGAGCCGTTCGTTGAACTGCGAGATTCCCGTTTTCAGCTCCTCTATCTCCTCTGAATTGCTCTGTATGCGGTTGCCGATATCCTGGAATCCCATAGATAGCCCTTTGATGCTCTGCTCTACGGCTTGAACTCGTCTAGTCGAGGCCTCATTTTGATCCATGACGAATAAGAGTTTGTTGGATATCGCATCCATATTTTTTAATAAATCATTGAGCTTGGCATCAGCTGATTCCTTAGACTTCTGACTAGTTTCACAAATAAATGTCTCCAGATGTTCCGACTTGACAGAGAGTTCCTCGTGGATCTCATTAACATCTCCTGATAGATCATACGCTCTGATATCCATGGATTCCCGGAGCTTCTGCCCTTGCCCCTCAAGAGCGACTTCAAACTGCTCGATCCTTTTCGCAAACCGTTCCAGAGCATCTTCGATCTCCTGTAATAGCTTGGATTCGATCATTTGCTGGAGTTCTTGGGTCCTTTCTCCAAGGGAGACTCCTAGATGATCGGCCTCTTTCTCCAGGCTTTCCTGGGATTTTTGGAGCTTTTTTACATTTACATCAAGAGATTCACAAGCGTGATCAAAGGATCTTCTCTCCGTTTCTGCAGCGTTTTTCTCAGACTCAATCAGTGCCCTGAGCTCAACATTTACCTCTTCAAGTGATCTTATAGTCGATTCCAAGGTATTTCTTGCCATGTCAGCTTGCTTGGTACATATGCTAGCTTCTGCCATTCGCTGGGCTAACTCGCGTATAGCTGTCTCGGCAGCAAGGATCTCTTCCCTTTTCTTTTCTTCATTCATTTGACAACACCTCCATCTTAAAAGCCTCTAGTATCCCATTTACCAATTTAAATAATGATAAATAGTGAACTTCGCTAGAAGGCTGCGCCTTTTTGTAACAGAACCTAGATATCTCCAAAGAGGGATCGATACGCCAAAGGCTTTCTAGAATTAAATCTTTCTTGGATGGAATTAGTATTTCGGCATAGGACAAAATATGGAGTATCACTTCAGATCGATATGCTTCTTTATGGGTCTCTTTGAAGCCTCTAAAGCCCTTCACAAAATCGATGCCCATTTGCCCATTATCCTGGAAGGCTAGAGCGCAGAACCCAGCGATCATCCGAAGCGCATGGTTATCCAGGCCCGATTTGATCTTTCGCTGGCAGATGAGATATAGGTCAAGCAGGTCATCTAATCCCTTTGTGTCGTCAAGAACCCCCCACCATGCCTCAGAATCCAGTGATAATTTAGCCTTAATCTCTAGTTTGTAAGCATAATCAATCAAATAATCACTGGAGTTTTCGAGCGATCCCTGACTAACTTTGACAGCTTGGATCATTTTCGCTCGATCTTTCTCTTTTCTGGTTTTGATCTTGTTATAACTATAGTCAACCAATCGGCATCCGCACTGAACAATGGTGTGTCTTATGTCTAAAGGGGCTCCTTTGGGAAAATATAGTGCCACGTGGTCTTCTAATTCGTACCTTCCTATAAGATTTTTATAATTGCTCAGGGTAGAAGATGCATCCTGAACTATGGCGGTTACAATAAAAGAATCCCTTTTCCTCTCCCAGCCATCAATTGTGCCCATTAGCAACAATCTATACAACGCCTTTTCCAGAAGCTTGCGTTCGCTTTTCAAGGACGATTTCGCACTGCTTTTGACCAAGGTCGGAAGCTCAGTACAAATCATTTCCAAACATATCCTGTCTCCTATGCTACGGCCTAAGAAAGACGAGCACAGTTTCGTTGCTGCCCATACCAAAATCCTCTTTTCCATCACTCTTCCCGGAAATTCCTCGTCTAAAGGCTCTTTATTTTGAAGGTTTTTTTGCGTATTTGCATTCGATTTTTTAAAGCTATCTTCCTGCCCTGAGAGATCGTAGTCATCCCACGATAAAACTATGCACGATGACCTAACACTATCTTGCCCCACTCGACCACTTTGCCGATAGAGCTCATCAAGGGATATTTGATCACCTACATAAAGAACAAAACTGATATCCCTTCTATCTAAATAGCTTCCGATATCTTTAGAACAGATTAGAATTGGCAATTTTCCTCTTTCGAACTCCCTTAGATCGTTATGGCTGGCTTTCATCCAACTATCCCTTGAGCCACCCCGCCGAAGGAATTTCTTAGGGGGCTCAAGGGAGAAGATTCCAGTTGGTATACCCAAATACGATCCTAGCGATTGAGATAGATTTATCATGCCCATTTTTGAATCGTCTTCCTGGGTACATATGACCAAGCCATACGGAATTTTCGAATCGTTCCCTTGCCATCCATACTCCCTCAGAGTTGCCTTGAGCACAGAAACCAAAACGGATACATGATTCTTGGCGTTCGCTTTATGAAACTCATAATGCACATTCAGGAGATCGTACGACGTAGACTGGATAAGGCAATCAAGATTATTTAAGCCAAATTCATTCATGATATCGAGGAGCTCCAGCCGCGAACTGCTCGATATTAATGCTACTATACATGGCCTTTTCGCAGTGCAATTATCCCTAACATAGCGAACTGCATTCAGATGCTCAGGCTGAAAGTCATGACTCCATTCGCTTAAGGCATGAACATCTTTAAAGATCAAGAAACTAATATGTTCTGGGAAAATCTTCTCCAATCGAGTCCGCATGCCAGGATGCTGGAGGGTGTCCGCGCCTAAAAAAACGATGTTGGCTTCATTCCAATCCACTGACTCATTGTTACCTTGGTCTTGCACCTGCTCTTCTTGTAGCCCAGCAATGACCTTGATCTTGTGAATACCTACCTCAGCTAGATCACGTTCTTGATTCAGGGCCATATAAATAGTCGGAACCACTGCTAGAGATGTACCGGGCTGAAGGATTGACGCCAGTTGATAGGCCAGAGTCTTGCCGCCACTAGGTTTCAAGAGGCCTATCGCTCCTTTCATGGAGAGTATCTGTTCGATCAGCTTGTCCTGATCTTCCTTAAACTCCTGAACCCTCATCAAATTATTTAAAAAGAATTTCAGGGCTTTCCTAGAATCGGCTCTTGAATAGATGCTATCAATCGACCGTGGGATTGAATCAAGTCGAGTGGATCTTTTAGATGAGTACCTGCATAAGGGGTATGGAGCAATACAAGCATCTAAAGACTCGATGCTTAACGGAACATAGTAATATTCAAGGTCCGGTTTTTCGTGTTCATCTGCAAGATGAAGTTCAATTGAGCAATATGTCCCATAGAGCGTTGATAATGCATCAATTGTCTCTTGGATTGCATCCACTACCACATGTAGGTCAAGATTTTGAGGATTACCTATCGCTATCTTACCATTTTTTCCCATATAGATCATACTAGCTACCGATCTGGTCAATTGAGCTTCAGCGATAGGCAATACTATGAGCTCTTGCAGGGCCTCTCTTCTTTCCAGCGGCATCTCTCTCAGTAGTTTGGCAACGTAAAGTACGTCATCTGAAACTGCATAAGAGATCAAATCCGCTAGTTTCCTGACTTCGCTCTCCCAGTATGATGGCGCCATGGATCCAAAGCGTTTTACTATCCATCCATCCTTTTTATCAGAGCAATTGGAACTTGGGCCCAGCTGGACAGCTATCCGAAGCATTGCCCTTCTCCTAAAATCGGGGATCTGAATAAGGAAATCCATTTCATCCATGGGCTCAATATTTTCGTCCCCTGTCTCCCATCCAAGAGAACATCGATGGACGATGAAGAGTGCCAAGTGCTTATCTGGCAAAACACTCGCTAGCTTTTCGAAGAATAGTTTAGCTCTCTGTAGATCGAGTTCTTCCAGACGCATTTGGTATTTTTGCAGCAGAATATTAACTTCACTGTCCTCGATCAGCAGCTCTGGCAAACAGCATACCCTCAGCATGAGGTCAAGATCCTTCAATAAGGGGCTACAAGAGAACTTTATTTTGCCGCTCTGGCTAGTAGACTCTTCAAAGGTCAGCAGCCCGGTATCCTTGGCCTTTTGGAGGATATAGCGCTCTACCATTAGGCTGCAAGGGGCCGGCGTTCCCCTTTGCGCGAGCTTAGCCATAACCGCACCCATAAACATATTGTCGTTTGTCGAAGAGCCCTCTTTTGATCGGGGCAATCGCAACAGGAAACTGCTTCTCTCTTGGAAAAGCCTTCCAATCTCCATTGATGCAAAACCTTCTTTGCTGAGAAGATGGACGACGGCTTCCGAAGCGTAACAGGCTCTTTCGTAGTTTTCCTGGTAGCTACTTACGGGTTTCCCCTGACTATAGGTTATTACGTCCATCATAGATCAACTACACTCTCTATTACTATATAAATATTTCACACACGACATGTCCATGACATATCGTTTTGAGGCCGCCAAAAAGTACACGGGCGGGGTATAATGGGCAGAAGATAGTTGCCACCATAGCCTATATCTTTTAAGGCGATATGGATAGATGTTCCCACGCAATAAGGGATGATTACATAAGCAAGCTTATACAGATGGATGAGCCGCGGAGTAAGATCGTCAAATGGGGATGAACTGGATAAGGTCTAAGCCTTGCTCGTAAACTCGTGCGTAATTCCTGCCTCTAGCATAACTTATGTTCTAATGTTGGTGATTTTTGGCTATAAGCAATTAACCGCTTATATACTCATAACGGTATTTAAATGTATATATTTAGATGAAAAGAAATTGAAGGCCTAAGGAATTCTGGTCTTTAATCTATTTTATGGTCAGTTCATACCGTACGTATTTCCTAGAGACGATAACAATGAAGCCCGTCCATAAGAACCTTCCAGCTATGGCTTCTATCATTACAGCCACTTGAACTATAGACTAATCTTATAATCAATGCTTCCGAGGCTATTAATTGAAGCAATATATTCTAGAGCAATAGCCGCACCAAAACTAAATTTTAGCCAACCAAACCATCCAGATATTATATGCGGTGAGGCCTCTTTATATGAAACATTTCATAAAGAGACCGAGGATTAGAAATGCGTTAATTATTTTTCCATTTGTGATAATGCCGGTTACCTTTGCCTATATCTCCTGTCCGATAATAATTGAAGGTGCATCAGAAGGGATTATTACCGGTGGCTTGATAGTCATCCTCCTCTTTATAAGTTCACTCTTTTTGGGGAGGCTCTGTTGTGGGTGGCTCTGCCCGGCAGGCGGCCTACAAGAAATTTATTTCAATATAAACGATAAACATGTTAATATGATGGTGGCTAAACCGGCTTAAATATATCACATTTATTATAATCATTTTTGCCCCACATTTTTCCAATTCACTCTGCAGGAGGATTAACGGCTATTGATTTGTTTTATTACACTAATCGTGGAATCTCGATAGCAAAATAGAGTGCATACATAACCTACTTGAGCCAGATCGCATTTATCATCACATTTGCCATATTGGGCAGAAAATGCGACTTTTGCCATTATTTCTGCCCAATTGCTGTGATAATGATCCTCGGAAGGAAGATCCGAAATCTCATCAGCTGGCTGGCGCTTCACATATGGACGGATCAAGGCCGATGTGCTGATTGCATGAACTGCTTAAAAAAACGGCCCTATGGGACTCAATGTGAACCTTATGGTCAGACAGGGAAGTATGGAAAACACTGAGTGCATACTCTGCGGCTGCTGTGTGGATGTCTGTCAGAAACAAGCGGTCTGCTATGCATTGATGGGGCATCGTAATCCATAAATGGAAGCTGCAACATCGGCGATCATTTTACACAGGCTTACTTTTAATTCATCGCGCATAAACGAGGAACACCAATGAAAGTCCTAGCTCTAAACAGCAGCCTTCGCCAGGATGGCGAGAGACGAACCGAGCTAATGCTTAACCACCTGGTCAAGGGCATGCGTGAAGCCGGAGCCGAGGTGGAGGTCTTAAACCTGCGGGACAAACCCATCCACTACTGCATGGGCTGCTTCTCATGCGACACCATAACCCCTGGCCAGTGCATAATCCAGGACGACATGGCCCAGGAGCTCTATCCTAAGTGGCTGGCCTCCGATCTGTGCATCTACCGCCACTTCTCTCTTCCACTGGACTCTGAATGCCCCCATGAAAGCCTTCATAGAGCGCACCTGGCCAGTGATGCAGCCTTTCTTCGTCCAGAACGCCGAAGGCAAATGGGTCCACCCGATACGCCACGAGTCCCCAAAAGCGGTCGTTCTATAGGTGGCCGGCTTCACCGAGCCCTGGATATTCCAATCTCTCTTCAACTATGCCAACTTCCTGTGAGGCAGGAGCGGAAAGCTGGTGGCTGAGGTCTACCGCCCCGGCGCCATGTTCATGACCAACCTTCCTCCCTAGAGGCAGACATCCTGGGCGCCACGGAGCAGGCAGGGCGGGAGCTTGTCTTGCAAGGCTGCGTCTTTCCCGAGACCTTAGCCCGCATACCTCAGCCCATTGGCAACCTGGAGACCATAGCCAAAGCAGCCAACATGTTCTGGCAGATCTGCATAGATGAAGGCGTTAATCCCAAGGCCTTCGCAGAAATGGTTAGAATACCGCACCCCCATTCCCGGGATGATTATCTGACCTTAATGCAGCTGGCCTTCTCAGCCGAAGGGGCTGGTGATGCCAAGGCTACGGTCCAGTTCGAGTTCATGGGCGAACTGGAGGGAGATTGCTATTTCATCGTTGACAACGGGACGATACAGAAGGGAATTGGAAAGGCCATGAATCCCGATGCGATCGTTAAGGCTCCTTTCGATCTCTGGATAGATATCATCTCAGAAAAGGCCAATGCCATACAGATGTTCATGGAGGGTAAGTGCAGCGTGGAGGGAAATCTGGCCCTGCTCATGAGCATGAGCCAGTGGCTCGGCTTAAATAGTCCTGTCTAAATCACCCGGTCCAATGATTCCTAAATCCTCGACTAAATGATCCATCCCTGGTCATTAACAAGAGAAAACACACATCGATCTCAGCGAAGGCGGAAGACCGGGCCTTAACTAAGCCCGGCCTGATGAAAAGCCCCTCGACGCTTGTCTTTTAGGAGGGTTTAAGACTTTTATGCCTGCTGAGTGATGTAATTGCGCTTTACTCTGTGGCCACCTCCAAGATCTCAGGGTTCAGTCCATAAAGGCTCTGACGTGCATCCTGGAAGTAGAAGCGCTCTTGAAGGATCTTCTCGCCCTTCAGTCTGCTCAGGGCGTACCTTATGGTTCTGGGCTGAAGACAGGTTTTAGCTATTATATCCTTCTGCGTCAGGAGGCTCCCTGATTCCAGCACAGTGAGGATGAGCTTCGTCGATGGAGGCAAGCGCTCTATCTTTGTGCTTGGCGGTTCATTTTTGGTTTAAGCAAAGACGATCCCCCATTTTCAGTCCACTGAAACCTCCTCTCGTGTAAAACGTTATTAAACTATTCTTTGTGGCAATATTTACCTTCTAATCAAACAACTTTAACATTTATCGTATTATAGAGCATTCCTAAAAACCTACCTATCCTTTTTACAGAAAGCACTAAACAGGGAGAATAATATGTATTATATGTATTACTATGGACTTCTTTACTACTTGGGTACTGCGAGGATTAAATGCAAATCAAGGGAAGTCCAGGCTATCCCAGATATC
>Ga0181520_10009556_pt1 | contig 13342 bp, 11 predicted proteins | sample PEATcosm2014_Bin_29_FD_132451 | JGI IMG/M metagenome (GOLD analysis project Ga0181520, IMG submission 132451) | Peatland microbial communities from MTU Mesocosm Facility, Houghton, MI, USA - PEATcosm2014_Bin02_30_metaG | ecosystem: Environmental > Terrestrial > Soil > Wetlands > Peat | place...
CTTCGCGGCGGCGCATCCGCCTCGCCGCCCGCCAACGCTCCCGACATCCGGCCCCTCCGCCAACCTCTTCAACAATCAGACAGCCAAAACCGTCGTAAGCGCCACTTTTTCAGCAGCCTGCTAGGGGACGGGACCCCGCCATTCGTTGTCGGCCAAGCGTGGCCGCGCGCCCGTCCGTCGACGTTCGCTGAATCATCCCTTGAGGCCCCGGCTGACGCGAGGGCTCCACAGGATGAGGTCCGAGTCGTCCCAAACGCTTCGGCGGTTCGTCACGCAGCGAGCTTCATCTCGGGGATCGCCGAAGGAATGATCAACTTCGCCTCGGTCGCCTCGACGACCTGATCGACGGTGACGCCCGGCGCCAGTTCTCTGAGGACGAGGCCTTCTTCGGTCGGTTCGATCACCGCCAGCTCGGTGACGATGAGACTGATGCGCCGGGCCGAAGTCAGCGGCAGCGTGCATTTCTTCAGGATCTTCGGCTTGCCCTTGGCGGTGTGGATCATCGCGATGACGACGCGCTTGCAGCCGGTGACGAGATCCATGGCGCCGCCCATGCCGGGAACCATCTTGCCCGGAACCATCCAATTGGCGAGCAGGCCACGCTCGTCGACCTCCAGGCCGCCCAGCACGGTGAGGTCGACATGGCCGCCGCGGATCAGGCCGAACGAAAAGGCGCTGTCAAAGGCGCAAGCGCCGGGCACAGAGCTGACGAGGGCGCCGCCCGCGTCGCCGAGAAAGTAGTTCTCCAAGCCGGGGTGAGGCAGGGGCGCGAGGCCGATCAACCCGTTCTCCAGCTGAAAGAACACGTCGATGTTGGGCGGAAGGTAACGGGTGACCATGGCGGGCAGCCCGATGCCGAGGTTGACGAGGTCGCCGTCCTTCAGTTCGAGCGCGACCCGCCGCGCGATGAGTTCCTTAGCGTCCATTGAGCTTCTCTCTTTCCAGCAAGTGGTCGACCAGCACGGCCGGGGTGATCACATCGTCGGGCGGGATCACGCCGACGGGGACGATTTGCGCCGCTTCCGCGATGACGGTTGTGGCCGCCATGGCCATGATCGGATTGAAGTTGCGCGAAGTGAGCGCATATTCGAGGTTGCCGGAGTAGTCGGCGCGGTGCGCCGCGATCAAAGCGAAATCAGCCGACAGCGGCAGCTCGAGCAGGAACGACTTGCCCTCGATCTCGATCTGCCTCTTGCCCTCTGCGACGACGGTGCCGATGCCCGTCGGCGTCAGGACGCCGCCCAAACCGTAGCCGCCCGCCCGGATGCGTTCGGCCAGCGTCCCCTGCGGACACAAGTCGAGTATCGTTTCACCGGCGATCATCTGGCGTCCGATTTCGGGGTTGGTGCCGAAGTGCGACCCGATCAACCTCTTGATGGCTTTGGCGTCGACCAGGCGGCCGACGCCGACTCCAGGACGCGCCGCGTCGTTGGAGATCACCGTCAAGTCCTTGCGCCCCTGGCGCAGCAGCTCGTCGATCAACCGATGCGGCGAACCGACGCCCATGAAACCGCCGATCATCAGCGTCGCGCCGTCGGGAATCATCTCGACCGCTTCCGTTAGCCCTATAACCTTGTGCATGGTTCCGCTCTTCGTTGGTTTCCGGAGGCTGCGTCGTCTCAAGAAGGCGTCCTGCGCGCCCGCCTTGAGGCGCGCCGGACCGATGGGGCCGCGTTCTTGAATTCGTTCCCAATCCAAAAGTGTTCGCGTCTGGCGAAGCGACCGTTCGGTCGCCTAGCGCTCGACGCACATGGCCACGCCCATGCCCCCGCCGACGCACAGCGTCGCGAGGCCCTTCCTCGCGCCGCGCCGTTGCAATTCGAACAGCAGAGTCGTCAGCACCCGCGCGCCCGAGGCGCCGATCGGATGGCCGAGCGCGACGGCGCCGCCGTTCACATTCACTTTCGCGGGATCCCAGCCGAGGTTCTTGTTCACCGCGCACGCCTGGGCCGCGAACGCCTCGTTGGCTTCGATCAGGTCGAGGTCGTCGATCGCCCAGCCGGCGCGCTGCAGCGCCTTGCGGCTGGCGGGGATCGGCCCCGTGCCCATCAACGCCGGATCGACGCCGGCGGCGGCGAAACTGGCGATGCGCGCCAAGGGCTGCAGTCCACGGCGTTGCGCTTCGGCCGCGCTCATCACCACCAGCGCCGCAGCGCCGTCGTTGATGCCGCTGGCGTTGCCGGCCGTCACCGTGCCGTCCTTGATGAACGCCGGCCGCAGCTTCGCCAGCGCTTCGGCGGTCGCGTCGTGGCGGATGTACTCGTCGTTCTCCACGACGACGTCGCCCTTGCGGCCCTTCACCGTCACCGCGACGATCTCGTCCTTGAAACGCCCCGCCTTCTGCGCCGCCGACGCCTTTTGCTGGCTGGCCAGCGCCAACGCGTCCTGGTCCGAGCGGGTGATCTGATAGGCTTTGGCGACGTTCTCGGCGGTGACGCCCATGTGGTAGCCGTTGAAGATGTCCCACAGCCCGTCCCGGATCATCGTGTCGACCAGTGAGAGGTCGCCCATCTTGACGCCCGAGCGGAGATAGGCGGCGTGCTGCGACAGGCTCATGCTCTCCTGTCCGCCGGCGACGACGATGTCGCTCTCGCCGGTGCGAATCTGCTGCGCCGCCAGCGCCACTGCGCGTAAGCCCGAACCGCACACCTGGTTGACGCCGAAGGCCGTCTTGTCGTCGGGCACGCCGGCGGCGCGGGCCGCCTGTCGCGCCGGGTTCTGACCCTGGTTGGCGGCCAGCACCTGGCCGAGGATCACCTCGTCGACGGCCGAAGGCTCGAGCTTCGCCCGCGCCAGCGCGGCGCGAATCGCCGCCTCGCCGAGCTGGTAGGCTGGAACTGTAGCCAAGGCGCCGTTGAAGCTGCCGATCGGCGTTCGCGCCGCAGCGACAATCACGATGTCCATCTTTGTCTCCTCACCAAATCTCACTTGCAGCCGGACGGGTCGCTCAGGCGACCTCGAACAGTCCGGCGGCGCCCATGCCGCCTCCGACGCACATCGTGATCACGACATGCCGAACCCCTCGACGCTTGCCCTCGATCAGCGCGTGGCCGACCATTCGCGCGCCCGACATTCCATAGGGATGCCCGATCGCGATGGCGCCGCCGTCGACGTTGTAGATGTCGGGATCGATGCCGAGGCGATCGCGGCAATACAGAGCCTGGCAGGCAAACGCCTCGTTCAGTTCCCAAAGCCCGATATCCGCGACCTTCAGGCCGTGTCGCGCCAGCAGCTTCGGCACGGCGAAGACCGGGCCGATTCCCATCTCCTCGGGAGCGCAACCGGCGACCGCCATGCCGCGATAAATCCCCAGCGGCTGGAGTCCGCGCCTTGCCGCGATCCTCGATTCCATGATCACGCAGGCCGAAGCGCCGTCCGAGAGTTGGCTCGCGTTGCCCGCCGTGACGACGCCGCCCTCGATGACCGGCTTGAGATCGCGCAGCCCCTCGTATGTGGTCTCGGGCCTGTTCCCCTCATCCTTCGTCAGCGTAACCTCTTTGACCGTCTTCTCGCCGGTGACGCGGTCGACGACTTCCATGGTCGTGCGGACCGGAACGATTTCGGCGGCGATCCGGCCCGCCTTTTGCGCCGCCGCCGTGCGCCGCTGCGACTCGAGCGCGTAGCGATCCTGCGCCTCGCGCGAGACGCCGTACTTCTTGGCGACGAACTCCGCGGTCTGGAGCATCGGCATGTAGGCGTGGGGCGCCCAGGCGATGACGCTCGGGTCGGCCTCGCGCCGCACCCAGTCCATGTAGGCGTTCTGCACCAACGAGATGTTGTCGTGCCCGCCAGCGACAGCGATATCCATTTCATCATGGACGACTTGCTTTGCGGCGGTCGCAATCGCCATCAACCCCGACGAACATTGGCGGTCGATTGTCTGTCCGGAGACTTCGAAGGGAAGTCCAGCGGCGATGCTGGCGAACCGTGCGATATTGCTGCCCGCGGTGCCGGCGGTCAGCACGCAACCGATGACGACGTCCTCGATTTCGCGGCCATCGACGCCCGAGCGCGTCACGGCGTTGCTGATCGCGTGACCCAAGAGAGTCGGCGACTTCGTCGCGTTGAAGGCGCCCTTGAACGCCCGACCGATCGGCGTCCTCGCGGTCGAAACGATAACGGCTTCTCGCATTTTACGCTTTCACCCGTCTGTCGAAGGTCGAGGCGCCTCACGTTCAACGAGAGATCCTCCCCCGGTTCGGATGAGTTGCCTCACCGAACTTCGCGGCAGTAAGCGTCGGTTGGGCGATCAAAGTGAATGTTGGGAGTAGCCATAAAAGCCGACAATATGTGTATTGCACTCACACCAGCGACGATTTCGGACCTGCGCCGACTCGGGGAGGCGGCGGCGGACGAATGGCGCAGTTCGTCTGGTCAAACTGGGCGACCTCTCCTCGCGCCTGTCGGCGTCGACAGCCGGGACGCCCGGCCCGCCAGCGTCGAGAAGGGCGGCCGGAATGGATCGACCGCGGAAAAGCGGTGGGCCCGGCCCGCCCTCGGCAGCGTCGCGGCGCCGTTCCCTCGCCCTGTCGCCAGCCCATTTGCCGAACGAAGGTGGTCGATTCGCATATGAAAGTGCGACATTTACGTCGACTTGATACGCTTCCGTGGTCTATGAATGCCGCCCCAGGGCCGATTCCGTCCGGCCGGAGTTCGCTCCCTTTGGAGGGGGTCAGGAGGTTGCTTCGTGTCCGGCAACGTTCTTCCTATCATCGCAACCATCCTCGAAAAGACGGCGCTCGGGGCGCACGATTCAGAAATCGCCGAATTGATCGAGATGGTGCGGGACGCGTCGCCCTCGGCTTCGATTGGCCACGACATCGAGCGGTTGCATCTTCATCTGAACGCCGTCGCCCAAGTCATCCGCGAAAGTCGAGTGACGGAACGCGGTCTCAATCTGCTGAATGAAACGACCCACGATCTCGCCAGCACCTTGGCGTTGCAGGATCTGCTGCGCACGATCGTCAGTCGCGCACGCAGCCTCGTCGGCGCGAACGTCGCCTATCTGACGCGGCTCAATGAAGATCACACGATCATGCGTACCGTCGCGGCCGAAGGAATGATCTCGCCGGCCACTTGGGAGCTCTCAGCCAACATCGGCGTCGGCGCAGTCAGCCTCGTCGTCAGCGCCAAGAGCTTCTTCGACACTCAGGATTATCTCGGCGACCAACGATTCCGCCACACGGATTCCTTCGATCGCGCTTTCAAAGCCGAGAGCATCGTCTCTCTCGCCGGTTTCCCGATTCTTTCGGAAGACAAGCTGCAGGGCATCCTGTTCATCGCCGACCGCTATCATCGCAAGCTGTCAGGCCGCGAAATTTCCGTATTGGGCTCCTTCGCGCTCCACGCGGGCGTCGCCATGCGCAACGCCCACGCCTTCACGATGCTGTCGGAGGCGCTTGCCGAGGCGGAGCGCAATCGCGTCGCGCTGATCGACTACATCCATCGAGTCGACGTTTCCGCCGCGGCGCATGACGAAATGACCTCGCTCTTGGCGAAGGGCACGGAGTGGCCGCTTTTCATCCAGGGCATGGCCGACCAGATCAGTGGCGCGATCATTCTGTACGACGAGGCCTTCTCGGTCAGAGAGCGGTTCGCGTCGCCGGCCTATCGCGGGCAGTTGGCCGCCGATCTCAAGGACGGCAAAATCGATTTGTCGCTGCTGATCAGCGCCGTTTCCAAGTCGCGCCACAGCGGGCAATCGGTCATCCTACTCGACGTCGGCAACGAGCATTGTCGCGCCATGGCTCTGCACGGCGGCGCCGGAAGAGGCGAGAGCCTCGTCATCTGTCACCTGGGGGACCTGGATCCGATCGATGTCCGCAATCTGGAACGCAGCACCGTGGCGCTCTCGATCGCGAAGCTGTGGAGCGAGAAACGCGAGACGGAACAGCTGATCGCCTCGTCGACCCTGCTGCGACATCTCATTCTCGTCAATCCGCCTGACGCCTCCACGATCTCTGCGATCCGGGACCGCTTGAAGATAGCCACGGACCAACCGGTGATGCTGGCGCTCATCGCGATCTCCGGCCTCGATCGCGCCGTGCAAACGACGATGATCCGCGAAGCGGGCTCTAAGTTGAATCTGCTCGTCGATCTCGTGAATGACACCTACCTGGCCGTCGGTCCCGAGAGATCGATCCGCGCTCTGCTTCAGACTCTGCTCCGCCGCCGGAAAGACTGGGAGATCGGCGGCATCGTGTCGGATCCGTTCTCGGATCTGACGCAGGCCGCCGTCCAATACGCGCAAGTCGAACAGGCGCTTCTCGTGCTGCGCAAGATGAACCGCCTCAACCGGTTCGTCGAACATTCGCAGGTCAATCTCTTCGCCAAGCTGTTCGAGGTCGGGGACGCCTCGCGCATAGCGCGATATGTGGAGCAGGTTCTTGCGCCGATCGAGGAGCGGGATCCGCGCCAGAAGACGCAGCTCAAGAAGACGCTGCTGTGTTACATCGACAGCGAGCACAATATCGTGCGCACCGCCGAAATTCTCGGCGTTCATGTCAACACCGTGCGCCAACGCCTGGACACGCTTCGCGAAATCACCGGCGGCTGGGACGACCCGATCGCCGCGCTGGAACTGCACGTCGCTTTGCGCCTCGACGCGATCACCGCTCCGCTGGAGCGGGCGCCGACGGCGCCTTAGACGATCCTCAGCAAGCGGACCGCTCTTCGGCGAGGCGCGCCAGCTCGGCGAACTTGCGGGTTTGCGACAATGCGTCCTCGAGCGGGAACGACGGCGCTTGGGAGATCTCGCCCCAGCGGGCCGCAATCGTATCGGGCGAGCGCTGCGCCGCGTCGAGATAGACGCCTCGCGTCTCCTCAATGCGCGTTACGGCGAAGACGCCGGCGCCGGCGCCGAGGATGACTCGCGAGGGCGCGCCTTCGCTGGCGAGAAACAGCACGGCCGGCGTCACGGATTCAGGCGACAGCAGCGCCGCTTCGTCAGGCGACAGCAAACCGTCCGTCATCGCGGTCGCCGCGGTCGGAGCCAGCACGTTGACGCGAATGCCGTATTTTGCGCCTTCGAGATGCAACACGTTCATCATCCCGATCATGGCGGCTTTCGCCGCGCCGTAGTTTGCCTGGCCGAAGTTGCCGTAAATGCCGGACGCCGAGGAGGTGAAGACGATGCGCCCGTAGTTGCGCTCGCGCATACCGTTCCAGACCGCCTTCGAACAATTGGCGGAGCCGATCAGATGCACGCGAACGACGCGATCGAAGTCGCTCATTTCCATCTTGGCGAACGACTTGTCGCGCAGGATACCGGCGTTGTTTACGAGAATGTCGATTCGGCCCCATTCCGTTTCGGCCCGCGCAACCATCGCCGTGATCTGCTCGAGATTGACGACATCCGCGCCGTCGGCCATCGCGACGCCGCCGGCGGCGCGAATCTCTTCGGCGACTTTCACCGCGCTGTCGGAGGCTGCGCCGTCCTTGCCGATGTCGTTGACCACCACTTTCGCGCCGCGGGCAGCCAATCCCAGCGCGTGACAGCGTCCGAGGCCGCCGCCCGATCCGGTGACAATCGCGACCCTGCCGTCGAAGCGAATGGTCATGTTTTCGAGTTCTCCTTCTAAGACCCCAAAAGTCTAGGGAACGCCGCCGATCGGCGAAAGGGGCCGAGTTTGTTGGCCGGTCGACGAAGCGCGGCGCCGGGGGTCTTCTCGGTGGCCAGCGGTAGGAGGCGGCGCGGCGCGGTCCTGGGGTCGACCTTGCCGGTGTGGATCATCGCCATAATCACATGGATGGCGCCGGCGACGAGGTCCTTCGCACCGGCGCCATCCAGTTTCAGGAGACAAGTTGTGACAATTTCAGAAGCCGACTTCCCAATGCCTGCTTACTGATGCGAGTACATCTGCAAGGCCTTTCCGAAACCCTTCGCGTGGAAAATCTGCGATCCTTCTCCGCCATCCCAGTCATTGGTCACGATATACATGTCATTCGTACCCGGCTTAAAGGCCAAGCTTGTCGAACGCATGTTGTGGCCGGCGTCACGGCCGGGGATAAGGATCTGACCAATCGGGAAGCCGTTCGGGTTGAACACCATCACCCGTCCCTGACTGTACATCGCGACATAGACGTTGCCATCGGCGTCGACTCGCAGCGAGTCAGGCCCGAAACCCGTGAAGTGATAGGTGATCGCTGCGCCGAACGGAGCAATTGTCGTCGCGTCAGCGAGCTCGACGCGATACAAAAGTCCTTGCGCCACAGAAGTGACCCACAAGGTCTTGCCATCGGGGCTCAGTCCGACGCCGTTCGCGATCGCAACATTCGGAAGGACAGGCGTGATCTTCTTGAAGTCTGGCGATACGTAATAAACGCCGCCGGCGGTGTCATCGGCCTCGCCGCGAAAGTCCGTGAAATAGAATCCGCCGTTCTTGTCGAAAACAAGATCATCGATGAGATATCCATCCGTCTTCGGAACGATGACCTGCATGTCCGAGCCGTCAGGCTTGATTGAGACGACCGAACCCGTGCTCTTGAAGTCGCCCAAACCGGGGACGAAAATCCGCCCATCCTTGTGAATTCCCAATCCGGCCGACGCTCGATCGTTCTCAGGCATAATCGTAGTCAGCTTCATATCCGGCGAAAGACGGAAGACACGTCCGCCAAACACTTCAACGAAGAGGAGGTTTCCGTCGCGATCGAACGAAGCCCCTTCGAGCTGTATTCCCTTGTCGGAGACTTTGAACCACGGCTCCGCGGTAATCGTCATGAGGCCCTTCTCCGATGGCGGAATCGGCGCCGGCCCACGAATGTCAGCGTTGTAGACCAAGGCAGGAGCCTGCTGCGCCTGCACCGGCACAGCCGTAGCCGCAGCGATAATACTCGTCACGGCGACCATGAGGATAGATAACCTACGCATTAATACCTCCCCATTTTAACGACCTTGTGCGGTCGTATCGGTTAATCCGATGTATTATTTACGTTCTGTTTCGGATTCTTTGCTTCTTCTGCAGGAGAAGGTTTGAGGCGCGCGCCGCCGTCGCCAGCGGCGTCAGCCCGGCGACGGCCAGCCCGGAACAGCGGGCATTGGAGAGGGTTGCGAAAGCGGCGGCCAGCCGCCATGACCGCGACCATGGATAGATCGAGGCCCTGGGCGGTGATGACGATTCCCATCCCGCAGCTCAGGATCAACAAGGCGGCCGAATTCGACGCGATGACCTGCAGATTTCCGACGGCGGCGAATCCCCGGACAAACGCTGAGAACAGCAGCATGAGCGCCAGCGTGACGCCCATGACGATGCATTCGAGCAAGCTGCCCCTTCGTCGCCTCCTTCGGATTGCTGTCGGCGCGTTAGCCACGGAACCCCACTTTGTCCGCGCCCTTCGTCTCCAAGATTTCACGCGCCTCGGCAGGCGTCGCGATCTCCAACGACAGCTCTTCCAGGATGCGGCGGATCTTGAGCACCTGCGCGGCGCTCGACGGCGCCAGCTGGCCTCGCCCGAGAAACAGATTGTCCTCGAGGCCGACGCGTACATGCCCGCCCATGATCGCGCCCATCGTGACCAGGGACGTCTGGTGCCGTCCCGCTCCGAGCACGGAGAACTCGTAGTTGTCGCGTCCGAGCAACCGGTCGGCGGTGCTGCGCATCAGGAATAGGTTCTCAGGATCGGTGTTGAGTCCGCCCATGATGCCAAGGCAGCACTGGAGGAACAGCGGCGGCTTGAGCAGACCCTCGTTGACGAAATAGGCGAGATTGCAAATGTGCCCGACGTCGTAACACTCGAATTCGAAGCGCGTGCCGTGCGCGTCGCCGAGCCGCTCGATGATGTGCCGGATGTCGGCGAACGTATTGCGGAAGATGACGTCTTCCGAGCCCTTGATATGGCCCTGTTCCCAGGGATGCTTCCAATCCGTGACGCCGCCGCCCGCCCGGTGGAAGGCGAAGTTCATCGATCCCATATTGAGCGAGCAAAGCTCGGGCTTGGCGATCAGCGGGTACGCCAGACGGTCGTCCAGCGTCATGCGTGAGCTCCCTCCTGTCGTGATGTTGACGATCGCGTCGGTTTGCGCAGCGATCTTGGGGACAAACTGTGCGAACACGGCCGGGTCAGGCGTAGGACTGCCGTCGACCGGACTGCGGGCGTGGAGATGCAGGATCGCGGCGCCCGCGCGCGCCGCATCGATCGCCTGCTGAGCAATCTGGTCGGGGTTGGCCGGCAGAAACTCCGACATCGATGGCGTATGCACCGACCCGGTGATGGCGCACGAAATGATGACCTTGCGTCTCTTCAGTTTCACAGTCTTTTCTCCATGACGGCCCGGTCAGGCAGTCTCGGTGTTTCCGTCGACGCTGATGACTTGGCCGCTGATGTTGCGCGCCAGATCGGAGGCGAGAAACAAGGCCAAGTTGGCGACATCCTTGGCCTCGACCATCCGCCGCAAGGAGATCTTGCGGAGGTACTCGTTGCGCATTTCTTCGAAGGTGACTCCCATGGCTTCCGCGCGCGCGGCGATGACTCGGTCCATGCGCGGGCCCTGAACGCCGCCGGGGAGGATCGCGTTGGCGCGAACGCCCAAAGGCCCGAGCTCGATGGCGAGCGACTTGACGAGACCGACGATCGCCCATTTGGTCGCTGAGTAGGGCGTTCGGAATCCGTAGCCCAAGCGCCCGGCGACCGAGCTCATCCCGATGATCGAGGGGTTGCGCTTGGAGTCCGTCAGGAGCGGCACGAAGCGTTCGAGAAAGTAGAATTGCGATTTGAGATTGACGTCGATCGTCCGGTCGACGTCGGCGGTGGTCAGCTGGTCCACACGGCCCGTCGGCCCGGCGATGCCGGCGTTGTTGACCAGGAGATCGAGCCCGCCGAAGCGAGTCGAGACGTCGGCCAGAACGCGATCCACGTCTTCGGCGCGCGAGGCGTCGCCCACGGTTCCCGTCAGCCCCGGAACGGCGTCAATTGTCGCGGCGAGCGTCGACTCGACCACGTCGGTCACATGGACCTTCGCCCCTGCGGCGACAAAGGCTTCCGCGATGACCCGACCAATCCCGCCGGCGCCCGCGGTCACCAGGACGCAAAGGTCGCGCACGTCGATTTCCAGATTGCGGACCTCGATTTCGGGCATGGTCAACATGGAAGACAAAGAGGGGTCCCTCCCTATTCGAATGAGTTGCGTAATAGGCGCAGGGGAGGAGACGAAATTGAATGTGAATAGGAGCTACACAATCAGACAATAAATGTGGCGTGCATACATAACGGGCCAGCGTGTTTTCGAATCTGCGAAATCCGCCGATGTGGCGCGGCGGCGGGCGGCAAATGCGGCGCCGGAAACGTCAATACCCGCGTGGCGCGTGCTTCAGCCGCGAATGCGGCCTCTCACCAAAAGACGGGGCTCGCGCAGGCGGCGCGCTGCCGGGGGTTGTGGCGGGAATTGCGCCAGAGTCCAGCGAAAGACCTGCGAAGTCGGAGCGAACGCTTCGCCGGGGCGGGATTGCCGGGACGGCTCGCGCGCGCGACGCAAATTCGCCGCGCCGTCTTTGCCGGTAGCGCGAACTGACGAACAGGCGGCGCTCGGCTGCGCAATGACGCAGGTTCTCCTCGCAATGCCGCGGGCTTCCTCATTCGCGGGTAACCTCATGTAAACTACGCCAAATGTAATGCAGCATTAGCGGCGCGCGTATCGCTGCGGTTAACCCTTGGCGCCCATTCTCGCCGCGTCTGGAAACTGCGCCGCCGCGACGACAATCTCGGCTGCGAAGGACGAGGATCGACAATGGCGTCGTCGAGGATTGCGACGAAAGCGGCGGCGCGGCTCCGCGCCGCCACGCGATGCATAACGCCGTCCAGCCTCGCCGAAGCGTCCGGCGTCAACGGCGTCGGCGGTCGCGCGTTCTCAAACACCGCGGCGCGGCCCGACCGTTCAGGGGACGCGAGCGACAGCGAAGAGGCCGAGCAATGAAAGTCGACCTGCCCGGCGCTTGGCGCAGGATCGTAGGCAGGATTCCGATTCTGTTGTGCGTTCCGTCGACGCCGGCGTCCTACTCGTCGTGGCCAGTGTGGATCGCCTGCTTGGCTTCGACTGTTTTCGCAGTTCTCGTCACCGCATCGACCGGCGTCGACATAGCCTGGTCAGGATTCATACGGCCGGCAGGCGTCACGTTAGGACTCGTGGCGATCTACGGAGCGATTCGATGGAGGGGCAGGACGCCGGAGCTTGAGACCGCTCCCGGCGCCCTTGCGGCGATCTGCTGGAGCGGGTTGATGGGACTCGTCGCGACCCATGCTGGGTTGCGCGCCGACAATCCGCTGATCGACGACGCGCTGGCGCGCTCTGATTCCATGCTCGGCTTCAGCGCGCCCTGGTTGATCGGCGCGGTGTCCGGACATGCGCAAATCGTCGGGTTGCTGAATTTCGTCTATCATACGGCGCTGCTAGTGGTCTGGGTGACCGCAGTCGCCCTTTCATTCGGCAAATACCGCCAACGGTCGTGGGAACTCGCGTTCTCGTTCGCCTTCGGCGCGACGGTGTGCGGGATGATCGCCGTCCTCTATCCCGCCGAAGGGACGTTCGCGCACTATCACATCGCCGCCGACGTCGTCGCCGGCCTGCCAAAGGGCGCCGGAACGTTCTACATGCCGGTCTTCGAAGCGCTTCGCTCCGGGACGGTGACGACTATCGATTTCGCCAAAATGACCGGGGTCGTCACCTTCCCCTCCTTTCACGGCGCCACCGCCGTGATGACGGCGTTCGCCTTGCGCGATGTGCGTTGGCTTGCGCCCTTCGCTTGGATTTGGTGCGTCCTCGTCAACATTTCCGCCGTTCCGATGGGCGGTCATTACGGGATCGACCTGGTGGTCGGAGATTTGCTCTGGGCGTTCTCAGCTTGGCTAATGTGGACCGTAACCAGACGAACGGGTCAGCGACGCGTCGCGCCCGTTCGGAGCAGGGCGACGGTAACGAACGCATTCACTTGAGGTTCGCCGCGCGCCCTGACGTTCACTCCATTGTGGCCGGTGCGTTAGGCGGAAGACGGCGCGGAGGCGCAAGCGCGGCGGTCGAACGGCGCTGCGGGCCTTCCCGTCGGCCATAGCGGCGGACTTGCCGAATCGTCGCCGTCCGCGCGACGTGGCGTCGCGCCCTGGCGATGTCTCCCGAAAATCGACGTCGGAGACTTGATCTCGCTGTGCGCCAAAGCAAAAACCGACGACGCGAAATGCCCTAAAGTTGATCGACGCCATCGGCGCCGAGGGCGGTTCGTCGTCTCACAGGGGCGACCGCGAATCGGTTCGATGCGAGGCGCATTGACGAGCAAGGAGAGGAACGTTGGTGGAGCTTTACGGACGCCCGATCAGCAAGGAGGATCTGAGCCGGAGGGTGGGGCAGATATCGCAA
>Ga0181520_10009557_pt1 | contig 13340 bp, 8 predicted proteins | sample PEATcosm2014_Bin_29_FD_132451 | JGI IMG/M metagenome (GOLD analysis project Ga0181520, IMG submission 132451) | Peatland microbial communities from MTU Mesocosm Facility, Houghton, MI, USA - PEATcosm2014_Bin02_30_metaG | ecosystem: Environmental > Terrestrial > Soil > Wetlands > Peat | place...
GCTGGAGTCAACGTTCCGTTTCAAAATACATAATCACGACGACCCCGGCGAGGCGTATAATCTAAGTGAGCCCATTGGCCTTGACCCGCAAAAGTTGCCTGGAGAACTGGTTTTGCGCAACTGGCGGGCGGGGGATAGTTTTAGTCCGTTTGGAAGCCGAGGGGCTCGCAAACTGAAGGAGCTTTTTCGCGAACGGAAGATTCCCGAGGCTCGGCGCAAGGGTTGGCCCGTATTGCTTTGCGCGGGCCAAATCGTGTGGGTCCGCGGATTCCCACCGGCCAGGGGCGTTGCTGCAACCGACCAGACTGAACAGGTCTTGATATTGGAGGAGGAACCTACGCGGCCATCTCCGGTCGCCCGGGAAAAGCCAATATGAAAAAACGCGCTGCAGCGAAACCCAGGAAGGCCCCCTCCAAGATTCGTGCCGCCGCGAGTTCCGGTGTGCGCCTCAAGGTCGTTGTCAGCGAAAAAGACATCCACAAGCGGGTGCGCGAACTGGCCAGGCAGATCAATAAAGACTATGCCGGGAAGACCCTCCACGTGGTGGGGATTTTGGAAAACTGCTTTGTTTTCATGGCGGACCTGGTACGCGCGCTTACCATCCCAGTGGTCTGTTCTTTTGTGCGGTCGCAGGTGCGCGATAGCGATTCCGGCCTCGTGGCTATGCGCGAGATTATGTACATTCCCCCCGTTAAGGCGGCGGGAAAAGATCTGCTACTGGTGGAAGGCGTTCTGCAATCGGGGATAACGTTGGACCACCTTTGCCAGACCCTGTTGGCGCAGCAGCCAGCCTCGTTGCGTACGGCCACTTTGCTCGACAAGTCGGATGAGCGAAAAGTCGATGTTCCGGTGGATTATTCAGGTTTTCAACTTTCCGGCCGATTCCTGGTAGGGTACGGGCTCGGTTATCAGGAGCAATATCGCAATTTGCCGTACCTTGCGAGGATGGCCTAAGAACAAAGAAGGCATGAGCCGTGCGGCGCTGATTTGCATCTAAATTAAGAGGGATTCCAAGCCTGGGGACAGGCGATTCGGGGCTCGAGGAGGTCGGTCCGTGAACTCGGCAGTAAAAAACATAATCTTCTGGGTCGTGATGGCAGTCACCGCGCTGCTGATTTGGGCAGTCGTGAAGTCAAGTACCGGGGAACACGTTCGGGACTTGACCTTTACTGAGTTCACCACGGAAGTCAATAAGGACAATATCCGTGATGTAACCGTGGTGGGCCCGGACGTCACCGGTACGTTCAAGAAAGACAACTCACACTTCCGGACCACGATTCCCGTGAACTTCCCCGACATTTACAAGTCCCTGCAGGACAAGGGCGTCAATGTCACCATCAAGGACAATTCCGGTTCATCCTGGATGACCTGGCTTGCCAACGGTTTGCCCATGATCCTGATTTTGGGATTGTGGATTTTCATCATGCGGCAGATGCAGTCGGGGGGCAACAAGGCCTTATCCTTCGGCAAGAGCCGGGCGCGCCTGCTTTCCAGCCAGCAGAAGAAGGTGACGTTCAAGGACGTGGCGGGCGTGGAGGAGGCCAAGGAAGAACTGGGCGAAATTATTGAATTCCTACGCGAGCCGCAGAAATTCCAAAAGCTGGGTGGACGTATTCCCAAAGGCGTGTTGCTGGTCGGCCCTCCGGGAACCGGCAAGACCATGCTGGCGCGGGCCATCGCCGGGGAAGCCAATGTGCCGTTCTTCTCCATCTCCGGCTCCGACTTTGTGGAAATGTTTGTGGGCGTGGGCGCCTCTCGCGTGCGCGATTTGTTTGAGCAGGGCAAGAAGAACGCTCCCTGCATTGTCTTTATCGATGAAATTGACGCCGTCGGGCGTCATCGCGGCGCGGGTTTGGGCGGCGGCCACGACGAGCGCGAGCAGACCTTGAACCAATTGCTGGTGGAAATGGACGGGTTCGAGTCCAATGAAGGCGTCATCCTGATTGCCGCCACCAACCGGCCTGATGTTCTGGACCCGGCTTTGCTGCGCCCCGGCCGCTTTGACCGGCGCGTGGTTGTGCCGCGGCCTGATGTGGGCGGGCGCGAAGCTATCCTGAAAGTCCATACCAAGAAGATTCCTCTGGCCGAAGACGTTGATCTCCCCGTCCTGGCACGCGGCACGCCCGGTTTTTCCGGCGCCGACCTGGCGAACCTGGTCAACGAAGGCGCTCTGCTGGCCGCCCGGCAGAACCGCAAGACCGTCACCATGATGGATTTTGAAACTTCCAAAGACAAAGTGCTGATGGGGCCGGAACGCAAGTCGATGATCCTCTCCGACAGCGAGAAGAAAAACACGGCTTACCACGAGGCCGGACATGCGCTGGTGGCTGCCAACATCCCCGAGGCCGACCCCTTGCACAAGGTCACCATTATTCCGCGCGGCTGGGCACTGGGCCTGACGCAGCAGCTTCCGCTGGACGACAAGCACACCTACACGCGTGAGTTCCTGGAAACCAGCCTTGCCGTGCTGATGGGCGGGCGCGTGGCGGAGGAGCTCTTCCTGCACCACATGACCACCGGCGCCGGAAACGATATCGAACGCGCCACCCAGATCGCCCGCGATATGGTATGCGAATACGGCATGTCGAATCTTGGACCCCTGGCTTTCGGCAAGAATCAGCAGGAAATCTTCCTGGGACGCGACATTGCCACCCAGCGCGATTTCAGCGAAGATACGGCGATCAAAATCGACCAGGAAGTAAAAGTCTTTGTTACCGCGGGCTACGAGCGGGCCAAGAACATTCTGACGACCAACCGTGAGTGCCTGATCCGCATCGCGGAAGCCCTGTTGGAGCGTGAAGTCCTGGACGCTGCCGAAGTGAAACTCTTGATCGAGGACAAGCCCCTGCCGGAATTCGTCCGCACCAAGCCGCTGCCTCCACAACCGGAGACCGTGCAGGTACTTAAGCCGCAGCCCTCGGCGCCATCCGGAGGGATGCCTCCACGTGAGCGCACCCAGCCGGCGTAAACGCAGGCGCCGGGCAGTATGAATGTGGGAATGTCGCGCGCCGCCCCCCAAGGGGGCGCGCGGCATTTGCAGGAATTGTACTTCGCCCGGTATGTGCAAAAGGTATTCTGATTTATAATTTTATAATACCTTATGTTGCATATCCCGCGCTACTCCTGTTCTACTCCTGATTCAATTGAAACCGCCCCACCAATAATTGCGCTGCTTTTCCCGCGCAATTTTGCCTTTGCCGAACTATACTCATCCAAATCTGTGGGCAGCAAAACACAACTTGGAGGGGGCGCATGAACACGTTTCTGGCGGAGCTTGTAGGCACAATGTTCCTGGTGCTGCTGGGTGACGGAGTTGTTGCTGCGGTGGTTCTGAGTAAAAGCAAGGCCGAAAGCTCTGGCTGGATGGTGATTACCACCGGGTGGGCCATGGCGGTGGCGATGGGCGTGTACATTGCCGGCCACATCAGCGGCGGGCACATCAATCCCGTTGTCACCCTCAGCCTGGCAGTGATCGGCAGGTTTCCGTGGAGGGATGTGCCCAAGTACATGGCGGCGCAATTCCTGGGAGCCTTCCTCGGCGCTGTCATCGTGTGGCTCGCCTACCTTGCCCATTGGCCCGTGACCGAAGATAAGGGCAAGAAGCTCGGCGTCTTCTCCACCTCGCCCGCTGTTCGCCGCCTGCCCATGAATGTGCTCACCGAAATCATCGCGACGTTCATTCTGATGTTCGGCGTTCTCGCCATCGTCGCCAACACTGCTCCGGCACAAAGCGGGCTTACTCCCCTTCTGATCGGATTCCTCATTTGGGCGATTGGCCTTTCGCTCGGCGCGCCCACAGGATACGCCACCAATCCCGCACGCGACCTCGCTCCGCGTATTGCCCATGCCCTGCTGCCCATTCCCGGCAAGGGCGGTTCCGACTGGGGGTATGCCTGGGTGCCGGTCGTGGGACCGACCATTGGTGGCCTTCTGGGGGCGCTGGCATACGTGGGCATTTTCGGGCGATGAGCGGAAGATGCAGGCGGCTGGAAGCTCTGCGCACAAATTAGGGCAGCTCCCGGAGCCGCGGGTATTTGACAACCGCGCAGGGATGAGCGACGGTATTCTATTACCGTGAATACGAAGCTTCGCCCGGAATTCGCAATCAAGATCAGGGGCCGCAAGGTCACGATGGGAGTTCGCACTCTCATCATGGGTGTGCTCAACGTCACCCCTGACTCGTTTTCCGATGGTGGGCGCTACTTTGACACCGGCCGTGCAGTTCAGCGCGGCTTGGAATTGGCACGCGAAGGCGCGGATTGGATCGACGTGGGTGGCGAGTCCACACGGCCGGGATCGCAATCGGTTCCCGCCGGGGAAGAGCTTCGGCGTGTGCTGCCGGTTATCCGAGGTCTGCGGCGGAAACTGCGCGGTGTCCCGATCTCTATTGACACGACAAAGGCAGAAGTCGGCGAGCAAGCTCTTGATGCCGGCGCGGATATTCTGAATGACGTCAGCGGCCTGCGTTTTGAACCGCGCCTTGCGGAGGTGGCGTGCCGGTACGGTGCTCCGCTGATCCTGATGCACTCACGCGGCCGGCCGGAGACGATGCAGCGGATTCCTTTCATACGGGACGTTTGGCGCTCGGTCGTTGAGGGCCTGGATACATCGACTCGCCGCGCCGTTGCTGCCGGGATGAACCGCCAGCAGCTTATCCTCGACCCGGGCCTGGGCTTCGGTAAATCGCGCCGGCAAAACTATGAGATCCTGGCTGGCCTCGAAAGGCTTCAGCGCTTCCGCCTCCCCATTCTGATTGGGGCATCGCGCAAGTCCTTTGTGCAATCGATCGTTGCCGGCGAAGGGCTCGACCCTTCGAAGGTGCATTCCTCCGGTGGGCGTTACTGGCCCATCGCGGGGGCGCATGGTCACGGATCTACGCGCGACCGCGATAAGCGCCAACAGAGCCCATCCATCCTCGCGACGGGTGACGCTGCCGCCGTGGTGGCTGCCATCCTGGGGGGGGCCCACATCGTGCGCGTCCACGATCCTGCCGCCATCCTTCCCGCCGTGCGCGTGGCTGACGCACTGCTCGCCGCGCATCGATAGCACCCCCCGCACAACTTTCCGTCAGGGGTGAGGGTCGAGTATTATTCGGATATGTTCCTGCCGCGCCGATCCGCATTCCCGCGAATACTATTCCTGCCCGTCTTGCTGGCAATGGTATCGCTTGTGACCTATGCGGGGCCGCGGCCTCAGTCGGCGGGGACGGACGGGCCTCCGCCGGTCATCCTCATTTCAATCGACACGCTTCGCGCCGACCATTTGAGTTGTTATGGCTACACTCACCTGCAAACGCCGCACATCGATTCGTTGGCTCGGAGCGGCACAATCTTCGCCGAGATCAGCAGTCAGGCGCCCATCACCCTGCCCTCGCACGTTTCGCTCTTTACCTCCACCTATCCCTTTGCCAACGGCATCAGGGAGAATGCCCAAGTCCTGCCACCGGGAGCGGTGACTCTTGCCACGGTCCTCGCTGGGCATAATTACGATACAGCGGCCTTCATCGGGGGATATTTTCTTGAGCGTCGATACGGTTTGGCACAGGGATTCCAAACCTACGACAGCCCTTTTGATACGCGGACGATCAGGGGTGCGCTTGATCTAAAGCGCGCTGCTTCCAAAGTGCTGGACGGCGCGGAACATTGGCTCGTGAAGAACTCCGGCCATCCCTTTCTGCTGTTCATACACCTGTTTGACCTTCACCTGCCTTACGACGCGTCCGCTGCCTACCGCGCCCGCGCCCCCCATAGTGAGTACGATCAGGAATTGGCATACGTGGATGACGCACTTGGCCGCTTTCTCGAATTCCTCAAGCGTTCGGGACTCGACCGGCGGGCACTCATCGTGCTGTTCTCGGATCACGGCGAAAGCCTGGGAGACCACGGCGAGAACACGCATGGATACTTCATATACCGAAGCACACTGCACGTGCCGCTCATCATCCATTGGCCTCAGACAACCGAAATCCGATATTCGAAAAGCGAAAATGGAAAATCTCCGCGAATTTCGAGTTTCGATTCTCGAGTCTCGCCTTCTGATTACATGGCGCGTGTGGATGCCCCCGCGGGGCTGATCGATGTTGCGCCAACGGTGCTGCGCTTCCTGGGTATTCAGCCGCCAGCAACCTTCTGCGGCCACAGCTTGCTGGATCTCGCGAAGGAGGGAGATTCACCGCCGGGTGAGATCTACAGCGAAAGCTCGTACGCGCATGACAAGTTTGGATGGGCGACGCTGCGCAGTCTGCGCCGGGGAGATTACCAATACATTGACGCTCCTCATCCGGAGCTGTTCGACCTGAAGCACGACTCTGCCGAAGTGCACAATCTTCTGCCCGGCCAAGCTGCCGTGGCCGCGTCCTACCGTGAGCGATTGACGGCGTTGGTTTCAAATTACCGCGCCAAGCCAGCTGCAGACGGCCAAACCACTACCGCGGGCGCGCGCGGCAGTGCGGACAGTTTGCGCACGCTTGGATACCTGGAGATAACTTCGCCCAAGCCGGCGCTGGATGATTCCGGCGTCGATCCCAAAGACCGGCTCTTTGAGTACAAACGCTACCTGCTGGCGGGGCACCTTGCCCGCACCGGAAAGGCGGATGAAGCGGCAGAGGAATTTCAGGCCATCATTGCTGACGATCCCAGGAACCTGCCGGCGTATATCGAACTGGCCCGCGCGGATGTGGACTTGCATCGCTATCTCGACGGCGCGAACAAACTGAAGGCTGCGCTCGCGCTCGATCCTCACAACGTCGAAGCGGGAGAAATGCTTGGTGACATCTGGCTGGCGGTGGGTGACCACGGGCGCGCCGCCGCGGAGTTCGAGCGATTGCTCACCTTTGCACCCCAGGACTACGAGGCGCATTTCGGATTGGGGTTGCTCGCTGCCCGCGGGGGCCAGTCCGCTGAGGCTACGGGCCATTTCCGCGCCGCGATTGCCGCTAATCCGGCCTCCGCCGAGGCGCACTGTCAACTGGGTTTGATCCTGGAGACGCAAAATCAGAAACCGGCGGCTGTCCGGGAATTCCAGGCGGCACTCCGGATTGATCCCCAATTCCGGGAGGCCCGCCGGGAACTCACCAAGTTGAGCGCTCCGGGCCGATGACGATTGAGGGGTTTCCCGTCGGCATGCAGTGAACCCGAGAGGGGGCGTAATGCGAGACCAATATGATGGCATCATCATTGGAACGGGTCACAACGCGCTGGTGCTGCAGGCCTACCTCTGTCGCAGCGGTTTGCGCGTTCTATCGATCGACCGGGCCGAGGTGTATGGCGGGGGCCTCACGACAATGGAAAATCCTCGCTTTCCGGGCTTCTGGCACAACACCCACGCCTTTTTTCACCGGGCTCTCAACGCCATGCCCTGGTATCGCGATTTGGAGCTCGCCCGGCACGGTGCGGACTATATCGAGCCCGCATTAAACGTGGCCTTGATTCTGCCTGACGGGCGCGCGATGGAATGGTGGACTTCGATTGAAAAGACGATCGAGTCCTTTGCAGAGTTTTCCAATAAAGACGCGGCGGCATTGCGCCAGTGGGTGGAAGAATTCCGGCCGATCGTGGAGAAAATCCTTTTGCCGGAAGCGCAATCTCCTCCGCTTCCTCCCGAGCGCCGGCGTGAAATTCTCACCCGCTCTTCGTTGGGACGGAAACTGCTGAGCGTATCGGAGCTGTCACCGATAGAGTTCGTCGAGCGGGAATTTCGCCATGACTTGATCCGCGCGGGACTGCTCTTCTTCAATGGGCTGCGCGAAATCGACCTGCGCCTCAAAGGGTTTGGCCACAGCATTCCGGCCCTGCTATCCGGACAGCACATGGCGCAGATGTGCCGGGGAGGTTCGGCCAAACTCGCGCAGGCTCTCGCCGCCGACATCCAGGAGCACGGCGGCGAAATCATGACCAAGGCCGAGCCCAAATCCATTTTGGTTCACAACAAGAGAGCCGCGGGCGTGGAACTTGTGAGTGGCGAAAGGATCATGGCGCGGGCGTTCGTGGCGTCGGGACTCAATCCGCAACAGACATTCCTGCAACTGATGGATGCCGAATCGGCGCCGCTCCAACTACGCAAGCAGGCGGCGGGCTTTCGATACAACTTGCTGTCGCCGCTCTTTGCCTTGAATGTGGCGCTGGAAGAGCCCCCGCGTTACCGGGCTGCCGAGCGCCGGCCGGAGTTGAACCAGGCTTTCATGGTCATCCTGGGCCTCGAAGAGTACTTGCAGTTTCCAGAGATCGTCCGGGCACATGAGGCAGGTCAGATTCCGCCGACGGTGATGTGGGGTACGTGTCCCACGTTGTTTGACCCCGCGCAGGCGCCCAATGGCAAACACACGGCCTTTATGTGGGAGAAGATGCCCTACGCCGTACAAGGCTCGGCGGCAAACTGGGATGCCTTGAAGGATCGCCATGGGGAGACGATGCTGCGCCTCTGGTCGCGTTTCGCGCCGAATTTGCAGGGCAAGACCGTCATCGATTCCTTTACCCGCTCCCCGCTCGACACGGAACGCTCATTGCCGAATATGCAGGACGGCGATTTGCTGGTGGGTTCGTTTGCCCATGGCCAAGTGGGTTACAACCGGCCCTTCCCGGGTGCGGGCCAGTACCGCACGCCGATCCGCGGGCTTTACTTGTGCGGTGGGGCGACACATCCCGGCGGAAACATCACGGGACTGTGCGGATACAATTCCGCCCGTACCGTCGCGACAGACCTCGAATTGCCGGTGTGGTGGAATCCACCGGAAATCGAAAGTGTCCTTGAGGCCTTGTAAGCCTCAAAACCCGTGACAAATCCCCGCGTGACATTTTGATGGTACGCTTTTTGTTTGCGGATGCGTTACCTCTGGTATAATGGCCGCCCTCGCAGGAACCCTTTGGTAAACGGACGCGAACGGGATCGTGCCCAGGCCTTCTTACCTTGTTTTGATTCCCGCAATGAGATGCCCAAATGCTCTTTAAGACTTTAAGCGCCTCTGTCTTTGGTATTGATGCCTATCCAATCGAAGTGGAAGTTGACGTCACCGCCGGCAAGGGCGTGTTCTTGACCGTCGGCCTGCCGGATGCCGCCGTGCGCGAAAGCAGCGAGCGCATCAGGTCCGCCATCAACAATTGCGGCCTGCAGTTCCCCTGGCAGAACATCACCGTAAACCTGGCGCCCGCGGACGTGAAGAAGGAAGGCTCCGGCTTCGATCTGCCCATCGCGCTGGGAATATTGGGCACGACGGGCGCGCTGCTGAAGACCGACTTGAAAGACATTCTCTTTCTTGGTGAACTATCGCTCGACGGCAGCCTGCGGCCCATCAAAGGCGCACTGTCCATTGCCACGATGGCGCGGCAGAAGGGTTTGCGCAAGCTGGTGTTGCCGCTCGAGAACGCCGCGGAAGCTGCGGTCGTCCAGGATGTCAAAGTCTACGGCCTGCGTTCTCTCCCGGAGGCTTTGGACCTGATCAACGAAACGCGCGAGTTCACGCCCGTACATGTCAACACTGCCGCCATGCTCGCGCAGTCCAGTCAATATGCAGTAGACTTTCGCGACGTCAAAGGCCAGCTTCACGCCAAGCGCGCTATTGAGGTGGCCACAGCAGGCGGGCACAACATCCTGATGATCGGGCCGCCCGGCGCTGGCAAGACCATGCTGGCCAAGCGCATTCCTACCATCCTGCCGCCGCTCACATTTGACGAAGCGATCCAGACCACCAAGATTCACAGCGTGGCCGGAGTGCTGGAGGCGGGCTCGGGGCTGATGGGCGTCCGGCCCTACCGCTCGCCACATCACACCATTTCCGATGCCGGTTTGATTGGCGGCGGAGTCATTCCTCGGCCCGGCGAAGTCAGCCTGGCGCACAACGGCGTGCTGTTTCTGGACGAACTGCCGGAATTCCAGCGCAATGTGCTGGAAGTATTGCGGCAACCTTTGGAAGATGGAATGGTCACGATCGCCCGCGCGTCCATGACGCTGACGTTCCCCGCCCGCTTCATGCTGGCGGCCGCTATGAATCCCTGCCCTTGTGGTTTCTTTAATGACCCTTCGCGCGATTGCACCTGCACGCCGCCGCTGATCCAGCGCTATGTTTCCAAGATTTCCGGGCCGCTGCTCGATCGCATTGACATTCACATTGACATGCCTGCCGTGCGCTTCCAGGAATTGCGGCAGGAAGCCGGTGGGGAATCCTCCGACGCCATTCGTGCCCGAGTCATCAAGACGCGGGAGCGGCAACTGGAACGCTTCCAGGGTGAGAAGATTTACTGCAACGCGCAGATGAGCTCGCGGCAAATTCGCAAGTACTGCGACATCGCCCCCGACAGCGAGAGGGTGCTCGAAAGCGCTATGAACCGCCTGGGGCTTTCCGCGCGTGCGCATGACCGCATCCTGAAAGTGGCGCGCACCATTGCTGACATGGAGGGGGAGGAAAATGTCGGCAACGCGCACGTTTCCGAAGCCATCCAATACCGCTCACTTGACCGCAGTTACTGGACGTAAATTGGATAGCGGGCGCTGAGGGGTGCCAATTCTGAATCGGGTGCGAAGGAAACAAGGTGAGGTAAATCGCAGAGCTTCGCTGTGATGCGCCAGCCCCCCAGCGTAGCCTTCAAGTAGTTAAACTCATCGGCGAAATGGCGGGGTAAACCCGCCGCTACATCGCGGAGGCAAGCTGCCGCACTCCAACCTTTGCATCTATCCTCAGTACTGTTTCTGTGCGCGCATTCCTCGCCATCTCTTATAATTATTCCAGCCCAAAAGAGAGGGGAACAACAAACCCATGTCTGAGCGCCTTGTTGTCTTCACGGAGAGGGATGAGGGCCCCGTGCCCGGTCTTGATGAAGAGCTGATTCGCCAAAACGGAGGGACCATTCGCTATGGGAGGGCGGCGGATGAAGCAGATCGGATCCGGCTGGCGCAGGAAGCGGAGATCGTTGTGGTAGGTGGAACGCCGCTGACGCGGGAGTTCTTTACCGCCCTGCCGCGGCTGAAGGGCGTGGTGCGTCTCGGTATTGGCGTCGACAACCTGGACCTCACTGCTGCCACCGATCTCGGTATCGCCGTGGCCAACGTACCGGATTTCTGTTCGGAAGAAGTGGCGGAGCACGCCCTGGCGCTCATCCTGGCCGTGACCCGCAAGATCGCCTTGGCTGACCGCAAAGCGCGCCGGGGCGAGTGGGTTCCCGGCATGGACGCGCTGATGCGGCCGATGCGGCGGCTCAGCGGACAGACTCTTGGACTGATCGGCCTGGGGAAAATCGGCCGCAGCCTGGCGCACAAGGCCAGGGGCTTGGGGCTGAGCGTCATTGCCTACGATCCTCACCTCAGCGCGGAGGCGGCACAGGCTGCGGGCGTCCAACTGATGAGCTTGGAAGAACTGCTGGCCCAAGCGGATATCCTTTCACTTCACGTGCCGGTGACCGCGGAGACCAAGAGCATCATCAATGCCCGCTCACTGGCGCTGCTGAAGGCAGGAGCAATTCTCATCAATACCGCGCGGGGCCCGGTGGTCGACGAGGGCGCTCTCTATGCCGCACTCGCTTCCGGCAGGCTGGCAGGCGCGGGACTGGACGTGTTGCAACAGGAGCCCTTGCGCCTGCCCCATCCGCTGGCGGAATTTGACAATGTAGTTTTCACTTGCCACTATGCGTCTCTCAGCGAAGATTCCTATGCCAGCATGCGGCAGCAGGTGTCAGACCAGGTAGTGGAGATCCTGCAGGGAGAATTTCCCCGGAACTTGGTGAACCCCCGCGTGAAAGACCTTCCGCAGTGCCGATTGCGGCCGGGCCGGTCTTAGTAAGTGGGGTCAAATTCATTAAGAGCTATCAGCAGTCAGCGATCAGCTTTCAGTTACAAACCACGGTGCCTTACTATTCGCAGCGCGGGTTTCAAGTGATTAATTTTAGTTCGTTCGGAGATGCCCCTCTCACCCCTCTCCGATTGCTGGAGTCCGATTGACTCCATCGGAGTCCCGAAATCGGACCTGCCTTGACCCGATGAAAACGCAAGGTGCCGTCCACCCTCCCCCCAAGCCCGGATTATTCATGAAAACGATAAGCGGAGGGGCGGCTTTAAGAATGCTTCACACGGAGTCCACGGAGTGCTTTATCGATCGAACTACCGAAGCGTTTGACCACAGAGTGCGCAGAGAACATCTCGGGACCTCTCTGTGGTCTCTGTGCCTTAACTCTGTGACCTCTGTGCGAAATTCTTTACCGCCCTCCATCGCTGCAAGAAGTTCATGAATAATCCGGGCCAAGGGGGCGAGGGAAGTAAATTCTACTTTCTCCTTTTCCTCCTCATTGGGCCGTGGGTTGCTTTTCGATTTCGTTGAGTTGTTCGCGCGCGTCGGAAAGGCTCGGATCAAGGGCGAGGGCGGATGCGAATTCGTTGCGGGCTTCCGGCAGATCTCCCTTAGCTCGTAGGACCACTCCTAAAGTGAATCGGTAACGCGCGTTTTCCGGGCTGAGCGTAACTGCGTGCCGAAGGTTCGCCAGCGCTTCTTCCGGGTGTGCGGTGCGGAAATCCGTGAGCCCCAGATAGAGGTAGGGCTCAGGCTCCGCGGGGGTGAGAGCGATGGCACGCGTAAGATTCCTGCGGGCATTTTCGAACTGTCCTGTGTGGTATTGGCAATAGCCCAGATTGTATTGCGCCAGCGAATAGTCAGGAGCACGGTCCAGGATGCGCGCATAAAGCACGATCGCCTCTTGATAGCGTCCCTGGTCGGAAAGGTCCGCGGCGAGGTTATTGGTGGCCAGGTTGTTGCCGGGCGCGACGGTTAGGGCCCGCCCGTAAAGCACCCCATCGTTGGCCCAAAAGCGCTCGTAATAGACCGTTGCACTACCCAGGATAATGCCGAGCGCTATCACTGTCGCCGCCTGCCGAGCGCGGATGGAAAGTGGGAATTTCGGCAAGGTGGCAAGGTATTCCACCCCGAGGGCAATGAGGAGCGAGAACCCGACAGAAGAGAAGTACATGAATCGGTCGTGAACGAATTCGCCTTCCGGAAAAACTCGCAGGTTCAGCAGCAGGGCCATCGGCAGAAATAGCCAGACTCCGGCGAAGGTTACGCGCGGTGATCTCCAACCAAGCCATCCCAGGAACATCGCACTGCCAATGACCGCCGCCAGTGGCAGCACAAAGACCGCAAATCCGAAGTGCGTGGTGTAGGGCACGTCGTAAAAGGGGCTTAATCGCACCGGCCACACCAGAATCTTCAGATGTGACCAAAAAACCATGGGCCATGTCGCCACCATCGTCTGCCAGGAAAGCGACGTAAGCGGATGACTCAAGCCTCCAATCGCTGCCCAACGCACCGCGAGATAAATGGCGGTCACTCCCCAATAGTTTAGAGTTGGCACGAAGGCGCTCCA
>Ga0181520_10009559_pt1 | contig 13340 bp, 11 predicted proteins | sample PEATcosm2014_Bin_29_FD_132451 | JGI IMG/M metagenome (GOLD analysis project Ga0181520, IMG submission 132451) | Peatland microbial communities from MTU Mesocosm Facility, Houghton, MI, USA - PEATcosm2014_Bin02_30_metaG | ecosystem: Environmental > Terrestrial > Soil > Wetlands > Peat | place...
CTAAACGATTTTTCTCGGAGCAGTTGATGCTGGATCTCTGCCGTGTTCTTGTGGAAAAGAATCTCGTTATCAGGGCCCAGATTGACCAGCTGAATTCGCGCAGGGCCCTGACAGGCGAACCTATAGACAAGATGCTTGTGAAGGAATCGCTGGTGCGTGACATCGAGGTTCTTCAGGCGTTGTCCGGCCTGACCAATATCCCATTCCAACATATCGGGGATTTCAAAATAGATGTGGAAGCTGTCAAGAAGGTGCAGCCACGTATCGCTCTCCGCTACAATATAATGCCGCTGAAGCTCGGCGGCGGCACAATCACTCTTGCCATCAGCGAAGCGCCGCACACGTCAATGGTTGACAGCCTGCATATGCTTCTCAATATGGCGATAGATTGGGTCCTTTGCACGGAATCGGATATCGTCAAGACCATCAAACACTTCTATGGGCTCGGCGCAGAAACGATTGACAATCTTGTCGAGCAATCCGGCGCCGAAGTCGAGGTGCAGAGCACGGACGTGTCCGTTGAAACCACCGATGCCGGCATCGTGAAGTTCGTGAATCAGATAATCGGCGAAGCGATCAGGATGGACGCCACAGACATTCACATCGAGCCGTTTGAAAACAGGTTGCGATTGCGATACCGCATTGACGGTATTCTCCAGGATGTACCCATCCCAAAAGGCGTGCCGCAATTAAAAAAAGCAATAGCGTCGTCTCTCAAAATCATGGCCGAATTGAACATCGCGGAAAAACGCAAACCCCATGACGGACGTATTTCCGTTCGGAGCGGCAATGATCAATTCGATCTCCGCATATCGATTCTTCCGTCAGCGCACGGGGAAACGGTCTGTCTTCGTATTCTTAACCGCAATGCAATGTTCATTGACCTCGGACATCTTGGCCTCACCCCGGAACAAATGCCTTTCATCAATTATCTTTCCGATCTGCCGCATGGCGTTATCCTGCTGACAGGTCCGACAGGCAGCGGCAAAACAACCACTCTTTACGCCGTGTTGTCCCGGATCAACAAAAGCGACGTAAAGATCATCACCGTCGAGGATCCCATAGAATATCAAATGGAGGGGATAAGCCAGATACAGGTTCATGCCCAGATTGGACTGACATTCGCAAACATTCTGAGGTCCATTCTCCGCCACGATCCAGACATCATTCTTATAGGCGAAATTCGCGATATGGAAACGGCCGACATCGCCGTTCGCGCGTCTCTCACGGGACACCTGGTTTTCAGCACGCTCCACACTAACGATGCGCCCAGCGCCATCGCGCGCCTTACCGATATGGGCGTGGAGCCTTATCTAATCTCGTCCTGCCTTGAAGGGGCCATCGCCCAGCGCCTCGTGCGGCGCATCTGCGCATCATGCAAGGAGGAAATGATTCCTGACGACGTCATCGTCGAAGAGATCGCCGAAGCCTATCCCGAACGCATCGCCGGCGCAAAGTTCTACAAGGGACGAGGTTGTCCAGACTGCAATTTTACAGGATACAAAGGCAGGCTCGCACTCTTTGAAATAATGATTCTTAATGACGCCATACGGGCAATGATTGTTCATCAGAGGCCCTCCAACGAGATCAAACACAAAGCCATGGAAAATGGGATGGTAACTCTCCGAAAAGACGGCTGGCGCGCGGTGCTTGCCGGTTCCACCGCCATTGACGAAGTCGTGCGCGTCGCCAAAAAGATAGAATTGGCATCCGTCGGAAGTTGATGAGAACCCTCGGGAACAGCAAGTGCGCAGACACTGGATTCACAATGATCGAGGTGGCTCTCGCCATCGCTGTTCTTGCGCTTGGCGTCCTCGCATTGTACGCGCTGCTCGCCTCAGCTTTGGACACCAGCACAAAAGCAAAGGGCGACACACAGGCCGCCATGTTCGCCGACAGCGTTTTCAACACACTCCGCGCACAATCGGCGATAGCTGCTGAACAGGAAATCACTGTGCCCGGAAGCTGGACTAATTTCTGGAATAGTTTCTCGAACGGTGTAACCACACTCCCCGTTGCCTTCGCGACTGACTGGGGGGATGGTAATATGGCGATTCAGAATGGCGGCCCATTCACGGAAAGCTTCACCAATAATTACGGCATCGGTGAAAGAATGGACATAGTCAACCACTCACTAAGATACACTATTGATGCCCGTCTTGAATGGGCAGACAGGGCTGACGTTCTTCTCAGAGTCTGGGATGGCACATTCGGACCAACGAGCAATAAAAACGCTTTGGTGTTCTATTCCGAGTTTCGCAAAGAGGGTGATTTATAAGTGAAATCTGCCTTCAGTCTCATTGAACTGCTCGCCGCAATGACCATCCTGATCATCCTGATCGGAGCTCTTACCATGATATATACCCATCTCGACAAAGTTTGGACACAGGGCACCGGCAGAGCGGATTGTAACACAGCCGGCCAGGCAGCGATCAATATGATTGGGCACGACCTCGAACATGCCGTCGCCGATAACATTCTAAGCTTCGCCATGCGAGCTGACAGAAGCAGCATCACATCGTACGGCCTGACAAACGACGAGATATGCTTTGTGTCGCTGGAGGGTACGAACTCCACTGCCGGTGGCATTAATCGAACAGCATTGGAAGTGCAATACTGGGTCAGGAACACGGGAAGCGGATATCAGCTTGTCAGAGGATGCCTGACAAATGATATTGGATTGTCCACGAGCTCGGCGGCGAATTGCTATTGGAATAAACTGTGGTACATGGATGCGTCCGCTGGCGCGGGCAGACCCGACAGCATCGCCGCTGTCGTAGCCGAAAATGTGGCCGGGTTCAGTTTGGTTGCAGCCAATTCCACTGGCAACATTGTGGACGATTATGAATCGGCGGCTCAAGGTGACCGGCTACCGGAATATGTGGACGTCTGTCTGGAACTGCTCGACGAGCAAGCGGCGAATCAGGCCGCGCAAATGACAGCAACAAACGTTTCCGATTTTGTCGAACAGAAACTCAGACGATACACCACCCGCGTCTATTTTCAAAATCGAAGCGGCTATAGGAACAGATGATGACGATCCGCGAGAACAAGTCACGGAAATCCAATTCTTCGAGCGGCGTTGCGCTCATCATTGTGCTTGGCGTGATGGCCATCCTGCTCATGCTCGCCACCATCTTCTTCATCACCATGCGAACAGAACGCCTCGTTTCACGCAACTATGCCGACGATGTTCGCGCCAGAAACCTCGCCAAAATCGCCATCGTCCGCGCGATGGAGGATGTAGATGACACAATGACGAACTGCTGCTATCCGTGCTGGAATCAGAGAAACCCGACTTTTGTTTCCGACGCGCTGTCTTCGCAACCGTCTGCTGTCACGAACCAGTACAGTGATATTCTCTCAGGTGAAGCATATGATATGATTCCGCGCGCAATCTGGAACGACACGGTAACGGCAGCTTTAAACTGTTATTGGAGCGACATTGTCTCGTTCGACGGCACAACCAACGGCCGTATTTCATATCTCGTCGTGAACTGTTCAGGCCTTCTCGACGCCAATCTCGTCGGAGGCACAAGCCGAACTTGCAGCACAAATGTTCAGGAACTATCGCTCTGGCATCTTCCCGACCTTTATACCAATGAAGGTGAGTTATATTCCAATAGAGCAGAGGATGTCAGATACGAGACGGTTGCGGAAATAGCCGCCATGAATAACATCCCAAATTCCTCACTTTCCAACTTGTTCTTCTATTCTTACGATCCTGGACGCGATCAGTATCCGACCAATATGAACCTCTTGGGGACAAGCTCCTGCCCGCTCGCAAACAAATTCTGGATCAATGCAGGAACGAACCCATCAGATCCCGCATTCATGACGGCTTATTTCTCTCCCCTGACCAATCTGCTCACTCTGGCAGGCTATTCCAGCAACGCAACGCAGATTGCATGGAACATAGTCAATTATATTACTCCCGGCCGCGTCCCTCAGGACGGCGGCGCACAGCCATGGCTCGATGACACTATTTCCAAGGATGTGCCGCTGATAAATGAAGTTGTTCTCGCGGAAACGGACACAAACAACCTGTGCTATAGATTTTATGTTGAGTTGTGGTATCCGTTTGTCCCGAACGTAATTACGCCGGCGAATGGTTTTCACTTGCGCATTGACGTCTACACGAATATCGCCACGCCTCCAACATCCTGTGACAATACAATTAGCAACATGACATTTGGCGATCCCAACAGCCAGTTCCTCGTGTTTCAAACGCCCGATTTCCAAATCACAGTCAACGGAACAAATTACCCTGTCTCAATGGCCAACCCGGTCTGGTTTCTTTCCCAGGTTCTATCTTCGAACGGACCCGTTGACCAGGCAATGGATCCATCGCCGTTCGTGTTCACAACCGTCACCAACTATTCTGTGAACGATCCGCGCTGCAATGGCCATTCAAATGACTGGTCAGCCCTGCCTACAAATACGCTCGGCAAGATGAATACAATCTGCGACCAATGGGTAAACAATGGACAAGGCTTGCCAATACACCATGTCGATGCCCCAATGAAAAGCATTGGCGAGATAGGCTACATCTTCTGCGGCACTCCGTGGCAGGATATTCAACTGGTTGATTGCCAGCCAATAAATGTCCAGTTTGCCCTGCCCGACTTACTGACCGTGCGCCAAACAAACACATCTACACACGGCCTTGTCAACATCAGCACTCAGCAGAAGGATGTTTTGGAATCTCTCTTCTACCGGATGGTGATCGGATATTCGAATGCTTTTACCAATATCACCGTTAAGATTGATGGTAATCAAAAGAATCAACTATGGGGCTCAGTAAACGGTCCATTTCTCAACTTCCGCAATTTATTCAACTCGGTCGATACTGAACAAGCGTACACCAACTGGCACGCTAACGGACAGACCGGCGGAGATCTCAAAGAAGACGCTTTCCGTAATATTCTGGAAATGGTGACGTTCCGTCAGAATATCTTCACGGTCATTGTTGCGGCGCAGGTTTATGCGCCTATGGGCACCACTGTGGTCGCAGAGAAACGGGCAATGGCGATCGTATATCGCGACGCTTACACCGGCAAATCATTCACGCGCTTCTTCAAATGGCTGTCGAACTGAAGTACCACCTGGTTACTGGATGGCCGTAACGTAGCCGCGTCTGATAAGACGCGGTCCGCGCCGTATCCGGCGCGGCCACGTCAAGAAGGCCACTCTGAAACTGAGGCGATACCAACTGAAAGCAAATTATCTGGCGATTTGAGGGAAGCTATATTAATATTCGCTATTATTCTTTTGGAGATTAAATGCACAGATATATTCCAATCGTCGCGATCCTTTGCTCATTTGCGTTCACACAATTTGGCTGCGAAAGTCCGGTGTCTGGTCCACCTAAAATCGTGGTTACCAGAGACGGACGTGTGACCTTGGATGGCCAGCCGGTCAAGGCTGAGCAGCTCGGAAAGAAGTTAAAATCAATGGGCGTTCCGACAACGGCGGCAATTCTTGTTTCTGTATACAAGGACATCCCAAAGACTATGGAAGGAAATATAGCCCGTCCCTTGGTAACAGCAGGCTACAGGAAGCTGATGTTTGTGGAGCCCAGAGAGATCACGGTTTCTACATCAACGACGACACAAACCGTATCATATGCTTCGCCAACAGGAACCAAGCAGCCGAAAACATCCACAAAATCATCTTCGTCCGCTTCACCCGGACTCTAATCTAATGTTGAGTGATTACAGCGGAAGCTGTCCAATTTCCACTGTCGGTTACTGTAATCGTGTTCATGACGCCGGAGACAACATTGGTTACCGAACCAGCGATGGTATTGGTGTCAACAGGTTGCGAGGACCCAGCACCCAGCAAAGCCATATAAGTCACGGATTGGCCGTTGCTGCTTGAGATTTGTCCATCAGCGGAATTGCCAACTGTCCAGACAAAAGGCTCATGACCACCGACGGCGGTAAAAACAACCGTGGCGCCAGGCGCAAGTTCCGCGGTCGCAGGTGTAATGTAGAATTCATCGCCGCTTTTGGGGCCTTTTTCACATCCACACGCGAAAGCTATTGAGACGAGCAATATTGAAACAAGTCGAATTTGATTGTTCATTTTCGTCATCCCCTAATTCTTCCACAACGCGATCTTTTCAAAGACCGCATCGCAGTCATATATGGCGCCGATACTGAACCTGCCATCCATCAAGTCAAGCAGTTTCGCGATCGTCAACGCGTCGCGCTCCGAGCGATTACATGCCTGCCGCCTGAAGAAGCCTCGAGCCGATACCAGCGGCCGCGGTGTTGAATTTGCATGGTAACCCGCTTCCATTTCTTCGGCAACTTCGGATTGATTTTCGGTTTGCCGCCAGTCAAGTCCACTCCCATGAAACCGAAAACAACGGCCTGCCATGTACCGCCGATTCCAGCCATGTGCAGTCCCGAATTCGTGTTGCCCATAGAACCATTGAGATCAAGAAGTGCGGATCGCCGGAAATAGTCATACGCCTCAACCGACAACCCCAGATGGCTTGCTGCAATGGAATGGACGCTTGGACTCAGCGAGGAATCGTGAGTTGTCCGCGGTTCGTAGTAATCCCAGTTGGCGCGCTGCCATTTCTTCGGGAACTCGTTAGCAAACATAACCGACAGCATGAGGATGTCCGCCTGCTTGAGAACCTGGGCCTTATTGAGCTCCGCAAGACGCTGGTCTTCCGGCACCTTCGAGGTCATAAACGACCACGACTTGGCGTTTTCGTTGCGAAGCTTGGAGAAGCCCTCGTGTTGCTCCCACACACCTTTGGCAGAAGGTTTTGGAAGGCACATCGCATCGGCGATCGCCTTCCATCGCCGAGTTTCATCCTCGCTGACCGCAAGCTTTCGCAGAATGGCATTGCTGCTCTGCTTTCGCTGTATGCGAGCAACCTCCTGCACAGCCATGCGAAGGTTCCAGGTGGCGATGTAATTCGTGAAGGCGTTATTATCAACCTCGTAGTGATATTCGTCAGGTCCGATGATATTGCGGATATCGTACCGATTTCGGGCCTGATTGAACGCGACTCGCGACTCCCAGAAACGAGCGGTCTCAACTGCCAGCATCAGAAATTCGTGCTCCCGAAACGCGCTGTCGCCCGTGGTTTGAACATACTGCCACGCCGCATAGACAACGTCGGCGCTCACATGATTCTGCAATAGCCCGGTCAGTATCGGGATGTCGGCCCCGGTTTTGTGATCATGAAAGATTGGGGGACAGGTTTCGTCGCCAGTGTCAGTGCTCTCCCAGGCGAACATCGCGCCTTTGTAGCCCTGCGCCCGTGCCTTGCGCCGCGCTCCTTCGATCGTGGCGGTGCGGTAGCTCAGCAGTCTTCTGGCCGCCTGCGGATCCATTCCAACAAAGAACGGAAGCATGAATATCTCTGTGTCCCAGAAGATGTGACCGCGGTAGCCTTCTCCCGCAAGTCCCTTGGCCGCGATACTCACCGGCGCATCGTGTGGCGGCGCATGCTGGCTGAGCTGGAAGATTGCGAAACGAATGGCCAGTTGATCCTCCTCTGGGCCGTCAATTTCAATATCCATGTGCATCCATCGTTTCTGCCATGCCTGAATGTGCTTACGGAGCGCCTGTTCATAATCAGAGCCTTTCACGTCTTTCACGCAAGCACGCTCAATAGATTCGGCATCAGCCTCTCTGGATGTCCAGACTGAAACCATTCGTTCCAACGTGGCACGTTGTCCGCATTTCATCGTGGCGGTAAATTCAACGCCAACCCGCTCGCCCTTGCCTATCGGCTTCGGTTTGACTGGCGATCCATGATCCACCGACGCGCTGCACTGGCATGCGAGGGCAATCCGGATACGCGTCGCCTTTGTTTGCGTGGCCACAAGAAGACCGTTACGTCCAATATGCCCGGAACGCACCACTTTGAGATGGTGTTTTGGCAGGCTGCTCTTGCGCACATCGAGCCAAAGCTTAACATCAACCTTTCCAGACCAGTTCAGCGGCGTGATGGCGATGGACTGTCCCGCAAGATGCATATCTGACATGCTGACAAAGCGCTCGAACTCCAGCCGCGTTGAACGATCGCCATCAGTGTAAACCATGGAGCGCAGCAAGAGTCCACGCTTGAGATCCAATGTGCGATTGTATTCAGTGATCTTTTCAGGCGTCATGCGGAACGGTTGTCCTCCTAGAGTAATCTCGACAGCCAGAAAGTTCGGCACATTCACCATCTCGGAAATGCCATCTGCGCCTGGATTAAATACGCCAGCAGGATATACGCCCGGATGGGTTGGGCCTGCATCGAACGGCTCTTCGGGAAAGCCCCTGACGCCGATATAACCGTTGCCGAGCATGCACAGTGTTTCCCACACTTCATTCCGCGCCGGATCCCAGACATTTTCTTCAACCAACCATCGTTTTTGAAAAAGCATCTCCGTATTTGATATCTTCACGCCACCTGCCTCGCTTTCTTCATTTAAAGTCACACGTCCTCAAAACGCAGCCTGCTTCATGTGGAAAACAGGTTTGCTGTCTATCACCACGACACCAAGAAACACAAGAAAGAATTCGCCAGCTTTATCCAGGAAAATGGCTAAAACGTCGATTGACTTGATATCCTTCATCCAAGATACTACAGAAAATCTTTCAATTATGTTGTTAAACGTCATTAGCGCACTCGAATATGAAAGCAGCCTCCGGAATTCCAAGGATCATCCTTTGCGTTGCCATTGCGCACTGTCTACTTACGTTCTTTGTAGCGCCTAACGGATGGGAGAACCTTTACTCGTGGGATTCACCTCACTGGCTTCGAGCAATTTGGGCTTGTATGTTCGATTTGCCGCTCCTGATTATATTCGGAATGTATTTTGCATTCCACGCTCCTCATCTAGGCCTTGCTCTCATTCCATTGAACAGCCTTGTTCTTTCATGGATGATCATAAGACCTATCCAGATGTTCCTGAAGTTCAGGCATACCAAACAGATAAGCGATTTGACTGATTCGGCCATTCGCTTCGCACTTACTGCCATTGTGCTTGGCGGCATCGCAATCCTTTGGATTCCCAGAAACATTATCAGCCAGAAGGAAGCTGGCACGGCGGTTCGGCGTAAGATTGAGACATTTAAGCGCACGAATTATATAGAAAAGAAACCATGATGCCTAATAAGGTATATATCCCAAGGCAGCTCGCACGTTCGCGCCGCCGTACCAAGCCATTCGTCGAATAAGGGAAATGCAAATGACGATTGAGATCAGAGGATTGATGCCGGCAACCGCCATTTGTCTCGGGACTATCATGCCTAAGCGGCATCCTGCGACTCTTGGCGAACAGGAAATCGCATCTTCGCTGCTCCGGCCAATATGGCCGGATAAAAGAGCATCCACGATCTTTGATTTGATCCATCCCTGCGAACGCGTCTGTTTTGTGGTTTCGGATCAAACGAGAAAGACTGCGACCGATCTCGTTCTGCCGATCATCGTGAATAAACTGCTGGAAAATGGATGCCGGGGTTCCGACATGTCTATTCTCTTCGCCACCGGCATTCACCGTCACCCCACCCCAGCCGAGGTCTCACAGATACTCGGCAAGCACATGGCATCACTATTCGATGGCCGCATTTTCATCCACAATCCCGATGACGACGCGAATCTGGTCGAAATTGGAACGACCATTCGCGGGCACCGCATTCGCATCAATCGCCGCGCCGTGGAAACGGAACGGCTTGTCCCGATCGGAACAGCCTCATATCATTACCACGCCGGATTCGGCGGCGGTCGCAAATCACTCGTGCCAGGACTCGCCGCCCGCGACACAATAGCGCTTAACCATAGTCTTACGCTTGACCCAAAAGTGGACGGCATCCAGGCCGGCGTTGCCATCGGCGCACTCGACGGAAACCCCGTGGCCGACGAAATGCTCGAAGCCGCCCGCATGTGCGAACCGGACATCATCGTCAACACGGTGCTGACTCCGGATGGCAAACTCGTCGGCGTGTTTTCCGGTGAGCTCGATGCGGCGCACCGGGCCGCCTGCAAACTGGTCGAAGAAGTTGACTGCATTGACCTCGATCAGCCCGCCGATCTTGTCATCGCATCGGCGGAAACAGCTCCGAATTGGATACAGAGCCACAAGGCGCTGTTTAATTCGCATCGCGCTATCAGGAAAGGCGGGCGAGTGATACTCCAGGCACCATGTCCGGAAGGACTTGGCGACGAGCGATTTCGGTTCTGGATCAAGAAAGACAGCATTGCGTCAATGTACAGGGAACTCCGTCATTCGCCCGAAGTACTTGGCCAGACGGCCCTGTCAACGAAGACTCGCGGTCAGGACGCAATATTGGTGACTGGAATGGGAGAAAGAGACATTGCCGATCTAGGCATAAAGACGGCGCCGGACCTTAAGACAGCAATAGGAATGGCCCTTGCAACGATCGGCGCACGACCAACATATTACTTGATGCCAGAAGCCAGACACACTGTCCCGTTCATTTCTCGACGATAATTCCGCGACGAAGGTACGTTGGAATATCCACGTCTTCGCCATCGAGAATCGTTGGGACGGCATCCTTGAAGCGACCTTTTGACGACGATTCAAATATGAGTTGCGTCTGCCCCATCTTATGCTTTTTTGTCCCGCGAGGCGATTTTGCTGTTGCGGCATGGTCACGGGTTGAGACTGGTTGTTCATGAACAATCGCATGCCTGACAATCGGTTGCTCGGATGCAATCATGGCGATGGCCACTCTCCCAGCCCAGTTGTCGTCAATCACAGTTCCAAGCGAAATGCGGCAGTCGGCCTGCACTTTGGATGACACTCCATCCCTGATCTGGCGCAATTCTGTAACGGTCAAATCCTTGCCGCCAAGTATGCTGACGAGCAACGATTTAGCATTGGTGACCGCACCGCCGTCAGCCAACGAGTTTCCGAACAGGGAATTGACGGCATTCACTGCCTTATCTTTGCCATCGCCCTGCCCGTATCCAAAACTGCACGCGCCCCCGTTGGCGATCATCCTTCGCAATTCCACAAAGTCAACGTTGATGTATTCCGGCTCCGCAATCAGCTTCGCAATGGCAAACACACCTGCCCCCAGTATTTCATCGGTTCTCTCGTATGTTTCGGCCACTCCGGCCTCTCCGACAAGTTCAGCCAGTTTATCGTTGGAAATTACAGCCATCGAGTCCGTAGTTTCGCGAATGACCGCCACTGCTTTCTCGGCATTCGTTTTCCGGCGTTCGCCTTCGAACTCAAAGGGAAGCGTCGCAAAACAGAGCGTCATGGCGCCGGCATCGTGCGCAGCGCCCAGCACAACTGGAACCGCTCCGGTTCCAGTACCGCCGCCCAGCCCGACCACAAAGATCGCCAGATCGGTCTCGGAGAACAGGCTTCTGATCATCTCGATGTCGTCTTCCGCGGAAAGCTTGCCTAGATTGATGTCGCCACCGGTTCCCAGGCTGTTCGTGTGATTGGAGCCTATGTCCAGTTTTGTCGTGGCGCGCGATTCCAGCAGTGACTTTGAATCGGTGTCTATCGCAATTGTCGGCAACGCAATGGAAGTCATTGCCATCAAGCGGTCTCCGATCTTGCATCCGCCACCACCAACTCCGACTATGCTGATTCGACAGTTCATGTCATTTCCAGAAAAGTTGTTTGAACCAATCGCCCATCGAGCGATGCTGGCTCTGTTCAGCCATCATTTTGAATCCCAATTGAATCAGGCCGCTGCAAGTGGCATATTCGGGTCCGCTCGTGGCAACAGCCATGCCGCTTATGTTGCGGGGTCTGCCAACCGAACATGGCAGGCCGAACATCTTTTCTGCCAATCGCGTGATGCCTTTCATGTTGGCACCGCCGCCGGTCAGCACCACACCGGCGCCAATATGGTGAAGTAAATCGTCTTTTTCGATCCGCCTTCGAATCATTCCGAGCATCTCGTCGGTTCTGGCATTTACCACCATCTGAAGAGACTTTAGACAGATGGAGCGGCCCGGAAAGCCAACTTCAGGCGGCACATCCACATTCTTCGATGCGCTGCCTGGCTCAACCATTGCGCTTCCATGTTCACGTTTCACGCTCTCTGCCTGGGATGTAGGGATATTGAAAGCCATGGCAATATCGTTTGTGATGTGGTCCCCGCCAATGCCAAGCGCACCAGCGACCGCCAGAACGTCGTCGGCGTATGCCACATAATCGGTTGTGCCGCCGCCGAGATCAATGACAATGACTCCGCTCTTCTTCTGCTCCGGCGTCAAGACAGAGAGGGCCGAACATAGTCCGCTGAAAGCCACGTCCTGCACTCCCATCGGCACGCTTCGGACGACCTTGGCAATATTGTTCATTCGCCCTCTGATCCCGTGCAGGACCAGCATATCGAGCGACAACTTTGCACCTTCCATGCCTTCAGGCCTGAGAACCTGCTCCTGATCGTCAATACAGAAATGCTGGCAAATCGAATGTATGATCTCCCTGTCCGCCGGAAGATTGACGGATCTTGCAACTTCCTTGACCTGCGAGACATCGCTCTCGCCGATTTCGCGGTTCTTGCTTCGTACCGGTATCATGCCGCGGCTGACAACCGTCTGGATGTGTCCACCGGAAATCGCCAGATGAACCTGCCTGATTGACACTTTCCCGGTTTCTTCGGCGGTAGCCAGCACCGATCTGACACACGTCACGGCATTTTCGAGATCAATGACCTCGCCTTTGCGTACGCCAGCCGAGGGCTGTTCGCCAATCCCCGTGACCATTATATGCCCGTCTTCGCGGATTTCGCCAACCAAGGCAAGCACCTTGGTTGTCCCGATCTCAAGAGCCACAACTGGAGGTATCGCCATAAGTCAACCCGTCAACATTCTCTTACGCCAGACAGCTTCGTCAAGTTTCATTCCCCGGTCACTTTGCCTGGATCATCATAGGTCGCGTTAAGTTTCGAAAGTTTTCTACCCTTATCCGACTGGTTGACCTTCACCAGGCTGCTCATCTTTTCAAACAGACGGCGCTTGGAATCGGGAGTCTTCTTTCCCATTCCCTTCCACGCAAGTTTGATGTCTTTCGCGGTCTCTCCACAGATTGCGTGCAGCGACAGATATTCTTCGCTGTCAATCGAGATGTTCTCAATATTCATGTTGAACCTGGGATCTTCGCTCATCTCGACGACTTCGATTGCCGCCATTGCCATGCCGTCAACCTTCATGCCGAGAGGCAGGGGTTCGCCCTTCAATCCCATTATCATTGGAAGTCCTCGCATCGCCGCCCTGAAGAAAATATATCCTTCATCATCAACAACGTAGCCGCCAGTGGACCCCATGCGTGCGAGCGGAATTCGCTCAGTCACCGTTATTTTCAAAGTATCGGGCAGCACACGTTCGA
>Ga0181520_10009560_pt1 | contig 13337 bp, 11 predicted proteins | sample PEATcosm2014_Bin_29_FD_132451 | JGI IMG/M metagenome (GOLD analysis project Ga0181520, IMG submission 132451) | Peatland microbial communities from MTU Mesocosm Facility, Houghton, MI, USA - PEATcosm2014_Bin02_30_metaG | ecosystem: Environmental > Terrestrial > Soil > Wetlands > Peat | place...
ACGGAATGAGCCGCCAGGCCACCCGCCGCACGGTTTCCCGTTCGAGCGGGTCGACGCCGCTCACCACTGGCACACCGGCAGTCATGATCGTTCTCTCCTCGAGCCGCACCGGCTGCCAGCGACGGGAAACGTCCGACCGGCGTCGGCTACCGTGCCCTTACGGCGCTGGTTCCGAAACGAACCATGCACCGCCATCGACCCGCAGGCAACAGGATCCGAGGGGCCGCCTCACGCCCGGCCGTAGATGTCCTCGAGCCGCTCGATGTCGTTCTCGTCGAGCGTCGCGCCGGTCTGCACCTCGATGAACACCACGTCCGCGCTGCCGCGGTTCTCCACCCGGTGCACCTGACCGGTGGCGATATGCACGGTGCCACCGGGAGCTAGTTCGAACTGCGCCGCATCCAGCGTCACCAGCGCGGTTCCCGCCACCACCACCCATTGCTCCGCCCGGTGGCGGTGGCGCTGCAACGACAGCCGGCCGCCCGGCTTCACCTCGATCCGCTTCACCGCATAGCCCGGCCCCGCCTCCAACACCGTCCAGCGTCCCCACGGTCGGAGGTCGCTGTCGCCGGCCGCGTATCCCGCCATCGGTCTTTCCTTTTCCAGCTCCGACCATCATTGACTGAAATCGCAGTTCCGGCTACTGATTTGGCCACCCAAAACGTTTCGGACGATCGATCCGGAGCACCGGGAGGGCTCCGTCCGGATGTCGCTGGTTCGCATCGCGCGCAGCCTCGGCCTGTCCGTCACCACCGTCTCGCGGGCGCTGGGCGGCTACAGCGACGTCGCCGCCACCACCCGGGACCGCATCCTCGCCGAGGCCGAGCGCATCGCCTACCAGCCCAACCGCGTCGCCCGCGCGCTGCGCCAGGGCCGCAGCGCCGCCGTCGGTCTGGTGCTGCCGACCGCCCCCGGTCGTTTCGATGACCCGTTTTTCCTGCGGTTCCTCGCCGCCGTCGGGCCGCGGCTGGCGCGCGCTTCGCTCGACCTGCTGGTGATGGCCGCCCCACCCGGCGCCGAGGAAATGCGGGCCTACCGTCATCTGGTCGAAGGCCGCCGGGTCGACGGCGTATTGCTCGCCCGTACCCGCGTCCACGACGAGCGGGTGGAATGGTTGCAGGCCCGCGGTATTCCCTTCGTCATCCACGGTCGCACCGGTACGGAAAGCACTTGTGGCGGCCGCCCCTATGCCTGGGTCGATGTCGACGGCGCCGCCGCCTTTTCCGCCGCCGTCCATCGCGTCGCTGGTGCCGGCCACCGCTGCGTCGCCATGCTGAACGCCCCGTCCCGCTACTTCTTCGCCACCAACCGGGCCGCCGGCTGGCGTGCGGGCTTGGCCGCTTGCCGCCTGCCTCCGGGGCCGATGCTCGAAGCCGAACCCACCGAGGAGAACGGCTACGACGCCGCCCGCGATCTGCTCGGAGGTCCCAACGCTCCGACTGCCCTGCTCTGTGCCACCGACCGCCTGGCAATCGGCGCTCTGCGCGCGGTTTCTGCCGCCGGGCTGCGCGCCGGACGCGACGTCTCGGTCATCGGCTACGATGACCTGCCTGCCGCCGGCTGGGTCCGCCCGGCGTTGACCACATTTGCTCAACCCATCGAAGAGGCCGCGGTCCGAACGGTCGAATTGCTGTTGCGCCGGATCGCCGGGGAGGACCCCGCTGGGCTCAACGCCCTGCTGCAGGCCCGCCTGATCGTGCGCGACTCCGACGGCCCGGCTCCCACTCCCACAACTATCCATCCCGATGGAGGATCACGTGACACGGCTGAAATTCGCGCGACGTAGTCTGCTGCTGGGCACCGCCGGGTTGCTCGCCAGCGCTGGCGCCGCCCGCGCCCAGGGTGGCGCGACGGGCAACACCGTCTTTCTGTCTTCGCAGATGAACGTGCTGCAGGAAGCGCAGGCCGTCCGCGAGGTCGTTCTGAAGAACTACCAGGGCAAGGTGGAGTACGTCGTCGAAGAGCCCGCGCCGTTCGCCGTGCACGTCGCGGCGGAGGCAAAGTCTGGCCAGCACACCGCCAGCCTGCTCGGCGCCCTGCACGGCGAATTCCCGCCGCTGCAGGCCATGGAAGCGCTCGCCCCGCTCGACGACCTGGCGGCGAAGCTCGCGGACCGCGGCATCCCGGCGCCGCTGATGAAGCTCGGCCAGCTCGGCACCGGCCATCAGATGTACATCCCCTGGGCGCAGGCTACCTACTTCATGGCAGCGAACAAAAAGGCGCTGCCCTTCCTGCCCACCGGCGCGACGCTGGACACGCTCACCTATGACCAGCTCTTGCAATGGGCCACCAATGTTCATGACAAGACCGGCAACCGCATGCTTGGCTTCCCGGCCGGCCCGAAGGGGCTCATGCACCGCTTCTTCGAGGGCTTCCTGCCCCCCGCTTACACCGGCGGCGTCGTCACCACCTTCCGCAGCCCCGCCGCCGAGGCGGCCTGGGCGACCTTCGCCGAGATCTGGAAGCACGTGAACCCGAACAGCACCAACTACAACTTCATGGAGGAGCCGCTGCAGTCCGGCGACGTCTGGATCGCCTTCGACCACGTCGTCCGCCTGCTCCCCGCCCTGCGCCAGAAGCCCGACGATTACGTCACCTTCGCGGCCCCTTCCGGCCCCAAGGGGCACGCTTACATGCCGGTGCTGGTCGGCCTGGCCATTCCCAAGGGCGCACCCGACCCGCAGGGTGCTGCCGCCGTCGTCGAGTATCTGACACGGCCGGAAGTGCAGATCCTGCTGGCCCGCGCCGTCGGCTTCTTCCCGGTCGTCAAGGCCGAGTTGCCGGTCGATCTGGACCCCGGCCTGAAGCTCGCGGTCAGCGCCATCGCCGCTACCCAGAACGCCAGGGATGCCTTGCCCAGCCTGCTGCCGATCGGCCTCGGCGCCAAGACCGGCGAGTTCGACAAGGTGTTCATGGACACCTTCCAACTCGTCGTGCTGCGCGGCCAGAAGCCCCGCGAGGTGCTGGACCGGCAGGCCGAAAACCTGAAACGCATCTTCGCCGAAACCGGCGCGCCGTGCTGGGTGCCCGATCCGCCGAGTGCCGGCGCGTGCCAGGTGCAGTGAACCAGGGCAGGCGGGAGAGCTGAGCATGCAGTCCCGCCTGATGCCTTATCTGCTGGTTTTGCCCTCGCTGCTTTTCCTGACGGCGCTGTTCTTCGTGCCGCTGCTGCAAACCATCGCGCTTGCCTTCCATGGCGGCGGCGACTGGACCCTGTCCAACTTCACCCGCATGGCGGACGACCTGAACTTCGGCGACGCCGTCGTGAACACCTTCTCCGTCGTCCTCGTGGTGGTGCCGCTGCAGCTCGCCATCGCGCTCGGCATGGCAATGATGTTGCGCCATGTCGAGCGTGGCCGCGATATCGTGCTGTGGATCTGGTCGATCCCGCTCGGTATTTCCGATCTTGCAGCCGGGCTGCTGTGGCTCGCCATCCTCAACGACCACGGCTACCTCAACTCGCTGCTGTTCCGCCTCGGCCTGATTGCGGGGCCGCAGAGCTACCTTACCTACGAAACGCCGACGGCCCTCTTCGTCGCCATCGTCGTCGCCGAAACCTGGCGCGCAACAGCCATCGTGCTGGTCATCCTGGTCGCCGGCGTGCAGTTGCTGCCGCGCGAATACGGCGAGGCCGCCGACGTGTTCGGCGCCACCTCCTGGCAGCGCTTCACCCGCATCACCCTGCCGCTGCTGAGGCCCAGCATCCAGACCGCGCTCATTCTGCGCACCGTGCTCGCCTTCGAGATGTTCGCCCTGGTTCTCTCCCTGGGCGGGCGCAACTTCCCTGTCCTGGTCAGCGAGGCCTACCAGTGGCAGTACGTCAGCCAGGACAGCGGGGTCGCCGCCACCTACGCGATCGTGGTGATGCTGGTCTCGCTGGCCGCCACGCTGGTCTATCTGCGCGTGCTGCGCACCCCGCGCGAGCAGATGCTATGACACTGCGACGCGGCATTTTTCTCTCCGGCGTCGCCGTGCTGTGCGCCTGGACGCTGGTGCCGATCTGGCTGATCGCGCTCGGCGCCATCGGCGGCCAAGTGGCGGTGCACACATGGCCGAAAAGCTTCTGGCCCGACACGTCATCGCTGGAGACGCTGCGGGCCTTCCTCGACATCCAGGGGGTCTGGAGCTCGACCCTGGTCAGCGTCGAAGTGGCAGCTCTGTGCATGGTTTTTTCCCTGCTGCTCGGCGCCCCGGCGGGCTATGCCCTGGCGCGCTACGCCTTCCGTGGCGCCACCACCTACCGCCTGCTCATCTTGCTCACCCGTGCCTTCCCGGTCGGCATCCTCGCCCTGCCGCTGGCCATCACCTTCATCCGCCTCGATCTGTACGACCGCCCGCTCGGGGTCGCGCTGATGCACACGGCGCTGGCGCTGCCCTTCGCCGTGCTGGTCTCGACCTCGCTGTTCCAGGCCATCCCGCGCGAGTTCGAGGAAGCAGCCTGGGTGTTCGGCTGCTCGCGCCTCAGCGCTTTCCTGCGCGTGATGCTGCCGCTGGCGCTGCCCGGCATCGCGGCGACGGCAATCTTCGCCTTCGTGGTTTCCTGGAACGAGGTGTTCGCTGCTGCCGTCCTTACCGTACGCCACCGGACCCTGACCGCCTATCTGCTCACCGTGCTGGCCGCCGCCCCGCTGCACGTGCAGTTCGCCGGTGGCCTCGTCCTCATCGTTCCCTCCGTCGTCTTCATTTTCCTGGTCCGCAAACATCTGTTCGCCATGTGGGGAATCGCCAATCGATGACGCCGACACCCAGCGCCGCGAGCGCCTGAGCCATGGCCGAAATCCTGATCGACGGAGTAGCAAAAACGTTCGGCCGTACGGTCGCGCTGGAACGCGTCGACCTGCGTGTCACGGACGGCGAGTTCCTCGCCCTGCTCGGCCCCTCGGGCTGCGGCAAGACCACCCTGCTGCGCATCATCGCCGGGCTGGAGACACAATCCTCCGGCCGCGTGCTGATCGGCGGGCGCGATATCTCCGGCCTGCCGCCGCGCAAGCGCGGGCTCGCCATGGTGTTTCAGAACTATGCCGTGTTTCCGCACATGACGGTGCGCGACAACGTCACCTTCGGCCTGCGCATGACCGGCGCCGATTCCGCCCGCACGGCACGCCAAGTGGACCGCGCCGCCGGGCTGTTGCAGATCGGCCCCTATCTCGACCGCTATCCCGGCCAGCTTTCCGGCGGCCAGCGCCAGCGCGTCGCCGTCGCCCGGGCGCTCGCCGTCGAGCCCGCCGTGCTGTTGATGGACGAACCGCTGTCCAACCTCGACGCCCTGTTGCGACTGGAAATGCGCGCCGAGCTGAAATCGGTGCTGCACGAGGCGGGCACCACCACAGTCTATGTCACTCACGACCAGACCGAAGCCATGGGTTTGTCGGATCGCATCGCCTTGCTGTATGCCGGACGCATCCAACAGATCGGCTCGCCCACCGACATTTATGCCCACCCCGCCACCATGTTCGTGGGCGGGTTTGTTGGCAGCCCGCCCATGAATTTTCTTTCCCTCCCGCGTCATGACGGGGTGGTGCAGCTCGGTGGGCTCACGCTCCCCGCACCGTCCGCCGAAAAGCTGGTGCTCGGTATCCGCGGCGAGGATCTCGAAGAATGCAGGCCGGAGGACGGTTTTCCCTTCATCGTGCAGGTGGCGGAACCGATGGGCTCGCACATCCTGCTGACCGGCCTGGCTTTCGAGCACCGCCTGCGCGTGGTCGCGCCCGCCGACCGCCAGGTCGTACCCGGCCAGGTCATGCACTTTCGCCCACTGCCTGGGCGCATCCGCTGGATGGACGCGGCAACCGGTGCCGCAATCGCGTCCGGAGCGACATGACCGATATCCTCGCTCGCACAGGCCACATCTGATTACAACCACGGAAGATTTTGCCATGACTGACCCCCTCGCCCGCGCGCGCGCCACCCTGCGTGCCAACGACCGCGACGGCTACACGGTGCCGACCGCACGCCTCTACCCGTTCCAGTGGAACTGGGATTCCGCTTTTGTCACCATGGGTTTTTCCACCTTCGACGAAGCCCGCGCCTGGCGGGAAATCGAGCGCCTGTTGGAGGGCCAGTGGGACGACGGCATGATCCCGCACATCGTCTTCCATGCCCCGTCGGACGACTATTTCCCGGGTCCCGAAGTGTGGGGCACGACGCACACGCCACCCACCTCCGGGATCACCCAGCCGCCGGTGCTGGCCACCGCTGCCCGCCGGGTCTTCGAGACCGCCACGAGCCACGGCGACGCCGAGGCGCGGATGGCGGCGATCTACCCCTCGCTGCTCAGCAATCATCGCTGGTGGCAGCGCGCCCGCGACCCGCAGCGCACCGGCCTGGTCGCCACGCTGCATCCGTGGGAGACCGGCATGGACAATTCGCCGGCCTGGGACCGGGCGATGGCGCGCGTGCCCACCGACACCGTCACCGCAGTGCGCCGGCGCGACACCGCGCATATCGACCCCGCCATGCGCCCGCTTGCCGAGGATTATCAGCGTTTCATTCACCTGGTCGATTGTTTCCGCGAGGCCGCCTGGAACCCGGCGAGCATGTTCGCCGCCTCCCCGTTCCGCCTCGCCGACCCCGCCACCAATGCCATTCTTCTGCGTGCCGAGCAGGATCTTCTTGTCCTCTCCCGGCGCTTCGGCACTCCCGCCGAACAGCAGGAAATCGCGGACCGCATTGCCGGTCTCAGCGCCGGCATCGCCACCCTGTGGAACGATTCCGTTGGCCTGTGGACGGCGCGCGATCTCATCGACGGCACGCTGGTCGACGTCGGCACCTCCGCCGGCTTCCTGCCGCTCTACGCCCACGCCGCGGATGCGGAGAAATCCGGCCGAGCCGCCGCGACACTCGCCCGCTGGGCGAAGCAGGTGCGTTTCCTGGTTCCCTCCACCGCCCCCGCCCACGCCGCTTTCGAGCCTCTGCGCTACTGGCGCGGCCCGGTCTGGGCAGTGGTGAACTGGATGATCGCCGACGGTCTCGGCTGGGCCGGCCAATCCGCCCTCGCCGCCCGCGTGCGCGCCGACACCGCCGCCCTGATCGATACCGCCGGCTCACGGGAATACTTCGACCCGACCGACGGAAAAGGTGCCGGCGGCGCCGACTTCTCCTGGACCGCGGCGATCCGTCTGTTGGTGGGGTAAAGAGGGGCGTTTCTCAGCCCATCACCGCCGCCAGCTTGGCCATCAGCGCCGCCGCCCGGATCGGTTTGGCCAGGTAGTCGTCCATGCCGGCCTCCAGGTAATACTCCCTGGCCCCGGTCATCGCGTCCGCGGTCAGTGCCACCACTGGCACCCGGCCGCGCGGCGGCGGCAGGGCGCGGATCTGCCGGGTCGCCTCGATGCCGTCCATCAGCGGCATCTGCACGTCCATCAGCACGATATCGAAATCTTCCGTCCGTGCCGCGTCCACCGCTTCCATTCCGTTGGCGACCACGTGCACCTCGTGCCCGGCCTTGCGCAGCATGGCCAGCGCGACCTGCTGGTTCACCTGGTTATCCTCGGCCAGCAGCACGTGCAGGGGTCGCCCATTGCTCACCGCCGCCGGCCGGCCATTCGCCGGCGCCGGCACGGCTCCGGTATCGGCGCCGAACAATTTGGCCAGGCAATCCAGCAGATCGGCACGGCGGACCGGCTTCTCCACCACCGCGTCCAGCACGCTGCCGATCCATTTCTTCACCTCCGAGTAGCCCACCGAGGACACCAGCACGAGTTTGGTCTCGGCGACATTGGGAATCGCCCGCACCCGCTCGGCCAGGGTGATGCCGGCCAGCCCCGGCATCATCTGGTCCATCAGCACGAGGTCGTAGGGCCGCCCCTGGAACCAGGCCCGCTCGATCTCCGCCACCGCCTCGAACCCGTCATGAGCGCACTCGATGTTCATGCCGAAGGCGCGCAACTGGAGGGTCAGGATATCGATGTTCATCGCCACGTCGTCGACGATCAGCACCCGGATGCCGCGCAGCCGCTCCGGCAGCAGGCTGGCGGTGACCACCGGCTCCGCCGCCGCCGCGGCCAGCGGCACCTCGAACCAGAAGGTCGCGCCGCTGCCGGCCCGGCTGTCGACGCCGATCTCGCCCCCCATCAGCCCGACCAGTTCGCGGCAGATCGCCAGTCCGAGGCCGGTGCCGCCGTAGCGGCGGGTGATCGAGCTGTCGGCCTGGGTGAATTTGTTGAACAGCCGGCTCTGCGCGTCCTCGGCAATGCCCGGGCCGGAATCGGCGACTTCGAAGCGCACCGCCAGCGCCGCGCCGGGGCGCAACGGCTTCGTCTGGCCCTTGGTAACCTGCACGCCCACGCTGCCCTTCTCGGTGAACTTCACTGCGTTGCTCACCAGGTTCAGCAACACCTGGCGGATGCGCGTGGGGTCGCCGCGCAAGGCCGGCGGCAGGGTCGGGTCGATATAAACGGACAGCCCGATCTTCTTCTCCGCGGCGCGCGGCGCCAGCAGGGTGGTGGCGCCCTCCACCACGTCGACCAGATCGAAGTCCAGCGTTTCGAGCTCGACCTTGCCGGCCTCCAGCTTGGAGATGTCGAGCACGTCGTTGATCACGCCCAGCAGCGCCTCGGCGCTGTCGCGCGTCATGGCGGCGTATTTTTGCTGCTCCGCGGTCAGTTCGGTGTCCAGCAGCAGGCCGTTCATGCCGATGATGCCGTTCATCGGCGTGCGGATTTCGTGGCTCATGTTGGCCAGGAATTCGGACTTGGCGCGGCTGGCCGCCTCGGCCGCGTCCTTGGCCGTTTGCAGTTCGACCGCCACCGCCTCGGCAGCGCCGCGCGCCCGCCCCAGATCGGCCAGGGTGCGCTCCTGGCGGCCCAGCACGCGTGCCAGCAGCCACGACAGCGCCAGCACGATCGACACCAACGCCACCGAAAGCATCGTCACCCAGCGCGCCGTCACCCACCAGTTGGCCAGCACGATGCTTTCGGACAGGGTGATGTTGGTCGCCAGCGGGAAGTCGTGCAGCCGGCGCGGCGCGACGATGCGCATCGCCTCGCCGGCGACGCCGACCAGCGGAACATCGGTGGCCACCCGCACGGTGGCGGCGGTACCCGGCTTCAGCGTCTCGCGGAACAGCGGCTGATTGGCAAACGACCGGCCGATGAATTCGCCGGCCGGCGGGTCGCGTGCCAGCATGATGCCGTCGCCGCGATAGAGCGCGATGGCGCTGCCGTTGCCGATGTTCACCGCCCGGAAGAAGGCGTCGAAGAAGCCGCTGTTGATGCCGGTGATCGCCAGCCCGATCGGCTGGCCGGCGCGATTGCGGATCTGCCGCGCCAGGTAGAAGGTCCACTCCTTGTTCACCTTATTTTGCACCGGCAGGCTGATGAACGTCCCGTCGTACGGCCCCGCCATCAGCACCTTGAAATAGTCGCGGTCGGCCACGTTGATCCGCTCGCCCGGCTGGCCCGGCACGTCGGGCGGATAGTACCGGTTGAAGTTCAGCAGGTCGCCCTGTGCATTGGCGATGGCGGCCACGTCGATCTGCGGCACCCCGGCGACCTTGTTGTGGAGCGCCTCGTGCATCGCCGGCAGGCCGGCCCGCCACATATCCTCGCCGGTCTCGTAGCCCGCCTCGTTCAACGGGGTGACGATGCTCTGCAGCACCAGGTCGGCCGCGCGCAGGGTCTGCTCGGTGTACTCGGTGATGGTGACCGACAGGGCGGACGCGGTCTGCTGCCACTGGTCGATGTCGGATTGCCGGGCGTGCCACAGCAGGCCGGCGGCGCTGGCCAACGTCAGTACCGCCAGCAGGGCGCCGACCACCAGTACCGACCGTGCCCGCAACCGGGGCACCAGGCGCGCCAGACCGGAGATGATCCTATCGGTGGCCATTACGCCCCGGCCCCAAGCGACGGCGCCGCACCGACGGTATCGCGGCCGTCATGCAAACGTTCCACGGCCAGGCACGGTGACTCGATGGCGGGCACGGCGCAGCCGGCATGGCAGACGACCCTCCGACCGCACCAAGTCCCCTATTGCGGCATACCAGGGCGGAGTGCGTGCACCCATGGCATTCACAAGCCGATGAACATTTGCTAACACGCCGGCCCCCGGCCGGGCAACCGCTACCTCGAGGCGGCGGCGAGCACCTCGGCGATATCGCCCGCGGGATCGAGGCCGAGCACGTGCCGGCTGTGCCAGAGCGCGTAGAACAGCAGGCTCCAGGCCGGCTGGGGCGAGGCCTCCGCGGCCGCGAAAGCGGCCCGCACGGGTTCGGCGGGCAATACTTCGGCGATGCCGGGCTGGGCGGCCACCAGCGCGGACAGCCGCGCCGCCTCCGCCGCCATCCAGGCCCCGACCGGTGGCTTGAAGCCTTTCTTGCGCGCGTAGGCGCCGGCCTCGGGGAAAGCGCGGGCCAACCAGTCGCGTAGCAGCACCTTGCCGAAGCGCATCGAGGTTTTCAGGGCATCCGGCAGGCGGAAGGCGAATTCCGCCACCCGCGGGTCGAGGAAAGGCGTGCGGCCCTCCACCCCGTGCGCCATCAGGCAGCGGTCGAGTTTGCCCAGCAGATCGTTGGGCAGCCATTCCGCCATGTCCACGGCCTGGCTCGCCTGCAACGGCGAGCGTCCCCGTCCCGCTTCGGCCTCCACCGCGGCCAGTCCGTCCCGCCAGCCCGCGAGCGCCGGAACCGCCCCGAACACCCCCTTGCTGCGCGGCTTGCGGGCGAGGAAACGCCAGGGCGCGCGGCGCTTGCGATAGCGCGAGTAGCCGCCGAACAGCTCATCCGCCCCCTCGCCGCAAAGGGTCACCTTCAACCCGTCGGCGCGGGCGGCGCGGCCCAGCATCCAGGTCGGCAGTACCGCGGCGTCGGCGGTGGGGTCGTCGATGGCGGCGGCGATGCGCGGGGCGAAGGTCCAGAAATCGCGCCGGCTCATCTCCAGGCGATGACAGTCCGCCCCCATGATGCCGGCCAGCCGCTCGGCCTCGCGGCTTTCGTCCACCGCGCCGCCCCCCTCCCAGCCGCAGGTCAGCACTCGGATGCGGGTGCCGGCGGCCCGCGTCATCAGGGCCAGCAGGGCCGACGAATCGATGCCTCCCGAGAGAAAAAGGCCGTACGGCACGTCGGAACGCAGATGCACGGCAACGCTGTCGAGCAGCACCCGGTCGAGCGCCTCCAGCGCCGCCGCGCGGCGCACCGGCACGGGCTCGCCCGCCGGCAGGGCGGCGCGGCGGTACCGGGCGACGATGCGCGCGCCCTCGACCACCAGCGTCTCGCCGGGCAGCACGCGATGGATGCCGGGGAAGATGGTTTCTGTTCCCGTGGTGAACTTGATCTGCAGCAACTCGGCGCGACGGATTGGGTCGATAGCGTTTTGTGCAGCGCGCAACGCCTGCGGTTCGGAGGCAAAAACGAACTGCGAGTCGGTAGTTATATAATATAACGGTTTAATACCGAACGGATCGCGCGCCAGCACCAGGCGCCCGCGCGCGGGGTCGTGGATCGCGATCGAATACATGCCGCGCAGCGCGTCGGCGAATTTTTCTCCATCGCGCTCGTACAGGAAGACGGGAGGCTCGCAGTCCGAGCGGGTGCGAAACGGCGTGCCCGCCATGGCCGCGCGCAATTCCGGATTGTTGTAGATCTCCCCGTTCGCCACCAGAGCGGAACCGCCCGGCGCGAACAGCGGCTGGTCGCCGGTGTCGAGGTCGATGATGGCCAGGCGCGTTTGCACCAGCGCCACCCCGCCGCGCAGCAGCCGCCCCTGCCCGTCCGGGCCGCGATGCGCGATGGCGCCCTGCAACCGGTCCAGCAGCGCGGGGTCGGGCGCTGCCCCGTCCCGCGTCATCACGCCCGCGATTCCGCACATGGCCCCGCCCTTACACCGGCGCGCGCATATCCGCCAGCAACGTGCTATCCGCCCCCCATGCGCTCGCCGAGTCCGTTCGCCCCCTCCAGCCCCGCGGTGCCGGCGTGACCCGGGTGGCCCAGGTCATGGCCGGCGCGGTCAACGGCGGCGCCGAACTGTTCTTCGAGCGGCTCTGCCTCGCCCTGCACCAGGCCGGCGAGGCCATGCTGCCGGTGATCCGCACCGACCCGGCGCGCGCGGCCCGGCTGTGCCAGGGCGGGCTGGCGCCGGCGCAACTGTCCTTCGGCACCGCGCTCGACCTGCTCACCCGGCCGCGCCTCGCGCGGTTGCTGCGCAACTTCGCCCCAAGGGTGGTAGTGGCCTGGATGAACCGCGCCAACCAGCACACCCCACGCGGCGACTGGACGCTGGTGGGCCGGCTCGGCGGCTATTACGACCTGCGCTATTATCGCCGCTGCGATCACTTGGTCGGCAACACGCGCGGCATCGTCGCCTGGCTGCGCGGCCAGGGCTGGGCGGAGGCGCGCACCCACTATCTGCCCAATTTCGTCGCCGATTTCGCCGCCACCCCGCCCGCCACCGACCTGCCGCACGCCGGGCCGCTGCTGTTGGGCCTGGGCCGGCTGCACACCGACAAGGGGTTCGACCTCGCCATCCGCGCCCTGCCGCGCCTTCCCCGCGCGGTGCTGGCGATCGCCGGCGAGGGCCCCGAGCTTGCCGCCCTGCAGGCCCTGGCGCGCCGCGAGGGCGTGGCGGACCGGGTGAATTTTCTGGGTTGGCGGCACGATGCCGGGGCGCTGCTGCGGGCGGCCGACCTGTTCGTGTGCTCGAGCCGGGTCGAGCCGCTGGGCAACATGGTCATCGAGGCCTGGTCGGCGGGTTGCCCGGTGGTTGCCGCCGCGGCCGCCGGCCCGGCCGAACTGCTGCGCGACGCCGCCGACGGCACGGTGGTGCCGGGCGAGGACGCGGCGGCGCTGGCCGAGGGCATCGCGGCGCTGCTGGGCGACCCGGCGCGCCGGGCAGCCTTCGCGCTGGCCGGACGCGAGCGCTTCGAGTCGGAATTCGCCGCAGCGCCGGTGGTAGCGCGCTGGCGCGCTTTCCTCGCCGGTGTGGCGGTTTAGTTCAGTGGTTGGGGCCGCCCAGACGATCGAGCCCGAGGGCGGTCACCGACAGCAGCACCCCGCCGTCGCTCAGTTCCACCACCTTGTCGACGCAGCCCTGTTCGCGCAGCCGCTCCAGCGCGGCCAGCCGCCGGTCATGCGCGCCCGTCATGCCGGCGCTCCACAAGGCCGCGTCGAGGTCGGCCTGCCGCCGCTTGCTGCGCAGCGCCATGTCGGCGACGGCGACCAGCACGTCATGCACGAAGGTGTCGGTCAGCGCGGGCGGAAGGCTGCCCTCCGCGCCGGCCACGCGATCGTCCGTCTCGACCGGTTCGTCGAGCACGTCCAGATCGCTCATGTCGCGCTCATCGTCGAACGCCTGCATTCGGTCCTCCGGTTCGGCTATCCGCGACCGGGGAATCCGTGCGGCATCCGA
>Ga0181520_10009561_pt1 | contig 13330 bp, 11 predicted proteins | sample PEATcosm2014_Bin_29_FD_132451 | JGI IMG/M metagenome (GOLD analysis project Ga0181520, IMG submission 132451) | Peatland microbial communities from MTU Mesocosm Facility, Houghton, MI, USA - PEATcosm2014_Bin02_30_metaG | ecosystem: Environmental > Terrestrial > Soil > Wetlands > Peat | place...
CTGCCGAAGTACCATCTACTCCCCTGTCGCCAGTACCGGGAAGCACCACAGTTCCCGCACCCTTAGACGTATAGTGTATAACTTCGCGAGTAGATGTGTTATTGGGGTCGATTATAAGATAGCCCTCGGTAGGTGAGGGGACATTATTCAAATAGATAGTAGTATCACTCGCCCCACAAGCCTGAGCTAGTGAGTCGGCGTACCAGTTCTGAACATCAAGATTAGCGGTTGGGTTAGTTGCCATGAATTCCAGTTAATATCTGAAATTTCATATTCAATTCTCTATATTTTAGCATTATCTAGCTTTTAATGGAATACCAGCTATGGGGACATTAGAGGCTGCCTGACCCTTTTGGGGTACACGGGCAAGTATCTTGCCATATTTTAGATAGTCTCTAGCCTGGGTAGTTTTAATGTGTCTGGGGTAGGGAACTTTCATGCGTGAGACGGGAAGGCGGACGTTTATCTTCATAGAGGCCGGACCACTAGACGAACTTGAGCTAGAGCCAGAACTGGATGTCGCACCAGCTTGAGGAGCGGTAGAACCACTTGTACCTTGGGTTTGGGGGTATTCAAGGGCGTATGTTCCATCGGGGTTCTTAACGATGTCATACCCAAGGGAGATGGTGGATTTAAGTGTCTGGCTTGAGGGACCATTTCCTTGCAACTGAGCGAGCGCAAAACCTTTACCTAATTCGTAAACAGCTTCAGCCTGAGACCATTTCGCCACCTGTGGGTCAGCATAGACAGCAGCTTTTTCCTTAGATGTCATTCCCGTCATAGAGTTTAGTTTAGCCTGAACATAAGGACTGGGCGTAGGATAGGTTTTGAGGGCGGCATAGCCTTGAGCTACCCGAAGCTGATTGGTATAGTTAGCCTGATTGTCCATTTGCTTCTGAACGTCTGGGTTAGCTAATAGATAGTTCTCTGCCTGAGTGGGGTTAGATGAATACATATTGTAGTAGTTGGTCAGCTTTTGGGCTACAGCAGGTGTGGGCGTAGGATAAGTGATTGGCTGCTGTTGTTGATTGAGGTCGCCTTTGGGCAGAGAGTTATAGAAGTTATTTCTCTGATTGTATAGAGAATTAGGACCATTATCGTACCAAGGATTATTGTTTCTCCAGTTTACTTGGTCTGGTCCGCCTGGAGGCATAGCCTGATACTGTAAGACTTTGACGATATTTGCCTTGGGTTGTAGCCACAATGGGTCTACTTTCTGCCCTTGAGATTGTAGAGTCTTTTCCATCGCTATAATTCGGTCTATGGATTGAGGTTGGTCTAGCAACGCTGAGGCATGAGAGCGAGTATCGTTGACGTTCGGTTTAACATCAAACTGTCCTGTAACGGGGTTCTTTTTACTGCCCATATATAGGTCAATCGCATCCGCAACTTTATTATTAACTCCTGTGGTGGCTTTGTTGTAAGCATCGTAAAACTGGGTAGTTTGTAGACCTTTACCCGTAGAGGTATCAGTTTCGGGGGTAGCAGCGATTGTGCTGAATAGTGACTTCACTAATGGGTTCATGCCTGGTTTATTAGCGTTTAGGATTTGCTGAGAGGCTTGGGGTAAATGGCTTTCAACCGCTTTAGTGTATGGTATGCCCTGTAGACCAATTGGTAAGAGGTCGGTAATTATAGAGGTTGTAGCTTGTTGTATGCGTGTTCCTGTGTCGGCTGACGGGTCAGACAATGGCTTACCCGCATAACTGGTATTTGTGCCAATTTTGGCTATAATCCCCGCAAGTGGAGATAGTTTATTCCTGGCATCGGTTTCAATATTGGATATTACGTCGCCAAGGTTATTCCATGTAATCGATAACCTACCGTTTTTATCTCGTTGGGGTTTAGCGAAAATACTTAAAATTTCCGACAGTCCAGTATCGGGTAGTTTATATTTAATTGTGTTACCCTTACTATCTTTTTGGTTGGTGGGTATATCTGGGTTAAATAGGGCTTGTATGGCACTGTCGGCTAAATTATTGAACTTCTGGTGTAGGGCTGCACCTATCCCTACTGCTAATGCTGTTTCCATACCATACTTACCCGCCACAGCAGCGAAAGCGCTTCTACGAGCCATCATAGTTGTTGTGGGGTCGAAAACGGTCTTGACTAGGTTAAGTTTACTGGCTTCGAATTGCGGGGCTAAGAACGGTCTACTCCATCCCCTAACCACCCTTGGCGAAACATTATGTAGTTTAGAGTTCGTAAATCCTGAAGCATTATTAGCAACGGTGCCTCGCTCTCTAGCGGCTTGGGAGTTTAGGTCTACGTTATGTTTTTCGAGTTGATTAATAGCTGTCATATTCTCTTGGCGGTGAGCAATGGGTACTTCTCTACCAAAAACGGTTTGTCCCATTTTTGGAGTTACACCTGTGGGCGTAAAGTCTGTCCTGTACATGGGTGAACCAATCAATGCAGACTTAGCTATAGTATCGTTTTGGAGGTCCTTACGGACTAAATTATTTGAGTAAGTCTTAGCGAGTGCTGCCACTGGGGTTTCACCTGCTACCCTCAAGACTCTCAGGGGATGACCAGAAGCTAGTAGGTGTGGGACGACCGTTAAGTAGTTTATGTTTGCGGGGTGATACTGGGAAGTTGATAATAGAACGTGTTTGGTGGCTGAACCCGCATTATCGACAATGTTGCCGATTTTACTTGCGGGCGATTGTGTATAGGATTTGGCTTCGGATATTCCTTTATCTGATAACATTAAGGGCTTACCATTATTCATGTCTAGGCTGTGCAGGTGTGAGACGGCGTTAGCATCAGCTTTAGAGAACGTATAAATTAAGGCTTGTTTCTCAGTCTTAGTAGAAAGACTACGCCCATAGTCCAAAATGAATTTTTCAAGATTATCTTCGTTCCTTAATTTTATGCCTTTTGCGTGAAGTGAGCGTAGGTCTGGATAGACTATTTTACCGCCTTCTGTTTTGCGACCGATAGCGTCTAAGCCCCTAAAATCATTCGGGTTAGCAACCTTACTAGTTCCGGTATTGAATATTGGAGATTCACCTTTTTGTTCCCATTCCGAAGTATCAACTGCATGCTTAAAGAAGTTATTGATGCGTGGTTCTTTGCCACCCAGGGCGTGTGATGTAGCGCTACCGTAGTTAGTAAGACGCTTCCAGTCATCTACGACCTGTTGTTGGACTGGGGTGATGTTGGGATGGTCTTCTGGGTGTTCTACTAAATCGGCTAACTGTGTGACGGTGAGACCTGATTTTCTAGCCGTATATGCTGCCACCCTAGTTGCCGCATCAATGGGTGCGGTGGCTGTTTGGATAATTGCTCTAGCATGTTCAAAACGATTCGGGTCGTTGGGGTCTAGCCTGTCTAGGGCATTTCTGAGTACCGATACTTTGACCGGATTTTCAGCATCCATTTTTGCGATAGCATTATCGTCTAACTGATTGTTGATTTGCGGACCTTTGCCTTCAAGTTCCGCTAGACTCATTTGTTCTTTGGGGCTGAGGTTGGCTTTGTCTTCCGCACTCATAACATCTTTTTCTGTGGGTATTAGTTTATTGAATTGGGCTTGAGTGAGTTTCTTTCCGGTTGAGGTTAGCAAACTCCCCTGCCCTTTCCCTGCTGAACCATTGACAACTCCCCCAACAGATGGATTGATAGGTTCTTCGCTCGGCAGGGAAGGGGTTTTGTCTACATTCTTACCTACTGCACCTAGCTCTGGATTAAGACGTGCTTGTTCGGCTGATTGTGCTATAGCGTCCTGAACGGCTGGTGCTGCCCTAGTTAGGGCTTCTTGGCTACCCTTCATAAATAATGGTTGAGCAATGTCTTGTCCTATTAACGAGGCTGATTTGAGTGTGGTGGGTAAGGGTTTGTCCATAGTATTAAAGCCAGCAGGTGCGGTGTATTGATTTAGGGCTTTTAATGCTCCAGCTTTTTCGGCTTGAGTAGATTTAGGATTATTAAGAATCTTGTTAGCCCCAGCTGCACCCCCCGCCATAATCGCCGTATTAGCAAGCGGAGCTATCCATGAGTTTGAGGCTTTGCTTAGTAGGGCTTGTTGAGCACTCTGCTGGAGTTTTTTGTTGCCTGTAGCTGCACCGATTCCTGTAGCGATGGCTTCGCCTGGAAGTTCGGCTGTGTTGATGCCTGAAGTGATTATCCCTTTGCCCGTTTGTACCACAGCATTACCGGCAGCGCCAGGAAGCGCTCGTAATACGCCCCCGACACCAAAACCCTGAGGTTTAGCTTGCTGAAGCATTTGCTGTTGGAGTCTGGGATTGTTTACTAATGGACCAAACTTAGGGTGAGTGGTGTTGTATTGGAATTGTTGTTGGGCGTCTGCTGCTTGAGCTTGCTGTTGTTGTTGCTGTTGTTGTTGTTGGATTTGTGGATTAGGTTGCAGGATTTGAGGTCGTGCTTGTGGTTGCTGTGCTTGGAATTGAGGGCGTGCCTGAGGAGGTGCTTGGGGCTGAGCGCCGCCTAGAGCATGACCTATATCTCCCCCGATACTACCGAGGAAGCTGCCAATATCATCCCAGAGGGACATGACGCTAACTCCCCACTGTTGGTGCTGGTGTGTTAGGGTTCTGTTGTAATTGTTGCCAGTAGTTAGACCAGATAGAACTTGTCGGATTGGTTGGGTTGCCAACGATACCCTGAGCTATTTGGTTCTGGGCGGCTTGAGTAGTTGGGGTACCAGCTAAGTTTTGAAGCGCACTAGCGATATTGCCGCTACCAGACTGGACATAAGACGGGTTATTTTGCAGTTGAGCCACAGCAGTTGGGAGTGGGGTCTGAGCGCCCTCAGTACCTTGAGCGTTAGCGAGGTCTTGAAGAAGTGAACCATACTGTGAGTTCTGATAGTATTCGTCTGAATTATTAAGAGCGGCTTGAAAGGCTGGGTTGTTGAAGGCGTTGAGATAACCTGAATATTGACCCTGAGCCTGGTTCTCGGCTTGGGCTATCGACCCCAAATCCTTAGTTTCCCCAGCATTTAAGCCTTGTAGTGAGTTGCCGTATTGCTGTTGAGCGTTATTGATATTGTTATCCGCCCACGACGAACTGCCAGCCCCACGACCAACAAGTTCCCACGGCATTTGATTCTGAGCTTGAGCGTAGCTATCGCTTAATTGATTCTGTTGTGATTGATAATTCTGTTGGACATTGCCAGCGGCTTGACCAGCGGCTTGACCGTACTGACCCTGCCCCGGCTGACCATTACCAAATAGCGTTGTATAAGCTGATTGTAGATTCCCTAAAGCGGGGAGGAACATGGCGTTTAGGAAGTTAGCATTACCACCATTAGCGTTTGTGCCTGAGGTCGTTCCCGTTCCCGTGCTTGTGCCAGTACCTGTACCTGTATTTGCGGTATTCGTAGTAGAAGTTCCTAAAACCGACCCTCCCCCACCAGTACTTGCCGCACCACCACCTGTACCACCACCAGACGCAGATACGTCAGCGGGGGTAGCATTGTTGCCTATTGCATTTCCGGCATTAACTAAAGCTACTCCTAAACTATTAGGACCAGTACCCGCCATATAACCACCGACAGGAGTCGTAGAGGGAGCGTGAAGGCTTCCATAATCTATTAAATCATTACCAGCGTTGATGGCGTGACCCGCAGCACCAACCACGGTTCCAGCAACACTTCTGGCTGCCTGACCTATACCGGATAAAAGAGGAATTGACATGTAATAAAAAACTCCAGATTAGGGTAATTTCTACTTTCATCTGAAGTTTAATGTGAATTGACTAAATTATACCATATACTAGAACAAAATAGAACGATTGGGGATTGCGGCATTACAATAGGCATTGAAACTGTCAGATAAAAGATAGGGTTCAACTCTCGTACAGGCTGTGGAGTCTTGTTCGTCTTCTATGGTAGCAGTGTCTCCGCTATAATGAGATACATCCGCATTATAGTCAGAGTTTTGGGTGCGATATAGTGTCAGTTCTGAACTTATTCTTTGTTTGGTTGAGGTTGGGAGATTTTCCCATACATAGTGCATATACTCGTAAGCCACAATATTTAACTCTTGATACTTAGATAATCCACTCTCTATGTAAATTATATTTGGTGGATAAAAAACACCTATAGCTCCACCACTAACGGTCTCATCGCTGATTGAGATGTTTTTCGAGGTAAAGGTTAGATTGAGTGGGGAATAATCAATGCCGAGTTGTTTGGCGTCTGCTACGAGAGTCGGGTCTTGAGTTAGGTTAGCTCCTGCGATAGTGGGTGCAGGATAACCCTCTTTGGCGTATTGTTGACTAATTTCATTTGCACCGACATAAGCCAGTACCATAGTTATGGTGAATAAAATCCAAACAGTGATACCGATTCGTTTTAGCCACTTATTTTTCATAGCGACAACCTAGCACACCATAACTAACTTGTCAATGATTAACTGAACACTTTAAGAGTAGAAGGCCAGCTAAAAGCGGAATATGGCCTATACCTAAATGCTAAACCAAGTATCACAAAGTTCTCGTTAGTTTGTGAGTTTGAGATATTAACCTGTATGGTTCTGGCCTTCTGACTAATGTGGAATCTATATGGTACGTTAGAGGCTGAGCCTGAGGTGTCTGAGGCGGCTGAGGTAGAACTGCCACCGAAAGCAAACGCACCAATCTCATCAGAGCCTATCCCTGCTGTGGTAGAAGTGTTTATAGAGAAAGTGTTAGTGAGTGTGCCGTTGTCTGTATAGAACTGTACCGTAACCGTCCCCACTAACTGCCTAAAGAAGATGGTACAGTCTATCCAGCGCTTAAAGACATTGAAATTACCGAGGTCAAAGGATTTAGAAGTCCATTGGGCTGAGATAGCGCTTCCGTTAGCAGAATAGGTGTTGGGGGTGATTTGGTAGACAGCATTCGTAGTAGAGGAGGTGAAGTACATCGTCTCGTTATTATTGGAATCGTTGTAGATAACGAAAGATTCTGGTTGGATATGGTTGAGTTGCGACCATGCCTGATACCTGCGGTCATAGGTAAGGACTAAATTATTCATAGAAGCACCAGCAGGTATGCCTAGGTAGTAGATGTACTGGTGGAACATCGAGGTAGCTTGATTGAAGTTGGTGGGGTTTATTGATTCAATCAGCGGATGTATTCGAGCGCTGAGCTCGTTAGTTCGTATAATGGCAAAGTAGTTTGGCTCATACCCCAGGACATATACGCCGTTTCTGGTTAAGAAGAAGACATCATTATCGACACGCTGAATAGACTTAAAGCTGACACAACCATAGGCTTGGGTTATCATTTGCAGGACTGGGTTGCCGGACGTATCAAAACTAAACTGGAAGATGGAGCGTTCCTTGAAGACTATAAGATTGTTTTGGAAGACTGAAAGACCCGTGATTTTGTCTGAGTCGCCTGGTTGAACGTCTATATACTGTGCTCCCTGTCCGTTGAATACAGTAGCCCCAGGTACGCCCCCTACGGTAGCCAGAACGCCCGTATTGTTAGTGAACTGGAACGGACTAATTGTGGCTGTGGTAGCCGAGAACTGCTGTGCACCTGTGATATATAGACGAGATTCGCAACCTGAAGTCTGTACTCCAGCCGCACAGTGAACACCGTTCCAATAAATAGAGAACTGAGCCGAGGGCATAGTGCCTGGGCGTGTCAGAGTTCCGCCCGAAGCTAGTTCAGCACCACCGTTGACCCCATCCCATATAGCCATAGCCCCATCGACCTCAGTCATAAATATTGTGCCAGTACCACTAAAGGTCGCTCCCGTGATTGTAGAGTTGGCAATTACATTTTTAAGAGCTGTACCGTCTACGGTTAAGAGGTATTTGGTTGAGTTGGGGGCATCGTTGAAGTAACCCATGCCACGGGGTAGGGTAGCTGTCGCTAGGGTCAGAGAATAACCGTCAGCCTTGCTCGGTGCGCCAGCTTCCACGAACTTAATGTTCATAAGCGACGGTGATTCGAGGTCGTCTATCAGGTTGTTAGAGATAAGGTTATTAAGACCCTTGGATGGATTCGTAATAAGCATCTGCTGATAGGGGTCATTATTGGGCTTGGGTCGATTACTCCCCGAAGTTGTCCCCTGTTTTTGACGGGGGTAGGCCATTAGTCATTAACTCCGACGTTTCCTACATATGCACCGACAGTCGTAATATCGCCAGTGTATGTACCCAAGACTTCTAGTGCAGTGCGTCCACGGACTTGAGCACGACCACGATTGACGTTAGCGATGACTTCGTTCATCTCCATCTGGAACATATTCTCATAGGGTGATACGTCAGTATAAGGGTCTTCTGCGAGGCGGTAGTACTTCAGCGCACCCAGAGCTAGTGCCATAGATGAGGGGAAGTTAGTGTTTATGGAAGCGTTTATAACTGGTACTGAGGTAGTGTACATCAGGGTCAGGACCGGGTTAACATCATTGCCTGATGTTTCCGATGTATATATGGTGTAATTGCCCTCATACCCAGTCAACCAGTAAACATAACTGCCTACCGAGTAATTATTAGAATCCTGATAAGACACTTGTTGATAAACATTATCAGTGAATGGACCAGGATTGACCTCACGCACATCTATTAGTCCGTCTTGACCGACATTGGTGGGAAGCGTACCGATACCAGCATTTTCCTGAATTGTAGCCACGACTACGTTCATGGGGAAACGATAGGTACGGAAAATACGTTCAAGGGCTTTCTGAATATACTCCTCACGATCTGAGATAGACGTGGGGACGGTGGTTTCACCCAGTAAGTAGGATAAATCCTGAAGGATAGTTTGTTGTGAGACTTGTGCCATTACTGTTGTATCCCTAAGTTAGGATTACTTGGGCGTCGGCTTTGTAGTTGGGGTGAGCTTCCTTGAACTCCTCCTTGTGCTACTTGGAATTGTTGTGGGCCACCGCTAGGGTCATAGGTCTGATAACCTCCAGCTTGTAGATTAGTGCCACGAACGGGAATTGTATCAACTGCGCCACGAGGTAAAGAAGTTGGAGGCTGAAAACCAGCCTGTTGCCAATTTGCTACAGGGGCACTATTAGCAGTTCCTACTTGAAGTTGACCTCTAGCTTGGACTTCCGGAAGTCTAGCTTTACCGACCATAGCGTTAAGTGCATCATAAGAATGCATCATGTTTAATATATGCGGGACCATCATACCTGTGGCTGGAGTAGTTGGAGTTCCTCCTGCCGGAAGTGTGATGCCAGGATTATATGACTTTCGCCCAATTGATTGAGCATAAGACTCTGGGCCATTAGGGCCGTCTACCATAGCGGGAGGTGTTGCACCGGTCTCAGTACGCCCAGGGGTTGCCCCCTTAGTGTTTAAGTTTTGAGGTTTATTGCCTCCAAATACCTGAGATAAAAATTGTAATATTGGGTGCATTATCTTGTCTCCGCCGTTCTATATTCTGGAAAGCACTTAAACATCTTGCTTGCATTTTTATCTGACTTGAAGGCTTCAGGGTCGACAATCTCGATGACGGTCTTAACGATTCTGGGCATCGATAGGTAGCCTCTGAAGTTAGATTTGCTGTTATCGAACGACCTGCCGAATTTATCTGAGGCTGATTCTTTTAATAGGTTATTCGTAACGATACATTCCTGATTAACCGTCCGAAAGCTGACTGGATTCCCTTGAGAATCTTCGCCAGCAATCGGGTTAGTCTTGCTTAAAACGTCCACTGCGGCTCTCCACCGCCCTGGACCCTGTGGTAGTAGGAGTATTTCGTCCAGTACCTTATTCAGAGTAATCGTGGCGTGTGTAAGGTCGTCATCTGCGTGTACGGCAAGAATTTGGTTAATCACTTTACTCCTTAAAGCAAAGCTTGGGTGTAAAAGGATGAGTTCTGAGCTCGACCCTCTAGGGTCAATTCTCCGATAATCATTCCCTTCGTCGAGTCACCAGTTTTTGCGATGTCCTCGTAGTGAGGTTCTCGTCCACGAAGGTGAGCGACTGCCCATTTGTCCTTCTGGATGCCGATGATGTCGTTGTTGTTGTCACCAGACAAAGTAACGTAACGATGCTTATCTACTTCAACACGACCGAAGTCGGATTCGTAGATGTTGATGACATTGTTGACGCTCTCGCTGTCAGCTTCCACAAAACGGGTATTGGTGTTCACGAATGAACTAATACGTCGCTTGAGTGCTCCACCAACGTATACTGCGTCGACCACACCACCTGCTGTCCATGCGTTCTGTAAGTATGAGTTCAACATTGACTCAGACAAAGAAACGCCAGATTGCGAGGTTAGGTTAGTGGTGATTTGGGCTTTCACTCCAGCTAGAGTTCGGGCGCCAGCTGTACCAGTAGTTACACTACCAGAAACCAATGTCGAACGAACAAGCGAGAATTCAGCAAAACGTCGCCATGCCTTCATAGCCTTTTGCATTTCGTATGCAAAGCGGTCTTTGAAGCCAGCGGTGTTAGAGGCTCGGTCTGTTCCAGAAACCTGGAAAGGCGAGACTACGATTTGAGTCCAGTTTGTCGAACGTGAAGGGTTAGTTAGGGTGTTGAATGTAACATCAGCACCTTCGCTTCCTAGGTTACCACCTGATGCGTTGGCTACTAATGCGTTGTTGACGCTTGCCAAAGTATCGGTCAGCCACTGGTGGAGGGGTTGGTCTGCGGTGCTCTTTTGGAGTCCGACATACAACTGGTCTTCCATTGGGTCGATGTTGGTGATGATGTCTAGGAGGGATTCACGAACGGCAGAGTCTGAATATGAAAATGTAGGAACTGCCATTGAATTAATCTCTTTCTAAATTGTTAAAATTATTGGTTAAATAGTAAATCTTTTAAGAGTTCCCGTTGGTTCTTCTCCGCTTCTAAACGGTCGTTACTACGGATTCCCTTAAATAGTTCTTCTCGTTTTGAGGTCGTGGGTGCAGCGTTACCTGAAGGCAATACTTGGGTAGACTGAGCTACCGTTGTAGTTTCGGTGGCTGATTGCACTCCCTCGTTCTTGGCTTGCCCCATTCGTTTGAATAACTCTGATGCTATTTGAGACGGGCTTGGTATCCTGATGGCTCTGAGAGCTTCTTGGTTATTACCTGCCTGTCGATACATCTCGGTCGTTCTACCGATACGGGCGTTTTGCACAAAATCTCTTAAGGTGCGGTCAGTTTTGAGCGTCGGGTATTTCTCGATAGCGGAATTCCACTGTCGTTCCTCGGCTCGTTGGGCAGCCAACTCTCGTTGGGCTGTAGTTGAGGCGCTGTATTGGGCTGCGGATAATGCACTGTTAATGGCTTCTGTCAGCTTATTGGTGTCTACATATCCGTTTTCGTCAACAAAGGCTTTGGGGTCAATTGGTGACACTGGTTGAACTGGTGGGATATATTCGTCGGGTTCTTCCTCGACTGCTTCTACCACTGGAGCGGTTTCGGCAACGGGTGGAACGGGAGTTTCATTCACCACTTCGGGTGTCGCTTCAGTTGGGGGCGTTTCCACTATCGGAGTCGCTGACTCAACTGGCTGCGGTTCTCGAGCTTGGATTCGGTCAGGCACTATGGAATTACCGAGTGCCTCTGTTACGGCTTTCGCCGCCTCTAGTGAATCTGTAGAAACCGTATTTGTAGTGTCATCTTGGGTTTGAGTGGGTGTTTCGTCCACGATGTTTCTCCTTGCATATTTGTTTGAAGCTTATTGCTCCGTGGAGAGGCCACAAGTAGGGGGTGGGCACCGACTTATGAGCCTCCATAGAGCAAAAAACCTCAGAGTTATACATCTAAGGTTTTCATATTTTCGATACTAAGTATCCTCGGTGGCAGAACGGGTGACTACACTTCATGGCGTAGTATGTGTCTGTCTCCTCTGAATCACGAACAAATATGTGCTCATGTTGAGTATCGTTGATTTGTTTTAGATTATTAAGGTCAATCTTTTCGACTATGTTATCGAAATTGTCTTTATTATACCCTAGATTGGGGTCGTTGTCATTTGGTTCATTCTGCATTTTTAAGCTCCTGCTCTAATTTCTTGAGCGTATTGCGGGCTTTTTTGGCTTTATCGGCGAAGGTCTCAGCGCCTTCCAAAACTTCACTAAGTGCAGTATAGCGTCCTCTGGCAAGCCAGTCCATCTTTTGTTCGGTATATGTACCGTTTAGGATAGCGTTAGCGGTAATATCCCGTTTCCTCGTAATCCAACCCAAGAAAAACTGAAAGTCTTCCTGATTATATAATTGCTCTAGTTTACTGCCTTGGTCGATTATTTGTCTGAGTTTTGCTTTTCGTTCTACAAGTTCGTCATCTTCCCGCATATATCTCCTTTACATATTTAGTTATGGTTGTGGGGTGGGTGCTCCTTGTGCAGTTGGGGGTTGGGGTGGTTGCATAGCTTGCTGTTGAGCTTGAGCGTGCTGAGTAGCGAGGTTCATTAAGTCCATGGCGCTACCGTGCTGAGATTGGGCGAGTTGGTGAGCAGCATTGATTTTGTCCATGGCCATACCGTGTCCTGCTTTAGCCGAGTTAGTAACCGCACCCAGACCCTTAACCAAAGCAGCTTTAGAAGATTGAGTGGGTTGGTTGGCAGGTAAACCGAGTTGCTGAAGAACGGCTGCTTGAGCATCGTCGGGCAGGTCGGTGAACTTAATACTAAGCTCCTCAGCAAGTGATTTAGGCTCTTGAGGTGGTGGTGCTGCGGCTTGTTGTTGGGCGTTGACCATGTGCTGGGCGGCTTCTTTCATTTGGGTTTGGTGAATCTTGTCTAATTGTTGCTGGGGGATAAGGACTTTAGAGAAGCCTTTTAGATTATACTGGTCGGCGATATATTCTGAAATGGTAGTCCAGTCGACAGCGAGGGGCAGAGTGCCGACAGCGTGATTCTGGGCGATTGATTGGTTCTGAATAGCGGTAATCTGATTGATAAAGGCGTTAGCTTGATTGAGTTTGTCTTCTTGGGTAAGCGGTTCCATAGAGGCTTCATCTATAGTGAGGTCGATGTCGCCCTGCATGTCTTCTGGGGTAATTTTCATGCTGGTTTGACCGTCTGGTTTGTTAATCGTCACATTGACGTTACGCACCATAAATTGCTGGTTATTAGACAGCCACATACGTCCGATTTGCAGAATAGATTGTTTGAAGTTCTCAGTGAAGAAAGTAACCACATCACCAGCCGCTTGCTGAAGTCGCATGATTCCCGTCGCTGTTCCCTTAGTGGTGTCGGCTTGGTCATTGGGTACCCCCGTAGCGTACTGTGAGATAGTAACTCCCTCGATAGCTTGGTCGAATAGGGTAAGCGGTACTTGTAGCATGTCTGAGCGTGGTTCAACGTGTCGGAATGGGGTCGGGGCTACATCACCTCGATACTGGACTAGTCCGGCAGGTTCGATAACGTAATCATCTACATTGGCGCTTTCAGGCGCAATTAGCATGGGGTCGTA
>Ga0181520_10009562_pt1 | contig 13328 bp, 10 predicted proteins | sample PEATcosm2014_Bin_29_FD_132451 | JGI IMG/M metagenome (GOLD analysis project Ga0181520, IMG submission 132451) | Peatland microbial communities from MTU Mesocosm Facility, Houghton, MI, USA - PEATcosm2014_Bin02_30_metaG | ecosystem: Environmental > Terrestrial > Soil > Wetlands > Peat | place...
CGCCGTGTACGCCGCCGCCTGTTGGGTGAACAGCGCTGGCGTCTCGATGCCCTTGAGCGGCCGACCGTTGGCGCCGTCCACCGCGTCTGCCAGGGCACTTCGCGGCACGGCCAGGTTGAAGGCCCTACGGACGAGGGCGTTGGCGAAGGGGCCTTTCATCACGTTGGGGCTCAGGTAGTTCGTGTCACCACCGTAGGGAACCATTTTGACCTTGAGGTTGCTGTCGGACAGCAGCGTTTCGGCGTCACGGGCCGGCAGGTCGTAGGTCCCGTTGATGGCACCGCTGCGCAGCCCGGCGATCAGTGCCTCGGCGTCGTTCACCTCTACGAAGGTGATGCTCTTGATCTTCGGCCGAGCGGACGCGTCCCAGTAATTCGGCACTGCGTCAAGGACGGTCTGCGAACCCTGCAGGTACGCCACGGGACGGAACGGGCCGCTGCACATCACCTTGCTCGGCGTGGACCCGAAGGCTGATCCCCACTTGGCCACCGCGCTCTGTTCGACCACCTGGCCGATCGGGGTGGCAGGAAGGTCTTGGGCGATCGGGTTGGGCGAGGTCAGTTCAATCGTCACCTGCCATTTGCCGGAGACCACCGCTTTTTTGATGTTCCCCGTCTGCAACAGCGACAGGAGCGGGCTGGCCAACTTTGGGCTGGCGATCCGGTTCACCGAGAAAGCGACGTCGGCCGGCGTTACGGGGTTTCCATCCCAAAATCGCGCGTTGTGTACCAGGTTGTACACGTAGGTGGTCGGGCTGGTCTGCTTCCACGACGAAGCCAGTTCCGGCTCCAGTTGACCGTTGGGCCCGAACTGGAGAAGGGAGTTGCACATCGCCGCCGTGATGATGTTGGGGTCAATGGCGTAGACCAGCCCTGGGTCGAGGGAAGGGTCGATCGACGTGATCCCCCAGGTGAGGGTGCCCGACGTCGACGCCCCAGCGGGATTTGACCCCGTCGTCGCCACCAGTATCGACGAGGCGGCTACGAGGAAACTGCTGATAACCATGCCAAAGATGCGCCGAGAACGGTGTGACACCGATTACCCCCTTTACATGGAGCGGTGCGATCCCATCGCACCTGTCTGATGTCGGACAAGATAGGAGAGGTGTCGGACCGTGTCAACCGCTCTCGTGCGGTGAGGCTGGCGAGCTCTTGATGGGCGCGGTCACCAGGCGGTGCCGTACAAGAACCTCGTCCTCCTGAGGTTTCCCCAGCAGCGGTCACGTCGAGCCGGCAGGCCAGAAGGTCAGCCGTGTCGAGGGCGAGTTAGAGTTATGGCCACCGCGAGCGCGAAAGGAGACTCCGCCCTGGCGGCCCTAGACCAGACAACTCCGGCCGCGCCTAGGTTGCGCGTGGGCGGCGAGATCATCAGGACCTCGCAGCTCACCAAGGTCTACCCAGGGACAGACTTCGCAGCCGTGGACCGGCTGGACCTCACGGTGCACCCCGGCGAGATCTTTGGCCTGCTAGGGCCGAACGGTGCCGGTAAGACGACCACTGCCGGCATGTTGACGACCCGGGTAATCCCCAGCTCCGGTGAAGCACACGTCGGCGGCATAGACGTCATCGCCCACCCGGCGCGGGCCAAGCAGCTGATCGGCGTGGTCTCCCAGCAGAACACCTTGGACCGCTCACTCACGGTCTGGGAGAACCTCTACTTCCACGGCCTGCTGTTCGGAGTTCCCAAGCGGCAGGCACGCCGTATCGCCGACGACCTCCTCGACCAGTTCGTGCTGTCCAAGTGGGCCAAGGCGAGCGTTCACGCGCTGTCCGGGGGGATGGCACAGCGGCTCATGGTCGCACGGGCGATCCTCCATCGCCCGGCCGTGCTTTTCATGGACGAGCCTACGGCTGGGCTCGACCCGCAGGGTCGCCTCGCGTTGTGGGAGATCCTCGGACAGCTCAACGAGCAGGGCCAGACGATCATGCTGACAACCCACTACATGGAAGAGGCGGACCAGCTCTGTGACCGCGTCGCGATCATGGACCACGGCAAGATCCTCGCTCTCGACACCCCGGCGGCGCTCAAGCGGAGCATCGATGCGGACACGATCGTGACCGTGCGGACTGCGGGTGACCGCGGCACTCTCGCGGAGCTGCTCGAGAAGAACGTCGAAGGGGCGGTGCGGACGCGCCTCGTGAGCGGTGGTGTCGAGCTTTACGTGCGCAACCCGGGCCATGGCCTGTTGCCGCGGGTTGTGAACGTGGCCGAAGACGCCGGGATAGTCGTCAGCGACCTCTCGATCTTCGAACCGACACTCGAGACGGTTTTCATAGCCCTCACGGGCAACGAGTTGCGGGACTGATCGCGACGACGGAAACCTCCTCCGACGGCACCGCGACGCCTGAGCCCACAGCCCAGGAGATCGCGGCGGCCGACGCCGCCACCACAGCAGGGCTCGTCGCCTACCGCCAGGAGATCGGACTCGGTGCGGTCCGCTCGACGCTCACGGCCAGCCGGAGCGCGCTCGGGGCGCTCATGCGCCGCGACCTCGTGGTACTTCGCAAGGACATCGTCATCTTCTGCCTGCGGACTGTCATCCAGCCCTTCCTGCTCGTGTTCGTGTTCCTCTACGTCTTCCCGACGATCGGCCAGGGTGTCGGAAGCTCCGGCCACGGGCATGCCGCCGCCATCGCCGAGTCCGCCTTCGCGACCGTGCTCGTGCCGGGCGTGGTCGCGATATCGATCATGTTCCAGGGCGTCCAGGCCGTGGCGCTGACGATGTCGCAGGAATTCGGCTTCACCCGTGAGATCGAGGACCGCGTGCAGGCGCCTTGCCCGATCTGGCTAGTGGCCGTCGCCAAGATCCTGTCAGCCTCGGCGCAGGGCCTTCTGTCGGCCTTGCTCGTCTTTCCGATCGCGGCCGTTGTGCACGCCCCCGGCGTCGAGGCACACCTGAGCTTCCATTGGTGGATCCTCGTGAGCTTGATCCCGCTCGCGTGCCTGGCGATGTCGTCGCTCGGGCTGCTTCTCGGCACGGCCTTCCAGCCCCGCAACATCGGGCTCATGTTCGGCTTCATCGTGCTTCCCATAACCTTTCTCGGGGGAACGTACTACCAGTGGACCAAGCTGGCGCCGGTGCACATCGGCAGCTTCCACTGGCTACAGGTCCTCGTGCTCGTCAACCCGCTCATCTATGTAACCGAGGGCATGCGAGCCGCGCTGACAGCCTCCTCGCACATGCACCTCTACGTCGTCTACCCCATGCTCTCGGCCTTCTTCGTCGTGTTCTTGACCCTTGGCCTGCGCAACTTCCGTCGCCGCGTCCTTGCCTGAGATAAGCCCGGTGGGACTGCCAAGTTCTCTCGGCCGCCGAGACTTGTTGCAACGAAATCCTGATCAAACCAGTGACACTCGCAATAGCTGCTCAAAATGAAAGAAACCGATATCGCCTTTATTCATAAGGCCAAACTACGAGCGCCTTTTGGCCGGGGCGCAGATCCAGAGATAACGCCAACAAAGGAGAATGGACTATGAGCTCAGACGAATCCTGGTTGGTAACAGGCATCCACGGTTGCATCGGCGCCTGGGTTGGTCTCATCCTTGCAAAGGAGGATAAGCGCGTTGTCGGACTTGACCGTAGCGACAGGGACCACCGCCTGCGTCTGATCTGTACGCCGGAGCAACTCGCACGGATAGGGGTAGTGAACGGCGACGTCGCCGACTTGGACCTGCTTGAGCGGACGCTCGACGAACACGCGATCACGCACGTCGTCCATCTCGCCGCGCTCCAGCTTCCCTTCTGCCGGGCAGATCCGGTGGGGGGCGCCCATGTGAACGTCGTAGGAACAGCCGCCGTCTTCGAGGCCGCCCGGCGACACGGACTTTCGACCTCACTCAGCTACGCGAGTTCGGCGGCTGTGTACGACGCCGACGGCCTGATTGACGGCGCATCACTGTACGGCGTCTACAAGATCGCGACCGAGGGCATCGCCCGGATCTTCTGGCAGGACAACAAAGTCGCGAGCTTGGGCCTTCGCCCCTTTGTCGTCTACGGACCCGGGCGTGACCAGGGTATGACCGCAGGCCCCACCCAGGCGATCGCCGCCGCGGTCGCGGGGGGGCCTTACAACATCGCATTCGGAGGCCGCACACAGCTCCAGTACACCGCAGATGTCGCGCGAGCCTTCATCGCGGCCGCGCGGACACCCGCCGACGGTGCCACGGTCTTCAACCTGGGGGGCCCGGCCATCGCGATGTCCGAAGTCGTCTCCACGATCGGACAGCTCGTGCCCGGCGCAAAGATCACTTTCGACGACGTGCCTCTTCCCTTCCCGCCGCAGCTCCCCGCGCCCGTCTTCCCGATGGGCGTAACCCCGTTCGCGACCGGGGTGAGCGAGAGCGTCGAGATTTTCCGGCGCAATCTAGGGGGATGACTGCTGTGCGTTTGCTCGGCGAGTTGAGGCGCGCTGGTTAAGTCGGCTCCCGCCTCTTGGCCGAGCAGAGGTGTTCGCAGTCCAACCACTACTGCGAGGAACTGACAGGCCAAGGCAACATGGCATCCGAGCTCCGAACTAGCGCTCAGCCCCGACATTCGCATTGTCCCGGCTGGATCCTGTAGTCAGTTTTGCGATCGGAGGGACAGGCCCGTAGCCTGGCTGCAGGGCTGGTGACAGAGGAGGCTGGCGTGACCGAGTTGGTGGCGGCCAGGACGATTGAGGAACTCCGAGAGCTAGCCCCGACAGGTGACCTGCTCGCTGGCGGCACGGACCTGCTTGTTCGGATCCAAGAGGGACGAAAGGTTGCTCGCCTCATAGACGTGTCCAGGTTGCTCGACGGGCCACCGGTCGTGCGCCGCGCCGATGATCTTGTGTACATCTCGGCACTCGCTCCTCTGACGCGAGTCATGGCGGAGTTGGACGGTGTGCTCCCGGGGTTGGACGCATCGGCCTCGGTATTCGCCTCGGTGCGGATCCGCAACCGGGCCACGATCGGGGGCAATCTGGGAAACGCTTCTCCGGCGGGGGACATGATCCCACCGCTCGTTGCTGCCGGTGCCGTCGCCGTCTTGGAGGGTGCGAACGGGAGCCGCCGCGTGGCGGTTGCCGATATCGCGACCGGGCCGGGAAGGACCGTCGTTGATCCAGATGAATGGATAGACAGGATTGAGGTCCCGTTGCCTGCAGGCGAGGAGGGCTTCCGCAAGTTCGGCACTCGGCAGGCCGACGCGATATCCATTGTCACCTTGGCGTGGCGCTGGGAGAAGGACGCGGACGGGACCTTGGCAAACGTCTCCTTGGCCTTGGGGGCAGTCGCGCCGACGGTCGTTCGGGCCAGAACGGCTGAGGCCGAGCTCGAGGGGAGACGGCCGGATCCGCGGGTCATCCAAGCAGCGGTGGCAGGTCTCGTGTCGGATATCTCGCCGATCGACGACGCGCGGGCGGGTGCGAGGTTTCGAAGAGAGGTCGCAGGGGTGCTGCTAAGAGAGGAGCTCGGAGCTCGAAGACGCGCCGTCTCGGGACGGGCGATGGTGAGGACACCTACAAGGAGAACTGCCTGAGTGCGAACGACAAGGAGCTGTTCAGTCAGGACACTGCATTGGGTGCGCGGCTCGGTGGGATGGCGCGAGCCCGCTACTCAGGTCGACAAGGCGGCAGAGAGGTAGGAAGTGGGCGTGATGATGGCCATGTTCGAGCCTGCGGTTGACACGACGACGCCTATGGCCGCCGCGCCAGGCGCACTTGAAAACGCCCACGCCCGAGTGGTGCTCGATGACTGGGAGCGCCGTTGGTACGGGGAGCCCCGGTTCAACTACGAGCTCGTCCGCAGCTACGAGGAGGCCGTTTTCGCGCTGCGAGAGCACGGCGAGGGCGCCAAGGCTCTTGCCGGCGGCCAGAGCCTTGTGCCGCTCATGAACCTGCGGCTGCTGCGCCCGTCGGCACTCATAGATCTCAACGGCATCGGCGCCAGTGCGCCACAGCTCGACGGCGGTCGGCTGTGGCTCTCGGCCATGACGCGTTACTCCCAGGTGCTCGTCTCGGAACTGGCCCGATTCCAGACTCCGTTGCTGACCACGGCGATTGCCTACGTCGGGAACGTGCGGGTTCGCAATCGGGGCACGATCGGTGGTGCTCTCGCACATGGCCAGGCGACATCCGAGCTCGCCGCGGTCGCATTGGCGCTCGGAGGGGAAATTCTGGCGTACGGTCCGACCGGAACCCGGGTGATCGACGCGGAGGAGTTCTTCGTCGGGCACTTGAAGACGGACCTTCGACCAGAAGAGGTAGTGACCGGTCTTCGTTTGGAGGCGGCCCAGCCTCGCCAGGGATCGAGCTTCAAGGAGCTGGCACGACGCAGTGGCGCAGAAGCGATCGCGGGAGTTGCCGCGAACATCACGCTCTCGCCCGAGCGCGACGTGATCGGTGGCGTCCGCCTGGGTCTCATCGGTGTCGACGAACATCCTGTCGCCGGCGACAGGACCGTCCTCTCGGCCCTGGTTGGCCGGATCCCGACGCCCGCGGAGATCGACGAGGTGGCTTCACAGGTGACTGCGCGAACGGCTCCGGTGACAGATTCGCAGTCGACGGCCTCCTATCGCCGTCGACTGGTGAGGGTGCTGATACGGCGCGCCTTGACCGAGGCGCTAGAGCGCGCCGAGGAGAGGGCGTCGGCCGAATGAGCGCGCGGCAGGTGACACTTCAGGTCAACGGTGTCGCGCACGAGATCTCTGTGACACCCGATGCGCTCTTGCTGGATGTGCTCCGCGACCAGCTCGGGATGAATGACGTGCGCTACGGCTGCGGTGAGGGCGTGTGCGGAACCTGCACGGTGTTGCTCGACGGGGAGGCTGTGAGCGGCTGCCTCGTCTATGCCGTCCAGGTCGAGTTTCGCGAGATCACGACCCTTGCCGGTCTCCTCGGGGAGGACGAGTCTTTGCATCCCCTGCAAGAGGCGTTCTTGCGTCTCGGGGGAACGCAGTGTGGGTTCTGCACCCCGGGCGTGATCCTGACGGCGTACAGCCTTGCCCAGAGGATGCCTCGCCCCACGCGAGAAGAGATCCGTTACGAATTGGGCGGGAGCCTTTGCCGCTGCACTGGCTACGCCAAGATCATCGACGCGGTCGAGTCCTATCTCGACGACCGGGTCTTGGCGAGTGAGGAGACGCGAAGTTGAGCGACGCATCCCTGGCCGCGGCGAGGCCCGGTGAGCAGATCGTTGTCTCCGAGGCACCGCCCGTGTCCGTCCCCCCGCCGGGGGTTGCACAACCCCATTCACTGGGTCTCGAGACCTGCGAACCCCAGGGTACAGAAACGCGCCCGAACGCCGTGGCGCCGATGCGCGTGGTCGGCCAGCCGGTCGCACACCATGACTTCATCGAAAAGGTCAAGGGCTCGATCCTCTACGCGGCCGACTGGAAACTGCCCGGCATGCTGTACGGACGCGTCGTCCGGGCCACGGTGTCCTCCGCCCGGATCGTCTCGATCCACACCGACAAGGCGCGGGCCCTTCGCGGTGTCGCGGCGGTCCTCACCGGCGAGGACGTTCCCTCGAACCAGCTCCTCGAGAAACCGAGCGGAGGCCCCGGGGAGCTGCGAGTCGCCATGCCCGTCCTCGCTCGCGACCGCGTGCGCTTTGCGGGTGAGCCGATCGCCCTCGTCGCTGCCGAGACCCAGCAGATCGCCGACGACGCAGCCGAGCTCGTCCAGGTCGACTACGAGGAGATGCCCGGCGTTTTCGATCCCGAGGCAGCGCTGCTGCCTGGTGCGCCGCGCGTGCACGATGACGGCAACGTCTTGGTCAGTTGGCACATTCAACGCGGCGATGTCCAGGCCGCCCTGGCAGCCGCCGATGTCGTGGTCGAGGGTGAGTACCGAACACAGCATGTGGAACATGCCGCCCTCGAGACCGAGTCCGGGGTGGGCTGGATCGAGAACGACGTGGTCACATTGCGCGTCTCGACTCAGATCGTCGAGCACGCAACAGAGATCGCCGAGATCCTCAAGCTTCCGGCGAACAAGGTCCGACTGATCGCCGCGTACATGGGGGGCAGCTTCGGCAGCAAAGAGGGCATGACCGTCGAGACCTATCTCGCTTTATTGGTGTGGAAGACGAGGCGACCGGTCCGGATGATCTGGAGCCGCCAGGAGTCCATTCTCGCCTCGACCAAGGGGCACCCGTTTGTCATGCGCTACCGGACCGGCGCGACCAACGACGGCCGGATCGTCGCCCAGGACATCGATCTCATCGGCGACGCCGGCGCTTATCCGAACAAGAGCGCACGCGTCCTGTTCTACGGAGCTGCGCTCTCGTGCGGCCCGTACCTTACGCCGAACCTCTCCGTGCGCTCGCGCGCCGTTTTCACCAACAACGTCCCCACGAGCGCCTTCCGGGGCTTCGGCGCAAGGCAGGTAACCCTCGGCTACGAGTCGCAGATGGACCGGCTCGCCGAGACCCTCGGCATGGACAAGGCAGAGGTGCGCCGGCGCAACTTCCTTCACAAAGGTGACGTGATCCCGACCGGCGAGACGCTCGACACCGCAGTGGCGGTCGGTGAGACACTCGAGCGAGCTTTGGCCCGGCTAGAGGAACCGAGCGCGCCGAGCGGGCCCTCGAAGCGGGTTGGTCGCGGGTTCGCCTGCAACATGCATCCCTACGGGCGCACAGTCTGGTTCAAAGACAGTGCCTCGGCATGGCTCAGCATCCAGGCGGACGGCACCTTGCTCATCAGATGCGGGGTAACCGACGTCGGCGGGGGGCAGGCGGCAAGCCTGTGCCAGATCGCATCTGAGATCCTCGGGGTGCCGCTCGAGCGGATCAGCGTCTACATCGGCGACACCGCACTCACGCCGCCGGCGGGAGGGACCTTCGCTACCCGACAGCTGTTCATGTCGGGGAACGCAGTCATGCAGGCGGCTTTGAAGCTGCGCGAACTGGTCGCTCCCGTGGCTGCCGAGGCACTTGGTTGCCCCGTCGCCGGAGTCGTGTTCGAAAACGGTCGGGTCAAGGCTGCGGGCAGATCGCCCAGCGCGGGCGCGTCCGCCAAAGGGATCAGCCTCGGCGAGCTCGTCAGTCTGTGCGAGGCCCGCTCGGTAGATCCCACCACGCTGTACCTCTTTCACCCAGATGCGGACCGTCGCGGGTCCGACGCCGAGCCGGGCCAATTGATCAGCTTTCCCGACTACACCTACGGCACGCATGCGGCGGAGGTCGAGGTTGACCTAGAGACAGGTGAGGTCGAGGTGCTCAAGTACGCCTCCTGCCACGATGCGGGTCGGGCGATCAACCCGCTCCGGGTCGAAGGACAGATGCAGGGAGGGGCGATGCAGGGCCTCGGCTACGCCCTCATGGAGGAGATCATCCTCGACGAGGGCAAGATCGCCTCGTCGTTGTTGGCCAACTACCTCGTTCCCACCTCCGACGACATGCCGGACGTGATGGTGGACATTGTCGAGAGCGGCGAGGGCAAGGGACCCATGAACGCACGTGGCCTGGGCGAGGCGGTGATCGGCAACGTCGCGCCGACGATCGCCAATGCCGTCGCCGATGCCATCGGATTCCGCCCTACGCAGCTGCCGATCACCCCCGAGCGGGTACTTGCCCTGCTCGAGGGGGCCGACGGCACATCGGCATCGGGCTCGGTGTCACCTGTCCCGAGCGCATCATCGCAGTAGACCTCGGGGGGGACTGCGACGTGAGCGTGAAGGCAGCCGAGGTGACACGACTCATCTATTAGGCCTATTGCGGGCAAAATCCTCGTTATGAGTCAACGGAAACTTTATGAGCCCTGCTGAACTGCCACGACGAGGTTAGTGCCATCCCTGGCGAACAACGGTATGAGACAGGCTTGGAGGGCATGATAAAGGTCCGGCTTGCCGTTCCACACCCCGGTGCAAGGCGCACCCGCAGCGTCTAGCACGTGATACCAGCTTCCATATGTGGCGTCGATCAGGCGAAGCTGTATGTAATCCCACACCTGACGGTACTTCTCTTCGTACTGCTCAGTGCCAAAGTGATGGCCGAGAAGAGTGATGGCACCTATAGCTTCAGCGTGAGTCCACCAAATAACGGTCATGATTGCGGGGAGTACCGTCTGGGTCGACGGTATAAAGCATTCCCGGCTCGCCGTCACGTTCCCAGGCATCCTCGAAGGCGCGTTCGACGAGCGCGGCTGCGGCCTGGGGCATCCAGGCCGAGCCCTGGGAGTTAATATGGTGAAGTTGAAGAAGTAAACGGGACCACTCACATGCATGCCCTGGGATGGTCCCGAAGGTTCTATATACATTGTCCGGGTCCGCCCGGTTATATTCCTCGTCGATCTCCCAATGCTCGTCAAAGTGCTCGGGAATGCGCCAGGATCGGCTCCTGGCGATCTTGTTGACGATGCCATCGGCAATCCGGTTGGCCTTCACCGCGAAGGAGGAATCGCCGGTCACTGCAGCCGTGGCCGAAAGGGCTTCGACCAGGTGCATATTGCTGTTCTGTCCCCGATAAGGGTCCATTACGGACCAGTCCGCGTTGTATTGCTCGACATGGCGACCCTGCTCCTCCGACCAGAACCTGTCGTGTAGGACACCGGCGGCGTCTTCCATCAGAGCCGCTGCGTCTGGTCGTCCGGCGGCGGTGGCAGCGGCAGCAGCCAGCAGCACGAACGCGTGCCCGTAGGCCATCTTGCGATCGTCACTCGGAGCCCCGTCCTGCCACTCCCAGACATAGCCGTCGTGCGCGTCGTCGCGGAGCTGGTGGACGAGAAAGCGTATGCCGTGGTCGGCGATGGCACCTGCACCTGGTCGGCCGAGCAAGCATCCGAGTGAGAAACAGAGGACCATGCGACCCGTTCCGACTAGATCCCGGACTGTCGTTGCTTGTGGTCGTCCGTCAATGCCCAAGGCAAAGTAGCCCCCGTTCGGATCCACACAGGTCCGCTCGTAAAAGCGAAACAGGCGGTCGGCCTGATCTTCGAGCCAGTGGCGGTGCGAACGTCTGTCTAGCCACCATGGGGCAAGCGAGTTCACTCCGGTCCTCAACGGAGTTTCACCACCGTGAATGAACGTGTTGGCGGATGCTCCGGTCGTAGATGTCCTTCAACTGATCTTGTAATTCGGAATTCAGCGGAGGCAACGAGCCGGCCTTGGCGTTAGCGACCGCCTGCTCGGCGTTACGGGCTCCCGGAATAACTGTCGTCACGCCAGGCTGGTCGATGACCCAGCGAAGGGCGAGTTGTGCTGTCGTTGCACCTGCAGGGGTCAGGGCCGCGACCTCTCGAGCCGCTCGCACTCCCACGTCGTAAGGGACACCCGCGAAGGTCTCACCTACGTCGAAGACTTCGCCATGGAGGTTGTAGTTACGGTGATCACTAGGGTCGAACGTGGTGGTCTCGTCATACTTGCCCGAAAGCATTCCACTCGCCAGGGGAACGCGTGCGATGATGGCGACGCCTGCTGCTGCGGCGGCGGGAAGAACCTGTTCTAAGGGCTTCTGTCGGAAGACGTTCAGGACGAGCTGAACGCTCGTTACGCCTGGATGTGCGATTGCCGTCAACGCCTCATCGCAAGTCTCGACAGACACGCCGTATGCCTTAATAGACCCTTCTTCCACTAACAGGTCGAGGGCATCGTAGACCCGATCATTAGAGAAGACTGCCGTGGGTGGACAATGCAGCTGCGTTAGGTCAATAACCTCGACGCCGAGGTTCTTCTTGCTCTGGTCGATCCAGTTCCTGAAGTTGTTCAGTGTGTAGGCCTCGGCGACGTGCGGATCGGCACGTTGCCCCATCTTCGTGGCCACCATGACCCCTGCGTCATTCTCCGTGGCGAGAAACCGGCCGATGAGAGTCTCGCTGATGCCATCGCCGTAGTTATCGGCAGTGTCGATAAAAGTCACCCCGGCGTCAACAGCAGCGTGAAGGGTTGCCATCGCGTCTTGTTCGCTGACTGACCCCCAATCAGATCCGAGTTGCCAAGTACCAAGCCCAACGACCGATACTTCGTGGCCGGTGCGTCCTAGCGTTCGGGTCTCCATTTTCCTCCGCTCCTTCTGCCTTGGTAACTGCCGACACAATCGTACGGTCAAGGGCGCGAGCGAGCGGTCCCCTCAGCCTTCGCGCCGACGCCGGCTTCTGCCAGGCCAGAAAGGCCTGCTGGGACCACAAGGTCACCCATTCGATCACGGCACGGTGCAAGGAAGCGGACGAGAAGGCGAGCGAGGCAGTCGAGGAGAAGACCTGGGTCCCGATCGCGCCAGGGGCACGGGAAAACGACACGCCTGCATCGCGGGCGCGAGCTTCGGGCAAGGCCGATGCCGCCAAGTCACGACCCGACACTCGCATCACCGGGCTCTGGCGGTGGATCGAGCTAGTCAGGGCAGTTCGATGAGGCCGTTGTGGCCCGGGCCTCGAGGAAAGACGGGCCACACGTCGACTACCTGTCCCTCGGCCATGACGTAATAGTTGTCGTACATGTTCACCGTCGCTGGGGCGTAGCCAGGGACGAGCCGAACCCAGGCCCCCACGGGCAGTTTCGGCTCCGGGTCGGAGGCGGCGGAAGGGGCGACGACGAAGATGCCGTGTTCCTCGTCGAAGCGGAACACCTCGAGGTCAGCTCCCACGAGCGAGGGGCCGCCACCGATCCCGATCGACTTGTTGCCGGCGTCGACGATCAAACGGTTCGGCGGTCGGCTGATCACCGTGGTGGCGATCGTCAAAGCATGCTCGAAGCCACCAGGCACCCTGGTGCCGTGAAAGTTGTCCATAAGGACATAGCTACCGGCCTGGATCTCGGTGACCCCGGGCCGCTCGGCGGTCAGCTTCCAGCTGACCGTGCCTCCAGCCGAGCGGATCGGACAAGGTATGCCGATCGACTCCATATGCTCGGCGATCTGCAAGAACATGTCCATCGCGGCGCGTTGCTTCACGATCAAGCGCTCTGCGTCGAATTCGAGCGAGCAATGGCCTTCGTAGCCGGTGATTCCTTCCAGCTTCAAGTTGTCGAGGGCAGTCACCTCTTTGGCGAGCGCGATGGCATCGCTTTCGGAGTCGACGCCGGCACGGTCCATGCCGGTGTCCACTTCGATCATCACACCGAGCTGCGAGCCCTCGGCTGCTGCAGCTGCCGACAGCACGGCGGCGTTGGCTACCTGGTCGACCGCTACGAGCACATTGTGGTCGCGGGCGAGTTTCGCTAGCACACGGATCTTCTCCGGGTGCGCCACGGTGTTGACGACAAAGAGATTGTCGAGCCCGGCCCACGCCAAGGCGACCGCCTCCCAAACCGTGGCCACCGACAGGCCGACGGCCCCAGCGCTTACCTGTCTTGTAGCCAGCTCGGCTGACTTGTGGACCTTGATATGGGGACGGATCTCGGCCGGCATTTCCTCGAGAGCGAGGGCCATAC
>Ga0181520_10009563_pt1 | contig 13328 bp, 5 predicted proteins | sample PEATcosm2014_Bin_29_FD_132451 | JGI IMG/M metagenome (GOLD analysis project Ga0181520, IMG submission 132451) | Peatland microbial communities from MTU Mesocosm Facility, Houghton, MI, USA - PEATcosm2014_Bin02_30_metaG | ecosystem: Environmental > Terrestrial > Soil > Wetlands > Peat | place...
AAGGCGCTGAAAAAATACTACGGCGTCGGCGCCGAAACGCTCGACGAAATGAGCGAGGGCGACACGATGGACCTCGATTTGCCCGCCGACAAGGAAATCACCGAGGGCGATCAGGAGGCCAGCGTCATCAAATTCGTCAACCAGATCATCTGGGAAGCCTTCAAGAACCGGGCGACGGACATCCATTTTGAGCCGCAGGAAGACGAACTGCGCATCCGCAACCGCATTGACGGCATCCTGCATCTCATTCCGCTGCCGCCGCAGTTGAAGCGTTTTCAAGCCTCCATCATCTCCCGCATCAAGGTCATGAGCGGCATGAACATTTCCGAAAAGCGCCTGCCGCAGGACGGACGCATCAATGTGCGCATCAAAGGCGAGGAAATTGACATCCGCGTTTCCACCGTGCCCACCGTCTATGGCGAGAGCGTGTCGCTCCGTCTGCTGACGCGCGGAAAAATTTTTCTGTCGCTCGACAAGCTCGGCTTTTCGCAGATGGAAGAGACCGCCATCCGCGACATCATCATCAAGCCGCACGGAATTTTTCTGGTCACCGGCCCGACCGGCTCCGGCAAATCCACCTCGCTCTACGCGTTTTTGAGCGTCATCAATTCCATCCAAAAGCGCATCATCACGATTGAGGAGCCGGTGGAATACGAATTGAAGGGCATCAACCAGATCGCCGTGCGCTCGGACATCGGGCTGACGTTCGCGATGGGGCTGCGCCACATTTTGCGCCAGGACCCGAACGTGGTGATGGTCGGCGAAATTCGCGATACCGAGACGGCGGAAATCGCCATCCGCGCGTCGCTCACCGGGCATCTCGTGTTCAGCACCCTCCACACCAACGACGCGCCCAGCGCCTTCACGCGGCTCATTGACATGGGCATCGAGCCGTTTCTCGTGGCGTCATCGGTCGAGGCGGTCATGGCCCAACGCCTCATCCGCACCATTTGCTCCCATTGCAAGACCGAGCAGAAAGTGGACCGGGATTACCTGCAAAAAATTGGCTTTCCCGAGGCGGATATTCCCACGGCCAAAGTCTGGCACGGCGCCGGTTGCGAGGAATGCCGCCAGCTCGGCTATCAGGGCCGCAAAGGAATTTACGAACTGCTGCTGGTCACCGAAGCGCTGCGGCCGCTGATCATGAACCGCGCGCCGGCCACGACCATCGCCGCCCGCGCCATGGAAGCGGGCATGCGCACCCTGCGCACCGACGGCTGGAACAAGGTGAAGGCGGGCGTGACCACCATCGAAGAAGTCTTGCGCGTCACCCAGATGGAAGAACACATGACCGCGCTCATCGAAGGTGAAGCCACCCAATTCACGGCGCGCACATGAAATCTAATTCTCGTCCTTGGCCAGGCTGGCTAAAATGGATTTGCTACGTGGCGGGTTCCCTGATGATCACCGCCTCGGTCGTTTTTTTTCTTCCGGCCACGGTGAATGGGATTCGGGGCATATGGATGATTAAACACGAAAAACTGGGAGACGAAAAGCTTGCCGCTATGGCGTTAAAGGCCATTTATCCGATGCTGCTCGCGGCGGCAATATGGCTGACAGGCCTGTTGGCGGTGGGCATCTGGCTGTTGGTATGGCCCCGGAAGAAGAGTAAAGACTTGGTGGAAAACGCTCTTCCCGTCTCTGAACAAACGGTTCAAACCGTGGTTTCCGCGCCGCCGGTTTATTCCACCGCGCCAAAAAACCGGCGCTGGTCTTCCTGCAACCTTTTGCATATTGCGCCCGACGCCAAACGCCTTTGGCGCTTCGACGCGAAGGGCCGGGGATTCGTGCTCGGCCGCGAGCAGCGCGTGCCGCACGCCGAAATGCTGCCGGCTGGTTGGATCGCCAAAAGCTGGTCCTCGCTGTGGCAGCCAAAATTAAACGTGGCGTGGCTGCCCTCGGAGAGCGTTTTTCTCCGCGTCGTGGAACTGCCCGCCGCCAGCGCGGACGAAACGTTCTCAATGGTCGAACTGCAACTGGAAAAGCTCTCACCCATTCCCATCACGCAAATCGTCTGGACCATGCATGTTTTGGGCACGCATCAAAGCGTGGCCAAGGCGGACGGCACCGTGGAAAGCCTGCAGACCGTCGTCGTGGTCGTCGCCTCGCGCGCGATGGTGGAGGAATTTATGGGGCGGCTGGAACGCGACGGTTTTTTGGCCGACCAGCTCGAAGTGCCAATGCTCGACCAGCTCGAAGCCGTGGGGCCCAAAACGGACGGCATCTGGCTTTTCCCCCTGACCATTGGCGGGCAGAACGCCGCGCTCGTGGCCTGGTGGTTTGGCGGCGCCTGGCGCAATTTAAGTTTGGTCGCGCTGCCGCCGGCGGGCGACCGGGCGGCCGAATTGAAAAACCAGCTTGGTTTGCTGGCCATGGCCGGCGAAGTGGACGGCTGGCTCACGGCCCAGCCGCAGTGGCATCTCGTCGCCGATCCGGTCAATGCGACGGAGTGGGAACAACTGTTGCGCGCCGCCGTGAACGAGCCGGTGCAGGTCGTTGCCCCGCCCTCACCGGCAGAACTGGCCCGGCGTTCGGCCCTGCGCGCGGCAACTTCGGCGTCCAGGGTGCAACTGCAGCCGGTGGAGTTTTCCCTGCACTATCGGGAACAGTTTTTCGACCGGCTCTGGTTGCACGGGCTGGGCTATGTAGGCCTCCTCTATGCGATTGGCCTGGTGATTTATTTCTGTGCGGTTGGCTGGGAGGGCTACCGGGCGCATGGCGTGGAGTCGCAGGTGGCGGCCATTAGCGGCTCCTACACGAGTGCCATGCAGCTCCAGGCGAAGCTGGGCGTCTTGCAGGAGCGGTCGAAGTTGAAATTCGCGGCCCTGGACTGCTGGCAGATCGTCGCGGAAGAACTTCCCTCGAGCATTACCCTGCAACGGTTCAGTCTGGCGAATGGCCAAAAACTGACGCTCAGCGGCACCGCGCCGCAGGATCAGGTCAACACCTTGTTTGACTTCAACACCACCTTGAAAAAGAAGATCGTCAACCACCAGCCGGTGTTTGATCCGCTGCTGGGGGATAATGTCAATCCGCGTAATGTTGCCCCTAACTTGTATTCCTGGAACTTGAGTTTGGAATTGCTCCATACGGAGGCGGAGGATAAATGAAAAAATACTTCGCCAATTTGCGTCCGCTGGAACGCCGCCTCGTGGTGGGCGTGGCGGTGGTGGTGCTGATCGTTTTGAATTGGGCGTTTATCTGGCCGCATTTTTCCGACTGGAGCAATTACCAGAAGCGGCTGGACAACGCGAACGCCACGCTGGCCAAATACCGGGCCGCCGTGGCGCAGATTCCAGATTTGCAGACTCAGCTCAAAAAGTATGAGAGCGAAGGCGAAGTTGTCGCGCCCGAAGATACGTCCATCAATCTCATGCGCACCATCCAGGCGCAGGCCGCGGCCTGCGGCTTTGGCATCCAGAGCTTTTCCCGTTCCCTCATGAACACCAATCAGTTCTTCGTCGAGCAGGTGCAGAACATCACCGTCCTCGCCCCGGAGGAACAACTGGTGGATTTCCTTTACCGGCTGGGTTCCGGCTCCTCGCTCATCCGCGTCCGCGACCTGTCGCTCCAGCCCGACGTGCCGCACCAGCGGCTTTCCGCCGACATCCAGCTCGTGGCCAGTTACCAAAAAAATCTGCCGGCGACTGCCGCGAAAAATGCAACCGCAACCGCAAAATGAAAACCACACTTCTCGCATTAATGCTGGTCTTGACCGGCCTTGAGCTTTGGGCCCAGTCGGTCCCCGGCCAGATCGGCGCCGGACGCCGTTTTACGCGCTATGGCAACACCAATGGCGTGCCCGGCATGCCCTCGCGTTTTCAGCCGTCCGCCCCGGGGGCCGCAGCCCTGCCGGGCAATCCCGGTCTTCCCGGTGGCGCGCCGGGCGGAGCCCCCGGTGGCCCCGGCGGCCCTGGTGTACCCGGTGGCCCGCCGCTCACCTCCAGTTATAACGCCTCGCCAACGTTTGCGGCCGCTCAGGAAGAAATGATTGCCCCGGGTTTGATTGATTTTGAAGGCGTCGAATTGAGCCAGGTCCTCGATATTTACGCCAAGCTGGTTAACCGCACCCTCCTGCGGGCCGCTTTGCCGTCGGCGCAGATTATTTTGAAGACCCAGACTCCGCTGACCAAAACCGAGGCCATCCAGGCGTTGCAGGCCGTGCTGGCGCTCAACGGCGTCTCGCTCGTCAACATCGGCGACAAGTTTGTGAAAGTCGTGCCCTCGGACCAGGCCGGCGCGATGGGCGGCGAAATTGACCACACGGGTTCCACCAATATCCCCGCGCTCGGCTCCTATGTCACCCACGTGGTGCAGCTAAAATACATCAAGCCTTCCGAAATGGTGCCGGTGATCCAGCCCTTTTCCAAGCTGGCCAATTCCATTCTCCCGATTGATGGCAACGGCATCCTCGTCTTGCGTGACTATGCGGAAAACGTCAAGCGCATGTTGGAAATGATCGAACAGGTGGACGTGAGCGTGCCTGCCGAATACATCTCCGAAGTCATCCCCATTCGCTATGCGAAGGTGGACGATATTGCGAGCGCGTTGAACGCGCTGGGCGGTGGCGGCAGTGGCGCCACCGTCAGCATTGGCGGCGGTTCCGGCAGTTCCCAAATCAGCGGCCTGGCCCCCAACCGCTCTGGCGGCGGTTTTGGCGGCGCGGGTGGGATTAACGGCTTGGGCGGTGGTGGCGGTTTGGGCGGCGGCAGTTCCTACGGTGGCAGTTCGTACGGCGGCGGCAGTTCGTATGGCGGCTCGGGTGGTTTTGGCAACCGGACCAGTGCCACCACCCCCAATGGCACGCCCAACGCCAGCGGCTCCTTCCAGCAGCGCCTGCAAAGCATCATCAACAGCACCTCCTCCGGCGGCGGTGCAGGCAGCAAGCAGGATATCCAATTGTTTGGCCAGACGAAAATTATCCCCAATGAGAGCAGCAGTTCGCTGCTCATTTACGCCACCCGGGCGGATATGGCGGTCATCAAAGGCATCATTGCCAAGCTGGATGTGCCGCTGGCTCAGGTGCTGGTTGAAGCGGCCATCATTGACTATTCACTCGGGCCCGACACCTTTAATTTCGGGGTTTCGGCGGCGCAAAATCCCGTTCAAAACGGCGCGTTTATCGGTGGTGGTGGCGCGAACAATTCCAGCAGCAGCAGCAGTCCCTTCATGCAATTCGTCCAGACCGTGACCGCCAACAAAGGGACCAACGGCTTGGTCCAGAGCCTGACTTCCGCGATCAGCACCGTGGGTTCGGCCGGCACCAATTCCGGCTTCGCCAACAACCTGCCCGGCGGCGCGAGTTATTTTGCGAACATCGGTCCCAACTTCGACGTCGCCATGAATGCCGCGCAATCCGACAGCCACGCCAGTGTCATCCAGCGCCCGCGCATCCAGACCTCGCAGGCCAAGCCCGCCCAGTTCTTTGTCGGCGATACCGTCCCTTATGTCACCGGCAATTCCTACGGCACCGCCTATGGCTCCGGCGTCTCCTACTCCCAGTTGTCCGTGGGTGTGGAACTGGACGTCACGCCGTTCATCAATCCGGATGGCCTCGTCGTCATGGACATCCAGCAGGAAATTGACGATCTCAACGGCTACACCACCATTGACAACGTGGGCCAGGTGCCCAACACCATCAAACGCACGCTCAATGCTGAAATTGCCGTCCGCGACCGCGACACCGTCATGCTTGGCGGCTTTATCAAGTCCAACAAGTCCACCAGCCGGTCGGGTGTGCCGTTCTTGATGGATATTCCCATCCTCGGCAATCTGTTCCTCCAGCGCAGCGACAGCAAGGCCCGCGAAGAATTGATCGTGCTGATGCGGCCCACCGTGTTGCCCACGCCGGAACTGGCCGCGAAAAATACGCTCAAGGAAGAACAGCGGCTGCCCGGCGTCTCCGAGGCGGAGATGGAAAGCTCCGCTGAAGAGCGCACGTTGATTGATGCCCAGCGCAAACGCGAGTTGCAGAAATACAAAGCCAATCACAATGCCGGCGGCTTCTTTGTGCCCCAACCGGATGACACCGACACCAACGTCCAGGAAGTCCTGCCCAACACCAATCCGCAAAGTCACCCCGGCTCGGACGTCCAGGAAGTCACGCCGGTGCCGGCGCCCGTTCACCCCCAGGCCGGCATTGTGCCGCCCGCCGCGCCCGCCGCGCCCGCCGGACAGCCGGCGGACAATGGCGCCGCGCCGATGGATTCTGCCGCGCTGCAGCAAAAAGCCGCTGCCGCCCTCGCCGAAAAAATGGTGGAACTGAATTTAACATCCACCAACGCCCCCCGCTGAAACGCGGGTTGCTTTTGGTCGCGTGTCGGTTATGGTGGTTAATGTTCAATGAACCGTTTGCGAAATTTATTAATGTGCTTGGGCCCGGCGCTGTTCCTGGTGGCCGGCTTGGCGCAGGCAGAAACGCCGGTCTGGTCGGACAACTTTGAAACCAACGCCGGCAGCCATTGGGGATCCACCGGCGTCTGGAAGATCGGTTCGCCAACCGCCGGTCCCGCCGTCAACAGCGTCGGTTATCGCACCCATTCCGGGGCCAATTGCGCCTGTACTCAAGGTTATGGCTACAACAAGAATACGCGGCTGATCTGCACCAGTTACAATGGCGCCAGTTCCCTGTTGGTGCCTTCCGCCGACCAGTCGCCCCGCCTGCGTTTCTGGCACTGGTTTAATTTCGGCAATGCGCTGGGTTACGTCGAAATCAGCACCAATAGCGGCGGCGGTTGGATTCAGATTTCGCCGACCTATGAGGATCTCAACAGCAGCGGTGTCTGGTCGCGCCCTTACATTGATTTAACCGCGTATGCCGGTCAGAATGTCGAATTCGCCTTTCATTTCACCTCCGGCGGCTGCTGTGGCAACGGCCTGGGCTGGTTCGTGGATGATGTGGAAGTGGACACCGGCACGCCGGCCTTGATTTTTCCCGAAGGTTTTGAGTTCGATCCCAAGACGAGCGACTGGTCCGTGGATTTCGGCACCTGGGAAATCGGCCGGCCCACCAGCGGGCCCGGTGTGGCGCACACCGGCACCAACTGCGCCGCCACCGTGCTGGCGGGCACTTACGGCAACAACGTGGATTCCCGGCTGATCAGTCCGCCGTTTGCGGTGCCTGCGGCCGGCAATGCAGAGCTGCGCTTCTCGCAATGGTTTAGTTTTGACAACGCACGGGGGTTTGTGGAAATCAACAACGGCATCACCACCATTACCGTCACCACCACCACGACCATCACCACCAACAGCGCCAGCAGCCTCAACACCAACATCTACCAGTTGTTCGGCGCCGCCATTCCGGCCTACTCCAACGCCTTCTACTGGAATCCCACGCTTGGCGGCTGGACCAACGCGACCAAAACCATGGGGAGTGTGTTTGATGCTAACTATGCACAATACTATTTTGAGGCCGGAAACACGTCCCTCTCCAACGATTTTGAGGCTTATGATTATCGCGCCGATGGCTACCAGCCTCTTCCGCAGTCCGCCAATCCGACAAATTATCTGATCTGGCATGGAATGACCTGGTATTCGCCTTTAAACGCGCAGGATCTACCGGTCGGTTATTTTGCCACGAATAGCAGCACTACTTACACCACCAACACCACCGTTACCACCAACACCAGCAATTGGACCCAGGTTTCGCCAACCTATACCACCACCACCGGCGGTGTCTGGACCAATACTTCCCTCGATCTGAGCGCCTTTGCCGGCCAGACGGTGGAGCTCGCGTTTCATTTCACCTCCGGCGGCATTGATACCGCCGAGGGCTGGTATGTGGATGACCTCAGTCTCGCCGCCGCACCTCTCTTGTTCGTTCCCACCAATTTTACGATGTATGCGGGTGAGACCCTCACGGCTACGAATTACGCCACCAACAGTCTGCTGCCCAATGCCCAATACACATACAAGCTGGTGTCGCCGCCGGCCCATGCCGTCATCACCAACGGCGTCGTGACCTGGCAGACCTCTTATAATCAGCCGTCGAGCACCAATATCATCACCGTTCTGGTGACCGACAACAGCGTGCCGCCATTCAGCGTGACCAATAGTTTTACGGTGACGGTGATCAATCCATTCGTTTTAACCGTTCCGCCAACTCAGACGATTTATGCCGGTCAAACCCTGGTTGTCACCAATTACGCCACCAATGACATCTCTTCCGGCGACGACATCACCTTCGAGCTGGTTTCGAAGGCTTTAACCAACATGGATATCTCGGATTTGCCCGTGGATGGCGTCATAACCTGGCCGACCATGTCCAACCAGGCGGTTGGGACTTATACCGTCACCATTGCCGCCACGGACTACACCTCGCCGTATTACTACAGTGCGACCAACAGTTTTCTCGTTGTCGTGTCCAAAGCGCCACCGCCGGTTTTAACTGTTCCCCCAACCCAGACCATCTACGCCGGACAAATCATGACGGTGACCAATCAGGCCACCAGTGTTGCTTTTCCCGGCGGCCCGTTCACGTTTGCCCTGCTTTCGGATCCGACCGGCATGGATACGTCTGATCTCCCCTCAGATGGCGTGTTGACGTGGTCAAGTTATCCCACCAATAAATCCAGTGCGAAGACGATTACTATCATGGTAACTGACGACCAGTCGGGGGTGACGGCGACCAAAAGTTTCAAGGTTAGTATTTTACCCACGCCGGGGCCAACGCTCCTCCTGCCCGCCACCCAGACGAATTATGCCGGCATGACCTTGACCGTGACCAACTACGCCACGAACGCCGCGCTCAGCGGCGCCGTATTCACCTTCCGCCTGCCCTCGCCCTCAACCAATGTCTGCCTGACCGCCAGCGGCGTCCTGACCTGGACCAATACCGGAGTAAGAAATGGCATCCTGGTTTGGACCAACAATTCCGTTGCGCCAGGCACGCAAGTGGTAACCGTGGCCGTGGACACCGCCACCAACGGTTATCCACCAAAGACCGCGCTTTCCGCCACGAATCATTTCAATATCGTCTTCGTGCCGCCGCATCCGCCCTGCGTGATTGTGCCCACCAACCTGGCGGTTTACGTGGGCCAGACGCTGACGGCCACGAACCTGGCCACCAACAATTATGTCCTCCTCCCCAACGTCAGTTACGCGTTCAAAGCCGTCAGCACCAATGTGCTGGTGACCACCAACGGCGTGATGACCTGGACCAATACCGCCCGGCCCGGCGTTTTTGCCATTTCGGTCAAAGTGACGGATAACAGCGTCCCGCCGTTGACCGGCACCAATAACAGTCAGGTGATCACTGTCCTGCCGTGGCCGTCTCAGCTCTCGTTGACCAACCCGGCCGTTCAGGCGCAGGGCGGCCAGGCCTTTGCGTTCGCCATCAGCACCCCGTGGACCAATACCGCCTGGCGGATTGAAGCCGCCACCAATTTGGACACCGACGCCACCAACTGGCTGCCGGTTTACACCAATCTAACCGGTCCCGGCGGCATGTTGCTGTTCACCGACCAGCTCGCCACGAATTTTCTCCAGCGCTACTATCGCGCGGTTTTTCCGTAGTCACGGCTTCGCCGGCGCGTTCGTGGGCGGGGCCGAGAACATTTCTTCGACCGTGCGGATGGGATGCAGCGGCGCGGTCAGCACTTTGGAGAATGGTATATAGACCGGCGTGATTTTGGGCTGATCCAGCGTGCCGGTGATGCCGCATTCAAACGCCTTGCTCACCGGCGACAACACCATGCTGAAAAGCGACCCCAACACCGGCGTGTTGCGCAGCAGTTGCGCCTTTGCCCGCGCCGACACGTTCTCGTCCAAATCAATCGTGCCCACATATTGCACGCGCATGGTCAGCGAGCGGATCTCCAGCGAGTCCGTGAAAATCACCCCGTTGGTCATCGTGAAACGTCCCCCGCCGTCTGTCGCCCGGCTGTCGCCCATGTCCAGGCCCGGCGTCAGCGTGTTTAGCAACGGTGACATCAGCCCGAAAATCGGCGCGTCCCACAGCAGCCCGTCCCGCAATTGCGCCTGCCCGTACCCGTTCCACGTCCGCCAGTCCGAGGAATTGGCGGATGTCACCGTCACGTTGCCCGACAGCCATCCCCGCAGCTCGTTGGTGGGCGACCACAGCGCCCGGCCCATCGCGTTGAAATCCACGTTGGTGCCCGCCATGAAAAATGAAAAATCCGTGCCGTCGCCCGGCGTCGCCACATCAAAACTGCCCCAGCCGCGCGCCTCGCCCCCGTAGCATTCGGAAACCACGTTCGTCAGAATCAAATTGTCGCCCAGCCAGTGGATGGTGCCGGTGATGCGCGGCGTTTCGAACCTGCGCCAGCGAAATGGCACCGTGCCGATGACCTCAAACCGTATGTCCGCATCATCATTTATGAGGTCATCACCTGCATGTTTCAGCGGAATGCAGCCATCCGCCGTGGCTTCCGGAATCGTGAGGAATTGATACGGCTTCATCGCCTCGGCGGTCTTGGGCCCGATGGCCTCCCCCAACGCCACCGGCGAAACATGCCCCGCGCCGTGGTGGATGAACAACCGTTGCCCCGCGAGGTCCAGCGTCACTTTTTCCGCCGCAAACCGCTCCGTGCCATCAGCGCGGGTCAGTTGCGGATGATAAAATTCCGCCGTCAGGTTCGTATAGGCCAGCGTCGTTATCACGCTGTCCACCCACTGGCCGCGAATCGCAAAATCCGTCGCCATCACGCGGCCCGTGGCCGACAGCGTGGCGAAATCGCGCAGGTTGCCCCTCACGTCCAGCACCAGCGCCGCCGGCTCGCGAAAGAACAGATGCCCGAAACCCCGCGCGGCGTTGGTCGTGGTCAAAAAGGGCCGCAGGCTCTCCGCGTCCAGCTTGCCGCCCAACACGCAGCGGAAATCCTTCGTGGCGTCGTTCTCCTCGCCGGCCAAATCCAGCGTCGTTCGGCCCTGCACCAGCGCCACATCGGGCAGCCGCCAGACCCGGTTCGCATAACTGAAATGCGTCTGCACGGAATCCAGCCGCGCCCCGCCGGCCACCAGCGCGTTCGTGAAGGCCGCGTCGCCGTGCAGCCGCAGGCTCGTCTCAATGTCATCGCCCCAGTCGGGCGCGCGGTTGGTCCAGACGGGCAAAACCAGCATCCCGCCGGCGTTCAACTGCGGCGGCTTGGGCCAGGAAATTTCCGCAAGCTGCCCGCGCGCTTTGTCCGGCAGCAGAGCCGCGACCGCATGTGGATCAAAATCGGAATTGACCGTGAAATTGAGCTCGCGCGTCGCCACGTCCAGTTTTGCGTTCCCTGCCAGACCGCCGCCGCCCAGCCGCACGGACAAGGTGGTGACGGCCAGTTCCGGCGCGTTCCAGGCGCCGCGGCAGTCCACCGCGTCCGCGTTCAGGCCGGCCAGCTTCAAATCCGTTCCGCGGGCGGTCCAGTCCAGGTGGAACGGCTGCAGGTTGGTCCAAAAGCCCCACGCCGGGTCGCTGTCGGACGGCGCGTTCGTGGGCGCGAGCACGTGCGCCGCAAACTCCAGATCACGCACGCTGAACCAGGGCGTCTGCACGCCGGGCGCGCGGGCGTTGACGTTGAACGAAAACGAGTGTACGTCGCGCGCGTCACCGTTCAGCCGCGCGTTCAACTGCGGTTTCCCTTCAAAATGGATTTGCTTCAGCGTGTCGGAAAAACTTCTCAAGGCCGGCTCCACGCTGCCGCGGTCGGCGGTTTTGGCGGAGGAAAACATCTTCCAGTTGCTGAATTCCGGCGCGTGGGCCACTTCGCCCCCGAGCTGGAACGTCGCCCCGGCAAAATCCGCATGGAACTGGTCCAGCGCCCACGTGTCATCCGCTTCAAAGCGCAGTTCACTTTCCAGGTTCGTGAGGCTCAGGGAATCGTCCGCCGCCAGCGGGAACTTGAAATTGCCCCGCCGCACCACCAGGCCGTCCACCTGCAAGCGCCCATGCAGCAGCGCCGCGAAATTCACGCGCAACTGCACCTCGCGCGCCGTCAGCACCGGTCCGCCCGCCGGCTCCTCCGCGCCGATGCGCACATTGTCGCAGATGAGGCCGTGGACGATGCGCAGGCGCATCCGGGTGAATTCCAGTTGCACCCCGCGTTGATGCAACGCCGTAACCAGCCGGGTTTTCAGGAAGCCGGGCAGTCCCACGACATTCAGCCAGGCGAACGCCGCCAGCGCCAGCAGCACAATGCCCCAGACGGTAAACCGGGCGCAGCGGAAGGCGATGCGGCAGTTGCGCCAGAATCCGGGCTTGGAACTCATTTCTCCGAACATTGGCCCGAAACGCCCCATAACTCAAGATTTTACAGCCTGAGACGCATCGTCTTTGGAGCCCGAACGGCTGACCCTTTCCGGTGTAGCGGCGGTCTGTGACCGTCGTGCCCCGTTCTGCCGTAGCGGCGGTCTGGCGACCGCCATGCCGTGATATGTTGTAGCGGCGGTCTGTGACCGCCATGCCGCGATATGTTGTAGCGGCGGTCTGTGACCGCCGAACTAAAAAACAAAAAACTTAACTACGGATTACACAGATAACACGGATAAGAAAAAAAACTCCCGCATGGGAATTCCATCCGCGAAATCTGTGCAATCCGTGGTAAAAAATAAAACCACATCTGCTGTAGCGGCGGTCTGTGACCGCCGTCGCATTGCGGCAGCGGCGGTCTGCGAGATGCCCTGTCTTTGCAGCCTGAAGGGCTGACTTATAACAGCCTGGGGCAAGCTCGTGCAACGAGCGCCGCCCCAGGTCCCCGCCCCCCACCACGGCATAAGCGCTGTAAGCGCGTACCACCTGCAAAATTTGCCAAATTTAACAAATGACTCCTGTCCCTATCACCTTTCAACACTTCTTTCGCCACCAGGATGCAAAATCAATGCCCGGGGAGCGTTAATATCCGGGGAGCGTTAATGTCCGGGGAGCGCACCCGCCCCGGGTGCTGTTTTCCGCGCCTCGCGGAAAACACGGGCGCAAGCGGCGCTCCCAAGCCTTCCCACCGCATAGCTCGTAATCAGCGCCCGCTTGTCCGTAACTACGCGAAAACTTGAAATGCGCTTGTAGCGTCGAGGCCGCGCCTCGATCTTTTCCCCGTTTCCGCTTTTCCGCTTTCTTGCCGCGCCGGAGTTGGACGCAGGCGGGTCCGCTTTTCAATTCCAGGTTCTTTCCCTGCCGGCTTTGCGTCTTTGCCTCTTGGCGCCTTTGCGTTGAAATCTGGCCCGTCCGCACTTAACCGATTCTGTTAGCGGCTACGTTGCAGCTTCTAAAAAGCCGGTTAAAATCGCCGGTGAATGTGACCACATTTAACCCAAATCCTGGAGTTCGAAATCCCAAATCCGAAAGCAATCCCAAGCCCGAAAGCCCAGTCACCGGCCTTTCGGATTTCGGC
>Ga0181520_10009564_pt1 | contig 13327 bp, 9 predicted proteins | sample PEATcosm2014_Bin_29_FD_132451 | JGI IMG/M metagenome (GOLD analysis project Ga0181520, IMG submission 132451) | Peatland microbial communities from MTU Mesocosm Facility, Houghton, MI, USA - PEATcosm2014_Bin02_30_metaG | ecosystem: Environmental > Terrestrial > Soil > Wetlands > Peat | place...
GACTAAGGACTAAGGATTGCGGGAGAGACGGCACGCGAAGAGATTTGGAAGTCAGAGAACCTACCATTGTCTGCTGCTCACAGACCTCCTACCTCTCGTCCCTCAGTCCCATAGTCCCTAGTCCCTTAGTCCCTATTACCTTAGAGGAAATTTATGACCGTTAGTTGATTTTTTCCTAAAGGAAAAACCATCTTTAACGGAGCGTCAAGTGCTATATGGATTGCGGAAGAGCATAAAAGGGGAAGATGCATGGGGATGGAAGCTGCCAATACTGCCACCAGTCCGTCACCGCCACGGCGCAGCGCGGCGGGCAATGGCTATCCGCCGGGGGCGCAGTTTCCGGTACTGAGCGGTGAGCAGGAGCGCGTGCTTCTGGAGCATCTGCCGATTGTGCGTTTTTTGGCGCGGCGGATTCACGAGCGCCTGCCGCAGCACGTGGACATTGAGGATCTGGTCTCGGCGGGCGTGGTGGGGCTGATGGATGCCTTCAGCAAATTTGATCCTGCCAAGAAAGTGCAGTTCCGCAGTTATGCGCAATTTCGCATCCGCGGGGCGATCCTGGACAGCCTGCGCACCCTCGATTGGAGTCCGCGCGAGCTGCGCCGCAAGGGGCGCGCGGTGGAAGAGGCGATCCGCGTGCTGACGGCCAAGCTCGGCCATGCGCCCAATGAGGCCGAGGTGGCGCAAGAGATGGCGCTTGAGCTTGAGGAGTATCAACAGTTGCTTGGCGATCTGAAGGGGCTGGAGATTGGCACCCTGCACATCGAGCGCAACGAGGACTCTGGCGAAGAGGAGTTGGCCTATGTGCCGGGCCGTCCGGATGAGGACCCGCTCTTCCGCTGCCTGCGCGGCGAACTCGAAGAGCGGCTGGCCGAGGCGATTCAGAATCTGCCCGACCGGGAGCGGCTGGTGATGAGTCTTTATTACTACGAAGAGATGACCATGCGCGAGATTGGACTGGCGCTGGGCGTGGTCGAGTCGCGGGTTTCGCAGGTGCACGCCTCGGCGGTGGTCCATCTGAGGGGCGCGCTGAAGGATTTGGCGGCGCATGGAGCCTTTGAGCGCCTGCGCGGCAAAAAGACGGTGGAGCGGGCGCGGCGGTGAACGTTAGGGATCAGGGATCAGGGGTCAGGGGTCAGGGATCAGGGATCAGAGACTAGGGACTAGGGACTAAGGGAGTGAGGAAAAGGGTGCATGGTGTTTACTATTCCCTGTTCCCTGTTCCCTGCCCCCTGCCTTTCAGAGGGTAATGCAAGATTATGGAAAAGACGCTCAAACAAAACGAGATCGATGCCCTCTTTCAGGCGGCGCGCTCGTCCACGCCGGAGGCCAAACGAACCGAGATTCGGGCCCGCGTGGTGCCCTACAACTTCTCCTCGGCGGGCCAGATTTCGACCGATCAGTTGCGCGCCATCTCCATGCTCAACGATCTGTTCGCGCGCAACCTGACGCACAACCTGGCGGCCTGGCTGCGCACCCGCTTTCAGGTCAACCTGGTCAGCGCCGAACAAATTCCCTTTAATGAGTTTCTGCTCAGGATTCCGGAGATCAGCTATGTGGCCTCGGTGCGCATGGAGCCGCTGGGGGCGCTGTCGGTTTTGCAACTGGATCTGGCGCTGGCGCCACCGATCATTGATCTGTTGCTGGGCGGCGAGGGCCGGGATGGACCGTTGCGCGAGCTGACCGACATTGAGGAGTCGATTCTGGCTTCGGTGGTCGAGATCATCTGCCGGGAGCTGACGGCGGCCTGGCAGCCGGTGGGCTTGAGCTTCAACTTCGAGCGGCGGCAGATGCAGACGCAGGTGGCGCGCATCATGTCGGTGACCGAAAAGACGCTTTGCCTGAGCTTTGAGATTCGGATGCCGCACAGTTCGGGCCTGCTGAATCTGGCCTTTCCGGCGGTGGTGGCCAACACCATATTGCGTCGGCTGACCTCGGACTGGAGCCGCCGCCGCCGCCATGGCGACGAGACACGGGCGCGCATGGAAGTTGCAGCGCGCAAGATTCGCTTTGGCGGCAGCCTGCAAATGCCCACGGTGCGGCTGGCCGCCAGCACGCTTGAAAATTTGGAGGCGGGAATGGTGTTGCGCTTGGATTTGACGGCCGGAACCCTGGCCGAGTGGAAGGTGGGGGGGCAGACGCTGGCCACGGCGCAGCCGATCCGCCATGGGATTCGCCGCGCCGCGCGCATTGAAGAAAATATCACCGAGGCGCAGCCATGAAAAGCTATCTGGAAGCATGGAGCGCGGTTGCGGCCACGCTCTTTTCACAAGCCCTGGTGGGCGAGCCGGAGCTGGTTGAGTCTCTGCCCAAGCCGCTCGGCGCTGGAGCCGTCGGCTTTACCGCAACCATTGCGGGGGATGTCGAGGGTCGCTTCTGCGTGGTCCTGGACGGGACAATTCTGGAAGCCACGCTGGTGGGCGAAGGCGTAGACCAGAAGGCCGGCTGGGCGGAGATTCTGCAAGAGGTTGCCAACGCCGCCGCCGGTGAGTTGCTGGCCAAGACGGGTAAAAAGTGCAGCGTGCAGAAGTTCGAGGCCACCGCGGCCGAGAGCAAGGTCAGTTGCGCCTTCCAGTTGAAGTCTGGCGAACGTTCGTGGACGATCCTGGTGCGCGATGAGGTGCGGGCGCCCAAGCCGGCGGCTCAACCGGCGGCTCAAGCCGCGCCGCCTCCAGCCGCTGCCGCGCCGCCCGCCGAGCCCTCGCCCAGTCTGAGCGCGGGCATTGAGCTGCTGCTGGATGTGGAGCTGGAGGCAGCTTTGCGCTTTGGCTGCAAGGAGCTGCCGCTGGCCGAGATTCTCGATCTCGGTCCGGGCGACGTGGTTCCTCTGGATCGCAATGTCTCCGATCCGGTGGATTTGATCGTCGGCGACAAGATTGTGGCGCGCGGCGAGGTGGTGCTGGTCAACGGCAACTTTGGCCTGCGTGTGACGGAAGTGGCTACGCCCAGGAAGCGGCTGGAGAGCATACGATGCCTCTTCTAAGCAGGAGCATGAGCCGCGTTGAGAGCCTCGAACCGATGCGCGCGGAGGCTGGGCGCGGGCAAGATGCATATGCCGTGCGGGACTCCGGCCTTCAGCCAGAGTCTGGCCGTCCATTTCTGGACAGGATTCCGCCGTCGCTGATCGATGCCGTGCGCCACGCGCGCCAGGCCAACCAGGAGGCCCGCGACGCGCAGACAGAGTTGCGCCGCGAGCAGGCTCGCCCGCGCGTTGGACTCTTCGAGACCTGCGCCAATCCAGGCTGCGGCTCCGGCTGGCTGCATCTCTGGCGCTCGCGTCTGGCGCCGGTCTTCGAGGGAGGCTGGAACTGTTCGGCGGCCTGCACGGCGGCGCGGGTTGCCGCTGCTGTGCGCCGCGAGCTCGAGGGGCGCGGCCTTCAACAAGAGAACCACCGCCATCGCGTCCCCCTCGGCCTGGTCATGCTGGAGCAGGGTTGGATCACCGCCGGGCAGTTGCGTCAGGCGCTCGATGCGCAGCGGCTGGCCGGAGGCGGGCGGCTGGGCCAGTGGCTGGTGCGCAAGCATGGCGTGAGCGAGGCGCTGGTGACCCGGGCGCTGGGCGTGCAGTGGAGCTGCCCGGTGTTGCCGCTCGAGTTTCATGACGCCGAGGCGCTCACCGTGCTGCTGCCCCGGCTCTTTGTGGATGCCTTTGGCGCGCTGCCTTTGCGGGTGGCGGCGGGCAAGCTGCTCTATCTTGGCTTTGAGGACCGGCTGGACCCGGTGGTGGCGCTGTCAGTTGAGCGGATGAGCGGCCTGCGCGTCGAGAGCGGGCTGGTGCAGGAATCGCTCTTTGCGCCGGCGCACACGCGTATGTTGAATGCCAAGTTTCCGCCGGTTGAGCTGATCGAGGCCTCCAGTGAGCCGGCGGCGGCCAGCGCGCTGGCGCGCTCCGTGGAGCGGGCGCGGCCGGTCGAATCCCGACTGGCGCGGGTGCATGATTGCCTTTGGCTCAGAATGTGGCGGCGGCCCCAGACCGGCCCCCTGCCGGACCGCGCCGCCATTCAGGATCTGATCTGCTCAATCGGGACGCATTGAAATTCATTGCAAGCAAAAGAAGAAAAAGACTCTCAAGGAATACGGGCAAGGGCCGATAGAGACAAAAGCAGAGGAGCAAGGCATGAGCGAAGTGCGAACCCTGATTGTGGACGATTCCTCGGTAATGCGCAAAATTGTGGAGCGTTCTCTCCGCCAGGCAGGGCTGAACCCCTTGGTGGTCTTCGAGGCCGGCAGCGGTGTCGAGGGGCTGGAGCTGCTGAAGTCCCAGCCGGTTGACCTGATTCTCTCCGACATCAATATGCCTTCGATGGACGGGCTGGAGTTTTTGCGCCAGCTTCGGGCGCAAAACTTGGCTCCTAACGTGCCGGTGGTGATGATTACCACTGAGTCGAGCGAGGAGCACGTGAAGCAGGCAATTTTGGCCGGAGCTCAGGGCTACATTCGCAAGCCGTTTACCGCCGAGCAGGTGAAGGAACGGGTGCTGCCGCTGTTGACTGCGGCTTAGCCGAGGCGACAAAGGAGCCAACGTGCAATTGTATGGTGTGCGCAGGGCCGCCGTCGCGACAGCGCGATATAGCGGCAACAAGGAAATGGAGCGTACGATGACGCTATCGTTGCGGGAGTCCGTGAATCTAATTACCGATCCAAAAAATCTGGATGGGAGTGTGGAAGAGGTCTTTCAGTTGATGCTGGGCGTAAACTGCCAGCGCTACGAGGGACCGGTAGAGATTGCCGAGCCGGAGTCAGTGACCGCGGTGGTGGGCTTTGGCGGCCTGTTGAGCGGTGCTTGCGTCTTTCGCTCCGGCGCCGTGGCAGCCGTCAAGATTGCCGCGCACATGACCGGCATGGAGTTTGATGAAATTGACGACACCGTCAAGGACGGCATCGGCGAGATCTGCAATATGCTGGCCGGCGCATGGAAGGGCAAGGTGCCTGATCTGGCGGCCAACTGCGGCCTCTCGGTCCCGGCCGTCATCACCGGCCGCGACTACAACCTCCACGTCCAGGCTCCGGAGTTCAAGCTCTTCCATACCTATCACTTTGACGACGCCAGCTTTGAAGTGATGATTATCTGCGACGGACTGCAATAATGCCGCAATCAGGGGTCAGTTGAATCAGCCTTCGCGCGCCCCCAGGCTGGCCTCCTGACTCCTCAATCTGGCTTGCCGCTCGCAAATCTCCATCCAGATTGCCCCCCACCCAGCGCACGCCTTCCTAGGCCGCAAAAACTCAATCAAGAGTCCCCTAGGTCCCTGACCGTGTGCAAATGACCCATTTGGAAATGTAGCGCAGGCCTCCCGGCCGGCTGTAATGTGGGCCTCCTGGCTCACGTTTGCTCATTCGATAGAACCTCTTCACCTGGTCACAGACCTAGCGCCAGTCATCCCTCCTGCGCCGTAGGCGCAAGGTTAATGAGTCCACCGTTTCAACGGTGGGAATGGCGCAACCAAAATGCCATCGGAGTCTAAAGAACCTCTGATTAAGTTGAGGTTTTGAAAGGGGGCGGCTTTAGCTGCGCCGCAAGTGGCTCAAAATAATTGTGGGCTTTTACGCCTGAGGGACTAATTGTAGTAATTCATACTTATAACGCGCTCAATGAGCACATTGGGCTGTTACCAACAGATGACGGCCTAAATTCCTGTATTGGACTTGTGTATTCCATCTGGAATCAACAGCATGCCTGAGCCTATTCCTGCGCGGAATAGGCCATGAAAAGGCTGCCATACTTGCGGCAAGGAGGCCGCTTGTAGGCGTAAAAAGAAATCAAAGCCAAACTATCGAAAGATCGTCCTTCGCCTGCCGGATCTCGACCACGCAAAGGCATCTGTACTCAACAGCCTGAGTTCTTCACAATCACGACGCAACTATCATTTTGCAATGGACCAATTCATCGCCTGGTACTGCTCAGAGCCACGCCTGGCGCTCAATCGCACCGTTGTGCTCAGGTTTCGACTCCATTTGGAAAGCCTCGGATTGGCAGCCGCAACTATCAACCAGAGGCTCGCAGCTGTTCGTCGACTTGCCTATGAAGCCGCCGATTCAGGTCTCTTGAGTCCAGAATTGGCGGCGGGCATTCGGCGCGTGAAGGGGGTCAAACATCTAGGACAGCGATCTGGAAACTGGTTGAATATCGAACAGGCTAGATTACTCGTCGATCAATCCGACGGGGAAGGGCTTCGCAACAAACGTGACTGCGCCATGATTTCTATTCTTCTTGGGTGTGGTTTACGAAGAGCAGAACTTGCAGCTCTTAAGATCAACGATATCCAGACTCGCGAGGGGCATTGGGCAATCGTTGATTTGGTTGGAAAGGGTGGCCACGTCCGAACGGTTCCGGTGCCAAATTGGGTAAAGAACTCAGTGGATCAATGGACGGCCGCTGCAAAACTTACGGGCGGCCGCGTCTTTCGGGCCGTCAGTCGACATGGATCAGCCTGGGGTCGGGGCATCAGCGAGAACGTCGTGTGGTATGTTGTTCGTGATTGCGCCAAGCGCCTGGGCATTGATCATCTGGCTCCGCACGATCTGCGCCGATCATGCGCCAAGCTTTGCCACATCAGCGGGGGAGAACTTGAGCAAATACAGTTCCTCCTAGGACATGCATCTGTTCTGACGACGGAGCGATACCTGGGCTGCAAGCAGAATTTGAAGGCACCCGTAAACGACCGTTTCGGGCCTTTGTAAAGACTTGAATTGAATGCAGCATTTGAACCAAGCCAAACCTTACGCGTCGATTCGAACCGCAGGAAGTAGGGAATTAATTCAGTTCTCGAACTCATGTCGCCGAATCGCAAAGGGATACTTTTAACGAATGGTTTTCCAATTGTCACAATTGGATCATTGAATCTGGTGACGAGTCGCGCCTTCCAGTTGCGCATATTCTGATTTGGCCTTGATCAGGACAGGGGTGTCCCGGTCCGCATCTTTCCATGAGGCGAGGAAATCGCGATAGCCGCCACGAGCTTTAGATGACTCTCCTGAGATCGCGTAGGCGTGCGCGAGTTGCAGTCGAGCCAGCGTATCTGAACTAATTGTTTCAACGACTTACAGACATAGATGGACCGCCAAGATACACGGAAATCGTGCATGACAGTGGAAGTTGCAGGTTGAGCTGTGAGTTGGAAGGTCACCTTGACCAATCTCTTGATGGCTTCTTCGGCGAGTTGCTTCCGGCCATGCACAAGGGCCTCCTTGGCCATGGCAGTGAGTTGTCTGCGCTGATCGCTGGGAGCACCAGCGGCCCGCGCCAGCAGGATTCGGGCTTCGAGGGCGATTGGGAGATACTCTAACCGTCTCGATGGATTCTCGGTCCTAGACTGAGTCTCGCTATTTGTCCGTGGCGCGGGCATCCGCGGCGAGTTGCTTCCAACCGCGGCCTGCTGCTTCTTGGGCAAGTGCATTCAGTTGTTGTCGCCGGTGATTCGACTTTGACTGAATCCTAGCCAACAGAATTCTAGCTTCAAGCGCCAGGGGAGCATAAGAATAGCGCTGAGCCGTCTCCTCAGCCGATTGTAACGACTTTGCGCTGGCTGCGGCAGGTTCAGATTTGCTTTGGATTCGTGCCAGAGCAAGCGCGGCGATCACTTGAATCTGAGGTGAGAGTTGGTTCTGTGCTTCGGTGATGGCGCGGTGTGCAGTGGCGATAGCCTTGGCGCCATCGCCTTGGGCGGCCTGGGCTCGGGCCAGCCATGAAAGGCTCAGGGATGCGTTGCCGTGATCACCGCGCTGAGAGGCCAGATCGGCAGCACGCTGCAGGTCGTTGATTGCGGCCTGGGGCTGGCTCTGGAGCAACTCGGCTACTCCGAGCGAGGAATACACACTTGTCTGTGCCTCGGGCTCTTCGGTTCCTTCCAGGAGCTTCATGGCCTGTCGGATGAGATGGACGGCGCCCGTCAGATCATCTTGTGCAACGAGAACGTCTCCCTGTCCGGCCAATGCAGAGGCCTCGCCGCGCTTGTAGCCTGTTTTGCGGTTGATCTCTTCAGAGCGTTTGTAGTCCTGCTGCGCCTGTTCCAGCGTTCCGCGTTCCATTTCCAAGTTACCCATATTCGAAAGAGTGACCGCAACCCCGCGCTGGTTTCCGGTCTTTTCAAAGATCGCGAGACCTTGTTCGTTCGACCGAAGTGCCCCGGCGATGTCTCCTTCGGAATCCTGAACGTTGGCAATGTTGCCTACTGCTGAAGCAATACTGCCGTCCAGGTGCAGTTCACGGTAGATGTCGAGGGCCATGGAGTAATACCTTCGGCTGTCAGCCAGTGCTCCCTGATCGTAGCGCACGTTGCCAATGCGCTCCAGAGCGTTTCCTGAACCGCGCTTGTGACCCACGGCGCGGTAAAGAGTGAGAGCCGATTCAAAGGTCGCTTGCGCCTGGGGAAGTTTTCCGGTGTCATATTGGACATCACCGCTCATGAGCAAGGCAGTTGCCTCGCCCCGCTTGTCCCCTGCGGACTTGTAAAAGCCTTGAGCCAGAGCCGCAGACGCCAGTGATTCCGCCGCTTTGCTCTGACGCTCCAACGCGGAGGCCTTTTGTTGCAGGCCCTGCGCCCGAATCAGGTTCAGGCCCAGGCTCTGGCCGATCTGGTCAACCTTCTCTGAACTCGCCAGTGCCCCATTGAAGTCCCCCAGGAACAAGTCGAACCTGGACCGCAGCAGTTCAATACGCGCTGTATCCACGTCCGGAATTCCCTTCCAACTTATTGCTCTCAAGGTAGCCAATGCATCCGGCGTGTGCCCGGCCAAGTCCTGCGCTGCAGCCAGATTCAATCCATAGTCAACGTTGTCTGGGTAAAACGTAAATAGGGTCCTAAAGAGGTCGGTAGCATGTGTCCCATCGCTGGTTCGAAGTGCGAGCTTTCCTTGCATGGCCAGGGCTTGCTGGCGGGGGAGCTTGGCACTTAACTGAACTGCGCGTTCAGCCTCCGCCCGCGATTCAGCATCGAAGCCGAGAGCGCTCCACGCATCGGAGAGTGCCAGATGCGTGCCTGCGTGATCTGGCTCGATCTTGGCGGCTTTCGCAAGAAGTTCCCTCGCCCCAAGAGCATCGAAGAGGTGCAGCCGATTGAGCCCTTCCGCATAGAACTGCGCCGCTGTTGCATCAAGGGGCAAGGAGTTGCGCACCTCGTTGGACGCTTCTTGCGAGAGAGACTCCAGGCCCAGCCGCTGACGAATGTCGACGCCACTCTCGGTCACCAGACCAAAAAGGCCGGAGGTTTGTCCGGTCTTAACGAGCACGAGCGATGGAGCGTCTGAGGCGAAGTTTTCAACTCGGAGATCAAGGCGGAGTGGGTCACCAGACTTTAGAGGGTGAGGAGAATGCGTGACGGCGAATGAGCCGTAGACGATGATATCCGCGCCGAGTTGATGCGCGTAGCGGGCAAGTGTTTCGTGAGAGGGTGTAGTTACGGGCGCTTCGGCGAGCCCGGCACGTGCGATCTCCTCGCTTGGAATAACCCGCAGACTATCCGTAGCGGCGAGTTCCGAGGAGAGCATCTCCCCTAGGGCAGTCGATAGCCAGCGGTCGCTGGCGTTGCTTGTCAGATTCTGCAACCCGACTACAGCAACTGATCGACGCAAAACAGGATGGGCGGAGACATCCTGGGTCGGTTGAGCTGGTCTTGTGCGATAAAAGGCCGCCATGGCGATAGAAATCGCCAGCACTGCGGAAGCCCCAATGATAATCCATTTGTGGCCGGTACCTGCACGCACGACTGCCCCCGTAGACGTTGGTGCGGCATCATGAGGAGGAGGCGCTTCTCCGGCGCTTACGGCTTGGGCCGGATTAGTCTGCGAAGCGGAGGGAGGTTCATCAGATCTTACGGTAACCTGTGCGATGAACCGGTACCCCCGCCGCGGAACCGTCTCAACATAGCTTGGCCGATCAGCAGAATCGCGTAGCGCCTCGCGCACCTTGTTCACCGCTACGCGCAGGCTCTTGTCAAATTCGACGTAGGTGTTTTCCGGCCAAAGATGAGCCTGAATCTCCTCCCTTGTGACCACCTCGCCAGACCGCTCGACCAGAAGCACAAGCAGGCGCAACGGCTGGTCCTGCAGACGAATCTTGTGGCCTCGGTGCACAAGAGTGCCGTCTGCAGGACTCAGGATGAAGTCCGCGAAGGTAAAACTTCTCGGTGATGTACGCAGTTCTGGCATTTTTTGTAGAGGATCAAAAGGGGAACCCGCAAAGTTCATACCATTAGACGCAGATAACATTCGTGCGGATTCGTCCTTAATGCACAGATAAACATAAATTTACCTGTTAACAATCGCTTGATGGGCAATTAATTTGACGGGACAGGAATGTCGTGTGGAAATGGGAACAATCGAGCTTCCCAAAGCTTCCTGTTGAGGTTCCCCATGATTCGGTTCCCAGATCTTTGCACCCTGGCTTGTTCCTTGCTTGGGCAAGCCGCGCCTTCTCCCTATCCACGCAGAAGTGATTTCCCCGGACCGAACTGTTCGGCTTCTGCTGCAAGATGGCTTGCCTATTTACGAGCTTTTTACGTCGCAGTCCTGCTGTTGGCAGGTCTGGCGACGCCCGGACTCGCCCAGACGGCCATCCCTGCGGCGACCTTTCTCTCGTTCAATGCCGCGCAGATCGGCGTGAGCGCCGGGTCGGCTCAGACGCTGACAGCCTCGTTCACGGTCTCAGGATACGCGGGCAGCTTCACGCCAACCGCAACATTGCACTATGGGCACGACTACACGCTGGGTGCGGTGAGCTGTTCGGGCGGGGGGCCGGAGACCTGCACAGTCTCTGTCACCTTCCAGCCGACGCTTCCGGGAACCCTCAAGGACGCGATCTTCCTGATGAACGGGAGTGCACGGCTGGCGACAGTGCTCCTGAACGGAGTTGGCCAAGGGCCCATGTCACTCGTACAGCCAGGCGCGTTTACTACCAGCATCCCAAGCAGCGGCCTCAGCACTTCCTACTACATTTATCAGTCGGTGACGGACGAAAACGGGACCGTTTACTTGCTGCCGGCAGGCGGGAATTCATTCCTCTTGAGTGTTACCAAGGCTGGCGTAGTCTCCCAAATCCCGCTGGCGAGCCATCCGTATTTCTGGACGATTGGAATCGATGGCGCGGGAGTGCTTTATCTGTTCGGCGAGTCCAAGACTGTAACGACCTACGATACGGTGCAGGGCATCCAGGAAACGTATGTCATCCCGTACTCAGGAACCGACACCAGTTGGTATCCAGGAACCGTAGACGGCTTGGGGAACTTCTATATCGTCGATGAGGCAGCACGCAACGTTACGCTTTACGAATTCAACGCGGATAGAACCAGCAACTATCAGGAACTCCTGAGTCCGATAGTGAATCAACCATTCACCATCGCCGTGGATAGCCAGGGCAACGCCTTTGTGGGCGGGTACACCATCAATGAGGTCACCGCTGGCGGAGTGCAATCGCAGGTCAACAATTTGGGTGCCTCGGATGGCCTGGCGGCGGACGCAGCGGACACGCTCTACGCCACCCGATACGAGCCGACCGGGGGTGTCGCCGAGTTGCCGGCATCAAATTATTCCGCGCCCATTGCTGAGATCGATAAGAGTTCCTCACCGCTGGGCGTCTCCATTGGCTCAGACGGCACCGTCTTCGTTTCCAACTATGTCAACCTGGATGTCTTCAACCGCTCGACCACGGAGACAATTGATTTTGGCCAGGTGAGCTCGACAAGTTCCGCGAAGGACTCCACGGCCAGCATCTACAACGGCGGCAATGAGCCGTTGACGATCTCTTCGTTCACTTTGACAGGTGCCGGATTCAGCGTTGACTCCACGCAACCCAACGATTGCATCTCCGGCATGGCACTCAATCCGGGTGCTCTTTGCCTTGTTACAACCACCTTCACGCCAGGACACCCAGGGACGTTTTCCGGAACGATCACGGTTCAGTCGAACTCGCTCAACGGCAGTAATGTGACGCAGACGATCCTGTTGACAGGCACCTCAGACGGCAGCTACGACGTGCTGAGCCCGAACCCGCTGGTGTTTCCGTCGCAGGCCGCGGGAACCAGCGCTACACTGCCCGTGACCATGACCAACGAGGGGTCCTACTACTCCTCAACGATCTATAGCATCAGCGTGGACAATCCCGCATTCACGGTTACATATGGCACTTGTGCAACTGTTACTGGGCCGGGCGCAAGTTGCCAGTTGCAGGTGACCTTCAAGCCGGCGGCAGCAACCAGTTACACAGGCACGGCAAGCATCATCACCTATGTGAGTGGAACCTCTCTGCCGAGCCAAACCCTGACGCTCTCGTTGAATGGCACCGGCACAGGGCCTGCAACAACCACCCCAATCATTACGCCCGGCACGGGGAGCTACTCCGCAAGCCAATCCGTTGCGATCACCGATGCAACCGCGGGCGCGACGATCTACTACACCACCGATGGCTCCGCACCGACGACCGCTTCCACGAAATACACCAGCGCGATCACCGTCAGCAGCAATGAGACGCTGAACGCCATCGCCACCGCGACTGGATACGCACAGAGCGCGACGGCCACTGCGACTTACACATTTGTCTATCCAGCGTTGACACTGACGCCACCGTCGATTTCATTCGGCAACCAGACGGTGAACACAACCAGCGGCTCGCAGACGGTGACGCTGACCAACACCGGCGCTGCTACGCTCTCGATCACCAGCATTGCGCTCACGGGCACGGACGCAAGCAGCTTTGCCCAGACCAACACCTGTGGCGCGACGTTGGCCGCAGGAGCAAGCTGCAATATCGCCATCACCTTTGCTCCGACAACGGTCGCGAGCTTCAGTGCAGCCCTTGCGGTAACTGATAATGCAAGCGGCTCGCCGCACACGGTAGCGCTGAGCGGCTCGGGAACCGCCGCTCCAGCGCCCGTTGCGGTTCTAACCCCTGCGTCGATCAGTTTCGGAAGCGTCGGCGTCGGGGGCACCGGTCCCGCACAAATCGCAACGCTGAAGAACACCGGCACGGCGGCGCTTTCAATCACCGGCATCGCAATTACCGGGACCAACCCTGCTGATTTTGCTCAGACCAATACCTGCGGCGCGTCGCTCGCAGCGGGAGCAAGTTGCGCCATCAGCGTGACGTTCACTCCGGCCTCCGTTGCCAGCTTCTCCGCGACTGTTACAGTAGCCGACAACGCCACCGGATCGCCGCATCAGGTGACGCTGACAGGCGTAGGGATTGTCGAGCCGCCTGTCTTCACCATCGCGCCCAGGGCAAACGCATCTTAATTGCTATATGCAGAGCAGGTTTGGCTTGTTGAGATGGGGAGATGGATAATCCCCTGAAGTATTTTGCCGAGTTGCGTGATCCGCGGGTGGAGCGGACGCGCGA
>Ga0181520_10009567_pt1 | contig 13324 bp, 7 predicted proteins | sample PEATcosm2014_Bin_29_FD_132451 | JGI IMG/M metagenome (GOLD analysis project Ga0181520, IMG submission 132451) | Peatland microbial communities from MTU Mesocosm Facility, Houghton, MI, USA - PEATcosm2014_Bin02_30_metaG | ecosystem: Environmental > Terrestrial > Soil > Wetlands > Peat | place...
CGCGTAATGCCCACCATGCGGCCTAGCTGGTCAAACTCAATCAGCGGTTCGGGAAGATCGAAATCAATGGAGCCGCGCTGAACACGGTGCCGATTGAGAATCAGCGCGAGCTCCTCCATCAGTTTGAAATTGGGAACCAGCCCCGCATAACGCTGGCAGGCCGCGGCTTCCCCCGCCAGGATGTCGCGCACCGCCGTGTAGGTCATGCGCTCGGCGCTGCGGATGATCCCCGGCGTGAGTTCGTACTCCACGACGCGGCCCTGAGGATCAATCTCCATCAACGCTGACATTACCAGGCGGTCAACGTGCGGATTGAGGCTGCAAATGCCGTTGGAGAGCTCCAGGGGCAGCATAGGCACGGCGCGGTCAGGGAAATAGACGGATGTGCCCCGCAGGCGCGCCTCGCGGTCCAGAGCGGTGCCAGGACGCACGTAATGGGCAACGTCGGCTATGTGTACGTGCAGCAGATAATTTCCATTCGCCCGGCGCTCCACCAGCACAGCGTCGTCAAAATCCTTGGCCGTCTCGCCGTCAATGGTCACAATCGGCAATCCACGGAAATCGCGGCGCCCCTGATGCTCACGCTCGGCGATGTATTGGGGGGCAGCTCCTGCCTCCGCCAGCACCTCGGGGGGAAAATGGTGCGGCAGGTGGAATTTGCGGATGATGATTTCCACGTCCACGCCGAAATCGTCGCGCCGGCCGAGGATTTCCACCACACGGCCGTGCGGCAATGCGGCTGGGCGTGGATAGCTCGTCATCTCAACGTCCACCACCATGCCTTCCAGGTCCTCGGTGCGCCGGACTTCCGACTTCGGACCTTGGACTTGCTGTTCCGACTCGCCCCCGAACTGCCGATCGCGACTGCGCGGTGGAGCGGGACCTTCGGCGCCCGGCCACTCCGCGCCCCGCGGAATGACGATTTCGTAGGGAATGCGATGATCGAAGGCCATCACGTAGTTGTAGCGCTGGCCGCAATGAAACTGGCCCACCACGGTCTTCTGCGCGCGGTCGATAACACGCACGATGCGGCCTTCGGAGCGTCCATCGGGTTTGGCGCGCAGCACCTGCACTTCCACGTGGTCGCCGTTCATGGCGGAGCCCATGGCGTCAGGGGGAATGAAGATGTCCTGGTCCGTGCCCTTCACCGGCGCGTCGGACACCACAAAACCGTAGCCGTCGCGATGGCCAATTAGCCGGCCGCTGGCCAGGTTGGCGCCGCGCGCACTGGCGGCAGGCAAATGCGCGGAACGGCCCTTCGCCGGGCGATCCGAATCAACGCGAGGTTCTTTGCTGCCCAGCGCGAAGTGGTTCTTCTTCAAATAAACGATGCGTTTGTTGCGGGCAAGACTCTTGAGGACGTTCTTGAGATCGCGCGCCTGGCTTGACCGCAAGCCAAGCTCCCCCACCAGCTCACGAAGCCGAAACGTCCTGCCCGGCTCCCGCTCAAAAACCTTCAGAATCTCTTGCGGCAAAGGAAATTCGCGCATGGAAGTGTCTTCGGCTAATTCTACCATGCTTGAAAGAACCGGGTCATGGAGTCATTGAGTCATTGAGTCATCGGGTCATCGGGTCATTGGAAGATTGCTGATTTTCGATCGCCAAATTGCGATTGCCGAATTTCGAGTTTCAATCTTAGGAGTCAGCCAGCCCCTAAGGATATTTCGCCACGGGGACCCGCTCTCTCCGTGTTCTCTGTGTCGCAGAGCTATCAACTCGGAGGACACGGAGTTTCTCCGTGGTCTCTGTGTGAACGCTTTGCCAGTCACGGAGGGCACGGAGATGCTGGCGGGTATTGCGCCCAGGAAGAAGAAAAGTCATGAACCCTCCGCCGGTTCTGCACATCTAAACCGATACGGAGGTGACCCATGTACGCAATTATCGGTGCAAGCGGGAATACGGGAAGTGTAGTTGCCCAGAGGCTATTGGCCCACGGAGAGAAGGTTCGGGTGATTGGGCGCGACGCCAAGCGCTTGGAAGGTCTTGTGCAGAAGGGCGCCGAGGCATTTGTTGCCAACGCCAGCGATGCGTCTGGGCTTACCCAGGCCTTTAATGGAGTAAAGGCTGTCTATCTGATGATTCCACCCAATCCAGGGCACCCCAACGTGCGGGAGGACCAGGAGCGGGTGAGCGACGCCTTGGTGGCGGCTGTCCAGAAAGCTGGCGTGGAGTATGCCGTCATTCTCAGCAGCATTGGAGCCGACAAGGCGGAAAAGACCGGGCCGGTGGTTGGTCTGCACAATCTTGAGCAGAAACTCAACGGGATTGCATCTTTGCAGGCTGTTTATCTTCGCGCCGGCTATTTTATGGAAAATGTCCTGGCGCAGGTTGGGATCATCAAAAGTTTTGGGGTTACGGGCGGTCCTTTGCGCGGCGACCTGAAAGTGGCGATGATTGCCACCGAGGACATTGGCGCAGCGGCGGCAGACGCTTTGCTGAAACTCAACTTTACTGGAAAACAGGCGCGCGAACTCCTTGGGCAGCGCGACTTGACTTACGTGCAGGTGGCAGCGGTCATCGGCAAGGCAATCGGCAAGCCCGACCTCGGCTATATGCAGCTCGGGCCAGCGCAAATCAAACCCGCCCTGCTTCAGATCGGCATGTCATCCAACATGGCTGACCTTCTACTGGAAATGACCGATGCCCTGAACTCGGGATACATGGCGCCACTTGAATCTCGCTCGGCACAGAACACCACGCCTACTCCGTTCGAGACCTTCGTCGCGGAACAATTTGTGCCCCGATTCACGGGAAAAGCCGTCAGCGCGTAAACGATGTAGCACAGGCACTCCTGCCTGTGTCATCAAATGAAGCCGTCAATCTAAGGCCACAGGCAGGAGTGCCTGTGCTACCTCCCACCAAAAAAAACGCGGCGGCCGAAGCCGCCGCGTTTCTTCCCGGTAATCGAAACTGCTTAGAACCTCACGAACATTCCGATCTGGATCTGCCGGGTGGAGAAGATGAAGTTGCTGTTCGCACTGGAATAAGTTCCAAACGAGGAACTGGTGTTCAGGCAGGGTGCAGCTGAACTGCAAGTTTGAAGGGTACCGGCAGTGTCCGTAATCGTACCGCTGGTGGTGACGATGTAGCCGGTGCTGTTTACGCCCGTCGCGTTAAAGTGGCTGAACAGGTTAAATGCTTCGCCCATCAGTTCCACCTTGACCTTTTCCTTGACGGGAACGGTCTTGGAGAGGCGCAAGTCCAGGTTCTGCGTGCCGCGCATCATGAAGCCATTGCGTCCACCGATGCGGAAGGCGCCGTCCGAGCCATTAATTCCGCCGCCCGAGGGTGCCGATCCGGGAGCGGACCCGCTGGTCCCGACCGAATAGTCGAGCCCTGACTGCGCCTGGAAGATGGGGGCCAACTGCCAGTCGTTGGCAAGATACTTCAAGGGACCCTTTACATGCCAGGGTGCGGTGAGGACCATGTGTGCAACAAGACGATTCGGAACATTGTTGTTGGAGTTGCCATATTCACCGCCCACATTGTTGGGGGCAAACATAGTGTAACCACTGCTGGCCGTGATCGTGGTGTTGGCAGTGGGGTTTTGGTCCAATGCATGCGACCAGGTGTAATTGGCGTTGAACTGGATGTAATGGCTAAACCGGTGATTCACCGCCAGGACCAGGGCGTTGTAATTGGAATTGACGCCGAAGATGTCGATCATCTGGTTGAAACTGGCGTTGGGCCGGTGGTTGAAGAGCGTGGTGCTGAACGTTGGGTTTTGGAGCGATCCACCCTTGGCTACCGCGTATGTGATGGTCTTGATACCGGCAGAGCAGTCCGTGGCAGTCGCGGAGATGGAGGAGCAGAGGTTGTCGTCGGTATATTGGGGCAGGAAGTGTCCAAAGGCTCCCATGTAACTTAGGGAGAAAACCGTATTCCAGCCCAGGTCCCGCTCAACCGCGAGGTCGATCTCGTCGATTTGCGGGTTCTTGTAATTCGGGTTCAAGTACATCGCCGAAGGTTTAGCCGCACCGCTGGTGGGCTGAGTGGGGATGACCTCGGGGAAATTAGGCCCACCGGCGGCAGCGCTGGTGAAGCTATACCCTGGCTGGCCTCCTAAACCACTCTGGGTCAGGAGACTGAAGATGGTGCCATTGATGATTCGGCCGTAGTACATGCCGGCGCCACCGCGCACGGACGTCTTGCCATTGCCGAAGACATCCCAGGCAAAGCCCAGCCGCGGACCAAAATCTTTCTTGGTATCAGGGTATGTTGTGGTCTGAGATACGGCACTGTTGGGGAAGAGCGGTGTGGGCAGCGTCTCGGCTTCCCACCGCAGGCCCAAGGAAAGGGTGAAGCGCGGCTTAATCTTCCAGTCATCCTGCACGAACAGGGCGATGTCGTTGGTGGCGAAGGTAAACCCCAGAGGACCGAAACCCTGCGCGAAGTTAGAATAGTGCGAGGCGCAGGGAACAGAGGCGCCAGCGCACACAGGCGCGTAGAGATCCTCAAGGTAATTGGATACGCTGCTGTACCCATACTGGCCGTTCTGCTGATAGATATCCAGGATCTTGTCCGTGACGTGACTGAAGTCTCCCCCAAACTTGATGATGTGATTTCCATGGGTCCAGTTCACCGTGTCGGCGACCTGGGTCCGCATTTCATCGGGATAGGCAATGCGCGTATCGTAATAGGGCGCCCCAAAGTTGAACCCATTGGTCAGGGTGACATAGGTGGGAAGACCAAAGGGATTGGTGTAATTGGTCCAGGACGGATACGCGGGGTTGGTGGTGCTGGTTTTGAAAAGGGTGTTTATTTCATACGCGTTGGGAGGCGGAGTGGTTTCAAACTCAAAGTCGCGACCGACCTGGAAGCGGACCTCGTTCGCGATTGTGGGGGTGAAGATGGAAATCAGCTTGCCGACGCCCCAGGTGTCCTGAACGTAGTCATTACCAAATGCCGAGCCGTTGCTGTAAGTATTGGTGACCTGCGTCTGCACGCCGTACGGTGAAGCCCAGCGCGTGCGATTGGCCTCCAGGGAAAGGCGATGCTTGGAGTTGATCGTCCAATCAACCTTGGGGAAGAAAATGTTCTGCTTTCCCGTGCGGGCGTTGGGGCCCAGGTTGGTGGTCAGGTTCGCCAGACCGGCAAGGTAATCGTTATATCCGTTGGTATAGGAAGCGTTCCCTGGAGCGATTATTCCCGCAATGGTGCACGAGCCCAGGGTGGAGTTATAGATGTTGGAGTAGTTGGAACCGAGAGGCTTCAGGCTTGCCGAGCTGTACGCAGTGTTAGTGCCCGTATTCACAAGCGCGCCGGCGGCCGTACACGTGCCTCCATATTGTGAAAGCTGGGCAGCCGTCGCGGGTGTGGTAAAGAACACCGTGGGGCTGCTGGCGGTGGGGATTCCGGGGAAATTCCGGAAGAACCCGTCATAGGCAAAGAAGAAAAATAACTTGTCTCTCTTGATGGGCCCGCCCACGGCAAAACCCCACATGTCCCAATAATCCTTGGGTTTGAGAGGGAGGGACGTGTAGACGCCCGGCGAGGTCTGCTCGGTAAGGGTGGCGAAGGGATTGCGCGCAGCCCAGCCGTTTTCGCGATTCTTGAAGAAAAGGTCCCCATGAAACCGGTTGGTTCCGCTCTTGGTTACAGTGTTGATGACGCCGCCGGCGGCCCGGCCATACTCGGCGGAGTAGTTCGAGGTATTAACCTGAAACTCCTGGATCGCCGTCTGGCTGCTGGAATAACTCAGGCGCGTGCGGCCGCGCTCTTCGGAGAAAAACGCTTGATTGTTGTCCGCGCCGTCGATGGTATTGTTATTGGCTATGCCGGCCATTCCGCGAAAGCTCAGCAGGCCGAAACCATCATAGTTGGTGACCACGCCCGGAGTCAGCAGGGCAAAGTTGGACCAGCGTGGACGCTGAATCGGCAAATTGGTGATGGCGGTCTGGTTCAGTGTGTGGGCAAAGTCCGCCGAAGTTGTATTAACCTGCGAGGCCACTCCAGAGACCGTTACCGTCTGCGCCGTCGAGCCCAGCGTCATATGGGGCAATACCGTGGTAACGCTGCCCACCGTAACGGTGACCTGTTCACCCCTAAACGTTTGGAAACCCTTGGCGGCAACGGTTACGGTATAAACCGCGGGCGCCAAGTGGAGCAGGATATAGTTGCCGGAAGCATCAGACGTCACCGTCTGCTCGCCATTGGTACCGTTATTGTGTGCGGTGACCGACGCACCCGGAATCACAGCTCCGCTCTGGTCATACACCGTGCCGCCGATGGCGCCGTCGGTGGTGGACTGGGCCCACGCGGTCGTGACCAAGCTGGCGCTCAGAGTCAAGGCCGCAACGGCCAGAAGCAAATTTGTAAACCACCTGTAGGAAATTTTCTTTTTCATGCCCTCAACGCTCCTTTTCGGTCTGAGTTTGACTGGGACCCCCTCCTGGGATGAGCCTGCATCACTTCTTGGACTCGTATCCTGTACGTAAATATGATCTTCCGCCCCCGCAAGCCGAAACAGAGTCAACCTTGCGGAATGATCTGGAGCCTGCATCTTTTCTTGCAATTTTTCCTGCAAGTTTCGCCTTTGCGCGTCAAAATCCAGACCGGAATTTTTTGAGATTTCCACTCTCGCCCATCAAATCTGGTTGTGGTCTCCAACGCGGTACTTATGTCTTCACGGATCATCTTAATACTCGCAAACTTACGCCCAAACTTCCAAAAATCAGGTGCCGCTGTAAGTGCCTGAAACCGAATAAGTCACGCGCCACTAACCCGTCGAGACTCATTCATACTATGAGATATCGTAGGAAGATTCCTGTTCTCCATATCTTGGAGTACAAAAGCGAAGCCGACGTTACGTAAATGTTTTTTGTTCATTTCAAGTGTGCGATGGCTCAAATTCAAGGTGATCAGAAGGATTCGAATCAAGTCCCACGCAAGGTAATTGACAATGTGTCGGGACGCACAGAGACCCTCCCGCTCCTCAGGGCGCATACTGAGATCAACAGAACGAACCCACTGCCGAAGGCACTACGCCGAGGCCGATAAATACTCTTTATGGCGCTTACAACAACATCTTTAGCTACGCAGGGAGACTCTACCGCGGGCGGTTTTACTACGAATAGAGGTAAAAGTAAAGACAACCTCTACGGACCGCCCCCGGAGAGCTGTAGTTAGCTAGGTATCGAGGCCAGCGACATGGGGAAGACAGAAGACGAAATGCAGATGGCGGAAGGCAGTTGGCAGGAGGATGCGGCCTGTCAGGCCATGATTGTAAAGACCAATTTCTCAAGCACTGCGCGACGCGCCTTGGAGTGGGGCGGCTCGACGCCGCCATGGAATTCGGATCGCATCTTAATTGGAACAGCCAGTGAAAAAGGGGGTGGGTAGACGACACTTTCCGCGTCCGGTTTCCGTTACGGTACTCTGCATTTTTGTTGCGTTCCAAGGCGGCGTCGAGCCGCCGCACTCCAAGGCGCGCTGCGCAGTGCATTCGTTGGGATCGGGCAGTCAGCTTGGTTCTTCCGCTACACAACCCGCTCGCAGAGCATCACTTTTTCGGCGTTGTCGATTTCGCGCAAGCGAACTTCAATGACTTCGATGTCGGAGGTTTGAATAACCCGCCCCACATAGTTGGCCTGAATAGGCAACTCGCGATGGCCGCGGTCAATCAGGACGCACAAATCCACCTGTCGGGGCCGTCCGTGATCCAGCAGGGCGTCAAGGGCGGCACGCGTAGTGCGGCCCGTGTAGAGGACGTCATCCACCAGAATTACCGTCTTCCCCTGCACGGTATACGCCGAGGGTACTTCCTGCACCACGGGCGTTTGCGCTACAGTCGAGAGGTCATCGCGGTAAAAGGTGATGTCGAGGGTCTCCACCGCGGGCGCCGTCTTTTCAATTTCCTTCATCTTGGTGGCCAACCGCTCCGCCAGAGGGACTCCGCGCCGGCGGATTCCCACCAGGACGACTCCCGCCAGACCGTTGTTGCGCTCCAGAATTTCGTTCGCCAGCCGCACCAGGGTGCGGTCAATTTCCGAAGCCGACATCAACTGCGACTTCTCACGGACCTCGGCAACCTTGGGTTTAACGTTCGCATTTTCCATAGCACGCTCCGATTGGCGGGATTATAGCAGAGTCGAAAGGCGAAAATCGAAACTGGAAACTCGAAAATCGCCATTACACTTTCCTTTCCTCACTTGCCGAGGCCGCAAATCAGGCCCGCGCGGTATCGATGTCGCACGTCCGAGTTTCGAATTTCGATTTTCGAGTTTCGCTTCACCTATCCGCGCGCCGCGACCAATTTCGAATCAATTTCAGTGATTTTGTTGAACTCTTCATCCCAAAAGGACTGGGATTTCATGCCTTCCAAGTAGGACAGGGAATAGCCGAATTTGGTCCAAACGTCCTGCTTGTAGCCAAAGAGCCGCTCTTTCTGTTCCTGGGGACGTACGTCCAGGATATCGTCCGCACTCCCGGCGCGGAAAACTTCATCGAAGCGCTTGTCAATAACGTCAAGGGGAACTGGTCCGCAGCGCCGTTCCAGGTCTGCGAGCACGGAGGGGTAGCGGTCAAACCCGTCGGTGGCAATGGTCACTACGTTGTCATCCGGGCCGAGATTCAGGAAGCGCGCCATGCGGATTGAGCCGAGAATGTTGCAGATGCCGGAAACACCGAACAATCCATGGAAGCATTCGAGCGATCCCGCCGGCAAACCGAGCAACGGTTCGATGTCGTGCTGCCGGTGCTCAAGCAGCTCGAGTCCCATCACGCAGTCGTCATCGTGGATCAATACCACGTAGTCGGTAGTCAAGACGTTGTGGATCAGCGTCACCATCTTGTCGCCGATGCCTTCAATGCGATGCGTCCCCCGCCCATCATTGAACAGCGTGGAGCACTCGCGGGGTTCAAGCGCCGCCACCAGGCATTCCGGGAAGGCGGCCTTGAGTTCGTCACCTGCGGCCAGCGTTCCGGCGGATCCCGGTGCGGCAGCAAAGAGCGCGACACGGCCATTTCCATAAGGCTTTGCTGCTTCCAGGGCGCTGCGTCCGGTAACGTAGCGATGAAACCGGTAATTGGGCAGCAGCTCAAATTGCGCCAGAACTTTATTGCGCGGGTCCTGGCGATAATGCCGCGTGCGCTCCAGCACCAGGATGACGTCACTCTCCGAGCCGGGGGTAAGGTCAAGCTGCCCGCCATAGTGGCGAATGCGCTGGTAGCGCTCCGCGCTCATCCCTTCCGGCATGATCACGATGGCGGGATACCCCTTGAGGCGGGAAACATACGCCACGCCAATGCCGAAATTCCCCGTGGAAGGACCAATCGTGGTGTTTTTGCCGGGCTCAATCTCTCCCGCCAATTCACCTTCCATCAGCGTGGAGTAGGCGGGCCCCACCTTGTGGCTTCCGGAAGGGAAAAAGTGCCCCACCAGGACCACAATGTTAGCCTTAACGCCCGTCAACTCTTTCGGCAGGACGACGTGGCGAATGCCATGGTCCGGCGCGCGCCACGTAATGTTGAAGAGGTTGGCGGGATTGAGTTCGTCGCCTCGCGCCGCCTCAGCTTTGTCCCTCAGGGCGGCTGGCAGTATCGCGGGGTCGAGCATTTCCGCGTAAGTCGGGCCGGGAATGAAAGTGGACATGTGACTCCTCATGGGCGATTGCACCGCAGAGGCGCGGAGACGCAGAGGCGGAGCAAGGCAAAAGTCAAAAGGCAAAGGGCAAAAGGCAAAATTGCGAAGACGTCCGATATGAAACCCTTGCCAATGCGAGACTCTGCGAACTTGTCTTACCGCGTGGCGGCGCTGCAACCAACAGGGCGAATCGCTTCCTGCTTTTGACTTTTGCCTTTTGCACTTTGCCTTTTGACCTGCTCTTCCTCTGCGCCTCTGCGGTGAGAAGGTCAAGCGCTTAGAATCTGTTCCAAAGGGCGCGCGCCTGGATCGCGGCTTTTGCTGCCACTTGGCGCTCGTTCACGGTAACACACTCTTTTTGGCGCAGAATGAATCGCCCGTTGACGATCAGGGAATCCACTGGCGCATTCGCAATTCCGAATAGAAAGTGCCCGAACAGGTTGCTGCTGTCGAGAGGCGTCGGGGGAAAGTAATCCACCAGAAGCAGGTCCGCCCGGGCGCCCGATTCGATGCGGCCGATTTCCCATCCCCAAATCTTGCGGGCGATGGTGCGATTGTTGAGCAGCGCGGCGGCGTAAGCTTCCGCATAAGCCACGCGCGGGTCTGCCTCCCGCACCTTCTGCATATGGAAAGCCGCCTTGAACTCTTCCCACATGCGCGGCGTGTACCCGTCAGAGCCCAATCCCACCAGAACGCCTTGGCGGAACATTTCGAGCAGCGGTGCCGTGCCCACCGCGTTATTGCAGTTTGATTGGGGGTTGTGCACCACATTGATCTGGTCCCGGGCAAGAGCCTTGATGTCAGCGGCGTTCACATGGACGCAATGTGCTGCGAGCGAGCGGTCGTCGAGAATGCCCTGACCCCGCAAGCGCATGACCGGAGATTTGTGGAAACGACGCCGGGCGTCATCCACGTCGCAGCGGTCTTCCGCAACATGGATATGAAAACCCGCGCGCAGCGATTCATTCGCCTCCACCGCGCGCCGCAACGTGCGATCGCTGAGGGTGAAGGAAGCGTGCAAGCCGAAGCTGCCCGCCACCAGGCCATCACCTGAGGTGCTTGAATGACGTTCGAGAAAGCGGACGTTTTCGGCGATGCCCTCCGCCGCGCCGGCACTGCCATTGCGGTCGGAAGTTTCGTAGCACAAAACTCCGCGCAAGCCGACTTCGCGAAAGGCCTGCTCGATGCGGTCCAGGCTTCCCGCGCAAGCGTTGGGGCTGGAGTGGTGGTCCACCAGCGTGCCCACTCCACACTTGGCGGAATCGATCAGGCCCACCAGGGCGCTGTAGTAGACATCATCAAGATTTAATGCCTTGTCAAGCCGCCACCAGAGCTTCTTTAAGATTTCCGGAAAGTTGCGGGGCGCGCGGCCGGGCAGGGATATTCCCCGCGCCAACGTGCTGTAGAGGTGAGTGTGACAGTTGATCAGCGCCGGCATCAGAAGCTTGCCCTGCGCGTCGATGATTTCCGGGTCAGCTTGTGAAAACGAGGGCTGCCGCCGAGCAAAGCTCTGCGGTCCGCCAGGACGGATAGGTTGCCGAGCCGCAGAGCTGCGCTCTGCGCCAGCCCTCGAGGTTTCGCTGACTTGACCGATGGAGCCGTCGGGGAGAATCTCCACCGCGCCGGAATCGAGCAAGCGGTTGGCGGAGTCGAAGGTGAGCACGCGGGCGTTGCGCATGATCATGGATCGCCTGTAAGTGTGCCGCTACAGAGAATGATTATCACCATATCCTGTAAGATTCAACAGGGGGAGGTCAGCGAGGAGGAGCAGAGGGAGTATAGTCTCGGAGATACCGGTCAGACTTGGGGACCTGCAAGAGAGGGAGAACGGTGACTTCTGTGGTTGCTGGAAGCGCCGAATATTGAAAACCGGGCTGGCAATTGACGTGTATATCGGCGGCCGGTCCGGCGTGCATAATGGGAATTCACGGTTGTGTTGGACCACTCGTGTCCAAAGCAGATCGCGTCAGGTTGGGAATGAGGTGCTGCACGAGCGCTCGCTATGCGGGGAAGGTAGGGCTCTTTCTCACGCTGGCGGTCAAGCCAACCTGTTTCCAACGGAAATCGAGGAAATTCCGGTCCCTCGCCCCCTTGGGGGAGAGGGTGGCCCGCAACCGGCGCTTTCATCAGCCGGGGCGGGACGGGTGAGGGGGTCAAGAACTCTGGGGCCTGCTGAGATGCTGTTGACGCGAAGGCCATTTCACTTTTGCCCTTGCTTTTGCGGCTCTGTCAAACGAATTCCATCTTGGTACAGACCCCCTCTCCCCCAAGGGGGCGAGGGGAAATGTATCCTTAGTTTCGATGTCGAATTCATGATGGCTGAGAGTAGTCCCGCGTGGTCCAATGGGAGCGTCTGCTAATTTGGACAGCAGTGGTGTTGGACTCAGCCGGACCTTGGCTGACTCCCGGTACAACCTGATGTCTGGTGGGGGCACCTCCCGAGGGAGAGCCGGAATCCCGGCGGTGAGCTATGAAACGGGCACTGGCAGTTGGCACTCTTGTTTTCTGGGCGTTCGCGCTCTGCGTGGAATTCAGGGCGCAAGGCCCTGCTGCGCCCGCGAGCCAACTGCCGCCTGAAAAAGGTGGATTCACGCTCAAGGTGGAAGTAAGCATGGTGCTGGTGGAGGCGACCGTCCGGGACGACAAGGGCAGGATCGTCAATGATCTCAAGCCGGAGGATTTCCGCGTGTTTGAAGACGGCGTAGAGCAGCGGATTTCCTATTTCTCGCGTGATGAACTGCCTTTGGCCGTGGCACTGGTGATGGACGGCAGCAGCAGCATATCGCCCGTGCTGCCTGAACTGCACCACGCCGCCTACGACACCCTCTCGCAGCTCAAGCCGGAGGATCAAGTCGCCCTGTATGCCTTCGCCGCGCACCCCGAGCGGCTCGTCGATCTGACGAATGACCGCAAATCGATTGCCGATAGCATCATCGATATTGGTTCCGCGGGGGGCACCAACATCGCTGATGCCCTCCACGAGGCAATCGACTATCTGGGGCAGGAGGCCCGTGACCGGCGCCACGCGGTCATCATGATCTCAGACAACCAGCCTACGGCCAAAGGAGAGTTTAACGGCGACGACGTGATTCGGCGGGCGCTCGAGACCCAGACGATCGTTTACAGTGTGAGGTTCGGACGTGACCGCTTGGAAGGCACAGTGGACGAACCGGGCTGGATTCCTGGCGCGCGTTGGGTCAACAAGATCATGCTCGAAACGGGCGGCGAGATCATCGATATGGCTGCCGTGGGATCGGCGCAAAAGGCCATGGCCGCCGTCATCGCGCGGCTGAAGCAGCGCTATACACTCGGCTACCAGAGTTCCAACACCCGCCGCAATCGTGCCTTCCGCGCGATCGACGTCCGCCTCTCCGACCGCGCCCAGGATTCCAAACACCCCTACAGGATTTTCGCCCGCCATGGCTACTACCCAGCGTTCGAGTCTCCCCCTCCCAGCAAACCTCTGCCATGACCCGTTGCGCCACCTGACATGCGCCGGGATTGGTGTTTCTCAACAACCTCGTTCGGGTGCTGCGTGCGGGGGCTCGCAAGGCTAGCGATGCGGCTTGCTGTAGCGGCGGGTTTACCCCGCCAACTCGCCAACCGTCTCAACGCACGATGGCGGCATAAAGCCGCCGCGACATAGGATTATCACTCGGTCTGGAAAGATTCAACGGGGCGGTGGGGGAGAAAGCGAGGAAGTGACCCCTCACCCCCACAACAAGCAGACCGTGGGACCCC
>Ga0181520_10009570_pt1 | contig 13323 bp, 10 predicted proteins | sample PEATcosm2014_Bin_29_FD_132451 | JGI IMG/M metagenome (GOLD analysis project Ga0181520, IMG submission 132451) | Peatland microbial communities from MTU Mesocosm Facility, Houghton, MI, USA - PEATcosm2014_Bin02_30_metaG | ecosystem: Environmental > Terrestrial > Soil > Wetlands > Peat | place...
CCGAACCCGTTCGTACGAGAGCAGTTTTCTTCCGGTCCGGAAAATTTCTTCCTGGAGAGCAATTCCCATGGTATGCTTGGAAAATGACGGACTGTTTGAAAACCATGCATCGATGACCGGGAACTGCTTTATTTTTCCCAGATCGACATAGACCCTGACCGCATCGGCGGTCGGTTTGTCAGAGGCCCGGTTTACGGTAATGGCAAATCTTCCGATGGGAAGAACCTTGAGACGGCCGTTGCCGGTCGTTATGTGGGCGATCACCTGGGGGGCGTCAGGAAGGCATTTGGGCGTTTCACAGACTGCAAAAAGTTTCTCGTTGGGATTTGCGCCGAGAAGTTCAAGGGCATAATCCATCATAAATGCGCCGATCAAAAGGCCCGGTGCCGGCGACGAGTGGAATTTTGCGCATCGGGAAAGGTACGTACTCACCGGTTCAGAAACCCCGCAGGCCCTGATGCGGGCGTCAAAATCCTCACTATCGTGATGATGATGGTGTCCTTTTTCCATGAATATCACTTGGTGCCGTATCTCATTAAACATTTTATTTCTGTTACAGGGGGTCGGTTTCGGGATACATTTTTTAACTTCCTGCGCGGTGCAGACTGCCAGTGCCCGGGGAAGCATCATCCGAACTCAATTTTCCCATCGTTTCTTAAAAATACTTCAATATCCTGCCTGATGAGCCGGCCATGGATGCGTCTCGGGAGCTCGACACGCAGTCGGTTGATAAGATTCATCCAGTCTGTGGCCACGATTATGTCGATCTCCCCGGCCTCCTTAAAAATGAGGGACTCTGAATCGAAGAGATCAGATCCCGCCTTCAGGGTACAGAGGTGGCGGGCATCAAGCGTGTGAAAAAAATACAGCGTGTCTTTTGCATGCTGTATATTCTCCATTGCAGATTTTTCAATGGTGCAGACGTTTGCTTTTGAAGTATGGATAATATCCGCTACCTGCTGCTGTGTCATCCCACTCTTCCGGTACCTCAATACTTCCTTTTGCCGGTCCGTGAGCAGACCCTCTTTCATTAATTTTCACCCTAATATTGACAGATTACATTAACAATAGTTAAATGTACGGTTCGCGGATCCGCAACATTGACAGAATTTCAGGAATAAAATCAGGGGAACTCTCAATTTTTACGAAGAAAACCGCCTCATGGCCCCACCGGGGCATTGCGGGGCAATGGTGTTTTTTGGCATTTTCAGATCCGCCGAGGGGGCTTCCTGCCGGGCGCGGCGGCACTCCTCTCGCGCGTTATCGGGTAGGGGGGCATCACAGCCAATCAGGATCGCCCGGCCCGCAAAAGCGGCAAGGGGGGTGATCCCCTCCAGGAAAAAAGAAGGAGGGGGGACCCTCTACCCCCTTGTCCGCAACAGGGCCGTATTGGATCACTTCGTGTAATGAGGAGATGCCACGCTGTTTTTAGTATCCATCGTTTTCCCCATTGTTCCAACGGGAACCGACGATCTATGTTTTGCCGGATACTACACGTAGTACCGTCCTGTAACCCTGCATCCTCAACATGTTCCTAAAATATCAGCAGACGCTGGTGATCCGCGAGGACATTTCCCGGAAGGTAAAACAAGATTTTTGCGAGGCCCGGGTAGCCGATATCCAGCACGGCTTTCATGTCCTTGTTTTTGGTCGTGCCCCGTTTCTGAAATGAAGGTGTGAGTGCAAACAGGTGAAGGTTTTCGTAACCGGCGGCTGCGTTTATAAAGTCCTGGATATTAAACCCGACAGAATCCGGGCAGACCTTCGGATCCCCCTTCAGTGTGTAAATCCCGTCTTCCAGAAAGACTACCCTTGTAAGGATCCCCTGGTGTGCGCATGCCACCGCGAATGCAATCGCACCATACGTATGCCCGGTGCTGTACGGGCTTTTTGTGATGAGGATCGTGATCGGCGGGGAGGTGCTGTTCTGCTCTGACCGGTCATAGGAGGGAGCGGACCCCTTCCACGGGAACTGGAGGGATCCTGCGTTTTCCGAGAGGATGATGTGACTGTGCTCGAACCGGTCAACCATGGAGTTTAAGTCCCGGATCCTGAACGGTTTGATGGCACATGTCGAGACGACCACGCCTTTTCCGTCATCCCACGTGCTGTAACCCCGTACGGTGGCACTGCGGTTACAGGCAAGGATCAGGCATGTGAGGCCTTGTTTTCCCGCCAGATCATAGAGATCTTCGAGGCCCTGGCCGATATTCTCTGACTCGATCGGGCTCTGTCCAGTATGCCCCATGTGGATGCCGTCGAGATATGCGTATAATTCGACTGAAAACCGGCTTTCCAGTGCAGAGAAAAGGAACTTCAGTCCATGCCATGCTGACCGGTGCATGTACGGGGATTCGATCTGGAGCCAGCCTGTCGAGTCCGATGGGAGTGGTGGCTTGTTCTGCCGGACCAGCGTTGCCACATCGTTCCAGAATGACGGCTGGTTGTTTGACGCAAGACGGTTCTGGTTGATAATCTGGTTGGGATTTTTCATCTTGATCTGTTCGATCGAGATCCCGCGGAGGTCCAGTTCCTGCCGGTCGCAGATAATCCTGACAGCAGTAAGGGTAAGGATTGTGGACCAGATCTGCTGGGTCTCCGGGTTCTCGAGGCTCACGAGTGCATCCCCGGTGAGGAAAAAGGTGAATAACGGGCTGTTGCTCGTTGCCCGGTACATCAGGGACTCAGGGAAGATCTGGATGAAATAAAACTTGAGTGACTCCTCAAGCCATGATAGTCGCTCACTTGTAACGGGGCCTGAAAGGAGAAAAAAATGCGAGGTCATGATCAGCCGGGCTCAACAATTGTATGTGGGTTATTTTCCTGTCCATGAGATCTCCTATAATCCTCAGGATAGTTTCCGCACATTCCCTGCCGGGTCTTTTTAATTTTTACAGGGGCGGGGCGGAATCTGTATCGTGAGGCTTGGAGATTGTTACAAATAGTGGTTAATTCATCGAACTGCATTAAAGTCTTTGCTTCTTTGGTTTCTATGGGATTTTTTTTTAATTATCTCACATTACGTACACGACAAGCAGTTTTTTCTGGACTGGCGAAGACGTTATAGAAACGATAAGGAAGTCCCTGCTATGACATTTATCCCTGCTTCGCGAAATGCATCCCTCGTAATCTGCCTCCTGCTGCTCGCCATCGCCATCAGCATACCCTGTGCTGCAGCAGTAAACCTCACACCGGGAGATTCTGGGATAACGACTACCATATCACAGGGAGACCCGGTCTATATCCGGGGGATCGCCACCGGCCACCCCCAGGTGGGTCTCCAGATCTGGTTTATCGGGTACAATTTTGCCAGGGTAACGACCGTTCAGGTCAACGATGACAACACCTACGAATACGAGCTTCAGAAAGCCGATACTGCAAACCTTGAGCCCGGGCAGTACTTTGTGCTGATCCAGCACCCGATGGAAAACGGCCGGTTCGATGTCGTCTATGACGCATCTTCCGGAAGCGTCACCAATGTGCAGACCGGTAAAATAATCTATAAGTTCACCGGGAGCGGGAGCCTCCAGAGTACGGATTCCGTAACTGCGCTCATGAATGCGATCGGGAGCCAGAATATTGACGACACCTTTGCCACGGTCACGTTTTATGTCAGCCAGCCGACGGTGACGATCAACCCTATCGGTGACAAACAAACCGGGGATACGTTTACCATCAATGGGACCACCAGCCTTGCCGCTGGTGACGAGCTCATGGTCGAGATCATGTCATCATCCTATACGCCGACTTCAAAGACACAACCATCAGGATTTTCCGGTGCAAGCGGTACGGTCAACGTGGTGGCCGGCAGCAACGGCATAAATACCTGGTCGTTTGATGTGGATACTTCGAGTTTTACCCCGGACGAGTACCTCGTAAAAGTCTCCGGTATCCTCCAGGAAGTCACGACATCAACCACGTTCAATGTGCTGTGCAGCGGCACCGGCGATACCTGCAGTGTCCCTGCACTGGCGTCCGCGGTTACCACCACGGTTCCGGCACTTACCAGTACCACCGCAACAACCACTACGATCCCGGACACCACCGTAGTGCCATCGACCAGTATCCCGGTGACAACCCAGCGCTCGCCCGTACCGGTGGCATTGTGCCTTGGCAGCATTGCAGCAGTGCTCCTGTTCCACAGGTTCGCATAAAAAAAGAGGGGTGATCACCAGCCCAGATAGAGTGTTTTTGACTGGGTATAACTGTCAAGTGCTTTAAAACCGTTCTCCCGGCCAATCCCGCTCTCGTTTGTTCCCCCGAATGGCACTTCAGGGGGAACGGTCAGGTGCCGGTTCACCCAGATGATCCCGGCATTCATTTCACGGAACACCTGTTTTACCGTGGAGAGATCTTTTGTCCAGACCGATGCGCCAAGGCCGTACTTTGAATGGTTTGCTTCCCGGATCGCGGTGCCGAGATCCGGCACGGTCATCACAGGCAGTACCGGCCCGAACACTTCATTTCTGAGAAGTGCAGCATCAGGTGCAACATCCGTGATCAGGGTCGGCTTAAAGAAAAAACCCTTATCAAATCCGGGTCCCGTGAGCGTACACCCCCCGGTACGGATCGTGCCTTCCTCCCGCCCGGTTGTTTCACTGACCACCGAACTGATCCTCCCGAGTTGTTCTGCGCTGTTGAGCGGACCCATATCCGTACCCGGCAGGAGTCCGTTTCCGATCGTGAGACCTTCAACTTTTGCCGTGAGCAGGCGCATGAACTCCTCTGCAATCTTCTCGTGCAGGTACAGCCGTTTGACTGCGGTGCAGATCTGGCCGGCGTTGTAGAACCGGCCCCGGAGTGCCCCTTCGACTGCCTTTGGGATATCGGCATCGGCCATCACGATCATCGGGTCAGAGCCCCCCAGTTCCAAGGTCAGCGTCCTGATATGATCCTCTGACATCTCCCGTATCCGCTGGCCGGTAGCACAGTCGCCGGTAAATGAGATTTTCTTTATCCGGGGATGTTGTACCAAGGCTGCCCCGGTGGACTCTCCCGGGCCGGTCACGACATTGAGCACACCGGCGGGCAGGCCTGCTTCCTGGAGCAGCCCCGCGATCGTAAGGTTTGTTAAGGGGGTCGCGGATGAGGGTTTGAGGACAAGGGTATTTCCCGCGAGGAGCGCCGGCCCCACCTTCCACCCCATGATGATCACCGGCATGTTCCAGGGGATGATTGCGGCACAGACGCCGAGCGGGACCCGGGTCACTAGGCAGTCGCCGGCTTTACCAAGGCAGATGGCCTCCCCGTCAGGCTGTCCGGCAATGGACGCGTAATATTCGAGGATATTTGCGCAGCCCCGGACTTCATCAGTCGATTCCCGGATCGGTTTTCCCTGTTCCCGGGTAAGGAGCCGGGCCAGGTTCTTATGATCCCGTCGGATCAGTTCTGCTGCGCGGCCGAGGATGAGGCCGCGATCCCGCGTGGTCTTTTGTGACCATACACCAAAAGCCGCGTCGGCCGCCTCAACGGCTGCATTCACGTCCTCTTTTGATCCCCGGGGCACCCTGTCGATATATTCACCGGTTGCCGGGTTGTTGACCTCGATCCATGTTTCATCGGCGGCCGTTGCTTCCGTCCCGTTAATAATCATGTCCATAAAACCGATCCCCTGTCCGCTCTTTTGATCCTGCCTCTCTTGAACTGTCCGCAAGCCGGCTATAAAATGACTGCTGTGGATTTTGTTTATGGATTATTCAGAGGATTGCAGGCCGGGGGTATCCTGATCTCGATATTATCGGAAGACAGGCTCCGGATCCTTCCGGTCTGAGTGGTACAATAGGCACCGGACCGGTCAAGATGGTGCCTGAACTCCGGGCTTTTTACGAGCGAAATAAGGGTCACGATCCGGGGGTCGTCCAGCATCTCCCGGCGCATCACCAATTCATACTGCTCCTCTGCAACCGGGAAAAACAGAAGATCATGTGATTCTGCCAGTCCTCGGGAACAGATGCCGGCATCTGCCTGTCCGGCCCGGATCGCGGCTGCCACAGCCCCCGGGGTTGCCACTTCATTGTCATAGCCCCTGATCCGGGACGGCGTAAGGTTGTGGGACGACAGCACTGCATCAAAAAGGATCCGTGCCGGCGTATCTTTACGGGAATTGATCCAGCAGACTGCATCCAGTGCATCCAGAGAGACTTCCTTTACCGAAGCGATTCCCTGCTCCTGCGAGGCAATATTGACAAAGACGAGATCCATTGAGGCGAGATAGGGCTGGATGAACCGGCAGTCCTGCATCAGGGAGAACCCCGGAAGACTCATCGGTGCTGCATGGCAGGAATTCCGTTTCAGGGAAAGGACGGCACCGGTGTTACCGGCACTTCCCGTATGGATAAAGAGCCCCTGATCGTGGGCGATGTTTCCCAGCTCTTCAAGGATCGGATCGATGGCGCCTGAAAAGATGAGAGTCCGCTCGATATTTGCAGGGTCGGTCGTGAGGAAGACTTCCAGGTCATGCTCCGCATCGTACCCTTCAACCGGTGCCGGGATATGGGTATAGCCGTTTGACCGGACCGTGGACATCTGTACCACAGTACCCCGGGAACGGGCCATGCCCCAGTGCTGGTTTCCGATCCTGCCGACCGAGACCGGGACAAACTCGTCAAAGCCGAGATCGGAACTCAAGGGGGTTGCAAGTTTTACGTTGACCGAATATTTCGGGATTGGCGCGAGTCCCCAGTGTTCGAGAAGCGGGACAGCAAATTCGCGAAGTACGGTCTGGGCGGCAAGCGGGTACCCCGGAAGCCCAATGACCGGTTTACCTTCGATCTTCCCGAGCATCATCGGTTTACCCGGCTTGACCGCGACACCGTGAAAGAGCAGTTCCCCGACTGTTCCGATGGCCCCCGCCGTAAAATCCCGCGTACCGGCCGAAGATCCCGCAGAAATAATAACAAGATCATTCTCCCATGCCGCTGTGCGGAGCGCTTCCTGTATGAGGTCAGGATCGTCGCGGACGATAGGCTGGCGGGTACAGTGTGCACCCATCGCTTCAAGAAGTACCTGTGCCATGACCGTGTTACTTTCCACGACCTGCCCGGGTGCCGGCCGTACTCCGAGAGGGACAAGTTCGCTTCCCGTAGGGATGATCCCGATGTGAGCCGTCTTAACATTCATGTCGGTGATCCCGTAGGTTGCAAGAGCGCCGATATCAAAGGCCCGTACCTGGTGCCCGGTCGGGAGGACGAGCCGACCTTCCCGGATATCTTCACCGGCCGGACGCACGTGCTGCCACGGAGCGGCGGCTTTCCGGATCTGGAATTTATCCTCCGCCTCCCATGTGTCTTCGATCATGATCACGGCATCGAACTTGGGGGGAACAATATTCCCGGTATTGACCTGGACAAACTCCTGGAGGGTAACCGGGGTCTGGTCGGAAGCACCGATCGTATCCCGGCTTTTTACGGCTATCCCGTCCATGGCAGCAAGGTTGACTTCAGGAACGGAATATTGTGCATAGACCGGGGTGGCGATGACCCGGCCGAGCGATCGGGTAACGGGCACACACTCTGCCCGCCCCGGGGCGGTAAAAGAGCTCCTGAGAATATGCAGGGCCTCATCAAAGGTAATGAGTGAGAGATACCGTTTTACCATGCTGCATCACCGGGATGTATTTTTGTCTGCCAACAGGGTGCGGGTGAAGTCATGGGTATCAGTCACAATGAAAACCGGAGATGTTCATTCCCCGACTGGTAGTCAGGTACCATATCCCGGTAATCATCAATAAATAATTCGATTATAGTATAGCAGCAAGGCTAAAAAAACAGCCACCTGATTTTCGAACGGAAAAATTTCTCAAATGAACTTAAAATACACAAATTATGGGAAGAGAAATCCGGATGTCTGATCCCTGACTAAGGCAATTTTCCGGCAGTGTCTCAAGCGCCCGTAACGCCAGAAGACACCGGGGGAAACTTATTCTCGCCCAAACAATGCAGGCCCGGAAATCACAGGTTTGTTCAATCGTTCCAGCCGTAACCGGTAACAGGGAAAACGGGGTACGGTGTGGACAGGCCCCGCAGATACATCAGATTATTCTCCTGCACCCGGAGGAGGCTGCCGCATCAGCAACCGCCTGTGCCACGGCCCGGGTCACAGCCTTGTTAAGGATACTGGGCAGGATATGCCTGCGGTGAGGCTTTTTGATACACCCGGCAATGGCATGGGCAGCGGCGATCTTCATCTCGTCAGAGATGCGGGTGGCACAGGCATCGAGCGCCCCCCGGAATATGCCCGGGAATGCGAGCACGTTGTTGATCTGGTTCGGGAAATCACTGCGCCCGGTCCCGACCACTGCCGCCCCAGCTGCGGTTGCCGCGTCCGGCCAGATCTCCGGTACGGGATTTGCCATCGCAAAGACAATGGGGTCTTTGTTCATCGACCGGATCATGTCCTGCGTGATAATGCCCGGTGCCGAGACACCGACAACAACATCCGCACCCTCCATCGCATCGGCAAGCGAGCCGGTCCTGCCCGCGTGGTTGGTCTCCTCGCTTAAGATGAACTTGTACTTGTTCCGGTAGAGACCCTCGCGCTGACGGTGGATGATCCCCCTGGTATCGCAGACCGTGATCTCGTGGACCATCGTGCATACGAGCGGGTCGTACCCGATGCATTTGAGGAGCCGGGTGATGGAATAACCTGCCGCCCCGGCGCCGCAGACCACGATGTTGAGATCTTCGTAGTTCCGCCCGGTGACCCGGCAGGCATTCAGGAGCGCCGCGAGCACGACCACCGCGGTGCCGTGCTGGTCATCGTGCATGACCGGTATCCCGATATCCTGCAGGGCATCCTCGACTTCGAAACATTTCGGGGCCGCGATGTCTTCGAGATTGATCCCCCCGAAGACCGGTGCGATATTTCTGACCTGGTCGACAAAATCGGTTTCGTAATTCTCAAAACAGATGGGAAATGCATCGATGCCGGCGAATTCCTTGAAGAGGATTGCCTTTCCCTCCATCACCGGGATCGCCGCATACCCGCCGATATTCCCAAGACCAAGGACTGCCGACCCGTCGGTCACGATCGCAATGGTATTGGCCTTGAGGGTGTAGCGGTACGCCAGGTTTGGATCCTGCGCGATCCTGCGACACACTTCAGCCACGCCGGGAGTGTAGGCCCGGGAGAGATCATACCGGTTCCTGAACGGGACCTTGGAACGGATCTCCAGTTTCCCGCGGTGTCGTGCGTGGAGTGCGAGAGACTCCCGGTAGATCTCATCGCTGCCGGCGGTGACCTGCATGTCCTCTCTCCTTGTACGAGATGAGCGCAGCGAAAGGTAATGAACCTTGCCCCGGGACAGGCTGCAGATTTCATAAATCCCGGATATTTGCGAGCAGACAACGGGTATCGGGGTCCATCGATTCTGCATTACCGATACCGGTGCCTGATCCAACACTGGACACCGGGAGGTTATTTCCTGAGCAGTTTCGTTGCGATCTCGGCAACGTACCGTCCCTGGTACCGGGCCCCGGCAAGTTCCAGTTCGCTCGGCCACCGCTTCCCGTCATTGCCGGCAATTGTTGATGCACCATAAGGGGAGCACCCCATGACCTCATCGGTACGGGTCTGCTCGGCAAATGCGTACGGCAGGCCGGCAATAATCATGCCGTGGTGGAGGAGCGTGGTGTGGACGCTTAGGATCGTTGATTCCTGTCCCCCGTGCTGGGTGCCCGAACTCGTAAAGACACTCCCCACTTTACCGACGAGTGCTCCTGCTTTCCAGATGCCGCCAGTTGCATCGAAGAACTGGCGCATCTGGCCGCACATGTTCCCAAATCGTGTTGGGGTACCGAAGATAATTGCGTCGAATTCCGTCATTTCACGGGGAGTACAGACCGGTATTTTTGAAAATTCCTTCTGGAACTCCGCGGCCCCGGTTTTTTCAAGCACTTCTGCGGGCAATGTTTCAGGAACGCGCCTGAGCACAACTTCTGCACCGGGTACGCTGCGTGCACCCTCCGCTTCTGCTTCCGCCATGCGGTGGATATGGCCAAACTGTGAATAATACAGAATAAGCAGCTTCATGACTTGTCTCCCTAAACTACGGTTGCACTCCCGGGATTAAAGAGTACGGATTGCGGAGAACAACTCTGCCCATACTCTGCGCACTGATACGAGGTACTGATGGGATATCCACAAATGACGGCTGCCTGGACCTGCCATTCCTTTAAAGTTACATTTTAATACATCAATGAACAAAATTATACATTAAGGCGTAACCAATCCGCCTTTCCCGTTGGAACTGGCAGCACGCTTTGTGTGCTCTTCCGGATACCTTAATGCAGATTACTGGTGTGATACAATCATGAAGTCAAAAGATATTGCCATTGTCGGAATCCTTCTTGCTGTCGGTGCGATCCTGCGGTATTTCCTCGCGATGCTCCATACGCCGCTTACGCCCAACATGATCATTGCGTTCTACTGCCTTGCGATCATCCTGATCCAGCCGAAAGTCTACGAGGCACTGGGTATCGGTATCGTTGCCGGCCTTTTATCGATGCTGATATCAAGTTCGATGTTTCCCCCGGCAAACCTCATCAGCGAACCGCTGGGCGCACTCGTCTGCTTCGGGCTCTATGCGCTCCTGAAATCCCGGACGAAACTTGCCGCGACAGCCACCACGTTTATTGCGACGCTGGTGAGTGGTTTCTCGTTTGCCGCGATCGCCATACTCTGCGTCGGCGCGACCATCCTTGCCAAGTATAACGGCAACCTCGGGAACTTTGTCATCGTCTTTGTCCCGATTGTGGTCATAACTGCGGTGTTTAATGCAATTATTGTCCAGATCCTCTACATCCCCTCAAGCAGGGTGCTCGTTAGAGGACAGGAATGATCGAGCTCAAAGACGTCAGTTATACTTACCCCCATACGGTGCAGGAAGCGCTGCACCGTTTATCCCTCGTGCTGGACACGGGCCGCTGCATCATGGTGACCGGCCCCTCCGGTGCCGGGAAGACCACGCTCTGCCTTGCAGCGTGCGGCATCCTCTGCCATGAGTACGGCGGGAAGAAAGCGGGCCTTGTGACGATCAACGGCAGGAATGTTGCAGATTATACCGGGCTTTCCGAGATCGCAAAAAATGTCGGGATCGTCTTTGACGATGCCGAAGCGCAGATGATCTTCACGACCGTTGAAGAGGAGATCCTCTCTGCACTCGAGTACCGGGGCCTTACTCCTGACGAGATCGAAAAGCGCCTCACCTCGATCATGGAAGTTACGTACCTTACCCCGTTAAAGGACCGCTCCCCGCACAACCTCTCCGGTGGCCAGAAGCAGCGCGTCGCTCTTGCGGCGACACTTGCACTGGGAAATGATGTCCTGATCCTTGATGAGCCCACATCGGAGCTTGACGAACACGCGACACGGCGGATCGTCGAGATCTTATCCAGCCTCAAGCAGCAGGGGAAGACCATCCTCCTTGTCGAGCACAAGTACGCGCATTTCCGGGAAATTGTCGATACCCTCATCGTGATGGAACACGGCGCGATCTCGGCCGTCGGCGCACCGGAGGATGTACTTATGGACGAACGGATCAGAAGGATTGTCATCCCGGATTTTGCCGGCATAAAAACCAGTGCACCCCATCCCACACCGGTTCCTTCAGATCATGCTGCTGCAACCCTGGCAATTGAGGTCAGGCACCTCTCGTTCTCATACGATGATGTCCCGGCCCTGTATGATGTCAGTATCAGGATAGAAGCCGGCGAATTTGTTGCCGTTGTCGGGGAGAATGGTTCCGGGAAGACGACGCTTGTCAAACAGTTTAACCGGCTGCTTACCCCGACTACCGGCGATGTCGAAATACTGGGCAAAAACACCCGGGACTGCACGATTGCTGACCTCGCCCGTGATGTCGGTCTTGTCTTCCAGAACCCGGATCACATGTTCTTTGCCGATACGGTACGAGACGAAATTGCATTCGGACTTGAAAATCTGGGGATAAAGAATGAAGATGCGGTGATCGATGCGGCACTGGATGAAGTCGGGCTTCTGCATACGAAAAACCTCTACCCCCGCTGGCTCTCACGGGGAGAACGTCAGAGGCTTGCCATCGCCTGTGTGGTCGCCATGCAGCCGGCGATCATCGTCCTTGACGAGCCAACGACCGGCCTCGACGGGGATGAGGCACGGCTTGTTATGGAGATCCTCAAAAAACTCCAGGTACAGGGGCATACGATCGTTGTCATCACCCATAACCGGGATATCGCACAGTACTGCACAGACCGCATGATCACCATGGAGCAGGGACGCATCATTTCTGACGCGAGGATGTAGGGAGTGTATCATGGCCGAGATTCTCCAGTACGTTCACAAGGACGGGTTCTTCCACCGGCTCCACCCGTTTTCCAAGATCCTCTTTATCATCGTCGCGAGCGTGATGTGCGTTCTTGTAACGGGCATCCCGTTCCTTATCATGATGGTCGTCGCCCTGCTCCTCCTCGCGTACGCGAGCAACCTCCACCGCGAGGTGATCCAGCAGCTCAGGCTCGTCCTTGTCATGAGCGTCGTGTTCATCATCATAACGGTGCTCACGATGCCAAACGGTGCCACGATCGGGTACCTGATCCCTCAGGGCGTGCCGGTGATCGGGGGTTCCATTGCCATAACAGACGGGGCAATTGGCATCGGTCTCGTCCTCGCGCTCCGGTTCATGGTGCTGATCTTCGCGTTCCAGCTCTTCCTTATCTCGACCCAGCCCCGGGACCTTGTGCACGCGATGGAAAAACTGCACATGCCTATCGATTATATCCTGATGTTTATCATCGCGCTTCGGTTTATCCCGACCCTCCAGATCGAAGGCCAGCGGATCCATGAGGCCCAGCTCGCCAGAGGCTATAACCCTGGTAAAGGGATGCTCGGGAAGATCCGGAGTGTCGCGCCTATCGTTATCCCGCTAGTCTCAAACGCGCTCATGCGCTCAAACGTGCTGGGCCTTACGATCGATATGCGGGGATACCGCACGGGGATACGGACACAGGTACGCGAACGCGGGCTCTGCACCGGGGATTACGCGATGATAAGCGGCCTGGCGGTCGCCATCGTGGGTTTTGTCATAATTGCAATCTTCGCGTCGGGCCTGGTTTTCTGATATAAAGTCCCTTTTTTATTGTACAACGTTAGATACCCGGGAAAAACGTGAACAAAACGGCATATACGGCGAGGCTGCTACCATGAAAACACGTCAGAAAAGGAAAACGCCTCGGCCGGGATTCGAACCCGGGTCAAAAGCTCCGGAGGCTTCTAGGATGTCCACTACCCTACCGAGGCAAATTTTACCTTACTTAATCTTGTGTGCATCCATATAAATGCAAAGGATCG
>Ga0181520_10009571_pt1 | contig 13322 bp, 13 predicted proteins | sample PEATcosm2014_Bin_29_FD_132451 | JGI IMG/M metagenome (GOLD analysis project Ga0181520, IMG submission 132451) | Peatland microbial communities from MTU Mesocosm Facility, Houghton, MI, USA - PEATcosm2014_Bin02_30_metaG | ecosystem: Environmental > Terrestrial > Soil > Wetlands > Peat | place...
TCAACTCGGCATGCCAACGGATGCAGTGAATCGTATCGGGGATATCGCCATTGACACAATCGCTAATCGGCTTTCCAGCCTCGAGGCTGTCGAGCAGTGCGATCTCGTCGGCGTGGGCCTCCAGCCGATTGGCAAAAGCTAGAAGCGTGTTCTTGCGATCGAGGGGACGCATCTTGGACCACACTCCGCTCTCAAATGCCTTGCGGGCCGCGCGAACGGCCAGATCGACATCCTCGGCTTCGCAAGCTGCCACATGCGTGATCGTCTTGCCGTTGGCCGGATTCTCCGTGGGAAATGTCCGGCCACTTCGGGCTGGCTGGAATCTGCCGTCGATGAATGCCTCGGTTCGAAAACTGAGCTTCGCAACGGCTGCGGCGATCGACTCAGAGGAAAGGGTTAAAGTCATTGTATTCTCCTGTACTTAATGTTTGTTGCGGTTCACGTGGAATAGTAGCGGTTGCATCCATCGGCGTGCGATTGTTTCCGTGGAAAGTCGCCATTGCTTCGGCAAAGGCCTTGCCGATCGGCGCCATGATCTTGGCGGCGCCGAGAAAATGGTAGCCCCGCCCCCGTTGGAAGTGGCCTTCAGGCGAATCCACTCTTTCGGCGTGAAGTACTCGGCCATGATCTTCATCTTGTTCTCCCATGATCCCGCCTTCGGCTCCTTCTTCATCTCTTCGGCGACTCTCGCGTCCACCTTCGGCCAGCATGCGTTCATCCGCCCTTGCAGCGATTCCAAGTAATCATCCCAATAGGGCGCAGTCTGCACCGCCACCACGTTGCCCTTGAATTCAGGAAGCCCAGCCGGTGCGGCCTGGGCTTGGCGGAAGTACTTCTGGTCACCCGGCTTCTTATCTTCCTTTACGCCACCAATTCCCATGACCCCTATCACGAAGGGCATCTTCGGCGCCGACAGATTTTTGCGCACATCGCGAATGAACATCGCCAACAGTTTCGAGTACATGTCATACCCGCCGGGCGGGTTGCACTTATCATACGTCGTTTTCAATTATTCAGCACATTATACCGCGCACGTTCGCCTTCGTTTTTGTGTCCAACCGCGCTGCTGCGCGGTATACTGGTTCCATGCGCATCCCCCACACCCTCCTGTCGGCCGCGGCGCTGCGGGCCGTGGCCGAGGAATTCGTCACCCGCGACGACACGGATCATTCGTCGGTCGAGCAGCAACTCGACGCTGGCTTTGTCGAGCTGCATTTCGGCGACAAGACCGAGACTTGCAGCATCCTGCCGGTGGAGGGGATCGGCCTGAGAGCGACGAGGATAGACCCGAATGAACGATGATGCCAGTGTTGCCATAGAGAACCCGCAAGTCGTGGAAGTTCCGCCGAAGCCCGAACAGCGGCAAAAGGTGCAGCCGGCCGATGCCAAGCCGAGACAACAGCCACCCTACGCCGTGGTCTTGTTCAACGACGAGGAACACACCTTCCAGTACGTCGTTGAAACTTTGATGAAGGTCTTCGGCTACCCCCAAGAGAAAAGCTTTGCGCTCACGCTGCAAGTCCACAACGATGGCAAGGGCATCGTGTGGTCCGGCAGCCTGGAGGTAGCCGATCTCAAACGGGACCAGATTTGTTCGGCTGGCCCGGATTTCTACGCGGCGAAGAAGGTGGAGTTCCCCTTGAAGGCGACCGTCGAGCCGCTGCCGGGCTGACCGGGGCGGATACCTGGCAATGATTTCACCAAAGAGAAAAGTCCATGAAACTCGCCTGGGCGACCGACATCCACCTGGACCATGCCAGCGAATCCGCGCGGCGCAAGTTCTGCCAGTCCGTCCGGGAGCAGGCTGACGCGCTGGTAGTCACGGGCGATATTGCCGAGAGCCACATCCTTGGCTCCGCCCTGGAATCGCTGGCGACCCTGACCGAGCGGCCGGTCTACTTCGTCCTGGGTAACCATGACTTCTACCGCGGCTCCGTTGCCTGCACCCGACGCCAAGTTGGCTCCGTCGTTCGCGAGGGCCTCGTCTACCTGAGCCAGGCCGGCGTGGTCGAACTGATGCCCACTACCGCCCTGGTCGGCCACGACGGCTGGGCCGATGGCCGGCTGGGTTACCTCGACGGTTCCGACGGACTTCCTGCTGATCGACGAGTTGAAGCACTGGCGGGACCAATACACACTCGACAAGCCCGCACTGCGCCGGGCACTGGAAGCCCTGGGCGACGAGGCGGCCGGATACTTGAAAAGCGTCCTGGCCCAGGCGGCCAAGCAATACCCCAAGGTCATCGTCGCCACGCACACGGCTTCTGCGGCCAGCTTGCCGGGGCGTATTGGGGCGAGTCCGGGATTCCGGTAGAATGGCGGGATGGGTTGGCAAGAAAAGACATGATCGAGGAGGCCCTTCGCGGGCTGTTGGGAGACCGGAAATGAGCAAGTTCACGTCGGTGTTGGCTTCGCCCACCATGGCGAAGCGAGTGTCACGTCGTTCGTTATTGAAGAGCATGGCGGTTGCGGGAAGCGGCCTATTCCTGATGCGGACCAACGTCTGTCAGGCGCAAGAGTCCAGACGAACCCCCGGCTTGATCTATAAGTTCGTCAACTACACGAGCGGCGCGTTCGCCGACGACCAGTGCTTCTGGAGTCTCAATGGCGGTCGGGATTGGCAGTCCTTCGCTAAAGAGCCAACCGTTTTCTGCCCCGTTGGAAATGGACGGGTGTACTTCCGCCTTGGGGCCGCCCCCAAGAACCTGGATGATCGTCAAGCGTATTGGGATTTCATCGAGTATGCGAACGGCGGCGGCAAATGGAACGGCAACACGACTCAGGTGGATGCTTTCTGTATCCCGATGACAATCGAGTTGGGCCAAAAGAAGCTGGGCATCGCCGAATCGCGACGCAAGCTGTTCGAGACGTTCCGCAGAGACGCGCCCAAGGAATTCCAGCCCTGTGCCAAGAGCGATTTCTTCATTCTCTCCCCGTGCCGGGCCGGTTTTGGCAAGGACGACCCCAACGGCAAATACTTCGACAAATACGTCGCGGCGGTATGGAGCATGTACGCCAAGGAAAAGGAGACCCCGAGCGGTCAATGGACCGGAAAAGTGGTCGATGGCGCGTTGATCTATACACCCGTAAACGGCGGCAAGCCGTTGCGTTGTGCCAGGAAGCCCAGTACCCAAGAGATTTTCCTGGGGAGCGGCGTACTTGGCAGCAATCCGCAGTTCTGTGCCGCGATCAACCGTCACGTGCTGGCCGACCCCGCCGACTGGAGAATCCCCGCCAAGTTCTACCAGGGAGAGCCCTGCAATTGGTATTCCAGGTTCTTCCACGAGCACAGCCTCGACCGCAAAGCCTACGGGTTCTGCTATGACGACGTTTGCGAACAAGCGGCGTTCTTCAGCGGCAACGGACAGGCGGTGATCGTGACCCTGAATTGGGACCGCAAGAGCCCGCCGCAGTATCCGCATGAGGATTAGCAGGCGTCGCTGGGTTCTGGTGGACAGCCGGAGGCACCGGCCTGATCGCTGCCGTGTGGCCGTCCTGGTAAAATCGATGTCTATACCACCCTTGGCACGTCACCCTCTGGACTACTCGCTTCATGTTCTTTGGCCTGTTTTCGACGCAACCGCCGCTCCCCGTCCGCGAAAAAGCATGGACCGAAGTCCGCATGCGCTGGCTGGCTCGCCAGTTTGGCATCGACCGGCTCCTGAAGGCCCCGGTAATCCTGCCCGACGAAAATAATTGGTTTCCCGAGGATTACGAGGGCACGACCGACTATGCCCGCTGTCTCTTCGATCGCCTTTGCGGGGTCATGCAGATCACCCCATCCTCGATCCACCTCGAAATCTCTGAGGATGCGGAAACACCGTGCGCTGCCGGACAGCACGAGGTGGGGCTGATCCGTCTGGCCGCGAATCAACTGGCTGATCCGCTGGGGCTAGTCGCCGTCCTGGCCCACGAATTGGCGCACCGCCTGTTGATCGACCGCGGCCTGCGGAAGGACGATCTCGATGCTGCATGGGTGACCGACTTGTTGCCCGTGTATCTGGGACTGGGCATTTTCACGGCCAACGCCACGTTAGGTGAGAAGGCCGAACACCAAGGGCACCATTGCTCCTGCACAAGCCATTGCCGCGGCTACCTGAACTCCGGCATACTCGGCTACGCCCTGGCCCTATTTGCCTGGGTGCGGGGCGAACGCCGGCCGGATTGGGCCAAATTCCTCCGCCTCGACGTTGCCCACGCCCTGGCTGCGGGTCTCCGCTATCTCGACGCCAGCAAAGATTCGTTGTTTGGCCCCGAAACCTGTAGGTCGGCCGATCACCCAACCTTATGGTCTGCGCTGCTGGAAGAGATCGAAGGAGGTTCGGCCTCGACCTGCGTGGCCGGGATGTGGGAATTGGCCCAGCGACCGTACGGTAGCCGCGAGGATCTGGAGTACGCCGTAAATCTTGTCCGGCAACATTTGTCTCATCGACTGCCGGAGTTGAGGGCCGAAGCGGCTCGTACCCTGGCCGCACTGGGTTCTGCGGCAGAACCGGCTGTGGATGACCTGCTCCGACTCCTTGTTGACACGAACAGTGACGTTCGCATGGCATCGGTTTATACTCTGGGTCGGTTGTGTATGCAGCCAGAGAATGTGGTGCCGAATCTGGTGGATGCGATTGACGATAGTGATCTGCTTCGGTCGGCGGTCACGGCAATCGCCGCCTACGGCCCCGCTGCTCGGCCGGCTGTGCCCAGATTGACTTCGGCATTGCTGACCGCAATGGCCAAGACAGAGTACGACAACGTAGACTGCCTGGTGCATGCCATCGAAGCGACGTCCGCCGACCCCGCGGCCGAATTCCGCCACGTACTGGCCGATTGCGATAAAGAGCTTCGGCCACAAGCGGAGCGGATTCTTGCCGATCGCCATCCTGTCCCCACGGGCACCAGCGCTCCCGGCGCGTGGTTCGGGGAATGGCTTCGGCGCAGGTACGACTGCTGACGCCCTGGAACGTAATCAACCTTGCTCCGCGCAAAGGTTTCCGCGGATTGCCCGGCGGCAGCACTTTGGCCCAGCTCCTGGTTAAGCGTCGAGGTATGCGAGATCGCCGCGCCTTTCCAAAGCGGTAAACCTGCCCTACGTATCGGGCAAATCGCCCGTGCTGCCCGACTCGCCAACCAGCCGTGAAGCCGAAGCCACAACTGCGCGGGTGATATGTCCAAGGATGTAAATCGCACCGCAAGTCGCGATTTCGGCGGTCGTCAGCTTCATGGCCAAGGGTGAGTTGCCGTTCTCTTGCCAAAGCCCGATGATGAAGAACGGCAGGCAACCGATGATGACCGAACCAGCGTAACCCACGGGAATGATTACGGCGAGTACGAAGCCGCGCCGCCACGTGCCATGAATGCCCGCCCGCGAAAGGGTCCGCACGCCGGTCCACCAGACCAAGGCCGCCAGCACTACGACGAGAACATCGGCGGCAATGACGCCACCCGTTACGCCGTCGCCCGTCGGCACGCAGCAATGGTTGCCGCCCATCGGCAGGTCTACCAGGATGAACAGGTACAGGAAGTCGGCCAGTGAGAAAGTCAAAATTCCCTACTTCTTTGACGTCGATTGTGGATTCCGGGCGAAGACCAGTGATGCCCCTGGCGTCAATGGCAACCAATGGCGCGGCGGCCTTGTCTTTCGCATCGACGTTCTGACAGCCGATAGGCGGCCCGGTGTGCTTTGCATGGGCGACTCCATTACGCACGGCGCTGGCTCTACGCCGAATGCTGGACGTCGTTATCCAGACATTTTAGAAAAGCTGATAGACCGTCCAGTTCCCAATACCGGCGTCAATGGCGATCAGCTTGTCGAACATGGGTGCCAGATAGGTTTCATTGACGATCCGGTTCCCCTTGCTGGTGTTGCCGATGCGGTATTCCTGATGGGCATAAATGACATCATTGGCGGCGGGCGAATCAAATCCATCGAGGATTTCAAGAGAGTATCCACTACCTGCTTGAAATCCCTTCATCGCGAACGTCTTAAGGTCGTATGGGGAACAATTCTCCCTGCCACAGGATGCAAGGATTTCGACAAGAACCCGGGCAACGAGCTTTTGCGCAAACAGGCCAACCAGTTCATCACGCAAGAGCTTCATCCTGACGTTGTAGCCGACTTTGACGCGGTCATGTCCGATTCCGATAACCCAGGCCGCATGAGGAAAGATTTCCATTGCGGCGACTGGCTGCACCCGAACGACGCTGACTATAGAGCGATGGCCACGGAGGCAGCGCGGCAACTTCAGAGGGGACGCAATACTAAGCAAGGAATTTCGGGGTCGAACTTGGCGGGAATGCTGCCGGTTGTCTGTGGTTGTGCAGCGGGATGGCAAATCAACTCGGCGACAGGGGCCCTGGAGCAGCTGTTTTCCGTCAGCGTGACTAGTTTCCGGTCTCATTCCACGACGCGCAAACCAACCATGAATCACACGAAACCGACACGACGAAGCCGGTTAAGAACCGCCGCCTCAATCGCGATTGGGTTGACGATGTCGTCGCGGCCTGCATCTTTCACCTGGGCGGGAGAGCCCAACGCACGACCCGTAACTACCCGCGGTGAAATTGTCTTGGCGCGTGCCAGCCACGCCTGGATGTCGCAGCGAATCCAGGAGCCATGTATCCTGCCAAACCCCAAGGTGCCGGGACGCTTGATCATGTTCTACTCGGCCGTGATGTCGTCCAATCGGGTCGTAGCGGCTAACGGCCCCCGCGACCGAGGGCCAGGTCGCCTCCAGGAACTCCGCAGTTTTCCACAAGGCCGGTTACAAGGGAGCGGCGAAGATTTCCGAGAAGAACTTGATACGGTACAATACGCGAGACGAGGCGATCCAAGACGGCAGGAAGCCGTGCCACGAATGCAATCCATGAGACTGCCATGCCGACTACCCCACCTACAAAAGACGAATTCGCCCAACTCGTAATCGCTCACATTCGAGACACGGGGGTAAGCGACGAAATCTCCTACGACCCCGAGGAATTCCTGGTTGTCGTGACGGGGGAATGGAAATCGACCATATTCCTGGACAACGCCTATCAGGAATACTGCTCGTTTTCGCACGAAGACCGCCCCAATTCGCTCCGCCGCTTCGTGCGAGGCTGGCTGGATGCCCACAAGCCAACGCCCGAGGAGTACGCCGACATCAAACCTGACATCCTCCCGGCAGTCCGATCCCGCAGTTTCTTCGAGTCAGCCCGATTGAGAATGATGATCAGCGGGGACGAAGACACGTACTTGCAATACCAAACGATTGGCGACGATCTCGGCTTGGGTCTCGTCTACGACATGCCCGACTCCATGAAGCCGATTTCCAACAAGGAATTGGAGCTTTGGGGCGCGACCTTCTACGAAGCCTTGGAAGCTGCCCGTGAGAATATCCGTGAATTGCGGCCTCAGATTGTCGGTCCCAAGGAAGGCGAGGGTGTCTACGTTTTCACGACGAACGACGGTTACGATTCTTCCAGGCTGATTCTGCTCGACTTGATCCGGCAATTCCAGGTCAAAGGCGACTACATTGCGATGGCACCGGGCCGGGAAATGCTAATTGTGGCCCCGTGGGAGAAGGTTGTCGAGATCGTTGGCGAAATGGTGACGCCAATGGGTATGTACCCTGAACGCTACAAGGTGGAGGGCTTCCCGACTGCGGAGCAACTAGCGGCGACGGGCAATGAATTGGAGGAGAGATGAGACTTCCAATCGGCGGATGCCGTTTCGTCGATCTGGACGGCCTGACCAGGGCAGGACGGGCGTGCCACGGATCCGTTGGCTGGGTCGTCCACGGGGAGGCAGTGCAGAGATTGCCAGGCGGGTTTGGAGGCGGATAATAGAGAATACAAATCCAGCTCTGGGCGATGGATGAAGGCAACATTCTTATTAACGCAGACCTTTGACACTTGGAGGATGGCGAAATGTTTGATTTAAATTAGAATTGCAAGAAGCCTAGTTTGGTCTCTTCTTTTTCGGCGGTTTGCGCGTTACTGTCCGTTGCTGCGGGTTAGTGCGCGTTCTGAGATCTTCCAGTTGCTTGGAGGCCTTTGAAAGCTGGCCCTGGTGCTGGAAGTAAACGGCGTCTTTTCCCTTCTTGATATCGACTACATAGAACGCGGTATCCTGTTTTCCCTCGATCGTCGGCCACCGCATATCAAGTGCAGCTTCGACTTCCTTTTGGGTTCCAGTATCGGTCTGGATTTCCTTGGCATCCTCTAGGATTGCCTTATTCGCCTTTGCGACCCCGCGGCGGATCGCACGCGCGTAGCTATCTTTCGTGTAATGGTCCTTCGCGCGCTGCATGGGCTGGGCCTTGCGGCGGTTCGGTTGGGATGGCGTCAACTTCGATTTCCGGCGGGCCCTTATTTCGACGTGCCGTTTGGTTTCCGATTCGGCCGCGCTGAAGCAATGGGCGGCGGCATCGCGGAGCAGATAAGGCAGGATCACGGCCTGGGCCTGGGGACCGATGAAGATGATTCGCTCGCGGCCGTTGTCGTGGTGCTCCGTCTTGTGACTGGCGGGGCGGTAGGTCCAGACTTCCCCGCTACGGTCCAGATCCATCGGGCGCAACTGGCAGACTTCGCCGGGCCGGCATCCGGTCAGCCGCTGAAACTTCAGCATATCGGCCACGATTGGCGGCAGGTAGGGCAGCGTGGCATCAACAAGCGATCCTTCGACAGGCAGAATCGGGGCCGGCTCCCGGGCGGTCGTGCGCCCCTTCCTTAGTCCTTCCACGGCCGTCAGTCCGTGGTAGACGAAGGTGGGAATCAATTCTTCGCTGGCCCCCCACTTGAAACACCTGGTCACGATCGGCATCAACTTGTTCACGTAGGGACGCGAATTCCCTGCATCGACAAGCGGCTGCCGGATGGCCTTGAAAGCCTTGGGCTCGAAGTCCGCGGCGGGAGTGCGGCCGTACAACTCAGATAGATGCTTGTCGAGGACAAGCTGGATATGATCGAGCCAGCCGCTGGGCGTGCCGTCCTTCTTGCGGTAGTAGCCCTTGCAATACTCGTGGTAGGCGTCGGCCAGTTCCACGACGGTCAAACCGGTGCTGGCCGTCCGGACGGCGGCGGAAACATCGGGCTGGGCGGCAAGTTCGACGACGATGCGGCCATAGGCTTCGAGACTCTCGCGCGTCCCGTGCTCGCCGATGTAATGAAATTGGCCGCGAATACGAACGTATGCGCGGCCGCTGGGCTTGTGTACACAGTACTTAGGAGCCTTGGCTTTCTTGGCGGTAGGCATGGCGAAACCCTTTGGTAAAACGTCGCGTGTAAATTACACGCTTTCGCTTCAACAGTCGGGCCGCACTTGCCGCCGCGGTAAGGTAACTTAACTCCAGTTTCAGCAAAGACTTACAAAAAGTGGCGGGGACAGGATTTGAACCTGTGACCTCGAGGTTATGAGCCTCGCGAGCTACCGGGCTGCTCCACCCCGCGTCAAATAAGATTCCCAAGGACAGGCAACGATTGGCATGTACCAGGAAGTTTCAATTCTAACATGATTTCGGCTGGCGTCGAGGGGTAATCCAGGTTTTTTGGCTGCAAACGCCATTTCCGCCCGACAGACCGGAGAATCAACGTCAAAACTCTTGCCCGGCCTGGGGTGGATGCGGCATTGGCGGGGCGGGAATTGGCCCTCGATCCAGCTTGATTCCGCCCCCAGCGGCAGGCGGATCCGCCGGTTTGGGTGGTGGCGGCAAAGCAAACGAATCAGTCGCCGCTGGGTGACTCGTATGCCCTACCCCCCGCTCAGCGGATGGTCGCGGCGGTACGGGAGCGGCTGGCGGCATGCGAACGGCCATAACCCGGCCCTGTTGAGGGCTTTCCATCGCTGGCGAGGCGTAAATCGGCTTGTAAATGTATCCCAGCCGGCTGGTCCAAATCTTGATGTGACCGATGGGCTGACGGACATAGCCATAATAGGGAGTACCCCAAATATCGCCAGGCACACGCGGCCAAGGTTGAAATACCGGCCCCGCAGCGGCAGGGCGACGCCCGCTCTCGCCGGCGGCGCTCGGCACTTGGGGGCCAACCGTCGCGACGGCGGGCGTGCCGGCGTAGTAGACGGGGCCACCATCGGTCGGCGGGTAGGCATAGACGTCGGCGAGCGTGGGACCCGCGTAGTACTTGGGCAGGATCGGCCCGTAGGACTCAGGACGAACGGGGCGGTATTTTGCCTGCGGATCGGCCCATGTGTTCTGCCGCACGAGCTGCTCCTCGATCATCAACTGCCGGCCGATCAACGCCCGGCGTTGAGCCTCCGCATCGCCGTAGGCGTCTTGACCTGCCTGGAGCGAATCGTAGGTTTCGCCCGGATGGAAGACCTCCTGCTGCGCCATCATCGGCCAGGCCCCGCCGATCAGTAGAATTGGGGCGAAAAAGCAGCCCCCCAGAGTGTTGATACGCATAATACGGCCCCTTCCTTGTTAACGGAATCGGCTTCGCCCCAACCTAGTTTACCGCCCAGAGGCAAGGCTGACAAGCGAGGCAAACGACAGCGAGGCAAACGGACAACACGAGGCAAAACGGACTTCTTGTCGGAACACGTGTTTCTGAAGGACATTGGTCGCACTGAGGCATTTCTCTGTATCGCAAAATTCTCCGTCTCCTCGGCCTATTCACCACTGACCTTCCGCCGCCCCGGAAATTCGGAGATAATGGAAATCAGATGTGCGGAAAGAACGTTAAACTACAATCGGGAAAAGTGAGACCTTCGCGCCATCCCCACCTCTTGGAGTTTTGACCATGCTGGACAACCTTGAACAGAAGAGTATTATTATTTGTCATGGCTTTTTGCTGTGGCCCACCCGATTCCTGGTCGGCGTCGCCAGCGTCTTGCTATTGATGAACCTGGCCGGTCGATCCACGGCAGCAGAGATCTCCATGTCTAGCCTGCTGGACGACATGACCAACCTGACGGCGATGGCCGAGTTTCCCAATCCGCCCTACGTGACCAAGCAGTTCTCCTCGTACGACCGGGCTTCGACGACGCCGGCCGACCCCAAGACCTGGTTTGCCAATAATGACTGCGGCAATTACCTGCGGATCGAAGACCGCGGCGACCACAAGGAACACGTCATGGCCGACATGCAGGGCCCGGGCGCAGTCGTCCGCATCTGGTCGCCCAATCCCGGCGGCACGTTACGGATCTTTCTGGATGGCAACGAGCGGCCCGCCCTGGAGTACGCGATGGCCGACCTACTGGCGGGCAAGCACCCGCTGTTGCCTCGCCCCATCGCCGCCGACCTGAGCATGGGATGGAACCTCTATTTCCCGATTCCCTATGCCAAGAGCTGCAAGGTCACGTGCGATCAGGGCGGGCAGTACTACCACGTCAACTATCGCACCTATCCTGGTGGAACGGTGGTCAAGACTTTCACGCTTGCACAACTTGAAGCGGCGAAAGCGGAAATCAAGAAACTAGCCAGGCGGCTGGCTACTCTGGATAATGGCGTCCCCATGCCGGACGAAGCCAAGGCAAGCGTAATCCGCAATACGATTGCACCGGGCCAAACGGTGAATGCGGTCAAGCTGACCGGTCCAAGAGCGATGGCCAGCTTGCAGATCCTGGCGGACGTGCCCAAAGACCAGTTGGAGGCGGCCTTGCGCGGCCTGGTGATCCAAATCAGCTTCGACGGCCGCCAGACCGTCGAAGCCCCCTTGGGTGACTTCTTTGGCGCTGCCCCGGGCATCAATCCCTTTCAGTCGCTGCCCTTGGGCGTTAAACCCGATGGCGCGATGTACTGCCATTGGGTAATGCCTTTCGAGAAAACGGCGGAAATCCGCCTTGTTAATCACGGCAAGGATGCCGTTGCGATCGAGGGATGCGTGGCGACCGTTCCCTGGAAATGGACCGATTCCTCGATGTACTTCCATGCCCGCTGGAAGATCGACTACGACGTCCGCACGCGGCCTATGCAGGACTGGAACTATTTGACTGCGAAGGGCCAAGGGGTCTTCGGCGGTGTGGCCTTCTTCATCGACAACCCCGTCAAGGACTGGTGGGGCGAGGGCGACGAGAAGATCTATGTCGATGGCGAGACCTTCCCCAGCCACTTCGGCACGGGAACGGAAGATTACTACGGCTTCGGCTGGTGCTGCCCCCGGCCCTTCACGCATGCCTACCACAATCAGCCGCGTTGCGACGGGCCGGGGAACTACGGCCGCACGAGTGTCAACCGTTTCCACATTTTGGACCGCATCCCCTTCACCAAGAGTTTCAAGTTCGACATGGAGTTATGGCATTGGAAGGACTGCAGGGTGAACATGGCCGTGCTGGTGTATTATTATGGTCTGCCCGGCGCGACGGACACTTTCCCGCCGATTGCCCCGGAAAAGCTTGTCTTGCGGCCGCTCCCGGAAGTGGCCGTCGTCCGAGTGCCGGGCGCGATCGAAGGCGAGAAGATGCGGATCGTCAAGTCCATCGGCGCGGTCGGTACGCAAGAGTGGGACGACGATAGTGGCGGCCAGCACCTCTGGTGGCACGGCGGGCAGAAGCCGGGCGACGAGTTGTTGTTGGAGTTCCAGATACCCAAGGCGGGCAAATTCCGGGTCTTCGGCCGTTTCCTCAAGGCCGTCGACTACGGCATCATGCAACTGGCGGTCAACGGCAAGAAAGCGGGCGGACCGATCGATTTCTTCCACGACGGCGTGGTTCACACCGCGGAGATCCCCTTGGGCACGTTCGAACTTCGCCAAGGCCCCAACCAACTTTCCGCCGTGGTGGTCGGGGCGAATCCCAAGGCCCAGAAACAGTACATGCTTGGGCTGGATTATATTCGGCTCCAAGCCGTGAGATAGCCATTCTTTTTGGGAGGGGGACTTGCCTTCCGGCCAAAAATGTTCTAAAAAAGAGAGGGTAGTGAAAAATACATGATTCGGCCCCCTTTTCGGGCAGGCATGTGTTTTCGCGCGAGTGGCGAAATTGGCAGACGCGCTAGGCTCAGGACCTAGTGACCCTTATACGGTCGTGGAGGTTCAAGTCCTCTCTCGCGCACCTTACAGCATAAGGACTTACGGCTAGTTGGCCGTAGGTCCTTTTTTCTTTTGTGAAGCGCGAACCCTTGCCTTATAGAACGGGTCTAGCACATAATGTTGCTGCGGTGTTGCTCGATGTTGTTGGCCTACCAGGCCTAGCACGCTCAGACCGGCCGATTTCAGTGGTCGGCTGGGCTGCAAGCCATTCGATCGCGAGTATGAGGCAAGTATGGCCACACTCTATCAGAACCCTTCCGGCGTCTGGTTGATCCGGTTTCGCTTCGCCGGCCGGCAGTATTACCGCTCTTTGGAAACGGCTGACGAGGACCGGGCCAAGGGGATCAAGGCCCAGGTGGAGGAGA
>Ga0181520_10009573_pt1 | contig 13321 bp, 12 predicted proteins | sample PEATcosm2014_Bin_29_FD_132451 | JGI IMG/M metagenome (GOLD analysis project Ga0181520, IMG submission 132451) | Peatland microbial communities from MTU Mesocosm Facility, Houghton, MI, USA - PEATcosm2014_Bin02_30_metaG | ecosystem: Environmental > Terrestrial > Soil > Wetlands > Peat | place...
GGGCACATGATTTATGTGAAGGAAGATGTGCTGAAGCAGTTCCACAGCGATGTGGAGAGCTTTATTCACTCGACGGAAAGTGCCCAGTAAACACGCGAGGAAACCGCAACATCACGTGGGGAGATGGGTCTTGAGAAACAGGTCTGGGAAGGCTATTCGGCTCGTCACTCCGGGCGACTTGCTTTGTGCAGGTTCCGGCTCGGTGCGGCATGGGTCGGCAGGCGATGAACCTGCCTGATCCGCTTTGGAGGGCAGCAGAAGGGGCGCTGACGAATTTTCTTTCCGGACCTTTTTGAAAAACCCACGCCACGAAAGGAAATCGTGATGAAGAAGATTTTGTATCTGTCACTGATCTTTTTGCCGGTCGCTCTGACCGGATGCTCCCACAGGACGGTGGTTGTATACGCGCCGCCACCGGCGTACAGCGAGGCAGCGCAGCAGGGATACCGCGATGGGGTTGCGGCGGCACAGCGCGACGTTCGCAATGGCCTGGGACCGGATGCGGGTCGGCATCCCCGGTTTCGGAATCCTCCCGTGCCGCCGCCGCTGGCGGAGGATTATCGGCATGGGTTCCGGGAAGGGTACCAGGCGGTGTTTCACGGTGGGCCGGGGCCGGGATACTGAGTCGGCGGGTGGGGGCGCGTTCGCCCTGGTTAGCGGAAGAGCCGGTTAGCTAAAAAAGAAATGGGTGGTGCGCCAGAGGTGGGTGCGCGGGGGGTCGCCGTTGGCGGGCTCGGGGTCGGTGACGGGGTCGGTGGAGAGGAGTTGGCGCCGGAAGGCATGGGCGGCGGTCGAGGGGTCGCCGTGCATCTCGGCGCAGGCGTGGGCGGAGTACGTAATGTTGGAGGGGCGGGCGGCGTCGAGGCGCCGGCGGAGGCCGGCGTTCTCGAGGGCGAGCTCTTCGTTTTCGCGTTCGAGGGCGCGGACGCCTTCCTGGGCCTCGAGGATGAGGCTGCGGATGGCGGAGGAGTCGCGCCGCTGGAGGGCGCGCTCCATTTCGATGAGTTTGTGCATCAGGGTGGGGGCATCCATGGGCACTCTCCTGGGGTGGGGTGAAGGCAGGATGTCCTGGGTTGGGGTGGGGTGGATGTGACATTTATCACGGGGTAGGTTGGGACAAGATGAAGGCGCGGGGTTGCGGAGGTAATGAAGATATTCTTGAGCCATGGCGAGGCGTCGGAAAAAAGAGGGCAAGGCGCCGTTGCGCTATGTGATGAGTCGCGAGGAAGTCGAGGCGATTTTCGCGGTGGAGGGGCTGAAGCTGACCCCCGAGGCTGAGCAGCGGTTGAAGGAGACGGAGGGGATGAGTCCGGAGGACCGGATCGCGGTGATTATCCGGGCCTACAAAGGTTGATCGTGGAGGTCGCGGTCGGAGGCTATGAGGTCTCCGACTGCCAGTAGACTTTATTACCCTCCTATGCGATCCAGCAGACATTGGCAGTTTTGCATACCTGTTTCTCGAAATCGGGTTTGAAACTGCCACCGGCAATGATAGTGTTTTTCTGCAAATGTCTGTGCAGGATGACAAGCGCGAGAACCGGATGCTGGATCTGTTCAATCTCCAGCAGCCGCCGAATCGAGTCCGGCACGGAACGGATGCCATTCTCCAGATTGAAAGTCACACTCTCGAGTTCGAGCTCAAGTCAGTCACGACACGCGGCCGGGGCTTGACCACTGTCCGAGACTTCGGTCCTGCCCACATTGCCAAATGGAAAAACAAACACTGGCTGGTCTCGGTGTGGCATGACGATACCCTCCTCTATTGCAAATATGGAAGTCCAGCAGCAATGGCTTCATGGGTCGAGGAAAAATGGAATTACATCAAGTCGGATTTTGCACTCGCGCAGCATGTTCCCGATCTGATTACCCTTGAGATCATGTACGCCATAGTGGGCGCGAAAGAGGTTTACACTCTCGCGGACGCGAGAAGGCTCCACAAAGCCCAATACTCCAAATCAAAATATGTTGAGCAGATGGACGTCATCAGCGAGGTCCGAGGACGCGAAAAGCCGATCGGTTATAGCCCCGAAAGAATGCTGGAAATTCTAAAGGACCGAGCTCGATATGTAATCGAGCGAGGCTCAACCTTGAATAATCCTCATATCCCCCCGTCCTATTACTCGAGTTGGGAAGAGATTACGCAGGACCATGCCATCAGGCTCAGGGAGTTAGTCAAGGAGTGGATCAATGCTAACGAGCCAAAAGCGAATGTGCCACTGCAAGCGCCACCTGATACGCCATAGGGGGAGCAACGGAGTTTCCAATTAAACCGAGCGACCTATATACCGCTCCCTTCAGCGGCCAGTCGGCGGGAAATCCCTGAAGGAGCATGCAATCCGGTATCGAGAGCCGGAAATGCCCATTCTGGGCGACAAAAGCGGCGGCCTTCCGCCGGTCCTCTGCTACACCGTGGGGCCATATTTTAAGCATTTGCCACTGCTTCAACGACGTAACCGAGTTCACGACGCTGGTGGTGTGTCGCGGACCGGAAAAACCGCTGCGAATCGTGGGAGCAAGGGCGTCGTAGCCGATATCGGAAAGGCCGAGTGCTTTCCGAGCGCCCATAGTAACAGCGGGATGCTGTAACTCGGTGAGAGTCAGGTTCTGTCCCTCCTTCGGTTCCACCAGGTGAGTCGGTATCGGCGATGAAAACCTGGCCGCCTCTCGCTGACTTTTGAACCCTACAAACCAGAGCCGGCGTCTTCTTTGCGGGACGCCGAAGCTTGACGCGTCCAGCATGAACACGCGAATCGTGTATTTGCCCTGGAGGGACGCGAGTATTGTCTTTTCGATGTACGGAGCAAATCTTTTTGTGGCAAGTCCGGGAACATTCTCCGCGACGAACACCCGCGGCATGATGGCCTCCACGGCCCGCACAAACTGGGGAAACATATCGCGTACGTCATCTGAGCCGGATCGGTGGCCAGCATGGCTGAATGGCTGGCAGGGGGGGCCGCCATGAAGGACGTCTATTTTCCCTCTGTATTTGCGCCAATCAGCAAGGCAAACATCACCTTCGGCTCCGCCGTAGATGGTCCACTCAGGATGTGCTTCACGGAGGACCGCAGTTGCGTCATCTCTGATTTCATAGCTGGCGACGTGGTCGAAGCCTGCGCGGTCGAAGCCGACATCCAAACCGCCGCCACCTGAGAAGAGGCTCAGTGCATGAAGGCCATTCTTGCGGGCGGCCGGCATGAGGTCTTCCGCGCGCAGTCGCGGAACCGGAACCGGATGTTTTGGTTTTCTGCATTCTCCCCGGATTGCCTTGGCCTTTGCTGCTTGTGACGCGATCGAATTCAGGCGGAACCGGTGTCGCTCCTTTTCAGTCAGATCCCAGCCTTTGTGCCATGGAGCATCTATTCCCGTCGCCTGGTAGGGTTTCGTCACTTTTATAGTCGCCACTTCGAAGACTCCCTGTATTCCTGAATCGTCGCTTTCAGCCGTCGCTTCAGGTCCTTTTTATTCCTGGTTTGGCATTCCCAGATTACCTTTGAACGCCAGCCCAAGACCCTTAGCTCCTGAAGTACCTTCACGTCGCGTGCCACATTTGCCTGGAATTTTCTAATCCAGTATTCCTTGTGGCTCGTTGGAGTGAAGGAGCGCGGACAACCCTGATGCTGATGCCAAAAACAGCCGTGCACGAATATTGCGAGCCCAATTCGACCTATCGAAACATCCGGCCTCCCAGGAAGGTTCGGTCTGTGGATTCTGTAGCGTACCTTGGCGGCGGAAAGGGCGTGGCGAAGAGCGCGCTCCGGGGCCGTGTTCCCGCCCCGAATACGCCGCATGTTTTCGCTTCGCCGAATCGCGCTGATATTGTCCATATCGCCGGCTTTAGCTCGAACCGTACGGCTTTCGAGGAACGGGATTCAAGTCAAATACTAGGTGCGAAATCAGATTCTTGCCCTGCGGGAATCAGCGCAGCTATGTGGAAATTCCCGGGACGGGAGGGTTGTCGGAACCCGGTTTCACATTGGCTTTCGAGTGTGGGAGGAAGGCGGGTCAGTCTGAGCTCGAGTAACGATGGCGGCGCGGGGTGCCGGCGCCGCCAGATTGAGAGCGTTGTTGCGGTCGTTACCTGAGGGTTATGTCTCTGATTAAGAAGCTGGAGACGAGGTGGGCGTTTTCGTAGCGCTTGTCTAATACTTTCTGCTCGGCGGTCGGGTCTCCGTAGTGCTTCATGCGCAGGGGGTAGATCTTGTCGGCGAGGCCGTCGAGGGCGGCCATGTTCTGGTAGACGATGGCGTAGCCGAAGTCCCAGTCCTCGGTGCTGTTGGAGGTCAGGTTGAGGAAGGTGCGATAGCTGACGATGAGGCCGGCGCTCTTTTCGGCTTCCCAGAGGGGGATGGTATTGGCCTTGAAGTCGGCATAGAAGGCGGCGGCGTGGCCGGGGAGAATGTGGACGTGGACGACGCGTTGGACGACGCCTTCGGTGTAAGGGACCTGGGCTGAGGCGGCGGGGACGGTGGCCAGGGAGAGAACGGCGAGAGCGCTGGCGAAGAGGATTGCATTTCTCATATGAGAAACCTCGGTTTGGATTGGGTTGTGGGAAGGCTTAACCGTACGCCGGGCGGGCGGCCAGAGTCAAACGCGGGCGCGGGAAGAGGTGCCTTTGGGGATGGGCGGGGAAACGGCGGGATGGGGTCGGGAGGGTGGGCGGTAAATTCCTCATTTTGGATGGGTTTTGCACTGGTTTTGGAGCGGTCGGAGGGGTGGGTTTGCGTGATAAAATAAGGGTGTTAAGGCTATCGTTCAATCGTTCGACTTCAGGGCGCTTTCGGGCGGAAAAAGGGTTGGGAAAACGGGTCGATTTTGGGACTGGAATGGGCTGTGTCGCAACCCGCAGTTGAAAGCAGGTCCATTCGACTCGCGGCTGAATTGTTTGTTGCGCCAAAAGCGGCGCAACGATTTCGGAAGGCTCGCTCAGGATGACAGATTGTTGGTTCGGCACGAAGTTTCCTCGACTGGGTGAACGAAGGAGAAGCAGGTCCATTCGACTCGCGGCCGAATTGTTTGTTGCGCCAAAAGCGGCGCAACATTTCGGAAGGCTCGCTCAGGATGACAGATTGTTGGTTCGGCGCGAAGTTCTCGACTGGGTGAACGAAGGAAAAGCAGGTCCATTCGACTCGCGGCTGAATTGTTTGTTGCGCCAAAAGCGGCGCAACGATTTCGGAAGGCTCGCTCAGGATGACAGATTGTTGGTTCGGCGCGAAGCGACTGGGTGAACGAAGGAGAAGCAGGTCCATTCGACTCGCGGCCGAATTGTTTGTTGCGCCAAAAGCGGCGCAACGATTTCGGAAGGCTCGCTCAGGATGACAGATTGTTCGCTGAAGGCTGAGTTCCTGCGCTGATCCAGGCGGCAGACGTTCAGGTCTACGACACGGAATTATTCAACCTGGTTGTTCAACAGCAATTCTGCTTTAAGTCTTATACCGGAGTTTCATGGCGACTAAAGAAGTGACACCCACGCAGGATCCGATACCGACGAATGTGAAGGTTCCGAAGAGCGGCGGCACTGGTCCGAGCAACTCTGGTTCGGGCGGCACTGGTCCGAGCAACTCTGGTTCGGGCGGCGCTGGTCCGAGCAACTCTGGTCCGAGCGGCGCTGGTTCGGGCGGCGCGTCGGCGGGGGACGGGAACGGCTCGTACACCGGCGAGAACATCAAGGTGCTGGAAGGCCTCGAGGCGGTGAGGCTGCGGCCGGCGATGTATATCGGGTCGACGGGGGAGATGGGGCTGCACCACCTGGTGTATGAGGTGGTGGACAACTCGGTGGACGAGGCGCTGGCGGGGTACGCGACCAAGGTCGAGGTGACGATCCACGACGATAACTCGATCACGGTGGTGGATGACGGGCGCGGGATTCCTGTGGACGAGATGACGCTCGATACGGGCGAGAAGATGGCCGCGGTGCAGGTGGTGCTGACGAAGCTGCACGCGGGGGGTAAGTTCGACACGTCCAATTACAAAGTGTCCGGCGGGCTGCACGGGGTGGGCGTGAGCTGCGTGAACGCCCTGAGCGAGGAGTTTGAGGTAGAAATCTGGCGGCCGGAAAGGCCGGGCGATGCGAGCCACACGTACGAGCAGAGTTATGCGAAGGGCGCGCCGACGTCGAAGCTGAAGCAGACGGGGACGTCGAAGCGGCGCGGGACGAAGATACATTTTCTGCCGGATCGTTCGATTTTTGCGGTGACGGAATATAACTACGACACGCTGGCGCAGCGGCTGCGGGAGCTGGCATTCCTGAACAAGGGGCTGACGATCACGCTGACCGACGAGCGGACCATCGACCCAAAGACGGGCGAGGCGAAGCGGGCGGAGTTTAAGTATGCGGGCGGGATTGCGGAGTTCATCAAGCATCTGAACCGCGGCAAGCAGGTACTGCACGACAAGCCGATTGTGATGGAGGGGCTGCGCGATGGCGTGGATATGGAGATCGCGCTGCAGTACAACGATGGATATTCGGAGACGGTGTTCTGCTTCGCGAACAACATTAATACGGTGGATGGCGGGACGCATCTTTCTGGGTTTAGAACGGCGCTGACGCGGACGGTGAATGCGGTTGGGCAGTCGCTGGGGTTGTTCAAGGATGTGAAGGAGAACCTGACCGGCGACGATGTGCGCGAGGGGCTGGTGGCGGTGATCAGCGTGAAGCTGCCGCAGCCGCAATTTGAAGGGCAGACGAAGGGCAAGCTGAATTCGGATATTGCGGGGACGGTGCAGGCGCTGGTGAATGAGAAGCTGGGCGGGTATCTGGAGCAGAACCCGCCGGTGGCTCGGAAGATTATCAATAAGGCGATTGAGGCGGCGCGGGCGCGCGAGGCGGCTCGGAAGGCGCGGGATCTTACGCGGCGCAAAGGTGCTCTCGATGGTGGTGGGCTGCCGGGAAAGCTGGCGGATTGCTCGGAGCGTGATCCGGAGCGGTGCGAGCTGTATCTGGTGGAGGGCGAGTCGGCCGGCGGGACGGCGAAGCAGGGGCGGGATCGGAAGTTTCAGGCGATTCTGCCGCTGAAGGGCAAGATTCTGAACGTGGAGAAGGCGCGCTACGACAAGATGCTGGGGCACGAGGAAATCCGCGCCATGATTACGGCGCTGGGGACGGGCATCGGCAAGGACGATTTCGACGCGACGAAGCTGCGCTACGGCAAGATTATTTTGATGACGGACGCCGACGTGGACGGGTCGCATATCCGGACGCTGCTGCTGACGTTTTTCTTCCGGCACATGCAGGAGCTGATCAAGCGGAACAATGTTTATATCGCGCAGCCGCCGCTTTACAAGATCAAGAAGGGGCGGTTTGAGCAGTACATCAAGGACGATCGCGACTTTGTGCGGGTGATGGTGAAGCGGGCCGCCGAGGGGATGATCATTCGCTACGGTGAGGGCGCAGCGAAGCTGGAAGGCGCGGCGCTGACGAAGTTCATGACGCAGCTGAATGAGTATTTGGGTTTCTTCGACAAGGTCAATACGCGGCTGCGGAATGAGGAAGTGACGAATCTGCTCGCCGCAGCGGAGCTGACGAAGCGAGTGGATTTCGAGAGTGTGACGAAGCTCGAGGGGTTGTACAGGGCGCTGGCGAAGATTGAGAAGAAGTATCAGTTCAAGGCGCTGACGAAGCCGGTGCAGGATGAGGAGCATCAGACCTGGTCGCTGAGCTTTGTGGATGCGCAGGGGGCGGAGCGGCACATCAACTGGGTGCTGGCGTCGTCTCCGGAATATCGGCAGATGATGGCGAAGCATGTGCAGATCAGGGAACTGTTGGAGCCGCCATTTGTGGTGGAGTATGCGGCGAAGGCTCAGGAGAAGGGCGTAGGCGTGCCTGATCCTGAGGACACGGGAGCGGAGGCTGAGGCGGAGACCAGAGGCGAGGCGGAGGCAGGCAAGCCGGCGCCGAAACGGACCGGGAAAGCTTCGCTCGAACCGGTGGAGAAGCAGACGCCGCGAGAATTGTTCGAGTACGTGATCGAACAGGGGCGGCGCGACTACCAGGTGCAGCGGTACAAGGGCCTGGGCGAGATGACGGCGACGCAGCTGTGGGAGACCACGATGGATCCGGAGCGGCGGACGCTGCTGTCGGTGCGCCTCGAAGATATTGCGGAGACGGAGACGATCTTCACGACGCTGATGGGCGAGGATGTAGAGGCGCGGCGGAAGTTTATCGAGGATAACGCGCTGGATGTGAAGAATCTGGATATCTGAAGAGCAGGGATCAGGGATTAGGGATTAGGGATTAGGGATTAGGAAACCCGATACAGGGGCACGGGACCGGAAGATTCATAGTTCGTGCCGGAGGGCTGTGACGGGATCGAGATTGCCGGCTCGAGCCGCCGGGAGCCAAGCGGCGAGCAGAGAGACTGCGGCCAGGACGAGCACGATCGCCGCGAGCGGAACCAGGCCGAAAGAGGTCTTCATGAACATCTGGAAGCGCACCAGGCGTTCGATGAGAAAGCAGCCAAGGAGGCCGATGGCGAGTCCGAGCGCGGCGAGGCGGGCGACCGTGAGCAGGATCAGCTTGAGAATGTCCCTGCGTTTAGCGCCGAGGGCCATACGCACACCGATCTCCTGTACCCGCTGCGTCACGTTATAAGAGATGACGCTGTAGATGCCGATGGCAGCGAGGGCCAGGCCGAGCGCGGCGAAGCTCGAGAATAGCGCCATGTTGAAGCGGGGTTGCTGGGTCTGTTCGCCGATCACCTCGTCGAGGGTGTTCGGCTTGCCGACGGCCAGGTCCTTGTCGAGTGCGCGCGCTTTGAGCCGCACGGCGTTGACGATGGCGAGGGGATCGCCGGTGGTGCGCACCGCCAGTTGACGCTCGGGCGGCGCAAACAAGGTGTACGGCAGGAAGACGGCGGGAGCCGGAGCCTCGCTGAGGCCGTCGTTCTTTGTGTCGCCGATGACACCCACAACGGTGACGCCCGCGGCGATGCCGGGAGCCGAGAGCACCTGTGGGTTGGTCATCGGTAGCCCGAGATCGTCGATCTGCATGGAGCGGCCAACCGGGTCCTGGCCCGCGGGCCACAGGCGGGCAGCGGTCTCATTGACGAGCGCAAGGCGCGTGCCGCTGTCGATTTCTGCCTCGGTAAATTCGCGTCCGCGTTTCAGCGGAATCCCGAGGGTCTGCGGATAGCGGGCACTGATGAGGGCAAGCGCCACCTTGCGGCCTTCGGTGGGCGGCTGCCCTTCGATCGAAAAGGATGAACGCCATCCGCTCCAGGGCAGGCCTGCGTTGCCGAGGCTTGCGGCCTGGACGCCGGGCAGGTTGATGATGCTTTCCAGCAGATTGCGGTCGAGCAGGTTGCGCTGTTGCCAGGTGGGGTAGCTTTTCGGCGCCAGGGTCACGTCGATGCGCATCACTTTCTCCGGCTGGAAGCCTGGATCGGTGCGGAGCACCTGGACAAAGCCGCGGACCGCGAGGCTGGCTCCGGCGAGGAGGACGACGGAGAGGGAGATTTCGGCCACCACGAGCCAGCCGCGCATGGCGCGCCCGCGCATGCTGCCGGTGGCGCCACCACCGCCGTCTTTGAGGGTGCCTACCAGATCGGGGCGGGACGAACGCAGCGCGGGCGCCAGGCCGAAGAGGATGCCGGTGAGCATGGAAACGCCGAGCGAAAAGAGAAGCACCCAGCCGTTGATCGTGATGCGGGCTTCGTTGGGCACATAGTCGGGCGGGATGAGGACGACGATGAGCCGGGTGGCGCCGACCGCGAGCAGCACGCCGAGAATTCCGCCGGCCACGGACAGCAAGACGCTCTCAGTCAGCAGTTGTCGCACGAGCCTGCCGCGGCCGGCGCCGATGGCCAGGCGCATGGCAATTTCGCGGGCCCGCCCGGTGGTGCGGGCGAGTTGGAGATTGGCCACGTTGACGCAGGCGATGAGAAGCAGGAGGCCAACCGCCGCGAACAGCAGATGCAGGCTATCGGCCATCGCGCCGCTGGCGGTGGTGATATTCATGTAATTCAGCAGGACCGTGCGCAGCTGCCCATTCGGGTAGTCGTCGGGGCGTTCAGCGGCCAGCCGGATATTGAGCTGGTTGAGTTGCTGCTCGGCGGCGTGCTGCGTGACGCCGGGGGCGAGGCGCATGATGATCGCGATGCCACTGTTGTCCTTTAGATCGGTGCGGAGCGGCAGCCAGAACGCCTCGTTGGTCCACCAGCCGAAACGCGGAGGCATGACACCGACGATAGTGCGCGGCACGTCATCGAGCGTGATGGTGCGCCCGATGGCGTGAGGATCACCGCTGAAGAAGCGCTGCCAGAACCCATAACTGAGCACCACTACAGGCGCGGGCTCACCGCCGGGGCCGATATCGAAGGGCTGGATGGTGCGGCCGAGGAGAGGCTTCACCTCGAGGAAGTTGAAGGATCCACCCGTAAGGAAGACACCGTAGAAATTCTCGGGGTTGACGCCGCCCGTCAACAGGACGGACTTGACGCTGGTCGCCATGACATCGGAAAACGCCGGGAGCTTTAGAATCTCCTGCATCTCGCGCTGCGAATACCAGTGCCAGCCGTGGACGGCGTCATGGGGGCCGAGCACTGCGGGCGCCCAGATCTGGTTGGGCCTGGCATAGGGGTATGGCGCGATGAGGACGCCGTAGACCACGCTGAACAACGCGATGCTGGCCCCGATGCCCAGCATCAGCGAGAGCAGAGCCACCACGGTGAAGCCGGGATTCTTGCGGAAGCTGCGCAGGGCGAAACGCACGTCCTGCCAGAGCCGCTCCAGCGACAGCCCGCCCCACGTTTCGCGCGACTGGTCGGCGGCGCTCGCCATGTTGCCAAACTTGCGGATGGCAGCCTGCCGGGCTTCGACGGGGGACATGCCCGCCTCGATGTTCTCTTTGGTTTCGAGGTCGATGTGTTCCTGCATCTCGTCCTCTAAACGCTTTCTGCGCGTTTCCCACTGGTTCATGGCGCAATCCTTCTTTCGGGAAATTCGGGGCTTTCAGGAATTTCAGAGCCTATGAATTCTGATCGGGGAGCGGAGCCAGGAGCCGGGCAATCGCGCTCGAGAAGCGCTGCCATTTCGACGTCTCCGCCGAGAGCTTTTTTCTGCCCTTCGCGGTCAGGCGGTAAAACCTGGCCTTGCGGTTGTTTTCGGAGAGGCCGTCTTCGGCGGCGATGAGCTTCTGCTTGAGCAGACGCTGCAGCGCCGGATAGAGCGACCCATGCCCCACCTGCAACACTTCATCGGATCGTTGCTGAATGATGCGGGCGATGGCATGCCCGTGCGCCGGCCCGAAGGCGAGGGTCTGCAGGATCAGCAGATCGAGGGTGCCCTGCAGGAGTTCGAGTTGGCTGTCCAGCTCTCCAGTCGTCATTCGACCTGAAGGTAAATCCTGCTCTGGTCGAATGTCAAGGGGAAGGGCGATCCGGAGTCGGGCAGAAGCGGCGGTCCGAGGATCGCGCTATAGCCGGAGGGATCGGCGTGGACCTTACGAGGGGCCGGGAGTGGACTTTGGGATCATCCGCCAGGCGAGGGCTGCGCTGGCGAGGGAAAGGGCTGCGCAGATTGCCATTACGATTCGGAATCCGAATACGAAGGCTGCCGCGATTGAATGGGTGATAGCGGCTTGTGTGGTGGGGTCGAGTCCTGCCGGGGCCTGCAGGGCTGCGAGTCTGATCTCATTGCTCTGTAGTTCAGCGAGGAATTGCGTGGGCAGCGACAGGTGCGCGAGGCTGCGAGTCAGGTGGAAGCCGAAGGCCCTGATCATCACGACGCCGAGGATGGCGATGGCGAGAACTCCGGCGACGCGGGCGACGGCATTGTTGATGCCCGAAGCGGCTCCGACGCGATCCTCGGGGACGGCGCTCATGACGACAGTGGTGAGGGGCGCGACGGTGATGGCCATGCCGAGGCCCAGGACCATCACGGCGGGGAAAAATGATGTCCAGTAATTTCCGCGTGCTGAGGGAAGGGAGAAGAGGATGAATCCGAGCGCGGCGACGAGCGGGCCGATGGTCAGGGGGAGTCGCTGTCCGCGTCGTGCAACGAGGCCGCCGGACCAGCGGGAGAGCAGGAAGGCGAGGAGGATGAGCGGAAGCAGGGCCGCGCCGGTGGCGGTGGCGGAATATTTCCAGACCTGAATGAGATCGAGGGGAAAGAGGAAGAAGAAGATTCCGATGGCGGCGTAGAGGCAGAGGGTGAGCAGGTTGGCTCCGCTGAAGCTGGGGGAGCGGAACAGCGTTAAGGGAGCCATCGGTGCCTTTGCGGCGGCTTCGACGAAGAGGAAGAGGATGAGACAAGCGCAGCCGCCGATGAGGCTGATCAGTACGAGAGGATGCGCCCAGCCCGCGTTTTCCGATGCGATGAAGCCGTTGACGATGCCGCCGAGGGCGAGAGTGACGAGGAGCGCGCCAGGCCAATCGAGATGATCGCGGGAGGCGGCGCGGCTTTCGGGAACATGCCGCAGCGAGATGACGATGACCACGATGGCGAGAGGGAGATTGATGAAGAAGGCCCAGCGCCAGGAAGCATGCTGGACGAGCCAGCCACCGAGAACGGGGCCGAGGGCGGTGGTGATGGTGGTGAAGCCGGACCATGTGCCGATGGCCTTGCCGCGGCTGCTCTCATCGAAGGAGGCACCGATAATGGCGAGGCTGCCTGGGACGAGGAGCGCGGCGCCGATTCCCTGAATGCCGCGGGCGAGGAGCAGCTGGTGGATGCTCGATGCCAGTCCGCATGCGGCGGACGCGAGGGCAAAGATCGCCACGCCGAGCAGGAAGATCCGGCGGCGGCCGAAGATGTCGCCGAAGGAGCCGCCGACGAGAATCAAAGCGGCGAGCAGGAGCCCATAGGACTCGACGACCCATTGCACATCGATCACGGTTGCGTGGAAGCTGGCCTGGAGCGCGGGCAGGGCGACGTTGACGACGGTGCTGTCGATGAACGCCACGCTGGACCCGAGGATGGTGGCGGCGAGGATCCAGGCTTGTGACTTAGCGGCACACGGGGTGTTGGCTGGCCCGGACCGGATGACGGCTTCATCGCAGGGGGATCTCATCGGGATTCAGGATGCAGTATCTCGCGAACCCGCGCTGGCTGGGTTTTCGCGATGTGTGATTTGCGGGGGGCTCGCGTTTGAGGAGCGGCGATGTTATTGCCAGGTGGCGCCGTTGTCGGTGGTGGTCCAGGCGTCGCCGTTGTCGGATTCTACGGTGAGCTTTTGTGGGGAGTCGACGCGGATGTGGGCGATGGCGTGGGTGCGGTCAGCGGTGACGGGAAGGTGGACTTCGATCCAGGTGACGCCGTTGTCGGTGGAGTGAAAGAGGCGGAGACGATCGCCGCCGGCCCAGATGTCTTCGCCGGAGATGGAGAGGAC
>Ga0181520_10009574_pt1 | contig 13321 bp, 10 predicted proteins | sample PEATcosm2014_Bin_29_FD_132451 | JGI IMG/M metagenome (GOLD analysis project Ga0181520, IMG submission 132451) | Peatland microbial communities from MTU Mesocosm Facility, Houghton, MI, USA - PEATcosm2014_Bin02_30_metaG | ecosystem: Environmental > Terrestrial > Soil > Wetlands > Peat | place...
TGGTCTCGTCCAGGGGTATTCTGGCTTTCAGCGCACGATTTGCGAGGTTCTTCAGGTCAGGTTGAGTGGCTCTGTCATGGGTCGTGCCCTCCCAGGTCTCAGAAGCGATACCTGGGGCACCCGGATTCTGCTGCTCCCGGTCACTGAATAGATCCCTTTTGGGGTATTCAGATTCTGGTTCGTGCTCTCCCACTCTTGCGACAAACTGCCGTCGCAAGGATGGGGCACCCTCCATTGTTGTCGTGTCGGAGGACGGCACCGCCAAACCGGCAAAAACTCTGCGGCCGATCTCAGGGCCGTCCAGGATGGTCCCGACAGCCATGGGAATGCGGCGGTCAAACGCCTGCTGCACTGCGGCCAGAAGCGGAGCCGCCGTGCAGCGTCGCTCAAGAAGCAGAAAAACCACCCCGCCGCAGCCGGAGCCGTAAGGGCGCTCGCCATCTTCTTCGGCAGTCGAATAGCGCTGGACGGTGGGTCCATCAGCGGTAAGCCACCAGGCGCGGCTGGCCACCTGGGCTTCCAGGCATCCGCCGCTGACCGTGCCGGCCCGCCGTCCGTCCGGCGCCATCAGCATGAAAGCCCCGGGCTTGCGATAGCTCGAGCCCTCCACCGCAACCACCGTGGCAAGAACATAATCCGCCCCGGCGGTTTCCAGTTCGCGCCACAGAGGCAGAATACGTTCCAGGTCGGTCATGCTCGTTTTGTCTCCCACGCCTCTTCGACCAGCTTTATGCCACAGTGCGGAAAGCTGGCTCAAACTTCCAGAATCTTCGACTGCAGCAGGTGTTCGATGCGCACGGGCAGTTCCCGAACCCGCACCCCGGTGGCGTGATAAACAGCCGCAGTGATGGCCGGCGCCACGCCCGCCATGCCAATCTCGCCCACCCCGCGCGCGCCGTACTCGTTCACCAGCAGATCCGGGTAATCGAGGAACGTGACGTCGAGGTTCGGCAGGTCGGCGCAAGTGGCAACCAGGTAGTCGGCAAAGCTGCCGTTGATCGGCTGGCCGGTCCGCGGATCGTAGCGAGTCTCCTCCAGCAGCGTCATGCCGACACCCATCACGGCGGCGCCGAGTATCTGGTTTTCGGCGGCCTTGCGGTTGATGATGCGGCCGCAATCGAAAATGGAGAAGATCCTGCTCACTCGCAGCCGCGCCATCTCCGGCTCCCACTCCACCTCGGCAAAATGCGCGCCGAACGAGTGCATGGAGTAGCCGCGAGCCTTTGGATCCTCCCACGAAGGGGTGGTCTTGCCCATGGCCGTGATGCCGCCCAAGCCGGCCGTGCGAATGATCTCCTGGAAAGGCACCCCGCTGGACGGAATGCGCACCTTGGGCACGTCGCTTGCTTCGTCGGCACGATAGGCCACGCCGCGCACCGCGGTCTGATTCTTCAAATGAATGTGCCCCTGGTCGAGCGTGAGCGCATCGGCCTGCATGCCGTGGAAGGGCGACTCCGGCGACAGCGTGGCGATATGCAATAGCCGCGCCACTGCGGAATTGACCCCGGCCGCTGCGGCAGGCAGCACCGCGCTGGTGGCCATGGAGCCACCCGAGGTCGGCCCCTCGGGCAGCGCGCTGTCGCCGAGGATCACCTCAATGCGGTCCATGGGCACGCCGGTCTTCTCGTGCATCACCTGCGCAAAAACGGTATACGTGCCTGTGCCGATATCCTGGGTCGCGCAGCGCACGCAGACGCGGCCATCCAGGCACAACTCGACCGTCGCCTGGCAGGGAATGCGCGCCGCCCCCCAACTGGCCCCGGCCAGTCCCCAGCCGACAATCTTGCCGTTGCGCCGCATGGAGCCGGGCTCCGGGGTTCGCTGCTTCCAGCCGATCTTCTCCGCGCCGGTGGTGAAGCACTCCTTCAAATGCCGCGACGAAAACGGCATGTTGGTTCCCTCGTCGCGCTCGGCGTCGTTCAACAGCCGCAGTTCCAGCGGGTCCATTTTCAGCTTGATGGCCAACTCGTCCATGGCCGATTCCAGCGCAAACAGCCCGGGCACGGCGCCGGGGCCGCGCATGGGTGTGGGTGTGCCCACATTCCGCTTCACCAACCCGCTCGTCACCTCGAGATTGGGACAGCTATAAAGAAACGGCGTCTGCTCGCCGCAGCGTTCCACTATCTCGTCGGTCGGCGATGTGTGATTCAGAAAGTCGTGCCGAATCGCGGTCAGCTTGCCATCCGTACTAGCTCCAAGGCGGATGCGCTGCTGCGTCTGCGGACGATGCCCCACGTTCGAAAACATCATCCGCCGGTCGACGCTGAGCTTCACCGGCCGGCCCAACTTGCGCGCCGCCGCAGCCGCCATGGCCGAGTGCGGCCACGGAAACAGCTTCCCCCCGAACCCCGAGCCGATGAAGCGCGAAATCACACGCACGTTTTCCCGCGGAATGCCCAGCACCTCCGCCATCACCACGCGATGATTCACTACGCCTTGCGAACACTCGTAGAGAGTTACGCTGTCGCCGTCCCAAACCGCCGTGGTGCCGTGCATCTCCATGGGATTGTGGGTCTCCGGCGGCGTCGCGTAGATCTCGTCCACCACCACCGCGGCTTCTCCCAGCGCTTTGTCCGGGTCCCCTCGCTTCCAACTGGATTTGCTGTTCTCCAGCGGCAAAGTGGCTCGACCGGCGAGATCCGCACGCACATCCGGCGTCTGCGCATCGTATTCCACACGCACCGCATCGGCCGCGGCGGTGGCCTGCTCCAGCGTCTCCGCAATCACCACGGCGACGTATTGGCCCCAATAGTAGATCGTCTCGTCTTCAAACGGCGGACGCGCCTCGCTGGTGGTGGCGTCGTCCTGGTGTGGAAACAGGCGAAACACCTTGTCCATGTTGCCATGATGGAAGACGAGCTTGACGCCGGGCATGGATTCGGCGCGCGATACCTCCAGCCGGCGAATGCGCCCGCTCGCGATAGTGCTTTGCACCGCGACGCCGTGCAGCAGTCCGGGAAAGTCGTAATCCACCGCATAGCGAGCCGTCCCTGTCGTCTTCAACGGTCCGTCGATGCGCGGCACCGCTGCACCGATTGCGCTCGTGAATTTCGGAATTGTGCTGGTTGCCATAATTTGATCCTCTTCTAGGCTGTGGCCAATTTCAGCGAACGCACCAGGCAGCGCTTGGCCAGTTCAACCTTGAACGCGTTCTCGCCGCGTGGGTGCGCATTGGCCAGCGCGGTCTCGGCGGCAGCGCGAAAGTTTTCTGGATTGGCGGGCTTTCCCGTCAATACCGCCTCGGCTTCCGGAGAGCGCCACGGCTTGGTTCCGACGCCTCCCAGCGCAATCCGCACGGATTGGATGCGCCCAATTTCGACCTTCGCCACAACCGCCGCCGAGGCCAACGCAAACTCATAACTGGCGCGGTCGCGCAGTTTCAAATACACGCTCCTGGCGCCTTCAATCGGCTTGGGCAGGTCGACATACGTCACTAACTCACCGGGCTCAAGCGCATTCTCAATTTGCGGAGTGCTTCCCGGCAGCTTGTGAAACTCGGCAATGGCTATCGTGCGCTTCCCCTTTGCCCCTTCCACGTGAATCACCGCTTCCAGCGCCGCCATGGCCACGCACATATCCGATGGATGCGTTGCAATGCAGTGGTCGCTCGTGCCGAGAACGGCGTGAGTACGATTGAGGCCGTCGAGCGCCGCGCAACCCGTTCCCGGGGTGCGCTTGTTGCATCCGTAGCCGCCCGGTGTGCCCGCTGTGGGCTCGCGGAAATAGGCACAGCGCGTGCGCTGCAGCAGATTCCCGCCTGTGGTGGCCATGTTGCGCAACTGCGGCGAGGCGCCCGACAAAATGGCCTGCGACAAGACCGCGTAGGATTTCTGCACCTCCGGGTGCCAGGCCAGGTCCGAATTGCGCACCAGTGCGCCGATGCGCAAGCCGCCATCGGGAAGCTTCTCGACTTTAGTCAACGGCAGGGCGTTGATGTTCACCAACGCGGCCGGCGTCTCCACACTCAGCTTCATCAGGTCCACGAGCGTCGTGCCGCCGGCAATGAAGCGCGCCTCGGGGCGCGTTGCAATCGCTTTCTCGACCGTTTCCGCATGGACGAATTCAAAGGTCTGCATCGGATTCTCCTAGGCCTGCGACCGCACTTGCCTGACCGCGGCAACAATGTTGGTGTAGGCCCCGCAGCGGCAGATGTTCCCGGCCATGGCGTGGTGAATATCCTCATCGCTCGGCCCGATGGGTTCCTTCAGCAAGGCGACGGCACTCATGATCTGGCCGCTGGTGCAATAGCCGCATTGGTAGCCATCGTGCTCGACAAATGCCGCCTGCATGGGATGCAGATTGCCCGGCTCACCGAGGCCCTCGATAGTGGTAATGCGTTCCCCCTCATGCATCCAGGCAAATGTAAGACAACTGTTGATGCGCCGCCCATTCACGTGAACCGTGCAAGCCCCGCACTGGCCGTGGTCGCAACCCTTCTTGGTTCCGGTGAGATGGAGCCGTTCGCGCAAAGTGTCCAACAATGTGGCGCGGGGATCCAGATCGCGAAGCACTTGCTCCTTCCCGTTGATGTTCAGGGTCAGAGTGCGCTTGCCTGCAACTGCGGACGATTGCGAAGGCGGCTCCACGGCGGGAGCAGCGGCGGCCAGGGGTGCGGCTCCTGCCAAAATGCCCGTTGCGCCAAGTCCAGACAGGAAAGACCGGCGGCTGAACCGGCGGCGCAACGATGTTGCCTCGGCCGGCAATGGCTCCAGTTCAATCGATTGCCGCTCCTGAGCCTGATCGTCACTCGACGGATCGGAAAGATCCGCAAGCACGGATTTGGAACGCAGATCGGACGAATCTGCCACGGAAGACCTCCTCGGATCGGGTCTCTTCTTCACCGCAAGGGGAATTGCGTCAAGCACAAAGCGTCGGTTCTCGAAGGCCTTGTTGAAGCAGAGACTGAATTGCAAACATGCAGGGATTGCCGATGGGCTGTTTCACAATGGAGCAGCATCCAAACAGCCTGCTCTCTTGTTTCGATGCCGGATTCGTGGTTCATGCAGTGGCTCCGTGGATCGCCAGCCTGGAACCAATTCCTTCCAGCCAGCTTCTACTTCGCTCACAACTTCACGTTACATCTTGGAGCGCAGTCGAAGTCAAGGCGTTTGCCCGGCCAAGTTCGGAGGAACCGATGCAGAACAGACAATCATGAAATACAAAGGGCAGCCCCAAAAGGAACCGCCCTTCGCCTTGCAGGTTGGAAGCGGGTCAAAAATCCAATCGTAGAGACATCTGGATCTGCCTTGGGCTGCCGATGGTGTGGGTGACGATGCCCAATCCGGAGGGCGCGGAGTAGAAGTCGCTCGGTGGCGTGCCTGCGGCCGGGAAGGCGTTGTAGCCCGCGTTCTGAGAAACTTCGGCCCCAGGGATATCGAAACTGGTGGTGTTGGTCAGGTTGTAGACGTCGAAGGTGTACTTGAGGGTGTAGCGATCGGAAAGGTTCGTAGCTTTTACCAGCGAAGCATCGGCGCGTTTTTGGAAGGCCTGGCGGAAGATGTTGCGCTGGCCGGTAGTAAAGCCGGTCTCGTATGGGTCGGAGGTCGGGATGGCGCCGTTCAAGCCACCCGCGGGGAGTAACGGCAGCGTGAAACAAGAGGCTTTCAGCGCCGGCTGCCCACCGGCCGGAGTCCACGCGCCGGAAGCGCCCGTCAGAGCGGTCTTGGCTGTGCACCCCGGGGCCAGCGGTACAATGGGATTCGTAATGCCGTCCGCGGTGGAGTAGTAAATGCTGCCGATGGCGCCGGAGAAGTCGATGATGCTGTAGGGCTGACCGCTCTGCAGGACGGTGACGCCGAGCAGCGACCACCCGTTGGCGATCTTGCCCCCCAGGGAATGTTCCTTGGCTAGCTTTGGAAGCTGATAAACGTAGTTGAAGCTGAATACATGGGTACGGTCGTAGTCCGATGAGCCGTAGCCGCTGCGCAGGTTGAGAGGATTGTTGCCGCTGTAGAAGAGGCCCAAACCGCTTTGCTCGTCGGTGGCATGAGACCAGGTGTAAGATCCACCCACTTGTATGCCATGACTCAGCCGCTTGTCGACATGCGCCTGCAAGGCATTGTAGGCGTCGATGCCTGCCGCCAGATAGGTAATGGACTCCGCCGCGTAGCCGATGTACGGAACCCGCAGATCCACATTACCGCCCTCATAATTGGCCTGATATCCGCTGCCGTCGGGCAGATTCGCACCAACGACGTTATAACCGTAGCTGTAATTCTGCTGGTAAGCGCCGCCCCCCAAAGCAGGATTGGAAGGGGAAGCAATCGTGGGCTGGTTGAAGGGAACAGGAATGACTTGGTGCCTGCCCAGGTTGCCAACATAGCCCACCTCAATAGCCAGATCGCTCCGCGGCTGCCATTGAATGTCCAGTGTGTAGTTCATGGTGTAGGGTAACTTGTTTTTTCGATTGTAGACGCCCAGGGAGATAGGCTGTCCGTTGTTGGTGACACCGGCAGCCCCGGAGCCGAAGTTGGTGATGCTGTAGGCGTTGGGAAGGTAGTTGCTGAGATCCGAGGCTTTGGGATTCTTGGGAGCCTGGTATTGCAGCGAAGTTCCATAAGGGTTTTCAAGATCGCCGGTCGTGTCTGTCGGAGGCCCCGTAGGGGGATTGAATCCGCCGTTCCCGCCACAGGTGGGAATGTAGTACTCGTAAAGCGATTGCGATGTTGTAGGGCAACTTGACGCATTGACGAACGGGAGTTGCTGGTTCACGCCGAATGGACCGCCGGTAACTGTGCCGATTGCGTAGCCGGGCGAGAAGTAGCTGAACAGTTCGCCGCGATCGTAATACGTTCCACCGCCGGCGCGCACCACAACCTTGCTATGAAAGAGCGCAGGTTGCCAGGCCACGCCGACGCGCGGAGCAACGCCCCATTGCCGGCCGGTCAGTGTGGTGGCACTCACGCCTGAGGTGCCATTAGCATTGTTACCGGCGATAATCAAGCCGGTATTCGTAATGGTGTCGGAGCTTACGCTGTAGCTGTAGAGGCTGGGGTCGAAGTTGAAGATGCGGCCGTACTTTTCTGTGAGGCCCGCGTCCCAGTCATAGCGCACGCCGCCGGTCAGCGAGATAGTGGGCGTGATCTGCCACTTATCCTGCGCAAAGGTCCCGAGTTGGTTGGCCCGGTAATAGCGGTTGGCGTTGCCCTGCAGAAACGAGCTCACGTAGAAGCCGGTTGCCGAACTGCCCGGGGTCACAAAGCCCTGAATCATCTGACTGAAGTCGTCGGTGGCCACCGTGCCAGTGCCGGTTCGCTTGTCAATGGTATTCAGTTGAGTGTAGGTATAATTTGCGCCAAAACTCACGGTGTGCTTGCCGAGCAGCCAGATGGCGTTTCCTGATGGAGCGAGCCGGTTCTGAAAGACGCCGGTATTGGCTGATTGACCCTCCGCATTCGGCCCGATGTTCAAGATCGCCTGCGACAGGCCTGAAGGCTGATCGTTGCCCAATACGTTGTAGACCGAGACGCCGGGAAAGTAGGTCGATCCGAACATGTTGATCGACCCGGTGCCGGCCGATCCGCCGGGAATGGAACTCGGACCGAAGGGCTGCTCGTTGTCGCCCCAGTTCTTCTCGCGCAGAATCCCGAAAGTCTGCGTCGTGCTCAAGTTCGGCTTGATGACGTAGGTGTTGATGATCGAGGCTACCTGCGCGCCGGAATCGAGATGCTCGGTGAATCCCGGTACGCTGGAATATGCGTAAGGCGCAAGGGTCGGATCGTGCTGATAGAAGTACTTCATCGACAGCGTGTCTTTCTTGCTGGCGTTGTAATCGAGATCCGCGACGGCAATATCGGCCGTAAACCGTCCGGTGCCTGGAATGAAGGCATTGTCGATGTGCGCGGCAGTGGGCGCTGCCCCGCCGAGAGCGTCGTTCGGAATCAGCCACTTGCCTGGTTCGCCGGGAAGCGAAGGCGAGTTGAACAAGGCCAGGGCGGTGTGGTCGATGTCGGTGGAGGTGAGGCTGGTGCCGAACGAATTATTCGTCATTGCCGCCAGCCCAGTGGCAGACCGGTCGTCTGAGAGGCCCACCGGAACATCCAGAATCGAGTCGCCGATCTCCTGGTCGGAAACATGCAGATGCTGGTAGGCAAGAAATGCAAAGAGCTTGTCCTTGATGATTGGACCGCCCACTGTGCCGCCGGCTGTGTAGCGGTGCAGTTGCGGAACTTTGTTGTAAGCAGGAATATCCGGATCCTGGTTGAAGAAGAAAGGCGCGGCGTTGAGCCAGCTCGTGCCACGGTGTATGTACGCTGTGCCGTGAAATGCATTGGTACCCGAGGCTGTGCTCAGATCGATGTGCGCACCGGACGTGGAGCCTTGCTGGGCATCGTACATCGAGGCGTTCACTCGAACTTCTGCGATTGTCTCTGGAGCAGGCGTGGGAATTGCATTGCCGATGGAAAGGTAGATGGACGCCGCCGACGGGATGACACCGCCTGCGCCCGTACTGCTGCTGACGCCGGTCGAGTTAATGACGCGCGCCGAGGCCACCTGGCTGGTGCTCTTGCCATTGAAGAGGTTGCTGGCATCCACACCGTTCAGCACAAACGAGTTCGAAGTATCGCGTTGCCCGTTTGCCCAGATGGGAGCATTGCCCAATCCAGAATTCGCTCCCGTGCCTCCGCCCAACTCGGCGCTGACTCCGGTCGATTGCGTAGCTAGGCCGGTGAAGCTGCCGGTAGCCAGCGGAACCGACTCAATCTCGGCCTTGTCGAGGACATAACCAACCGTAGTGTCCACGGCGTTCATGAGCGGCGACTCTTCCACCTCGATGGTGGTTGTCGCCTGTCCAACCTTCAGTGCGGCATTGACCGTTGCCGTGCGGTCGGCCTGCACGGCGATATGCTGGGTTCGCTGCATATCGAAGCCTTCGGCGCTATAAGTAAGCGTATAGGTGCCGATGGGCAGATTAACAAACGTGTAGTTGCCGGCACCGTTCGATTTGGCGGTGCGCGTCAGCGAGGTCTGCTCTCCGACGATGGTAACTGTTACGTTCGGAATCACTCCTCCAGACGGGTCGGTTACCACGCCGGTGATACCGCCGAGGGTCTGCTGAGCCAACAAGGAAGAACAACACAGCGCAGCGACTGCCGCAGTGATAAGCAGCCGGGGAAGCAGAGATGGAAAGATGCGCATGGAATACCTCGAGAGTGCGGCTTCGGATGGGGAATCTCCCATCGTTCCCGATGGGACGACAAGTGCTTGGAAGCAAGAATGTTTGGCAGTCCGGTGACGCTCAAAAAAGGGAGTGAGAGAAGTGCAAGAAACTAAGGGTTATTTTGTTTTTTGCTGGTATCGAATGCGACCAGAGATTGTAGACAGGATAGCGATCAACGCATAAATTTCATCTAAAGATTTTGCCTTTCGGCCAGGCGGAAATCGGTCGCCTCCCGGAATCGATTTGTATGGTCAGCGCCTGACTTTGAACACCGAACCGAGCGACTCCAGATCTGGATATTTCCGTGCGCGCGTGCACCAGGCGGAATTCAAGCGATTTTTTGAGAATCCCAGGCGACCAAGTTAGCATCAGGCATGGCCACGCGCTTGTCCAAGTCATTGCTGATGGCAGGGATAGCCTTCTTCTATTCCCTTGTCGTATTCAACAACCTCACCGATTTTGACTCAAACTATCAGTTTGTTCGCCATGTGCTCAGCATGGATTCAACCATTCCGGGCAACCTCGGACTTTGGCGCGCGATTTCCTCCCCGGCCATTCATGTGACTTTCTACTGCGGCATCATAGGGTGGGAGCTCACGAGCGCCGTTCTGCTCGGGTGGGGCGCGCTGCGTCTGTTTCGCGCATTGCGCGCCCCGGCAATCGAATTCAATGCGGCAAAGCGCATCCCGCTATTTGCGCTGACTCTCTCCATGACCATGTGGCTGGTTGCGTTCCTGTCGATTGGCGGAGAGTGGTTTCTGATGTGGCAATCGCACTTTTGGAACGGACAGGAAGCGGCGTTCCGCATGTTTGTCGTCGTTGGGCTGGTGTTCTTGATCGTCATGAACCCGGATGTGGACGGGCAGCCATGACACCCATACCGGCCATCGTTCTTGCCGCCGGCGCCAGCCGCCGTTTGGGCACACCGAAACAGTTGCTTATGCTCGGGGGCGAAACTCTGTTGGAGCGTACTTTGCGTGTTGCGAAGGAGGCCGGCGCTGCTCCAGCAATCGCCGTGCTCGGCGCTCATGCCGAGCAAATTGCCGCGGCCACAACTCTGAACGACTCCTTCGTCGTCATCAATGCCCACTGGAGCAATGGCATCGCCAGTTCTATCCATGCCGGTCTAAATGCACTTGCGCGTCAAGCGCCCGATGCAACCGGAGCTCTGCTGCTCACCTGCGATCAGGTGCGACTGACAACCGGGCACTTGCGCGCACTGCTCGATGCGTTCGACGCAGGAAGTTCAGTTGCAATCGTGGCTTCATCCTATGCTGGAGTCACGGGTGTCCCTGCAGTCTTTCCACGCGGCGCGTTTCAACGACTGTTTGCACTGCGGGGCGACCAGGGTGCGCGCGCTTTGTTCAAGGACCGTGCTCAGCCGCTGATCACTGTGCCCCTTGCCGGTGGAGAGGTCGATATCGACCTGCCCGACGATCTGGTCAAGCTTGAATGACGCTCATCGTTCTATCGTAGCTTCGATGTACCCATGCGGTTCGTCGATGGGAATGAAGATATGGTTGGGATTGTCCTGGCCGAAAGGACTCAGGTCCGCGAGAAGATGGTGCAGGTTGGGCATGGTGAGAGTGATGCGCGCAATCTCGGGAGCCGCCCCCAACGCGGCTTTACCCATATCGAAGAGCGTGTGCTGCACGCTCATGCTATGGTGTGCGGCAAACTCTTTGAGCATTGCTGCAACAATGCGGGCACGGACTTGAGCATGATCGGGCGAAGGCCCTGCATACTCCCACTTCGCCGTGGCGCGCGTGCCGAAGATCCGGTCGGTCGCCGGCTTCAAAGTCGTGAGCTTGTCCCGGATGTAACCGGTGAAGGCCGATTTGGTTGTCTTCAGAATCACCAGGCCATCCACGCCGGATTCAATTGACCACGCACGCCCCTGATCGCGTACAGCATGAACCGTGTTCACCTCAGGACCGCCAAGCTTGAAAGTAGTCGGTTCCGGAACGCCATCGACAATCATGCGCTCCCACGCCTTCTCTTCGATCTCGATGCAAGCTCCGGTCACCTGCGCGTTGTTTGCGAGCAGAAAATCGCCCAACTCCATGGCAAACGCCTCGATGGTCCCGGCGTTCGATGCGCGAGCCAGCGAATAGACTGTGTTCTTCATGGAGTCGGTGGGCAAGATTTTGGAATTGTCCGCCTCTGTGAAACTGCCTTCGAAATCCCCTTCCAGCAAGACCTGCACGGTCCACTCGTTGAAATCGTGACGATCTCCGTTGCGTGCGATGCGGGAAAGGCGCACGCGAGACTTCCCATAGCGATTCGCTCCCAATCTTGCCATCGTGTCAGCTTCCTCGATAGGTTGTATAGCTGTTGTCGCTCAACAGCAAAGGCAGGTGATAGTGCGCTTCGCCGTTGCAGAGAAAGGTAATTGAGACTTCCGGATAGATGCTTGCACGATGATGCTCCGCGAAGTAGGATCCGGTATCGAATGTCAATCTGTAAAGGCCCGGAGAAGCCTGATGCGCAAGGTCGCGCGAACGCCCGTCCGCATCGGTGACGCTCTCGTGAATCGTGGTCCATAACTCACCATGACTTTTTTCCAGACGCAATACAATGCCCGCACCGGGCTTTCCCAGCACCGCGTCCAGCACGTGCGTCGTGATTCTACTCATACTGCGAGCCACTTTCTCAACCGGATCTGTGTAATCTGCCGCTGCTGCTCCGCGGCCTCAAGCAACTCGGTTGAGCGTTCTCGCGCCAACCGGCGATGAAGCAAATCGAGCAATTCGTCGGCGCTCTTGCCTGTTGCGCAAACAATGTACGTGAAGCCGAAGCGTTCTTCATAGAGACCATTGCCACGCGCCAGCGCCGCAAGTGTTGAGCCTGGAGCAACCGCGACTGTGCACTGCTCCTGTTGCGACCAATCTGCGGACTGCACTGAAGCATGCGCGGATTTGCGTTCGCCGATGCGCGGATGACATGCGAAGGCTTCCATCCAGTCGGCTTCTTCCATGGTGCTCCAGATGCTGTCGGCTGCGGCGACCAATGCCTTGACGTTTGGGAGGGGGCGGCGCGCGACCATGGCTTCGGCCCACCGTCGCGATCCACAGCAGGCAATCATCGTCTCAATAGCGTCCTCCGCATTGGCCGCATTCCAAGTGTCGAGCGTGGCATTCATTGAGAAGCGCCCTCGCAATCCAAGGAGCGCAAGAACTCCTCAAGAAGATTCGCGCCCACGCGGCCGCGATACGTGGCGGTGGACCGAATATCGTCGATTGGCCTGGCTTCCTCCACGAGGGATGTCCGCGCGGATTGAATCGTTCGTTCATCGATGTGCTCTCCCAACAGCGCAGCTTCTGTTCGCTTCAGGCGCACAGGGAATGGCGCAAGACTGGCCGCTGCGAGACGGACCTCGCGAATGATGCCGTCGTCTACCAATGCTGTTGCACCGAGCGCTACCTTTGCAATCGCCATGGAGCGTCGTGTGCCGACCTTGCGCAAATACTGACGGTGAAGCGCGAATCGCAGGGGAAGATGAATCGCATAGAGCAGTTCATCGGGCGCCATCACGGTGCGCTTGTAACCGGTATGAAAAGTTGAGTAGGCGACGCGGCGGCTTCCGCGTGCGGAGACGAGTTCGATCTCCGCATCGTAGACCAGCAGTGCGGGCGAAGAGTCAGCCGCCGGCGACCCGTTGACAAGGTTGCCCCCAAGAGTGGCGCGACTCTGGTTGGCAATCGAACCAATCCAGCTTGCGGCTTTGGCCAGCAATGGGAAATTAGCGGCGATGCCGGCGTGTGCACGCAGATCGCGAAATGTTGCGCAGGCGCCGACGACCATGTTCTGCGATGTTGTCTCGATGAAGCGAAGCTCTGGAATGCCCCAGAGGCTTAGGAGTTTGCGCGCTGCAAGCCGGCCGGCCGCATGGGCAACCATCAACTCCGTGCCTCCTGCAATCGGCGTCCACTCGCCGGGCGAGACGGCAAGCAGTTCCATCACCGCGGATAAGGTGCCGGGTGCGATCATCTCGTGCGCTTCCGCATTACCCCGCATGGGCAGCCTGTTCTGGGTTGAGCGCTGGATTGGCCGCGGCTTCTATCACCGACTCGAAGATGCGCATGAACCCTGTGCAGCGACACAGATTCCCAGCGAGCCCTTCGCGAATCTCCGCCAGACTCGGCTGAGGATTGAGGGCAA
>Ga0181520_10009576_pt1 | contig 13317 bp, 12 predicted proteins | sample PEATcosm2014_Bin_29_FD_132451 | JGI IMG/M metagenome (GOLD analysis project Ga0181520, IMG submission 132451) | Peatland microbial communities from MTU Mesocosm Facility, Houghton, MI, USA - PEATcosm2014_Bin02_30_metaG | ecosystem: Environmental > Terrestrial > Soil > Wetlands > Peat | place...
CCACAGCAAAACAAAAAGTCAGCCATTCCGGCTGGCTTTTTGTTTTGCCTGTGCCGACCCTGCAAGACGAGAAAGGCGCAGGCGCGACGGCGCCGAGCCGGGGTCGCGGGATTTTTCAGCAGAAAAATACCCGTGACCGAGTCCTGTATGACAATAAAAAATAGCAACAAAAAATCCGCCTCAGCGGGTTCTTTGTTAGAAGTAGCGTCTCACAAGGTGGTTTTCTTCGGCTCACGCCCCGGATACTCCGAGGGAACACCGAAGCGCCTCATAAGGTATTAGTGCATACTTCCATCTCCAGCATAGCAAACTGTTTACAATTATCAATCTTGACTGCAAGATATTGTTAATTTATAGGTCAGTATGATACATTTTTCATGTGCCAGAAGAAGCAAAAAAACAAACGACGAAAGATCAGCATTACGTTCCTCAATTCTATTTGAGGCAATTTGTAAATGCAGAAGATAAGTTGAATATATTGGACTGTGAACGACGTAAAATTGTTATTCCGAGAACACCCAAAAGTGTTTGTAACGAAGAATATTATTACAGTGTGCGTAATGATCTTGACGAAGTAAGTCAAGAAATGGAAAGAGAATTGAGTAGAATAGAAGATAACATCTCTAAGCTATACGATAAGACAGCCCAGAAATTCCTTAATTTTGAGCAAATAACCGACAAAGAGAAACTAATTATTTCCACTTTTATGTCGCTACAGTATTTACGAGGTCCATATATGAGAAAACAAATTAAAAGGATGAATGAAAATATCACAAAGCAAATGATGAAAATGCATATGCACATGATGCCTAATGATAGATTTTTTACAGACTACGAAAAAGACAGTGGCCAAAAAATAACTGATGAGCAACGGAAAAATATTATTGAGACAGTAGAAAAAGATAACTATAAAGTCAGTATCAATAATGCGCCGCATCTGCAGATGATTGGTCAAATGGAAGGTTTTCGGAATCTACTTTTTGCGAAAGAGTGGTTAGTTTATATTTCCAAATCCAGCAAAAAATTTATTACCTCTGACAATCCTGTCCTCGAGCTATTTCCCGATTGGACTGGTAAGTTTTTTTATGGGCCTGACTTCTTGCAGAGAACGCATCAGTTCGCAATGACACCAGATATTCTAATAGTGACCACCTATCCGAGAAATCCACCTCAACATGGTAAAATAAAAAGAAAAACTTTGTTTGATAACGACCGAGATAATGACAAAATTTTAGAATTAAATATTCAATATCCAAAGTGGGCAACTGAATTTGCCTATGCTAGCGATAGCCAGTTTCTTCAAGATATTATTGATACTGCTAATCTATATGATAAACAACAAATAGAGAAATCACTTGGAAGGCGTATCTTTTAATTTTGGTAAAAAAGTGCTACGATTTCAATATGAATCCGGGCTCAAAAACAAGTAATGTTTATTTGGTTGTCTCTATAGCGACTTTAGTATCCGGTCAATTGATATTGATAATCGCCAATAAACAGAATCTTATCAATCAACCCGATCAACAGCACGCGCTTGAAGTCCAGTATCAAGCACGCATTTCTACGAATTTAGTTTCAACCCTTTCCTCCGGTACTACAGTGGGCGTTTTTGGTTTAGTCGATAAAAATTATAACCTATAAATCTATGCGCCTCACCGATAACGAAAAACGTGATGCAATAAAATTTTTAGAGGCGGGGAAACCCCTTCCGGAGAAGTATCGTTTTTTGTTGTTCGATGACGACCGCGAAGTCGAGCTACTATGGAATGGCAAGACCAATGAAGTGACGAATGTTGTCTTGCCTTTCCAAGTCATCGAGCAGATAGACGAGCCGCGAAGCGACAAAAAGTTCGGCAATCAAGACAGTCTTTTTGATACGTCGGGAAGGCAGATAACCGGTTGGACGAACAAGCTCATTTGGGGAGATAACAAGCTGATTCTTTCATCTCTGAAAAATGGCCCGCTTCGCAAAGAGATCGAAGCACAGGGCGGACTGAAATTAATTTACATTGATCCGCCGTTTGATGTCGGTGCTGATTTTTCTTTGCCCATAAACATCGGCGATGGAGAAGACGAGGAAAGCTTTACCAAGAAGCCATCGGTCATCGAAGAAATCGCGTATCGTGACACGTGGGGCAAAGGCGCTGATAGCTTTATTGCCATGATTTATGAGCGGTTGAAACTGATGCATGATTTGCTGGCGGAGGATGGAAGTATTTATGTGCATTGTGATTATAGAGTAAATAGTTATATGAGATTGATAATGGATGAAATTTTCGGAAAAGAGAATCAAATCAACGAAATTATTTGGTATTACAGTCAAGGCGGAAAAGGCCAGGATTATTTTGCGAGAAAGCACAATACCATTTTTATGTATGGAAAATCAAAAACTCCGTTTTTCAATCAAAAAGATGTCAGATTACCTTTTACTCCCCACAAGCAAGATAAAAGCGGTAAAAACTATGGAGGGAGAATGGGTGTGGATGAAGCAGGTAGAGAGTACGTAGAAAAGTGGGGTACAGGAAAGAAAAAACTCTATCGCTATTATTTGGATGAGGGAAAGACTCCAGAAGACGTTTGGACTGACATTCAGTCCATTCAGTCTGATGCAACGGAAAGATTGGATTATCCGACTCAAAAACCGGAAACGCTTCTCGAGAGAATCATTAAAGCATCATCAAATGAGGGTGATGTTGTCGCCGACTTCTTCTGCGGTTCCGGTACGACATTGGCAGTCGCCGAAAAGCTCGGCCGAAAATGGATTGGTTCTGATCTGGGGAAATTTGGCATCCATACTTCGCGAAAAAGATTGATTGGTGTGCAGAGAGAAATGAAAAAAGAAAGCAAGAATTTCCGAGCTTTTGAGATCTTGAATGTCGGCAGATACGAACGACAAAATTTCCTTGCCACGAACGATGACTTGCGTGCCGAAGAGAGAGCCAAGCAAGCGGAGAGAAAAGAAAAAGAATTTGTCTCACTTATTCTTTCAGCCTATAAAGCGGAACCAGTGGAATCCTTCGTCAATGCTATTGGCAAGAAACGCGATCGGTTGGTGGCTGTTGGGCCGATCAATGAGCCGGTTTCTTCGAAACTGATACGGGATATTGTGGCCGAATGTAAAGAAAAAAACATTACCAAAGTGGATGTTCTCGGCTTTGATTATGAGATGGGACTCGATTTCTCACAGTATAAAGATCAGGGCGTTGATGTCGCTTTCAAGATAATTCCTCGAGAAGTTTTTGATAAAAAAGCGGTGGAAAAAGGTCAGGTGAAATTCTACGATGTAGCTTTCATAGAAGTGAAGCCAGTGATCAAAGGTGCGGGAAAGAATAAAGAACTTTCCATTGAGCTTACCGACTTTTCTGTTTTCTATAATCAAGATGATTCTGGTGAAATCATGGAAGCTCTTCGGCCCGGCGGAGTCAAGGTCATCGTGGAAAATGGACAGGTTGTCAAAATGTCGAAAGATAAAGTGACCGAGCTTGTCACAAAAGAAGTGTTGACCAAAAAATGGAGCGACTGGATAGACTACTGGGCGGTTGATTTCGATTTTGCCAGCAGGAAAGAGATCATTAAGGTGATGGAAAATAAGGCGGGGAACAGTATGGAAAAAGTGGAGAAAGAAGTCTGGACGGGTGACTATATTTTCGACAACGAATGGCAGAGCTTCCGGACGAAAAAGAACCGTAACCTCGAGCTTGTTTCAGCCCCGCGAGAATTGCCCAAAGGCACGTATAAGGTAGCGGTAAAGGTCGTGGACATTTTCGGCAATGATACGACGAAGGTGGTGGAGGTTAAGATATAAATTGAAACTTGTTTCATAACTAAAATTACGCTATAATTTATTCTATGAACGACCAAACTTTAGATCAAAAAGTGCAAGCAGATCCTATCTTGCCGAGAATTCTGCAAGAGATAGCTCAAGCTCAGGAAGGAACTTTGATTAGGCAAGGACTAATTAAAAAGTTTGAGGAGGAAAGCAAGAAAAATGATGGAAAATCACACAAACTTTTGGTGTACATGACCAAAATGAGTCATCCAAGGAACGCAAACAGTATTAATCCAGATGATATTGCTCCCATCGGTAGCATATTGCAATCGTTCGATGGTGCAGAAGTTATTGATCTATTCATACAAAGTCCTGGTGGTGATGGCAACACAGCGGAGAAAGTAGTAGACATGTGCAGAGCGTATCTTTCAGATAAAGGAAAGTTGCGAGTTATTATTCCCAATAAAGCCAAAAGCGCCGCGACTTTGATAGCATTGGGAGCAGATGAAATAGTTATGGGTTATTCTTCAGAACTAGGACCTATAGATGCCCAAATTCCGATCAATGCTTCAGGAATAGTACAATTTATTTCGGCACAGTCGTTTATTGATGCTAGAGATGAACTTCTGAAAAAGACCCATGAAGCTATCCATGAAAATAAAGAATACCAAGGGTACCTCCAGTTGCTAACAACCGTCAATACACCTTTTGTTAAAGAATGTGAGAGATCTATGGCTTTCGCCAGAGATATTGCATCAAAATGGCTAGATAAGTATATGCTTAAAAGTAAAATAAAAGATGCCGCCAAACGTAAGAAACTTGCTGAGGCAATAGCCAGTAAACTTTCATCCGCGGAAAAGTATTTGTCACATGGACGCATGATAAATGCCAACAGTATAATGGATGATGATGATTTGAAAAAGTTGGAGATAAGGCAGCTACAAAAGAATGATCCGTTATGGCATTTGTTGTGGGAGATATATGTCAGGAGCGAAGTCTATTTAGGTCTCAATCAAAATCCACAACAGATAAAAGCGAAACTCTTTGAAAGTTCTAGTTCTTCCTTGACTGTAGTCGGATAACTATGAATAAACAGGAATTTTATAATAATTGCTCTGATCAAAACCTACTGCAGGTTCCAACGTTTTCTTTGATTGACTCATTATTTTATAAGCAAGTTCAATATCAGGATTTTTTTTCAACAACAAATCTATGTCAATATCCAACTTGTTTTTACGTGAGTCCATTTTTTGAGGTGAATTTTTTTTCATGATGCTTTAATGATACACTATATAACATAAACAATGCAAACCAATATAGTACATAGATTTTTAACTAATCTCCCCGCGGATTTCTCCGCGGGGCGTGATGGGTCTATACTAGCAGATGTGGAGACGAAAAGTCAAGCATCTCGTGATGGGGATACTGTGAATAAGTTATAAAATGCTAATTTTAGTTATAAAAATGAAAAATATGCCTAAAAATATGACTGTGAATAAGTTATTAATCAACTAGAAACATGGCCCTCCACAAAGATTTCCCCCAAGACCCATACGTGATACTCGACCCGAGTATTCGTTGGTTTCCGGCTGATGAAGATTTGCGCGAGAAGGGCTATGACAAGCTTCTGCCGCCGCTTGTGGCTGATCTGCGCAAGAGGGTGAAAGAATGGCGAGATACAAAGTATGATGGAGCGAGCGATACTTCAAAAGCCCTTTTGACGTGGTGGTTCAAGGAAGAACATATTTTGCCGGATAGGAACGGTGCGACGTTCAGCTTCAGATATTATTTTGCCCAAAGGGAAGCGGTGGAGACAGTCGTGTGGTTGTACGAAGTGGCGAAAGTCAAAGACAAATATGATCTCATCCGTTACAACTCCACTGGTGTATTGAGTCCGCAAATGTTCACCGAAGAATGGTTGCGCTTTGTCATAAAAATGGCCACCGGCGCCGGCAAGACGAAAGTGATGAGCCTTATTGTCGCATGGGCATATTTTCATCATAAATATGAGAAGGATTCACATCTGGCAAAGAATTTTCTTTTAATAACTCCGAACGTTATCGTTTTCGAAAGAATAAAAAGTGATTTTGAAAGTTTGAAGATATTTTTTAACGATCCAGTATTGCCCGATAATGGATACCATGGCCACAATTGGCATGATGATTTCCAAATAACCTTGCATTTACAGGATGATCTGCGAAATGTTTCTGATACCGGAAACATATTTTTGACCAATATTCACCGAGTATTCGAAGGTGATGTGCAAGAAGCAAGTCTAGAAGACGAAGACACGTCAGCATATTTTTTGGGCAATAAGCCGGTGACAAAAACAAACGATTCTACCATTGATCTTGGAATGATTGTCAGAGATATTGACGAACTTATTGTCATCAATGACGAAGCTCATCACTTGCACGATCCAAAGTCGGCATGGGTTAAGTCTATTGAAGATATTGACAATCGTTTGAAACAAAAAGGCAAAGGATTGTCTTTGCAAATTGACCTCACAGCCACGCCGAAAAAGAATGATGGTTCTATCTTTGTACAGACTATTTCCGATTATCCGCTTGTCGAAGCGATACATCAAAGGGTTGTGAAAAATCCTGTCGTGCCGGATGCGGCCAGTCGGGGAAAATTGAAAGAAAATCAAAGCACTCTATTCAGTGAAAAGTACCGAGATTATATAAATCTTGGCATTGAAGAATGGCAGAAGACGTACGATCGACTAAAGCCGATGGGTAAAAAATCAATCCTTTTTATTATGACGGATGATACGAAGAATTGCGACGAGGTTGCAGACTATATCAGAACAAGTATTAAGGATCTTGAACGTGCGGTCTTGACCATTCATACCAATAAAAGCGGTGAGATTTCAGAAACGGTTTCAGGAAAGAATAAAGAAGAATTGGACGTTTTGAGAAAACAAGCGAATGAGATTGACAGCTGGGAAAGCCCGTTTAAGGTGATTATTTCGGTCATGATGCTCAAAGAAGGCTGGGATGTGAAGAATGTCACCACTATTGTCGGATTGCGGCCGTATGCCGCGGATTCAAAGATTCTGCCTGAACAGACATTGGGCCGAGGTTTGCGCAGGATGTTTTTTGGCAGGAATGACGTCGAAGAATACGTCAGCGTCGTCGGTACTTCGGCTTTCATGGATTTCGTCGAGTCTATCAAGGGCGAAGGCGTCATTCTCGAAAAGAAAGCTATGGGCAAAGGTGCTGTGCCGATCGCACCTATGGTTATCGAAGTTGATAAAGATAATCCAAAAAAGGATATTGCAAAACTTGATATTGAAATTCCGGTCATGTCTCCCCGGATTCAAAGGGAATACAAAAATCTGGCCGAGCTTGACGTTTCAAAATTTGGAAATAAGAGAGTCAAAGTAAAGATTTTTTCAGAAGAACAAAAGAGAGAAATTGTCTTTAAGGATATTATTGATGAAAATCCGCATCATACGACGATACTAACCGGCGACATTGATCCCGATTATCAAAGTGTCATCGGATTTTTTGCCCAAGCGATAATGCGAGATCTACGGCTTTTCAGTTGCTATGATATTCTATTCGGTAAAGTAAGGGAATTTGTACAGAACAATATGTTTGACCAAGCGATTGACTTGTCTGACTTGAACGTTTTAAGGAACTTGTCGGAAGTGGAATATATAAAGCTCATAAAAGATTCATTCAAAAAAGCCATCAATGATCTTACGGTTGAAGATACGGGTGATACCGAAATTAAAAACTATATAAAAATCAGCGAAGCCAGACCATTTGTCGTTAATGATAAGTCATATTTGATACCCAAGAAATCGATTTTCAATAAAATTGTCGGAGATAGCGATTTTGAATTGACTTTTTCAGATTTTCTTGAGAATTGTGATGATGTGATTTCTTTTGCCAAGAATTTTCAGAATAAGGAAGCCAGCGCTTTGAGAATTGAGTACAAAAATTCGGAAGGATTTATTGCCACCTACTATCCGGATTTCTTTGTCAAAAAGGATGAGAAGACAGTCTATATTATCGAGACGAAAGGTCGGGAAGAAGAAAATGACACGTTGAAATTTGAAAGACTTCAAAAATGGTGCGAAGATGTCAATAATCGGCAAAGCAGAGTGGTATACAAAGCTCTGTATATAAAGCAAGAGGAATGGAAAAAAGACAGGTTTAAAAATTTTGATGAAGTGGTGAGAGTTTTTACTGTCGAAAATTATAAATAAGATATAAAACTATGGACCCCTCCGAAATCCTAGAATTAGTCAAAGACGGTGTAATCGAACCCGACCAAGTTGATGATTTTGAGGCGCTTGACGAAGAAGTCCAGCAATTAGTGGCTGACGGGGATCTTGATATGAGCGATGCGGCGGGTCTCTAATAAAAAACGATATATACTTGATTTTTCAAATAGAATTCTTGAATAAAATAGTTCCAACTTCTACCCATAGCCGCCACATTCCCAAAAAATTTGACACCAAACTCCCAATATGCTAGCCTCTTATGTAGAAGACGGTTGGGCTCATAGTGCCAAGGCTGGTATAAGCACAAGCTGAACTGGCCATTAATGCCACAAGCCCCGATCGGGTATCACCACGCGCACAGAAAATGGCACGAAACGAGGACGTACGGCAACGTGATCGAACGAAAGCCAAACAACCTCGGATGTTCAACCGTCTTTACTTTCAGATCCCACTGCACACGTGCATAGGGGGTCTTTTTTTTGTATATGTATATATCCGTCTGTGAAATCTGTGTATGAAATTTTCCCCGCTCTGTGATGTAATATAACGGTCGATAGCATTATCAAATAACGTACGTTAATTAATTGATATCTATGGCTGACCCAAAGATTTGTTCCGAATGCAAGCATGAGCACAAAGAGCCGAATGGCACATGCTCGTGTGGCTGTGAGGTGAGTAAGAAGTAGTATTTTATGAATAAATTGTAATAGCTATCTATAGAGAAGAGCTGCTGTCAAGGCGGCTTTTTTCTTGCGATTGAAGTAAAAATCTTATATAATTTTCTCCATGACCAAGAAAGACTTTTCTCCATTTTCTCCTAAAATCAGCCTCATCATTCCCGCCTACAATGAAGAAAAGTACATCGGTTCCTGTCTCGAACATGCCATAAAACATTCCCGCACTGCCTCCGGTCACAGTCGTTTCCATGAAATTATCGTCGTCAACAATGCCAGCTCCGATAATACTCACGCTATAGCCTCGTCGTTTCCCGGCGTCAAAGTGGTGCATGAGCCGAAGAAAGGTTTGACCCGAGCTCGTCAGCGCGGGCTCGATGAGGCGACCGGCGATATTCTTGCGTACATTGATGCCGATACCCGTATGCCTGACTATTGGTTCGACGTTGTAGAAAAAGAATTTTCAAAAAATCCAGACCTCGCCGCTTTGAGCGGGCCGTATTATTACTACGATCTTCCAGCACATCACAAGATAGGCGTCAAATTGTATTGGTGGATATTGGGTATACCGTCCTACTTCATTACCCGCTATATGCTTGTCGGCGGCAATTTTATTATCAGAAAGAGTGTTCTTGAGCGCATGTCTGGCTTTGACACCTCTATCGCTTTCTACGGTGAAGATACGAACATTGCCCGTCGTGCCAAAGAGCACGGTAAAGTCAAGTTTACTTTGAAGCTCTACATGCCGACGTCTGGTCGTCGGCTGAAAGGACAGGGAACATTGAGTACTGCCCGCATCTATGTTCTCAATTTTATTTCAGAAGTCTTGTTCAAGAAGCCGTACACCAAAGACTATACGGATATTCGCTAAAATTTTTTAAAAATATTTTCCCAAATGTCGGCGATGGTGGCTGGTAAGAATCTCTGTGCGGCGATGGCACCGTTTCGACCAAGCTCAGTCATGCGGGCGTGATTTTTAAAAAGTTCGACGAGGATTTTTGCCAAACCTTCCGAATCGCCCGGTTCAAGAATAAAACCGTCGCCGTTTTTCGTATAGCCACCATGACCATCGCGTACCTCATTAATGTATTCCGGCAAACCCCATGCCCGCGCACCGATGACCGGCATACCCACGGCCATAGCGTACATTAATGAAAGACTTTGAGTTTCGGCGGTGCTCATGATGGCGAAAATGTCACTGGCTCGATAGATAAGAGGGTAGGTATCGTCAGCGACGAAGCCGAGAAATTTCACCTGATCGGCGATGCCGAGTTTTAGAGCCAACTGACGGAGATCATTGAGAGCGTTACCGTGACCAGTGGCGACAAACATGATGTCGGGAATATCGTGACGAGCGAGAGCCACAGCTCGCATAACAATGTCAACGCCTTTTTCCGGTGCCAGCCGACCGGTGTAGAGAACGGTATGAGGAGAAAAACCGAAACGCTTTTTAAGCGAATCTTTTGATTGATCAGGTACCTTGAGAAATGTGGTCAGATCGATTGGATTGGACACGGCTCTATTTGGAATGTCTTTACGGTGAAAGTCGTGTTTGGCCATATCATCGAGGAGAGCGTTACATGGCGCGCTGACGAAGACACAACGATTGTAGTACCAGGAAGTATAACGTACGACGATTTCCACGAGCCACGATTTCATCCGGTGATGCCAGAAAGGTGGCAGAATGGGTGGCAGAAATTCGGCAATGGGAGTGTGATTGGTGCCAACCAAAGGTATGTTGAGCAATCGCGAGATGAACAGGGCTTCGAGACCGGCACCGAAAGCTGACTGGCTATGAATAATGTCCGGCTTGAATTTTTTCAGAGCGGCCAGCGATGTGAGAATGGGGAAAGCAATGCGCGATTGGCCGGTGGGTGAGCTCGGATAATGGATGGCCGGCAAACGAATAATATCTTTTTCATTAGGGGTTTCTGCTGATATTTTTCCCGCTAAAGCATAGTCTTTCTTGGAATATCGCGGAGCAACGAATATGACATTATGCCCGCGCCGCGAAAGCTCCTTGCCGCTGAGAATAATAGAATCGCTGATGCCGGAAATTTCCGGATAGAAATTATCGGAGAAGATAGCGATATTCATGCACATAGTATATCATCAAATTGATTGTTGTCGCCGTCAATATTGCTTTTCTCATTTTTTTCTGTACTATGTATTCTACTTTTTATGAAATTCCTTCGCTTTGTCATCTGGGTCATCTCGGCTGTATTCATCTTGCCGTGCGTCTTTATAGCCGGGGTCATTTATCCAAAATGGGAAAAATGGGGCGAGGATTTTTAGAAATGGCGATGTTTGTGCTAAGCTTACGGTACTTTTTATGAACCCGACCATCTTTATTATTTTTGGAGTCACTGGTGATCTCGCCCAAAGCAAGCTTTTGCCGGCATTGCTTGGTCTCTATGTCAAAAAACAGCTTCCGACTAAATTTTCTATCGTCGGTTTCTCGCGAAGGCATTTGAGCCGCGATGATTTCCGTCAGTACGTCAGGGAGACCATGGATGTTGAGTCTGGTCAGTATCACGAAGAAGAAATCAAACATTTTCTTGATCATATTGTTTATCAGGAAGGCAATTTTGAAAGCGACGGATCATACACCGCTTTGGCCACGAGATTGAAAAGTATTGATGATACGTTTCATCAATGCTCGAATAAAATTTTCCATCTGGCAGTGCCGCCGCATTTCTATGAAACGATTCTCGATCGTTTGTCTGAATCGGGCTTGACTATACCGTGTGGCGGTGATCAGGGTTGGACACGGGTGCTTGTGGAGAAACCATTCGGCAGTGACATTGCCACCGCCAAGAAACTCGACAAGAAGCTGGGGGATCTTTTCAGCGAAGAGCAGATTTTTCGCATTGATCATTATTTGGCCAAAGAGGCTTTACAAAATATCTTGACCTTCCGTTTCGCCAACGCTCTTTTTGAGCCGCTGTGGAATGGCACATATATTGATAAGGTGCATATTAAACTTTTAGAAAAAGAAGGTATTGAAGGTCGCGGGGAATTTTATGATTCAATCGGCGCCCTTAAAGATGTCGGCCAAAATCATATTTTGCAGATATTGGCGCTTATTGCCATGAAGCGACCGAAATCGTTCACCGCCACGGACATCCGCACAGAACGGGCCAAAATTCTTCGCGCTTTGAAAAGCATGAGCAATAAAGACGTCCTCAAATTCGGTTATCGCGGTCAATACGAAGGTTATATCGGCGAGCGGGGGGTCAATGCCGTTTCCCAGACGGAAACCTATTTCCGTTTGGAAACGCATATTGCCGACAGCCGCTGGAAAGGTGTGCCATTCTTTCTCGAAAGCGGCAAATGTTTGGCTGAGACGAAATCAGAGATTGATATCTATTTTAAAAATACCCATTCGGCCGATCAAAATATCCTGACCTTCCGCATTCAGCCGGATGAAGGTATCAAGATCCGCTTCTGGGTCAAGACGCCCGGCTTCTCCATGGAGGCCGTGCCGAAAGTTCTCAAATTCAAATATGCAGATTCTCCGTCAATTGCAATCTTGCCGGACGCGTATGAGCGTGTTCTGTATGATGCCATCATCGGCGATCAGACCCTCTTCACTTCGACCGATGAAGTCATGGCCGCATGGAAGTTCATCACCCCTATTTCTACCGCACTGCCAAGTCTGCCGCTGACGTTATATAAGAAAGGAGCGAAGGAGGTGTGACGATAATAATGAGATAATAAAAGCCGCTTATTCGATGTAACATCTCAAATAGCGGCTTATTTTTTGTCTGGTTCTCTGAATATACTCCAGTCCAATCCGTGTTGGCGAATGTCCTTATAGACACTCACCGCGACCCAGACGAGCCATGCTAGTACGACAGCACCGACGATTATAAAAAATATTGTCTTCCCGTCCATACAAAGACCTTTCTTTTGTTGTGAGTTTACCTAATGTACCTAATTCCTAGGATATCATACAATAGGCGGCATGTCCATTATCTTGCATAAGGTCGAAAAAGCTTATGAGTATCCGGTTGAAATAGGTTTTATGGAGCCGATTGATATGATAAAATCGTTCTATGATTCCTACCATGTCCGAATCCGACATCCTCTCCCTCATCTCCGCCGACTCCTGGATGATGCATGTCATTGACCTGGCCGCGCACGTTGCCGCGGAGCATAACCTGCCGGACTGGATGATCGGCGCCGGTTTCGTCAGGAACAAAGTCTGGGATCATATTCACGGCTACGACCGCGACCATGTTCCGACGTCCGACATTGACCTCATCTATTTTGATCTGGCCCGTGCCGACGCGGCAGCCGAGGCCGCCGATGAAGCATTGTCGAGGGAGATGACCGAGAAAACCGGCATCTCCTGGGAGATTGTGAACCAATCCTACACGCACGCCTGGCACAACCGCGGACCCTACGCCTCCGCGACGGACGCCCTCGCCGACTGGGTGGAAACGGCGACGTGCATCGCCGTGTCGCGGGACGCCCGTGGCGCGCTTCGCCTCCACGCTCCGCACGGCGTGAGCGATCTCGTGCATGGCAGAATCCGCAAGAACGAACGCTCCCCGGACTATGCCTCCTTCGCCCTCCGCGTCTCGCGCAAACGCTGGCTGGAAATCTGGCCGAAGTTGGAGGTGGTGGGGTAG
>Ga0181520_10009578_pt1 | contig 13315 bp, 8 predicted proteins | sample PEATcosm2014_Bin_29_FD_132451 | JGI IMG/M metagenome (GOLD analysis project Ga0181520, IMG submission 132451) | Peatland microbial communities from MTU Mesocosm Facility, Houghton, MI, USA - PEATcosm2014_Bin02_30_metaG | ecosystem: Environmental > Terrestrial > Soil > Wetlands > Peat | place...
CGTGGTAATCGGAGGTTTTGAACGAGAGGTAGCCGCCGTTGTAGTTGCTCCAGCCGGCCGCTGTACCCACCGAGAGGCCGGTGACCAACTGGCCGTTGGAACCGTAAGCAGAGCCGGCGATGGGCGTGTTCATCATCGTACGGGAAAAGTTAAACACGCCATTGTCGAGCGCCGACCAGAGAGAGAATACCTTCTGGCTGCCGAAGTTGCTGGCCTGTTTGGCGATGATGGCCGCGGTGCAACTCGAGTAGCCGTTGCAGTAGCTGGAACTGAGTGAACTCTCGAAGAAAGGCTGCGGAGAGACGCTGGGGTACACCTTGTTCTTCGTCGCATTGGTTGTGTTGATGGAGCAGAGGCTGGCCGAGGTGGTACAGCCTAACGCGGTTTCCACAGCCAGATAGGCGGATTCGAACGTCTGCCCCCCGAACGAGAACATATAGGGAACCGAGTTAGGGTTCAACATGGTGTATTCGTGATGCACAATGCGGCCAATGTAGCCCGCTTCCACGATCATCCGGCGATTAACCTGGCGTTGGATGGAAAAGTTGAAGGTATCTACGTCGTTCGGGCGCAGCGACGGGTCGAGTGGCGAGGCGATCGCTACACCCGGTCCGCTGTAACCGGGAAAGTACGGCTGCGGGAGCGTGCTGGGCGCCGTTGCCAATGGAGCTGTGAGTCCGTCCAGCCCGGCAGCCGAGCCAAAGCGGAAGGCGGTGCTATCGGTGAAGTTGGTCGAGCTGCAGGTGCCATTGGACTGCGGCGCATGGCACTGTACGGCGAGAATCAGGCCGGGGCTCAAGAGCGGGTTCAATACATGAAGATCACCGTCTATGCGTCCATAGATGCGTCCGTAACCGCCGCGGATAACGGTCGCGTCGCCGCCAAAGACCTTGGCCAGGATCGAGTTCGAGAACTTCGGACTCCAGGCCAGGGAGACGCGAGGACTAAGCGCGCCGTAATAGGGATTATAGGGATAGGTCCGGCCGGGAACGTTATTGATCAGAGCGAAGCCGGTCTCCGGATTATAAGGCTGCCCTTGTTGGGCGGCGGCGCTTCGCTGGGCCAGATAGGACTGCACCGAAATCGGCTTGTCGTTGGTGTCTACCCACATCACCTGATCGCTATTCCGCTCGTGAGGCGGCATCTCGATGGCGTAGCTCAGACCATAGTTGAGGGTCAGGCTGGAGCTCATGTGCCAGGTATCGGTAGCGTAGAGGTTGTAATACGGGATGGTGGTATGGGCACTGATCGGTGTCAGCGGGGCGTTCAGCGCGAGCCCGCTTCCCGAACTGGCGTAAGTATTGGCCACCTGGGTATCTGTGACCATGCCGTAGTAGGCGTCGATGATGCGGCCGTCGACCGAGTTGCTGGTCGGCAGGTGGCTGCCCAGGCCGTTATAAACGATGGAACCACCACCACTCGAATCGCCGATCTGGTAGGTCGTCGTGTAGTTGATCGAGTTTCCGTTGTCGGTGCGGTTGTGGAAGTTGAAGTTGTGTTGGAACTGGCCGCCGAACTGGATGAGGTGGTCGCCTTTCAGCTTGGTGAGGTCGTCGCGGAAGAAGTTATCCTTGCCGTCCCAGATGCGGGTGCGGATGTCCTGAGCATCGACGTTGTATGGCGAAAGGACCGCTGAAGTGGATCCTGTAGCTGTGGTAGATACCGAGCTTTCACCTAACGGCTCAAGCACACCTCCGGCGCCGGTAACTTGCGGAGGCGCAGCGTCATCCTTCCATTGCCAGTAATTTCGCAGATAGCTGTAATGGAAGTCGTTGGTAAAGGTGGGGCTGATGTTGGTGGTGAGACCCACGACAAAGTACCAAGGGTCTTGCGGGCGGCTATCGACCGCTGTGGGCACGCCGATCTTGTCGCCGGAAAAGGCGCCACCGATGTCGACCTGGTTGGTGGTGAGCTGGGTGAGCCTGTAATAGCGGTAGCTCGACATCAGATGCCATTTGTCGCCGAAGTCGTGATCGACGCGGCCGACAAAGAAGTTGCTGTCTTGCGGGATCGAAACGTTGGCCTTATATCCAATCGTATTGACTCCGTCGCAGTATGAGGTCGAGATGGCTCCGCAACTTGCGTCAAAGACGCCGCCTGGGTAGCTATTGCCCTGCTGGGGAAGCTGCGTAGCCCAGAAGGATTGGATGGTTTGATCCATGCCGATACCGCGTGGATCGTAGCTCTTCAACTGTGCGGCTGTGTAACTTGTCCCGGAAAAAGTGAGGTTTCCCGCCATCATGGCCGCGGAGGGAACCGTGCGCTCGAAGGTCAGGGCATTGGGATAGCGAAACCCCTCGTAGTTCACAAACAGATAGGTCTTGCCGCCGAACTTCACGGGCGCGACGGGGCCGCCGCCGGCTGCGCCGAAGCGGCTGTAATGATAGCTGGGTTTGGGCGTAAAGAGCAAGGGGTCGTTATTCTGCCAGGTGTTGGCGCCGATATTGCTATCCAGATAGTACTCATATAACGTGCCGTTCCAGTGATCGTGGCCGCGCTTAGTCACCACCTGCGACTGCAAGCCCGAGGAGTTGTTGAAATCGGCTGTCTGACCGGAGGTGGAAACCTTGAATTCCTCCACGCTGTCCTGCGGCATGGGCATGACGCCCGAAGAGCCGGCGGCAAGGAAGCCGCCAGTAGTGGAGTTGCCGAAGGAGCCGGTATAGGACTCCATGCTGCCGTCCATGTCGCTGGAGTTACTGCCGCCGTCGAGCTGATAAACCGCCTGATCCTGCACGGTGCCGGCTACATTGCCAGCGGGAGTCACGCCGGGCTGAAAGGCGGCGAAAGTGGTCACGTCCCGGCCGATCGACGGGAGCGAATCAACCATGACTGGCTCGACGGTCTGGCTGACGGAGGCGTTGAGAGTCTGCAGATCAGCGTTGGAGGCCTGCACTTCGACGACGGTCAACTCCTAGCCGATCTTCATCGTGAAGTTGGCGTTGGTTTGCGTGCCAACGCTCACCGTGAGCAAGGCGATTTCTTCCTTCGAGAAACCGCTCTTGGTAGCGCTCAGGCTATAGTTGCCAGGCGGGATATTGGGAAGAACGTAAAGGCCCACTTTGTTGGTGAGGGTCGTGCGCTCCACCTTGGTGGTTAGGTCCGCGACCGCGATAACTGCATTTGGGATCACGGCGCCAGAAGGATCAGTCGCCGTACCTGTGATCGTGCCGCTGCTTGTGGACTGAGCAAGCCCTGTGAGCGCGCCAATGAATATGAGAACCACGCAGATTGCGGTCAAACGCACCAATACTGGCCACCGTAAATGAAGTCGATTCATTAGGTTCCTCTTTCCTATTCAGGTTTGTTTCCAGTGCGGTCAAGCTGATAGAGGTAGAGAAAGGCGTCCTCCTAAGAGACGGCGACTGAACAACGAGTGCTGAGAAAAGCACCACCGAAGCGATGAGGATTATTGCGCAGTCGAACCGGGAAGTGGCCCACGGCCAAAGAAGAGCCGCCAGACGAATTCAGCACTCTCGTCGAGGAACGGAAGTCTCCGCGAGAGAGATAAGCCGTTCTGCTGAATTTCTTGTTAATTTACGACGACATCCGTCAGGAAGCAAGAGATATCTTCGATCAGTGCACAAATTTGCTGTCTCCGTGCAACTCAAGCGCAAACGAACATGGATCGTTTTAGAGGGACCCCACAATTCCCGTATCCTCTCAGGCATCGAGCGGCATGGCTTTTTCTTAAGGAAAGGGCCACTCAACGGCAGTGGTTTCGGGTTAAGCAACTGTGGAATCGATGTAGCGCCATCAACGATATTTCAGCCTTTGAAAATGGCAGGAAACCGTTTACGGATGATCACCAAAGCATATTGCCATTCCGATCCTCCGCAGCCAAATGATTCCGCTAGTTATCTCTGTGGTCGATCGGTTCGACTGCAGGGAGAGCTTGCTCGGCTGGAGAATCCGAATGGGGATTGCCCTCCGTGTACGTAGGTTGATTCGCAGCATCGGCGAGGACCGAAATAGAGCAGAATGCCGTCCGGGGATGCTTCAAGCTTGGTGAGTCAGACCGTTGAAGCGCTCGTTGCTCCGGATCGAGGAGATGGTTGACTCTCTGGGGGGAGAGTATTACATTCGGTTTAATCGTCGCAGTAACGCGCTCAGCTCACGACAGAACGCCGTACCCTTCACAACACAATCCCTCCGCGAGGATACATTCGCATGCGCCGACTATCCGCTTGCTGCCTTCTATTTTCCGTTTGCGCCTATGCTATTGGTCCGTCTCAAGATACGCCCTTGCGCGGCTTTACTGCCGAGCACTCCGCCGACGAAACCCAATGGGAGCAGAAGTTCCGCGCCATCCCTGACACCGGACGGTTGCAAGAGAATATGCGCCGGCTCTCGGCGCGCCCGCACCATGTCGGTTCACCCTACGACAAAGAGAATGCGGAGTGGCTACTGGCACAGTTAAAGTCCTACGGACTTGACGCCAAGATCGAACAGTTCGAAGCCCTAGTCCCGACCCCTAGGTCACGCGCGTTGGAGTTGCTGGGTACGGAGAAGTTCACAGCCAAGCTCGAAGAACCGACACTCGATATCGATCCCACCTCCGGCCAGAAAAGCGAGCAGCTGCCCAGCTACAATGCCTACTCACGCGACGGCGACGTGACCGCGCCACTAGTCTATGTGAACTACGGTACGCCCTCCGACTATGAGCAATTGGAAGCCATGGGCGTCTCGGTGAAAGGAGCGATCGCAATCGCCCGCTACGGACAGACCTGGCGCGGCATCAAGCCGAAACTCGCGGCCCAACACGGCGCCGTGGCCTGCTTGATCTACTCCGACCCGAAGGAAGATGGCTATGTGCGCGGCGAAGCCTATCCAACTGGGCCGATGCGTCCGTCCGAAGGCGTACAGCGCGGCAGCGTGATGGACATGCCCATTTATCCAGGCGACCCGCAAACACCGGGCGTCGGCGCCGTCCCTGGCGTGAAGCTGATTCCGCTCGACCAAGTGCAGACCATCACCAAGATCCCTGTGCTGCCCATCTCCTATGCGGACGCCAAGCCGCTCCTGCTGGCACTCGAGGGCCAGACAGTCCCTGAAAACTGGCGTGGTGCATTGCCCATTACCTACAAGACCGGACCGAGCAAGGCGATGGCGCACTTGAAGATTGCCTTCAACTGGGACCGCAAACCGCTCTACGATGTAGTGGCAACGATTCCCGGCGCCAGCTTCCCGGATCAGTGGGTAATTCGCGGCAACCACCACGATGCGTGGGTGAACGGCGCGGGCGACCCCATCAGCGGCGCCAGTCCCGAACTCGAAGAATCCCGCGCGCTAGGTGAACTGCTCAAGCAGGGATGGAATCCACGGCGGACGATCATCTATTGCTTTTGGGACGGCGAAGAACCGGCGCTCCTCGGCTCGACGGAATGGGCGGAGTTCCATGCCGAAGAACTGAAACGGCACGCCGTGGCTTACTTCAACTCGGATGGAAACAGCCGCGGGTTCTTCCGCGCCGAGGGCTCCCACTCCTTGGAGAACTTCATCAACAGCGTGGTCAAGGATATCGAAGATCCCGAGACCAAGCTTCCGGTGTGGAAGCGCGCGCGACTGGCCAGCAGGGTCAGGGGAGGGCCAGATATGCACCCCGACCCCGACTCACGCACACGGCCAGATACACGCATCGGAGCCTTAGGCTCTGGCTCCGACTACACCGTGTTCATCGATCATCTGGGCATCGCCAGCGCCAATCTCGGCTTCGGTGGCGAGGACGAGGGCGGTGGACAATATCATTCGATCTATGACGACTTCTACTGGTATACGCACTTCCAGGACACCGACTTTGTCTATGGCCGCGCATTGGCGCAGACCGCCGGCACAATGGTCATGCGCATGGCCGACGCCGATGTGATTCCATATCAGTTCGCTGACGAAGCAGACACGGTGCACAACTATGTGGCCGAGGTGAAGAAGCTGGCCGACACCATGCGCACACAGATCAAAGACCGCAACTCGGATATCGCCGATGGCGCATACACAGCCGCGGCGGATCCAAGAAAGGTAAGCGTTCCTCCCGCGGTTGAACCAGTTCCTCAGTATTTCAATTTCGCTCCACTGGACCAGGCATCGGATGACCTTACGGCGGCAGCCTCAGACTACGACAAGGCATTCACGGTGCAGGCCGCCGGTACTGACGCCTCGGTCAATATGGAGTTGCTGCAAACCGAGCGCGCGCTCACGGATCCAGCTGGACTGCCCAACCGGCCATGGTTCGAGAATATGGTTTACGCGCCCGGCTTCTACACCGGCTATGGCGTCAAGACCCTGCCAGCGGTACGTGAAGCCATCGAACAGAAGGAATGGACTATCGTGGACCCGCAAATCGTGCGCACTGCAGCGGCCCTCGAGCGCGAGGTGGAGGTCTTGAAGACTGCCACGAAAATGCTTTCCGGAAAATGATATTGCTGTCGAATCGGATGGAATCTTCGCTTTCCGTAACTCCATCAAATTCATTCCTTCTCAAGAAACATAGTCTGCGCCAGCGACCGAACTCCCCGCGCGGATTTGTCCATCAACACCTCATCTTCACGCAGTCCGAATTTCATCGGAGGGAACTTGAACTTCATATCGAACGGCTCCGCCCGCACACTCCGCCAGACAGCCTTGTCGCTTTCAATTCTCGCAAGCTTCCTATGTGCGTCTTATGGACAAAACGCGCACGCAAACCGGGGCGAGGAGCCCAACGCCGCACAGACTCCCACCTCCTCTTCCTCTTCAGGAACCGAACAGAAAAAGGAAACCACGACGCCGGTTCCACCCGAGAGTAACGTTGAGACCAAGCACGACTGGACGGCTGGCTCTCGTGTTGTCCATTACACGGCAACTGCCAGCAACCTGCTTATCAACGATGAGCACGACAAGCCGATCGGGAGCGTCTTCTACGTTGCGTACACCGAAGACGGCGTCACGGCGAAATCCCGCCCAGTCACATTTCTCTATAACGGCGGTCCTGGATCGGCCACCGTCTGGCTGCACATGGGATCTGTCGGTCCTGTGCGCGTGGTGACCGAGAGCCCCAAGTCTACGGGTCCGGCTCCCTTCTCGATTGTTCCTAACCAATACAGCTTGATCGATAAGACCGACTTGGTCTTCATCGATGCCCCGCTCACCGGCTTCTCACGCGCTGTGGGTACAGGAACGCCCAAAGATTTCGCTGGCGTGGATGAAGACATTCGCGCATTCGATAAGTTCATCACTCGCTATATCACCCTCAACAAGCGCTGGGGCTCGCCCAAGTTTCTTTTCGGCGAAAGTTACGGAACGCCGCGCTCGGCCGCGCTCGTTGCAGCGCTAAATAACGATGGTGTAGAGTTCAACGGGGTCATTCTGCTTTCCTCGATCCTGAATTACTTCATGCGCTCCCCAGGGTACGACATCGAGACCAAAACCTACTTGCCCACTTATGCCGCGATCGCGTGGTACTACAACAAAGTTCCGCACACCGGCGACATGCAGGATCTTGTCCAGAAGGCTCGCGAATTCTCCCGCGGGCCTTATTCCATGGCTCTCGACATGGGCGACCAACTCCCATCCGACCAGTTCGAGACCATTGCCAAGCAGGTTGCTGCATTTACCGGCCTCAGCGAGCAATATGTCAAAGCGGCCAAGCTGCGGATTGCACCGACGCGCTTTCGCAAGGAACTCAATCGCAACGAGGACCAGGTCCTTGGCCGTTACGACGCGCGATTCGAATCCTACGACGCGGATTCAGCCGGAGAAAACCCGGCGTTCGATCCCTCCAGCACGGGCATCACCGGGGCTTTCGTCGCCACCTTCCATGATTATTTGCAAAGCGAACTCAAATATATGAGTTCGGAGCCGTACTATTTACACGGCCCAGACACTGAAAACTGGAACTGGGAACATCATCCATCGGGAGCTCCGGGAGGCTCGGGAGCACCTGGCACAAACCGCCCCGCGCCCTTGCCGGACACGGTAATCGATCTGGCCGATTGCATGCGCAAGAACCCCAACCTGAAAATATTCTCGGCAAATGGCTGGTTCGACCTTGCCACGCCATTCTTCGGAACCGAGCACGATCTGGCACAGATGATGCTTCCGACCTCAATCGCTTCCAACGTGAATTTCGGCTATTACCCCGCCGGTCACATGGTCTATCTGAATGTCGATGCGCTCAAAGACATGCACGCGGATCTGGATCGCTGGTACCCCACGGCAATCGGAAAATAATGTGGTGCAAAGAAGGCGGCGATCTGCGCAACCGCCGGCTGTACCTCACCAAAATGCCATCAGAGTGAGTTGTGCGGCAGGTTGGCCGGAGAGCCACCCTTTACAGGTTATGCGGTCTCCTCACAGGCCGCATCGACCGACTTCGGACGGATGGTTTCAGGAAGTCAAGTGAGGATCCTTCGGCAGTTGGAGGCTTTCGGTTGCTGGCCCTTCAAAAGGGGCCTGATCTCAGGGGACCTGATCGCAACCGGTGAAAAGCAACTGCAACAGAATGAAGCCCGTTCGACAATGAGCCACGACAGAACCAGAACCAAAGCAACAACCGGAGGATACTCCCAGAACTCTCAATGTTTGACTGCCTATGCGGCAGAACGGGGGACCTCCTGTCCGAATAGCATCCGTCCGACGCCGGATGGTCAATGCTGATACTGATGGCTTCTGCTCGATAAACCGGATTATCACGCGACTGCCGTAGACTCCGTAAACATCCTGTTTGAGGGCGAGATTCGAAATCGATCATTGACGGCTTCTCTGAGGTTCTGCCTGCATCCGATGTACCGTTCCGTAGTTTGCACCGAAGCATGGCCAAGAAGAAGCTGAATTTGTTCGAGTTCGCCACCGGCCTCAAGGCATAGGCGGGCGCAAGTGCGACGAAGATCGTGGGGTGCCAGATGGTAAATGCCGATTCGCTTGGCGTATCGCTTTACGGCGTACCAGACAACGTCGGTTGTCACTCCTTCGCCTTGCCGAGTCCCGGTTTTCGAAACTCGTCTGAATACCTTGCCTTCCGTCACTCCTGTCTCGCGGACCCAAGCATCTATGAGACCTTTACACCACGCCGGCATGGGGATCGTTCGCAGTCGTCCTCCCTTCCCAACCATATCTACGATTACCCAGTGGCTTTCCCTCAATTGCAGCTGATCCAATCGCAGCTTCACGGTTTCCGAGCGTCGCGGACCGCAACCGAGCAGCAGTCCGATCACTGCTGCGTCTCTTCTACCGCACGGGGTAGCTTGGGAAGCGGCATTCAATAGCTCTTGTGCCTGTTCGGAAGTTGACGCGTCAGGCGCAGAACTCACACCCACCATGTCGGCTGCCTTCTTCCAATCCGCCGAGACCTGCGGGGACAGCTTATCCATGTGGCTTAAGAATCCTGTCACCTGCCACGTCTCCTGTTCGCTGAGTGTTTTCTTCCAGGCTGGCATTCCGCTGAGGCGAATGCCATGCTGAATAATGTAGAGGTTCTGGTTTTCCGGCATGTCCGGCGCGTCCTCGACGAATTGAGGGGCGCGTGGATAGAACCCGTCGCCGAACTCGGCGTGTGAGTGCTGAATGTCGCCATGGCAGCCCGCGCAATTGGATTGATAGATTTTCATTCCGGCAACTAAGTTGGCATCGGTAGGCTGGATGGGATTGTGTGTCTCGGGCGCGCGCCTATCGACGGCAGCATCTAGCGCCGGCATCGCGATCTTGCTCTCGAGCCAATCGACAGGCAGGTCCGCGCGTGCGTCAACGAAGCCAAAGCGCACATAGCAGAAGCCGGCCGTCACAACCACAACTACGGCTACTACGATTCCGAGAAGAAACTTGAGCATGATAGTTCTCCTTTGCAGCATTATGAACACAGGCAAATTGAGCGCGGGCCGAGAGTCAGTACCAGAATCGAAGCCCGAACACGAACTGGGAGCCGTAAGTCGTTTCTCCAGCTTCGTGTGAATAGTTGGCGGTATTGCCGTATTTCTCGTTGTAAGCGAAGCCGATGTAGGGAGCGAATTTGCGACCAACCTCATAACGCAGGCGCAAGCCCGCATCCAAATCCGATAAGCCAGAGCCAATCTGGCGCCCAGGGTCGTCTTTGTTGTAGAAGTTCAGCTCTGCCTCTGGCTGCGCAATCCATCGCTGCGTGATAAGCAGATCGTAGGAAGCGACTACGCGGCCCGCTACGTTGCCGCCGTCCCGGATATAAAGAGTCGGTGCAAACTCGAAGTAACCGGGCGCCAGTCCCTCAATACCGAATGCGGCCCAGGCGCGGTGCGGCCCTGAATCCAGGTCGGCTCGCACGCCAACCTGAGCATCGAAATATCGCATCCGCGGTATCGGGCGGTCGTATAGCGCTTCTTGGTCGCCGTCGTTGACCATGGAACCATCGCTGAAGCCTTCCGATTTGACCCACAGTTTGTTCATGTCAGTCCCAATCCAGCCTTCACCATCCCAACGGAATTCAGTCTCTGATCCATTCGTGCGGCCCTCAAACTGATCGAGCCGCGCGTGCGTGAATACCGGGTTCTCCATCATGGAGTCCTTTATATTGGGAGACGCGCCATCGGCCATGCCGGGAGAAGGCATGGACACTTGCGCGATCGCGTGCACGGAACCAGTTGAGAGCACCAGGACAATCGCCATGGGCAAAGATAAGGCGGCGAAGGCAACGTGTGCCCTTGTGCCGTTGTGTTTTCGTGTGCTCATGGCCTCACCACCACAGCGCGGAACATACCGGCGTCCATGTGAAACATGAAGTGGCAGTGATACGCCCATCGGCCCGGCGTATCCGCAGTTACCAGGTAGCTCAGACGCATTGCCGGCTTCACGATGACGGTGTGCTTATAGGGGTTGAATTCACCATGCCCGTTTTCTATTTCGCTCCACAATCCATGCAGATGAATCGGGTGTTCCATCATCGTGTCGTTGATAAGAACGAAGCGCATCCGCTCTCCGAGTTTCAATTCGATCGGTGCTGCATCGGAGAATTTCTTCCCGTTGAATCCCCAGATGTAACGCTCCATATTGCCCGTCAGGTGAAGTTCGATCTCCCGCGTCGGCGGTCTCCCATCTACGCCGCGATAGCGGGCACGAAGGTCAGCATACGTCAGTACCTGCCTGCCATTTCCCGTCAGTCCGTCCCCTGGATCGTTCAACCGCTGGCTGACTTCCATCGCCACGTTGTCCACCTGAGGCCCAACGTGCAAATGAACCGGATTCGATGGCGTCAATCGCGCCTCGGCGCCTGCCATCTCGCTAACCGGCATGATTCGCGTGCTGTGTGGGCCAGGTTGTGGCAGGGGTGTTGTTGCAATGTCACTGCACCTCTCCATGCCCTTCATCTTGGAATGGTCCATGCTCATCCTACCCATGCCGGGCATATCCATGCCCCGCATATCTCCCATCTTCGTTCCCTTCATAGTCCCCATGCCCATGTCCGCCATGGTGCGCATGGGGAACGGGTCCATTGGGGGAACGGATGCTGTCACGCCCATTCTTGGCGCTAGCGTGCCGCGTGCAAAGCCGCTGCGGTCTTCCGACCGCGCAAAGATGGTGTAGGCGGCATCGTCCGCCGGCTGCACGATCACGTCGTAGGTCTCCGCGATACCAATCCGGAATTCATCTACGGTTACCGGCTCGACATCGTTGCCGTCCGCCTGCACAACGGTCATCTTCAAACCGGGAATGCGGACGTCGAAGAACGTCATGGCAGAGCCGTTGATAAAGCGAAGACGAATTCGTTCGCCAACGTGAAATAGCCCTGTCCAATTCGCGTTTGGTGCATGTCCGTTCAGGAGAAAGGTATAAGTTGCGCCTGTGACATCGGAGATGTCGCTTGGACTCATGTTCATGCGAGCCCATCCAAGCCGTTGCGAGACGGTTTGATCGAAACCTTCCTTTGCCGACGTGGAGATGAAGTCGGGCAAGGTAAAACGGTGGTAGTTGTAGTAGTCGCTCTGTTCCTTCAGGTTGGCGAAGATGGTTTCTGGATTCGCATCCGTCCAGTCCGAAAGCAGCACTACGTACTCTCTGTCGAACTCGATCGGATCGCGATCGCGTGAGTCAATAATTACCGCCCCGATCAGTCCGGTCTGCTCCTGAAACCCGCTGTGACTGTGATACCAATAGGTGCCGTTTTGCCTGACGGGGAATCGATACTCAAAGGTCTCGCCCGGAGGCACTCCGGCGAAACTAAGCCCCGGCACACCGTCCATATCGGCTGGCACGCGAACTCCGTGCCAATGGATGGAGGCTGGGTGCTTCAGCCGGTTGATCAATGAAATCGTGACTGTATCGCCTTCCCGCCACCTGAGGGTCGGTCCTGGCGTGAAGCAATTGACGGCAGTTGCGTGCGAGGGGCGTCCCGTGAAGTTCACGGGAATCGTGTCGATTGTCAGGTCAAAGTGCGTTCCGGCCAGTACAGCTGAATCCGGCTGTGCGCTTTGACCAAATGCAGGCCTATTTTTCCACCCAAGCGCCGCGAGCGCGGCTCCCGTCGCCATTCCTCCAACAAATCGGCGGCGACTAATCAAAGAGGGCCGCTCGAAATTCATCTCTTCTCCGCGCATCGTTCCTCCTGAACGCAGCTTGGAAAAAGTGGAAAGCCCATCGCGGCGTGACCGGCTGTCGCATATACCGGCGGCCCGAATGGGAGTCGGAACGAATGAAAGCTGGGACTGAGCTTAAGTCGGGAGGCCGAGCAGAATCGCTAAAACGCGCAGAGGCACATGACGACCCAATCCTGGCGTTTCGGGCAGGCGGGAAAAAACCTAAATGCGGAGCGTGGAGATCAGCGGGCCGAACGGCAGGATGGATTTGGTTCCTCGCACATCTCGGAATCGGGCTGCACGCGCTCCATCCTCAATTGGAAGAGCAAGAATATCGATCGATGACAGCGAAATCAAGGGCTCCAATCTGAGAGCGGAGCGGTTCTGCACCCGCCCTAAAACACTGTTGCAGACTTGGCCTGAACAGGTTTCGGGAGCTGAAAGAGTGTTGCTCTTACGGTTGTCTGAGGTATGTTTGCATAATGGGCAATGACCATTCGCCATGCTGTCCATTGTGCACGCAGGCCCAGTCATCCTCATGCCCTCGCACTGCGACATGCAGAACTCAGCAGACATCTGCCCGGCCACCAGCAGGAGCAAGAGCATCGGCAATGTCGCTTTGTACCTCACTGACCTTCAAACTACACCGGAGGCGTGAATCAACGCAAACGCGCATGGCGCCACGAGTGCTTCTGGAATCTTGCCAAATCTCTAGTGCCGTATCGACAGCGCTCCGTGAGCATAATGAGCGGTTGGCGATGCTGGTGGTGCGGAGCGCTGTGGGTACGGCGATTTGCAGTAAG
>Ga0181520_10009579_pt1 | contig 13315 bp, 13 predicted proteins | sample PEATcosm2014_Bin_29_FD_132451 | JGI IMG/M metagenome (GOLD analysis project Ga0181520, IMG submission 132451) | Peatland microbial communities from MTU Mesocosm Facility, Houghton, MI, USA - PEATcosm2014_Bin02_30_metaG | ecosystem: Environmental > Terrestrial > Soil > Wetlands > Peat | place...
GGCTTCATTCCTGATCGTTGCGGAAAGCGCCGCCGCGGCATTTTCGTCTGGCGCGTGACGGGCCACATCGGGCGCCAGAAAACTCACGTCCTCAAGAACCCGCTCCATGATGGTGTGCAGACGCCGTGCGCCGATGTTCTCGGTGGTCTCATTCACCTTGAATGCGAATTCGGCCATCTCGCGCAACGCTTCCGGTGCGAATTCCAGGCGTACTCCCTCGGTCTCAAGCAGCGCTGAGTATTGCTTGGTGAGCGAGGCCTTGGGCTCGGTGAGGATGCGCAGAAAATCGTCGACAGTAAGCGACTGAAGCTCGACGCGAATTGGAAATCGGCCCTGCAACTCCGGGATCAGATCGCTCGGCTTCGATACATGGAATGCGCCGGCGGCGATGAAGAGAATGTGGTCTGTGCGCACCATTCCGTAGCGCGTATTGACGGTCGTGCCTTCGACGATGGGCAGAATGTCGCGCTGCACGCCCTCGCGCGAAACGTCCGGTCCGTGTCCGCTTTCGCGACCGGCAATCTTGTCTATCTCGTCCAAAAAAATGATCCCGTTGGATTCGACACGCTCTAATGCCGCTCGATTCACCGAATCCATGTCGATCAGGCGGCCTTCCTCTTCCTGCACCAGATAATCGAAGGCATCGGTGACCTTCATCTTTCTTTTCTTCGTGCCGCCTCCGAAGATATTCGGCAGCATATCCTTCAGGTTCATCTCCATGTCCTCGAGGTTCTGGTTGGAGATGATGCCGAACTGCGGCGAATTGCGTTCGCGGACGTCGAGCTCGACCATCCGATCATCGAGTTTGCCCTCGCGGAACTGCTGGCGGAGCTTTTCGCGCGAGCGCTGGTGGCTCTCGGTTCCAGGCAGTGAGAGCTGGCCCTCCTGCGCGTGCGGCGCGGCAGGTGGGGGAGGCAAAAGCACGTCGAGCAATCGCTCCTCGGCGTTCATTTCGGCCCTGTCTTCCACTTCCTCCAGGCGTTCCTCGCGGACCATGTCGATGGCGATTTCGACCAGATCGCGGATCATCGACTCGACATCGCGGCCCACGTAGCCCACCTCGGTAAACTTTGAAGCCTCGACTTTGAGGAACGGCGAGTTGGTCAGCTTGGCCAGGCGCCGCGCGATCTCGGTCTTGCCCACGCCGGTAGGGCCGATCATGATGATGTTCTTGGGCATGATGTCATCGGCCAGATCGGGCGGCAATTTTTGCCGCCGCTGGCGATTCCTGAGAGCAATAGCCACGGCGCGCTTGGCAGCACGCTGGCCAACGACGTGCTTGTCGAGTTCGCCAACGATTTCGCGCGGGGTCAACTCGTCAAGTGCGAGCTCCTGTTCTTCGGCGGATGCGGGAAGATAAATGGCCATGGGCGAATGTCAGCGGAAACCCTCCGCTAAATCTATAGCTCCTCGACTGTGACGTGATCGTTGGTGTAAATGCAGATTTCGCCGGCGATCTTCATGGCTTTTTCGGCGATTTCCCGAGCGCCCAAATCCGTGTTGTCCATCAGGGCGCGGGCGGCGGCGGTGGCGTAGCTGCCTCCGGACCCGATCGCCGCCAGCGGCTCATCGGGGTCGATCACGTCGCCTGAGCCGGAGATGAGGAATGTTTGCCCCTTATCCGCAACCAGGAGCAAGGCCTCCAGATTGCGCAGCATCTTGTCGGTGCGCCAATCTTTTGCCAACTCGACAGCGGCGCGGTTCAGGTTGCCGGCGTGCTGTTCGAGCTTGGTCTCAAATCGCGCGAAAAGGTTGAATGCGTCGGCCGTGGAACCGGCAAAACCGGCCAGAATTTTGTCCTGGAAGAGTCGGCGAATCTTCTTGGCCGAGTGCTTCAGCACATGGTCGCCAAAGGTCACCTGACCGTCAGCGGCCATCACCACCTGGCCGTTGCGCCGCACGCAGATAACCGTCGTGGACCGGAATTTGGAACGTTCTTTCATTCACTTCCTTCGTTCAAGACCTGCAACAAACCGGGGAAAAGACTCATCGCGAAAGCCAGAATACCGCCTTTGACGCAACCTAGAGTATAGGTCATTTTCCCGGGCCCTTTCCCGGGCCCTTTCACGAGCTTTGAAGGGACCTCGTCTCTGAGGGGTGGTTGCGATGGCACGGAAGATTAGCTTGCGGTACGAAGTAGTTTTCGCCTGCTGTATCCTCAAGTTGGGGCTTTCTCGATCGAGTCCCATCCTGAGATGATCCTGCCGCGCACCGCAGACGATTGGGAGATTGCCGCCGGGCTCGCCGCTACCGTCGTGGTCGCGGCGGCCGCCTTATGGCTGGTGCTTCGCAAGCGCCCTACAGCGGAGGAGATCGAACGTGGCCGGCGGCAATTCCTCGTGCAATCAGGACGGCTGGTCGACGGCATGCTCCTCGACATCTATGAAGTGGAAGCGAAAGACGGGCGGACGCTGACCATGCTTCTGTTCAACTACCGCATCGGCGGTGTGAATTACGAGTGTTCGCAGGACATCACCGCGATGCGTGAAGTGGTGAACGCGGCCGAGGTTCGAGCTGGATTTCCCTGTTCAGTGCGCTATCAGCCCGGCAATCCTCAGAACAGCATCGTTGTGGGGGAGGGCTGGACGGGGCTCCGCGAGAGGCTTCCGCAACTGCCTTCATTCGAAAATCCAGAGCCCCTGGATTTGAGCCACCTGCGCCCCGGTAAAGGCTAGAACCGCGCGTTGGCGCACGATACCGAGCCCCGGTTAAACTATCAATATGCATGTTCACGCGCCGCGGACGGGCAAGGCTGCGAGCCGGACAACTCTGGTCCTCCGCATCTCGATGGCGGCCACCCTGGCGTACGTTGTGGTCACATTTGTCGCCGGACTCCGCGCCCATTCGCTCGCGCTGCTCTCCGAATCCGGCCATAACGTCTCGGATTTCCTGGCCCTCCTGCTCAGCTTTGTGGCCGTCTACTTCCAGTCGCGGCCGGCAGACCACACCAAAACCTTCGGGTACCAGCGCGCCGGCGTGATCGCCGCGTTTATCAATGCGGCAACACTTATCGCCATCTCGCTCCTGATCGCTTTGGAGGCCGTGCATCGCCTTAGCTCGCCGGTGACAGTCGAACCCAGGATCATGATGATCGTGGCTGCGGCCGGCGTGGTGATGAATGGCGTGATTGCCGCCCTGCTGTGGGGCGTAGCCCGCGATGTGAACCTCCGCAGCGCCTTTCTGCACATGGCGGGCGACACTCTATCGACCGCGGCTGTAATCGCGGGCGGCGTCGGCATTCTGCTCACCGGCCGGAATTGGATTGACCCGGCCTTGTCACTGCTCATTGCCGCATTCATCTTCTGGTCGAGCATTGGAATCGTGCGCGAAACGCTGAACATCCTGCTCGAGGGTACGCCGCGTGGCGTCTCGCTGCCGCAGATTCGCTCTGTCATGGAAGCGGTCGAGGGCGTGGTCAATGTTCACGACCTGCACGTCTGGTGTTTGGGGTCGTACACGCGCGCTCTTTCCTGCCACGTGACGATCGCAGATATTCCTCCGTCCGAGAGCGTGTGCATTCTGGCGAATCTCAAAGACGTCCTCAGCGGGCAATTCGAGATTGGCCACACGACCATCCAATTCGAACATATTGGCTGCGAGGCCCTCGAAGGTTGTGTCACGCCTCCCGAGGAGATGGCCGGCAGGCACGTCCATCATCACGGTCACGCGCATTGAATGCGTCATAGGGTGAGCTGGCTTTCAGCGCGTCTCGGAACCGGCTATTGGAGGATTGAAATTTGATTTCCCGCCGCGTGCTTCTCACGGCAGCTTGCTTCGTGCTCTTTCCAGTACCGCCAGCCTTGGCCCGCGCGGGCGCTCAAGCGTCACAGCAGGCCGCCGCACCACCGCTTGAAACTTTCGTCGGCGAATACACGGATTCCGTTGAGGGGGGCGAAGGCTACAGCATTTTCGTTGAAGATGGCCGCCTTACGATCGAAGCTCCTCGCGTCGTTCCGTCCCAGCTCGTCCCGATTTCCGGAACTGTCTTCAATATTCCCGCATTCGATACCGCCATTGCCTTTGCCCTCGATTCGTCTGGCCGCGCGATTTCCCTTACCGCCTCAAATGCACCCGGAACGACCTACGTCCGAACCGGCCCGCCGGTACGCGGCGTCTTTCACGATTACCAGCGAAGCGAAGCGATGATCCCCATGCGCGATGGGGTCAAGCTTCATGCTGTGATTCTGAAGCCTGCTGACATTGCAACGCCGCTGCCGATCCTGATGCAACGCACGCCATACGGCGTGGATGGTACCGATCGCGCGTCGTTCTTTGCCCAGCGGCCCGAGCTGGCGCGCGACGGCTACATCTACGTGGCCGAAGACATTCGCGGGAGATACAAGAGCGAGGGCAATTTCGTGATGATGCGCCCGCTCGCCGATCATCACGACCCGCATGCAATCGACGAGAGCACCGACACCTACGACACGGTCGAGTGGCTCATCAAGAACGTGCCGGCCAATAACGGTCGAGTCGGCGTTGTTGGCACCAGCTATCCGGGATTTCTGGCGATGATGGCGGGTATCGACCCGCACCCGGCAGTGAAGGCGATTTCGCCGCAGGCGCCGATGATCGATGTGTGGATCGGTGACGACTTCTTTCACAACGGCGCCTTTCGCCAGAGCTACGGATACGACTACGTGCTGGGTCTGGAATCCACAAAGACGGAAACCGAAGTCAGCTACAAGAACAACGACGCGATTATCGACGGGTTCGATTACTTTCTTGAGCGCGGCAGCTTTGCCCAGGACGTGAAGCGGTCCGGATCAAGGGTGCTTCCAACCTGGAAGCTCTTCCTCGACCACCCGGCTTACGATTCGGCCTGGTCTTCGCGCGGGGTAGAGTACGCGCTGAATTTTGTCACCGTGCCCACGCTCACCGTGGGCGGCTATTACGACCAGGAAGACATGTTTGGGCCGCAGGAGGAGTACCAAAAGCTCGAGCCGCACGACACCGGGCACGAGAACTTTCTCGTTCTCGGGCCGTGGAGGCACGGATACTGGTCGTCGTCTTCGCGGCACCTGGGCAACCTGAAGTATGGAGAGCCCATCGGCGCGGAATTTCGCACGCAAATCGAGGCCAGGTTCTTCGCGCACTACCTCAAAGACGAGCCGGGCTTCGATCTCGACGACACCGCGAGCTTTCAGACCGGCTCGAATACCTGGAAGTACTACTCGCACTTTCCGCCACGGCAATCGCAGCTCACTGCGCTCTACCTTGGCGGCGCGGGGTCGCTGAACTGGACCCCGTCGAAATCACAGGCGGGGGCAGAGGCGACGACCTCGTATATCAGCGATCCCTCCAATCCTGTTCCATATAGGCACCGGCCCATCCAGCCGACCTACAGCAACGGCTCCGAGTGGTTCAACTGGCTCACCGAAGACCAGCGATTTGTGACGGACCGCAAAGATGTGGCCGTGTGGAAGCTGCCGGTACTCGCGAAGGATCTGACAATCACCGGCGAAGTGATTGCGGACATCTTTGCCTCGACCACCGGTACAGACAACGACCTGGTGGTGAAGCTGATCGATGAGTATCCTGGCGACGATGCGGACCCGACGATGCGAGGCTACCAACTGCTGACCAACGCCGAGATCTTTCGCGGCCGTTATCTGGCGGGGTACGACCATCCCACTGCGCTCGCGCCAGATTCGATCCACGAGTTCAAGTTCAGCCTGCACGACGTCGACCACGTGTTCAAGGCAGGGCACACGGTGATGGTTGAGATCCAGAGTACTTGGTTCCCGCTCTACGATCGCAACCCGCAAACGTTTGTGCGGAACATCATGAAAGCCAAACCGGGCGACTACAAAGCCGCCACGATCACAATCTATTCCGGACCGGGACACGATTCGGCGATCGAGGTTCCGCTGATGGGCGCGCCGTAACAGCGTTGCGCGCCGCCACAGCGCGATCAGAATCCGCCAGAGCGGGTCGCATAAGTGTTAAGTTTCGGGATTCGGCGCAACGCCTAGGCGAGCCCGATCTGCTTCGCCCGTAGAGCGGGGTCGACGAAAACGAACTCTTCGAGGAGCAGGTCGCCTTCCCACTTTGCGGTCGTGGCGAAATCGAGGTCGAACGATTTCCCTGTCGGGGCGACCACTTTGCCGTCGGGCAGGATCATCTCTCCGGTGAAGGTCCCTGTAGCGCGGGTGATTACGGTAATCCAATCGCCGCTTCCGAACTGGATCGGATATGGGTCGTTGTGAACGTGGATGTCGGGGAACACGCGAATCATCTGCTGAATCATCGTGGCGTGCGCTACCCGTCCGAGGATCGGATCAGGGATCCCCATGATGTGAGCGATTATGTCTGGGTGGTGTGCCGCGTTCATCGCTGCGACGTCGCGGGAATTGAACGCGTCGTCCCCCTTCTTCATGAGCTCGAGGAGGTGTTCGGTTCGGCTGGCGTTGACGGTCATGGTGGACATATTGGGACTCCTTTTCTTGGTTGGTGATGCGCTAGTTCACGCCTCGGGGTTCAGAGCCGAATACGCGAAATCCTTTTGACACAAGCACCTTTGTGGTTCCCCAACCGATTCCGGTCGAGACCCCAGTTACCACGACATCCTTGCCGTTCGCCATCGCATTTCCCCTAATGAATGATTGCTGTTCATCTGACCTTCCTGCTGTGCAATAGAGCACACCGGGGCACAAGACCGTTCAGTTCCGTCATCTATTCCGGACCGGGACACGATTCGGAGATCGAGGTTCCGGTGATGGGCGCGCAGTAACAGCGCGCGTGCTATTGCTTGGCAAGGCAGGCGTGGCTGCATCGGACCCTCGCCACCTATAATCGCAACAGGTACGAGTCCGGCCCCCACTTTCCCTATAAGGCGAGGAAAAACTTGGCACGCGAGCTTTATACGGCGCGACTTGCGCGCAAAGACTGCATCTCTGAGGTTGCACAGTGCTATCACTTCCTGTTTGAAGTCGAGGGACGTGACAGTTTCGAGTACCGTCCCGGCCAGTTCATTTCAGCCGTGGCGCCGGACGAGAACGGCAAGCAGCAAACGCGTGCCTATTCCATTGCGTCTGCGGCGAGCGGCAAAAAGTTCGAGCTGTGCGTGAACCGCGTTGAGAACGGATTCTTCTCCAATTACCTGGCGGATCTGACGTTATTGCCCGTGGGAGCTACGATCCAGATTCACGGGCCGCACGGCCACTTCGTCTTGCAGGAGCCGATCACCGACTCGATCTTTGTGGCCACCGGAACCGGCGTGGCGCCGATGCGCGCCTATCTCCAATGGCTGTTTCCGGCCGGCGGCGCTGACCGCAGCCAGGGCAAAGACATCTGGCTGGTTTACGGCACGCGCTACGAATCGGACATCTACTACCGGGCCGAGTTCGAGGCGCTGGCCGAACGCGTCCCCAACTTCCACTACCTGCCCACGCTGAGCCGCGCCGACGATATCTGGAAGGGCCTGCGTGGACACGTACAGGCCCACATTGCGAAGATCGTCGAAGAGCGCGCCAAACGGCTGGGCCAATCGCTGCCCGCGGCGCCCGTCGATCCGGCGACTCCAGTCGCTGCGCTATGGTTCGACATTTACTGCTACATCTGCGGGCTCAACTTCATGGTCTCCAGCGTCCGCGAGCTTCTCGACGGCTACGGCTGGCACAAGAAGCAGGTTGTCTTCGAGCGGTACGACTAGGCATCTGCCCGCTTGTTCATGTGCCAATGTGGGTGCCCCATCCTTGCGGCGTTCTTGTCTTTTCCGCAAGGGTGGGAAGCACGAAATCTAGCGGTCAGAGACCGCTGAAAATGGGTCGCTGCGAGCCCTCTGGCCTCGAAACTCGCCAACTCGCTGACTTGCCGACTCGCTAACTCGCCAACTCGCGAATTCGCCGCAGCGAACGCCGCGCAGGATCACAACGCATTCTTCTGCATTTCAGAGACGGACTCTACAGATTGAAGAGCTCGCGAAGGCGCTTGGTTTGGGCGCGGCTCACGGGGATTTCGGTCTGCTGCTTGTCGTTCATTCTGAGCTGGTAGCTGGATTTGAACCAGGGCATGACCTCGCGGATCTGGTCGATGTTGACGACGAAGCCGCGATGGGCGCGCCAGAAGCGCGAAGAATCGAGGAGCTCGAGAAGTTCCTCCAGGGTGCGGCACTTGGATTGGCCCTCGAAGACGCGAGTGACGATGCGAATGACGCCTTCGTCGATGGCGGCGAAGCAGATGTCGGCCTGATCGACGAGCAGCAGGCGGCTCTGCGCCTGAACGATGAGCTTGGCGGGAGCACGGCCCTGTTCGCCGTTTTGAGGCCGATTAAGCAAGCGCAGGAGTTGATCAATCTGCGATTCAATCCCAGATTCGGGCGCGCCGCCGGCTGAGGGACTGCCGGCTGCGATGCGCGCCTTGGCACGTTCGACAGCTTCTGAGACGCGGGCGAGATCGAATGGCTTAAGCAGGTAGTCGACGGCGTTCACATTAAAGGCGCGAACGGCGTACTGGTCATAGGCGGTGGCGAAGACAAATTGAGGCAGGGGCGTGACATCTTTTTCCCCGCCCGCTTTTGCGGATTCTGCTCGATTGCGGTCCACGAGCCGCTGAATGACGGCGAAGCCGTCCTGGCCGGGCATTTGCACATCGAGAAAGACAAGGTCGGGATGGTGTTCGTCGATGAGGTCCATGGCTTCGATGCCGTTCGATCCCTGCGCAACGACATCCACGTCGCCGACGGAGTCAAGCAGGTACTTGAGCTCGTCGCGGGCCAGTTGTTCGTCGTCGATAATGAGCGCGGAGATGGGCATAGGGGCCGGAAAGACGATTGTAGGAAGCGTAGCGGGCGGGGTCAATGCAGAGGAAGGTACGGGGTGAAGCAGCTATCAGCTTCCAGCCGTCAGCTTCCCGCTAGTCGCTCAGGACGCGCAGGCGGGCGGGAGTTTGGTCGCTTGCCAGATCGTGGCCGCAGTTGGTGCAGAAGAGATCGGTGGGGCGGACGGTGCGGAAGCAGGTGCCGCAGTTGGCAAAGAGCTGGTAATTGCACTGGGGGCAGAAGTGAAAGTCGCCCTGGACATGAGTGCTGCAGGAGGGACAGCGGGAGACCTGGGGCTGGCGCAGGAGAAAGTAGAGCACGGCGCCGATTCCGGCCGGCATAACGAAGCAGATGAACATCCAGAAACGCGAGCTCATGGCACGGCGCGGCGCGTCTTTGCTGATGTAGCCAACCATGAGGAAGTAGAGAGAGGCTACGACGCCCCAGGAGATGTTGAAGTAGATGCGGAGGCCGAGCGGCTGCGGCGGATGATGGCGCTGAGAGGGCGCGACAATCCAGAAGTAGTATTCGATGAGAACAAACGCCAGGCTGGCGGCGACAATAGACCAGACCGGAATGAGCCGCTCTTCTTCGTTGAAACTGATGGGCTTTTGATCGGGCATGGGCCGTTGCTCCCCGGTAAGTGGTTCAGAGACAAGTTCGCCTCGCCTTCAATGGACGGAGGAGAGGTGCAAGAAGTTGCTGCCGGAGGCGAATCCGGCCTAAAAAATCGAGGAAACTTTGGTGGGAGTCATTCCCGGCTGCGCGACCAGCCGGCGATGAGAAATGCGGCCAGAACGGCAGGGCAAAGGATGCAGGCCCAAAGGCTGGTTTGAGTGGCGATGTCGCTGATATGTTCGCCGCCAATGAGGTCGTCGGCGACCCGCCAAGCCAGGGGCCCAAAGCCAAGGAGGGCGAGCAAAAGGGCCGCCAGGACGAGAGAACGCGTACGGCGGCGGCCGGCCTGCTGATCCTTGATGACGCCTAGCGAAGCCATAACAACGCGACGAGTGCTTTCAGCAACGGCGCGTTCGCGGCCAGCTTGTTTGCCGGTGAGGGCGGAGAGCAGATCGCGATCTGTGGCGGCGCCCGAAGCGGGGCTCGCGCTGGCGCCCGAACCCGGGTTGGCGGCAGAGTCGCCGGCCAGTTCAACTGCTCTCACATAGCCTCCTGAAAGCGGGCTGCCGCAAAGCCGAGCCGGGGCTTGATCATGGCCAGGCCACGATAGAGACGCGACTTGACGGTGGAAAGGGGAGCGCGAGTAACCTTGGCGATCTCCTCAAGCGAGAGCTCCTCGTGGAAGCGGAGGACCAGCACTTCGCGGTGAAGCGTATCGAGCTCGAGCAACGCGGCGGCGATCTTCTCGCGGTCTTCGAGGTTTGAAACGCGATCGAAGGGAGTGGGATCGCCGGCAGCCACTTCGAATGTCATGGAGCGGTCGTCTTCAGTGACGCCGTCAATGAGCTCGTCGAGCGAGTTCATGGTGCGCTTGCGGCGATAGTCGATGACCAGGTTGCGGGCGATGGTGAAAAGCCAGGTTTCAAAGCGCGCGCGACCGTCGAACTGCTCGCCGCGAACGAGGACGCGCATCCAGACTTCCTGAAAGAGGTCCTCGGCGGTGTCGCGATTGCCGGTGAGGAAGAGCAGGTAACGCATGAGACGGTGCTGATAGCGGACGATGAGTTCTTCGAGCAGGCCGGCTTTCTGGCGCTTGAGGCCAGCAGAGACGGCAAGACTTTCTTGCCGCGCTGAATCGTCGGCTACCAAGGCAGATGCTTTAGGGAAGAGTGTCCGAACTGAAGCAAGTGTCATCTGTGTCAATTAGACGATAAAACCGCCGGTGAAGGCCAGTTGAATTGGTGACCCCGGCTTATCGTCCGCCCTCCTGTTACAAAGGTCGAACACGGAAACATTGGAGAAAGTTGTCATACGAGACGGCTCGCGACGGCTCGGAAGCGGTGCGGAGAGCGAGTCGGAGCGCTGGCGGATGGCTTTAGGGATTGCGTTAGACGGCCGGCAGGATGACGGTAAGTGCTGGGGAATCAGGGGGTAAGGATTCGCTTTGGTCGAGGCAGCCAGCCGCGTGGTGGCGAGCGGGATTCCTTGTCGCACGATGTTCAAATTTCTTCGTCGCGTGGAGTTCCGGATTTACGATGGGCGGCCTGGAGGGCGGCCTGAATAGCTTTGGCGGCGCGGCGCTCGCGGGCGTCTGCGGTCTCGTAATAGAAGATTCCGAGCAGATGATTGCGGCGTTGGTTGGGAGTGAGAGCGAACCAAGCTTCGCGGGAACCGGGGTGGCGCAGAAATAGAGCGCGGAGGATGGGAGGCGGATCGTGCTCGCCTTCGAGGGCGTGCATCAGTCGCTCGGCCATTTTCTCGGCGCGCTTTTGGCGGGAGGCCGAGGATTTGGGCTCGCCGGCCCATTTGCCGATTTCGCGGCGCATGGAAGCGCTCATCGAGTCGAACAGCCGGCGGAGCTGGCGGTCGGCGTTCAAAGCGCGGACGAGCTCGGTTGGGAGCAAAACGGGGCGCTCGGTGAGGTCGGGCTCGAGTGAAATTCGGACGCGCGAGCCGACGCGGGACTGGGCGGCCGATTGCATCTTCTTGTTGACCAGGAGAAAGTGTCCGCCACGGCGGCGATCGGGGAAGAGCGAGGTGCGGAAGGCGAAGCCTGCGATTTCTCCTCGCACGCGACGGCCGTTGCGCACCGGCCATGCCTTAACAATGTCGAAGGGGACGCGGGCAATGACCCACTTGAGCGCGGTTCCATCGGGCTCGAGAAGCGCGGTGAAGGATTTGCGTCGTGAGGAGGAGCGAGGTGGCATGGTCGGTTTCAGGGAGCCGGGCGCGGCGGCGTGCTTGAAAGCGATTCTAGATGAGCGGGGTCAGGCTTGGGCGGCTTGTTTGCGGCGACGGCGGAGGGAGGCGAGGGCGCGGAAGACGAAGCGAATAAGCATGAGCGTGATGAGGATGAAGATGAAGGCGATGGCAGCGGCGATGTAAGGCTTCCAGGTGGAGAGCCAGGTGAGGAAGATGGCGAGCGAGTCTTCTCCGAGGCTGAGCGCGATGTTGGAGAACGGTTCGGGCGTCGGTGTCACCGCGGCGCGGACGGCGGTTTTGCCGCCGTGCGCAATAAAAGCTATCGCTCCGCCGGCCAAAGTGGCTGCGAGCTGCTCGCCAGGCGAGAGACCGGCTGTGGCCTGAAAGGCGAGGAGCGCGGCGACGGGGATGCGGATGAACGTGTGGAGCGCATTCCAGACAAGGTCGAGGGCGGGAATCTTGTCGACGAAGAAATTGATAGCGAAAAGGACGAGAGCGGCGGCAATGACGCCCCAGTTAGACAGCAGATGGAGTGATGGGGGCAGGTCGAGAAACCTTGTGTGGGAGAGCAGCCCGAGAGTGGCCACGGTGGCGTAGACGTTGAGCCCGGCCGCGAAGCTGACGGCGATCATCAGGGCGACGAGTTGGTTTGGCGGCAGGGGCACGGGGACAGTATAGAGGCAGGGATCGGAGATTAGGGATTAGGAACGGGGCAGGGCCTTATGATGGGGCTGCGAGGAGGTCACGATGATGGCGGATCGTGAGGCGATGAAGGGCGGCGCGCAGAAAGACAAAGACGAGGAAGTTTGGCCGGCGCTGCCGCAGAGCGCGTGGAGCGATACGTGCGCCACGCTGCAACTGTGGTTGCAAATGGTGGGCAAGGTGAGGATGGCACTGACGCCGCCGATCAATCATTGCTGGAACGTGACGCTGTACCCGACGATCCGGGGGCTGACCACGATGCCGATGGCGCATGGGACGCGTCTCATCCAGATCGATTTCGATTTTGTTGCGCACGAGCTGGTGGTCGAGACCAGTGACGGCGGCCGCGAAACCATCCCACTTGTCTCCATGACAGTGGCCGAGTTCTACCGGCGGCTGATGGCGGCGCTCGAGAGCCTGGACGCGCTGTGCTACATGTGGCCGGTGCCTTGCGAGGTGGCCGAGCCGATTCCGTTCAAGAAAGACGACGTACACCGGGCCTACGATCCGGAGTATGCGCAACGGTTCTGGAGAATTTTGCTGCAGGCGTCGCGGGTGATTGAGGTGTTTCGCGCGCGCTTCATTGGCAAGGTGAGCCCGATCCATCTGTTCTGGGGAGCGATGGATCTGGCGTGCACAAGATTTTCAGGGCGCACGGCGCCAGAGCATCCGAGCATGCCGGGGCTCCCGGATCGCGTGACGCGCGACGCGTACTCGCACGAGGTGAGCAGTTGCGGATTCTGGCCCGGAGCGCCGGGGCCGCCGGGCACCGGTTTCATTGAGCCGTTCTTTTACAGCTACGCCTACCCGGAGCCGCCCGGCTATCGGGATTACGCAATTGGGCCCGCGGAGGCCCCAGCTCTGGCGTCGTTCGACAAGAATTTCGGCGAGTTCATTTTTCCGTACGAGGCGATGCGGCATTCGGCGGACCCGGACGATGCGCTGCTCCAGTTTTTGCAAAGCACGTATGAGGCAGCGGCAAATTGCGCAAAGTGGGATCGCGTCGCGATTGAAGTGCAGTAAAGCAGGGAC
>Ga0181520_10009580_pt1 | contig 13314 bp, 11 predicted proteins | sample PEATcosm2014_Bin_29_FD_132451 | JGI IMG/M metagenome (GOLD analysis project Ga0181520, IMG submission 132451) | Peatland microbial communities from MTU Mesocosm Facility, Houghton, MI, USA - PEATcosm2014_Bin02_30_metaG | ecosystem: Environmental > Terrestrial > Soil > Wetlands > Peat | place...
ATGGGAATCTCAGGTGCGAAGTTTGGGGTCGAGGGCATCGCGCATGGCCTCGCCGACGAGGTTGTACCCGAAAACGGTCAGGAAGATCGCCAGGCCGGGGAAGAGCGCGATCCACCACACGAAGGTTCCGCCGGCGCCCAGCGCCTGTTCGAGCAGCGCGCCCCAGCTCGGGTCGCGCGATAATCCGATGCCCAGGAAGCTGAGCGTGCTCTCGGACAGGATGGCCGATGCGATGCCGAAGCTCGACGTGATCAGGATCGGATAAATGCCGTTGGGCAGCATGTGGCGGAAGAGAACCGAAGTCAGCGGCAATCCCTGCGAGATTGCCGCCTGCACGAAATCCTGCTTGCGCAGGCGTAGAAACTCCGCCCGGATGAAGCGGGCTTCGCTAGTCCAGGTCGTCAGCCCGATGATTGCCATGATCATATAGAGATTGGGCGGAAAGAACGCGACGAACGTGACCAGCAGAAAGAGCGTGGGAATCGACTCGAAGATCTCAATCAGGCGCATGCCCAGCAGATCGACCCAGCCGGCGAAATAGCCCATGAGCCCGCCGATAGCAACGCCGATGACGACGGCAATTCCAGTGGCGATCAACCCGATCGACAAATCGACCCGGCAGGCGTGGATCATGCGGCTGCACACGTCACCGCCGATCGCGTCGGTGCCGAGCAGATGCTGGCGGGTGGGCGGCTGCAGGGCGGCGTCGGGAATGTCGCGCTGAAAATCGTAGGGCGAATACGGAATGGGCGCCATCACCTTCCATTGCACTTCTCCCTGGCGGTCCAGATTGCGGTAATGCGGCCAGTCGACGACATCGGGCGGATGTGCAAAAAGAATGGCCAGCGGAATCATCACGGCGGTGAGAATCAACATCTCCAGCATCCAGCGGCCAAACGCGCAGCGGCGCACAAGCCGTACCAGCGACCATCCGACCAGCACCAGGAGTGTGATATCGGGCACCGTCAGCGCCCTGGCCATCGGGCTGGAGATTCGCCCGTCGATCTTCGCGAGAATCGGCATGGTATTGGCCAGAAGCGGAGCGAAAACACCCGCCACGGCGACAATCGCAATCCAGCCGATTCCAAAGCGCGCCGCGCGCGGCGCCACGGTGTCATGCAGCACCTGCCGCCAATAGTTTCTCGGCGCACCCTCGCCGACGGCGTCGGTGGCTTGGGACATTTCCAATGTCTCGGCGGGCGATGTCATGTCGGGTTGGCCTCAAAACTCACGCGCGGATCGGCCATCGCGTAAGCGATGTCCGTTATCAGAAAGGAAATCAACGTCAGTATTGACGCCACCAGCGTCAGCGACATCACCATCTGTGGATCCTTCTGAAGCGCCGCCTGCACACCCAGTCGGCCCATTCCCGGCAAGGCGAAGATGTTCTCGACGATGATCGACCCGCCGATCAGGCTCGGTAATAGCGACGCGCAGGATGTAATCAGCGGCAACAGGCCGTTGCGCAGCACATGCCGATACAGAACGACCCCTTCGGGCAGACCTTTGGCGCGGGCCGTGCGGATGTAGTCGGCGGCGATGTTCTCCAGCATGGCCCCGCGCGTCAGTTTGCTGGTAAACGCGAATCCGGCATACGAGAAGCAGATGATTGGCAACACGAGGTGCCAGGCCGTATCCAGCAGCCAACCACGCTCAAAATGCACGCCGCCGGCAAAACCCAATGTGGGAAGGAAGTTGAATTGATCGGCCTGCACGTCGTGCAGGCCGGCGGTGGGAAACCAATGCAGCCACTCCTTGTTGCCCAGGTATCCGACAAGCATCACGCCGGCCCATATCTGCGGCACGGACCACAGGCCCAGCAGAAACATGCCGCCCCCGACATCCGCCAGTCCGCCCCGCTTGCGCGCCGCCTGAACCCCGGACCACACCGACAGCGCCATGATCACCGGTATCGTGATGATGTTCAGCAGCAACGTGATCGGCAGGCTCTCCTCGACCATCTCCAGCACGGATTGGTGCGCAATGATGCTTTCGCCCAGGTCCGGCGGCTTGAACCCGACCCTCCAATTCAGCGGCCAACCCGCGCCGGCATTCTTGATCCCCACCGGCGAGACGCCGTTGAGCCACATGAGGTACTGCACGGGGAGCGGCTTATCCAGGCCGTATTTCCGTTCATAGAAGGCTCGCATGGCCGCGCGGCTGCGCGGATCGGCGGCGCCCGTGCGCGTGTTGACGATCGCCATCAGCCCGCCGGGCGACATTGCCATCACCGAAAAAGTAATGATGGTCATTCCCAGCAGCGTTGGGAACATCAGCAGCAGGCGGCGAATGATATACGTGAGCACAGACCGTCTCCGCGACTTCGCCGGGGGCTACTTGGTGGTGTACTTCTGCCGCCCCACCGGCACGTACCAGGGCATCGGCATCACCCAGTCACCGACGTAATTCAATCCGGTCTTGCCCGTCTTTACGTTTTCAATCCGCTTGTCGATCAGTGACAGCGCCTCGGGGACCGTCAGGAACGTGTACGGCTGATCGTCATGCAGGATGTGCTCGCATTCGTGCCAGAGCTCCATGCGCTTCTTTTCGTCCAGCGTCTGTCGCGCGGCGCGAATCGCCTTGTCCAGTTCCGGGTTGGAATAGGACATGAAATTGTCCGCGTCCCCTTCGATCTGGCTGGAATCGAACATCTGGTAGATGTCGTCCTCGATTCCCACCGACCATCCCAGGCCGACGGCATCGAATTCGCGGCTCTTCATCTTCTGCTCGATGATCGTCCAGTCCACCGGATCAAGCTCCATATTGATCCCCGCCTTGGCGTAGTCGTCCTTCACGAAATCCATCATATGTTCGATGGTCTCGACCTTGCTCGGAAAGCTCAACTTGAACGCCAACTCCGTCCCGTCCGCTTTTGACAGCACGCCGCGGGAATTCGTTTGCGTGAATCCCGCCTCCTTCAACAACTCTTTGGCCTTATCCGGATCGTAGGTCCAGTCAACCAGCGTCGGATCATCCTGCTTGGACAGGGAGTTGAACGGCCCCCGCGCCGGCTTGGCGTATCCCAGCAGGATGGATTTGCACATCCCCTCGCGATCCGTCAGCAACGTCATCGCCTGGCGCACGCGCTTGTCGGCAAACAGCGTCGGCTTGCCCGCCTTGATTTCGTTCCACGCGATGTAGTCGTATCCTCCAATCGGCGAATAGAATTCGTAATTGTTGCTTTTCGCCATGATGTCCTTTTTCTTCAGCGCCTGCTGGTACTCTTCAGGCTCAACGCCCAGCGTGTCCAGTTCGCCGTTGCCGAACATCACCATCTCGGTCGATTCCTCCGGGATCTGATCGTGGGAAATCCGATCGAACGATGTCGGCAGGCCCCAATAACGCTCATTGCGCACCAGATCGATCTTGCCCGGTCCCGGCTTCCAACTCGTCGGATCCGGCATCCGATACGGCCCCGTGCCGATCAACAGCCCGACGCTGGTATTGAATTGATCGGGCGTCAATTTCCCATAGAACGCCTTGGACATGATCCCCTCGCCGCTGGCGACGTCGAAGCTCAAGAAAAACGGCGCCTTGAATGTGTACTCGACCTGATCGTCGCCGATCTTGCGCACCGTCTTGATCCGCTGCATCGCTTCCCGATCGCGCGGCGCGTCGATCTTCGGGTTCATGATAAAATCGTACGTGAACACCACATCGTCGGCGCTGAATGGCGACCCGTCCGAAAATGTCACCCCGTGGCGAATGTTGAAGACGATCGTCTCCGCCGGCGGACAATCCGCCTCTCCGCCGATATCGTCGTCACGCCGACCTTCCTTCATGCGCGACGCAATGTACGCCTTGCGATCGTCCCCCTTGTCCGCCGGCGGACAATCCGGCTCGGCCGCGATTTCCGCCTCCGTCAGCGGCACAAGTTTCCGCTTGTCCACATACGCCTGCCACGCCGCCGTGTTGTCCTTTTCCGTGAAACTCGTCGCCAAAAGCGGCACGCGATCCAGAGTCACCGGATCGATGAAATACAGGCTTTCCATCACGCGGGCCTGCAAGATGGCCGCGTACACATCCGTGCTCAGCAGGGGTGTGATCTTCGCCACCGGCGCGCCAAAGTTCTGAACCAGCCAGTCCCCCTGGTCGTATTTCCCCTCGGCGCGAAGTTTCCGCAGTTCCGCGAACGGATCGACGTCCGCATTCGCCGGCCCGGTTGTCGAATTGCCGCCGCTCTGACGCGGCGATACTGTCCCGTTCTCCAGCGCCCGTTGGATATCCACCAGTACCTTCAATTGGTCGGCGCCCTGCGACTCGATCTGAACCACGGCCTGGTACTGGCGATCAAACTGAAACATCGCCAGCACCACGATCACAATCAGCAACCCCAGCAGGCTCGCCAGGATCATGTCCTTCACGCTAAATCGGTTTTCCATCGGCAACCTCATCTGCGCCGGCCGCGGGAATTTCGCCGGCCATCATTCCCGCAGGCCCGGCTGTCTTATCCGATTCTCACGACCGCCCCGATCGCTGCGATCGCGGGTCCAGAATATCCCGCAACCCGTCGCCAACGAAATTTAATGCCAGCAGCGTCACCGCCAGTAAGGTACACGGAAATACCAGCAGCCACCACCGCGAATCGACCGGATTCAGAGCCGCGATCAATCCCTCGCTGGCCAGCGATCCCCATGTCGGCAAAGGCGGCTGAATCCCCACCCCCAGAAAACTCAAGAGCGATTCCTGCAATATCGCTTCGGGAACCGTCAAGGTCGCATACACCGTGATCGGCCCGATCAGATTCGGCAGCAAATGCCGCGTGAACACGCGCCACGGCCCCGTCCCGATCGATCGCGTCGCCTCCATGAACGGCTGACTCCGCAAACTCAGCACCTGCCCACGAATCACCCGCGCCATCGTCAGCCAACTCGCCAATCCGATCGCCAGAAACAACACCACCACGTTCGCCAGCCGTGGCGCATGCAATAGCGACCCCAACGGCCGCTCCAGCCCCAGTTTGAACAGAATCACCATCAGGATATACGGCAGCCCATACAGCACATCCACCGTTCGCATGAGCAGTCCATCAACCCATCCGCCCATGTACCCCGACACGGCCCCGACCGTCACGCCCAGCACCACCGCCACCGCGCTGGCCGTCAATCCCACCGCCAGACTCAGCGCCCCACCCAGCAGGCATCGGCCCAGGAGGCTCTGCCCCAGCTTGGTCGATCCAAACCACATCCACGCTGGCGCGGTTTGCGGCCGGGCTTCGGCCAGCTCCGAATGCTGGTTGTCGAAATAGAAATCCCCGCCCTTGCCGTTGTTGGTCGTTGCCGCCGTTGTCGCCGGCAAACTTCCCACGCACGCCAGCACGATCACCGCCAATACGCCGCCTCCCGTCAGAACCCGGCCGCTGCGCAAAGCCCGCTTCCATACCCCGGCCCGGCTTTCGAGGGTCGTTGTTTCCACAATTGTCATGCTCATGCCGTCACGTCGATACGGGGGTCCACCAGCGCGTATCCCACATCCACCAGCAGATTCAATCCCATCAGCAGTGCCGAGTACACCATCACCGTCCCCAGGATCAATGTCTGATCGCGGTTCTGCACGCCGCGCACGAAATGCTGGCCCAGGCCGGGGATGTTGAAGATATATTCCACCACGAACGACCCGGTCATCGCCCCGGCGGCGGCCGGGCCGAGGTAACTGAACACGGGCAGCAGCGCATTGCGGAACGCGTGGCGCCAGATGACGTGATAGGCGCCCAGCCCCTTGGCCCGCGCGGTGCGGACGTAATCGCTGCCCAGCACATCCAGCATCGCCGCCCGAGTGAGCCGTGCAATGTACGCCAGCGGCAGGAGCGATATCGCCACGCCCGGCAACACCATCTGCCGCAGCGATCCCCACCCCGCACTGGGAAACCAGTGCAGCGTGTCGCTGAATACAACTATGAGCACCCCCGCCGCCACAAATCCCGGCACGCTGATTCCCACCAGCGCCGCCGCGAGGCTCAGCCAGTCGAACACTCCGCCGCGCCGCACCGCCGCCAGGACCCCGATGGCGCTTCCGCCGATGAACGCGATGGTCAATCCAAGCAGCCCCAGCGAGATCGACACCGGCAGCGCCGCCCGCATGACGTCGTTCACCGACCAGCCCTGATAGGACATGGTCGGGCCAAAATCGCCGTGAAGCAGCAGTCGCTGCGGATAATATCCCAGGAACGCATACCAATGGTCCGCGTGAAACCGCGTCAGCAATTCCGCCTTCACCAGCGGGTCCATGGGTTTTTCATCGTTGCCGAACGGCGTACCCGGCGCCACCCACGCCAGTAGAAACGTGATGAGATAGATCACCGCAAGGATCAGCGGAATCTGCAACAGCCTCCCCACGATGAATCGCGTCATACGCCGGCAGTGTACCTCAAGACAAACGCCTCGCGAAATCTTATAAACTCCCTCGTGTCTGACGCCCAACGGCTGGAATCGGCCCTGCGAAATCTCCCTGGTTTCGGAACCCTCGTCAAAGACCGCGGGTATCGCCAGATCTGGCGGTTCTCGCTCGACGGCAAAACCTATTACCTCAAGTTCTATCCCCGCCGCGGCCGGTTCATCAAACGCCTGTTCCGCGGCAATCCCGCCCTGCGCGAATTTCTGGCCCTGCAAAAACTCCAGAAGGCCGCCGTCAACAGCCCTCGCGCCGTCGCGGTCCTCGTCGGATTTCACCTCGGCGAGCAAATCGGCGACGCGGTCATCGCCGACGCCATCGAACCGGCCGTCGCGCTGGATGCCTATCTCAATCAACTTCGGCTGGATGGGCAAATTCCCGCCGATATCCGCTCGCTCTCGGCGCGGATTCGCCAGGTCATCCTTCGCCTGGAACAGGCCGGGCTCGGCCACAGCGATCTGCACCTGGGCAACATGCTTCTCCATAACGATGACGTGTATCTGCTGGACGCCTACGCCATTCGCCGTGACGGCATGCGTCCGAGCGATCTCTTTTTGCTCGCCCACAGCGTCGGCCGATTTGCCACGCGAACCGATCTGCTGCGCGGCTGGCGCGAACTGGGCCCCGGCGGCCCGCTGCCGCGCCGCAACCCCGTTTCCTCAAGACAATGGCGAAAACTCGTGGCGCGATCCACGGGCGACAACCGCGCTTTCGGCCGGCTGGATTCGGCCGGGTTTTGCGGGTTCTTCTTCCGCCAGACACCCTTCGCCCGCCGCTGGGCGCCGGCCAGCCGGCTTGTCATCTCCACCGCCGATTGGCAGGCCGCGTTCCCCAAACTGCTGGACGATCTTCACGGCGGCCGGCTCGAACCGCTCAAGCGCAGTCCCTCCGGCGATGTTTGGGCCGGCGAGGTGACGCTCGGCGGCACGGCCGTGCCCGTGGTCGTCAAGCGGCCGTACAAGCGATATTGGTATCGCTATTTCAACGAGATCGGCCGGGGCTCGCGCGCCCGCCGAGCCTGGCGCAAGGCCTGGACGATCATCGTCCGCGACATCCCCACCGCCTGGCCGCTTCTGGTCATGGAACAACGCCGCTTTGGCTACGTCACCGACTGCCTCACCGTCTTTGAGCGCGCCCAGGGCCCCACCCTGGCTGATGTCGATCTCGAATCCCTCGGCGCCGACGGCCGCGAGCTTCTTCTGCATCGCGCCGGCGCGGTTCTGCGCACGATCGACACACTGGGCTATTCGCATTTCGACGCCAAGAGTTCCAACTGGATCGTGCAAAGCGACGACCTGCTGGGCCCGCGCCCCATCCTCATCGACGTGGATGGCATCCGCCACCGCCAATGGCACGCCCTGGGAATCCAGCGCCTCTTGCGCAGCATGATCGATCATCCCCAATACAACACGCTTGATTCACTACACCTCTGCCGCGGCTACGCGCCGTTCTCCCGCCTGCAAAACCCGACGCCGCCCGTATGTGCAGCCTGCGGCCACGACCTCCGCGCCACCCCCGACCGCTGCCCCGAATGCGGCACGATCCCGCCCAAGCGGGAGTAGGATCGAATCCGCCAGCCCGACATTCTCTCTGCGCCTCCGCGCCTCCGCGTGAGATATTCTCCTTCCCAGCCTTGCATTCCCCGCCCGCGCTCATTTACCCTGCCAGCCAGCACACATGTCCGACTCGCTCAACCTGAACCTCCCCGACGCACCGCGTGTACTCATCGTCAAGCCCAGTTCCATCGGCGACATCGTCCACGCGCTGCCCGTGCTGGCGCTGCTGCGCAAACGCTATCCGCAGGCCCATATCACCTGGCTGGTCTCGGCCTCATGCTCGGCGCTGTTGGACCGTCACCCGCTGATCGACCGCACGATGATCTTCCATCGCCGCGGCAATCCCATATTCGCCACCATTCGCCTGCTCGCCAGACTGGCCGTCGAACGATTCGACATGGTCATCGACCTGCAGGGCCTCTCCCGCAGCGCGATCTTCGGCGCTGCAACGCGCGCCAGCCTGCGCATCGGCCCGGCCGACGCTCGCGAGTGGGCGTATCTCCTGTACACCCATCGCATTCCCACCGGCCGGCGGACCGTGCATGCCGTTGAAGGCAACCTCCGCATCGCCGAAGCGATCGGCCTGGGCCGCGAGCCGGTCGAATTTCCGCTGCCCGACGATCCCGCCGATCGCGCCGCCATCGAACCGCTTTTGCCGCGCCAGCCGTTTGCCGTCCTGATCCCCGGCACCGTCTGGAAAACCAAGCGCTGGCCCGTCGAGCGTTTCGCCGAGCTGGTCCGGCCGCTGCGCGAGCGATTCAACCTGGCCACCGTTGTGGCCGGCGGCCCATCCGACATCAAGATGGCCGCCGCCATCCCCGCCGATGTCAACCTCGCGGGGAAGACCACGCTCCGCCAGTCGATCGCTTTGTTGCGTAAAGCCGCCCTGGTGATCGCCAACGATTCCGGCCCCATGCACATCGCCGCAGCGCTGGATCGGCCCCTGATCGCACTCTTCGGCCCCACCGATCCCAAGCTGACCGGCCCCTACCAACGCGAAGATTCCGTGCTGCGCCTGGCGATCCCCTGCTCCCCCTGCCACAGCCGCCGATGTTCCCACATGAGCTGCCTGCGCTGGATACGGGCCCAGGATGTGCTGAGTCTTGTGGAATCACAAATAAACCGCAAAGGCGCAATGACACCGAGATAGAATCACGCCAAGAGCGTTTGATGCACATCGCCAGCGCGTTCAAGCTCCCACAATTTTGCCGCGAAAAGCCGATCTTTGCGTATTGCCTTCCTCCGCGCCATCGCGTCTTTGCGGTTTATTCCTATTTCCATCTCACTCCCGCGCCAGCACGTTCACCAGGCAATGCAGACTTCCATAACTTGTATAGCAACTTGTGCAGTCAACCGTGCAGACGCGATATCCCAGCCCGCGCCACACGGCGGCTGCCGCGTCGTTCAAGACTTCCGCGCCGCGGTACGTCGGCATGTAGACGATCCGCTGCCCGGCCACCGTCTCGATGATGACGTTCACGTAGGTCAGGTAGGTTTTCCCATCCACCGCCGGCGCCGCCGGGATGCGCACCACTTTATACCCCAGCGCCGCCGTGTGCCGCGCCACGGCGTCAAATGTCGCCTGCGTCGCGGACGTAAAATCCGCACCGCCGGGAAGCGGGGGCAGTCGCGTGGCGTCCCCGGCCGCAACCAGCAGCACCCTGGCCATCCCCGGATCGGCCACCAGCATGGTGCGATCCCTGGCCGGCATCATGTACATCCCCGCGTGATGGTCCGGCGCGGTATCCAGCAGGACGATCTTGCGGTGCAGTTCCCGCGCCAGTTCATCGGCGACGGCCGTTGGATTCTCCACCGTCTGCTGCACGTTTCGCCGCAGGACGGCGGGCGTGACGAACACCGTATCCCCATCGGCCAGCAAATCGCCCGCGTCAAAATCCAGAATACTGCGCCGCGCCGCGACGCGAGCGATCTTCTGCGAAAGATCGAACGCGATCTTTTCATCCCCCAGCCGGGCCGGCCAGACGCCCGCCCCGTTTTCGCCGCGCGGACACAGGAGCGTCGTCGCCCCGTCCCCCTCCGGCAGCAGCGCCACCCAGCGATCCCGCGACCAGGCGGTGATCGCGTGATCCACGACCACTGGAATCATCTGGCACTTGATCGCGCCGACGCGCGCGACCAGTTCATCGAAGGCCGTCCGAGTGGTACACGCCGCGTACACTTTCACGCGGGCGTCCAGTTGCGGGAGGAAGCTGCGATACACATCCGCGGCCGCGTCGGCCCCCGTGGCGTATTGGATCACCACCGCCGAGAGCGCCGAGCCCCCTTCATCCATCATCGGCCCGGACGGCGAACCGGCGACCTGGGGCAGCCACGCCAACACCCCCGCCGCCGCCAGCGCGCCCAGCAGGATTCCCACAACCGCCGGCCAGCTTGGTTTTCGCATCGTGGACCGTTCCGAAATCTATCCCTCGCAAAGGCGCAAGGCCCACAAAGGTCAATGCGGGTGAACTTATCGCCATTTGCTCAAACGCGTTACTCGGTGTTTGTTCCCAGTTTGCTTTTCTTTGCGCCTTTGCGCCTCTGCGAGTGATTCTTCTCCCCCGCCAATCATCACTGGTTGATAAGGAACACCGGCTGTGTCGTCGCCGATTGCGGCGATACAAGACTCTGGAACATGATCGACTTGGCCGGCTGAACCGATGTCACCCTGCCAATCAGCGTGGCCGTCACGCCGGCGGGAATCGGCTTGCCCGAGCCGTCATCGGCCACCGTCACGGTCTTGGATTCGTAGGGGGCAAGGGATAATTCCTGTGTCGCCTGCCGCACGATGACCGGCGGCGGCAGAGAGCGGGCCATCGGGCTTCCCTGGCCGAAGTAACTCACCGTCAGATCGAGCGGGATCTCGATCTGGTCCGGCGTGGTGTTCGTCGCCGTCACCTCGATGTTCAACGGCTGGCCCGCTGCGATCGCATATTGCCCCCGCGCATCCTTGTCGCCGCAATTGACAACATGCGCCACGATATCGCATCCCCCGGCCGACAGCGTCGGCACGACAATTGTCGGCCGGACCGCCCCATTGTCCGCCTGCAAGCCGCGCGGGACAAAAATGCCCAATATCAGCGCGAACGTCCCCGCCGCCCAAACGCCGCCGACCAGCAAATTCCGCTTGTTCATGACACGCTCCCTCAGCAAAAGACCCGTTCGATCAACGCTTGCCACAATGCCTTTGACGACGGCGGAACCTGAAAGTTCCCGCCTATTTCAGCGACTGGGTTGAAATCACCTTGCCATTTTCCTCGAATCGAATTTCGCGGTAGTCGCCCCTGGGCACCGATACGATCAGCGAGCTGGAAAATGTGGCCGTGCCGGGCGGATCGGATTTGGCGCTATAGCTGAGCGTCAGCACGCCGCCGGATTCGGTCGCACCGGTCATGCTGTAATTCCAGAATACGCCCCGCCTGATGACCGCCAGTACGATGTTGTTGTCGAACACATTGTTGGCCAGGCGATGCGAACGGTCGCCCATGACATATCCGGCTCCGAATACGGCATCGAACGCCGCCCGGTCGCGCGCCACGACAATCGACAGCGGCGCATTGGGCTCGAACTGGTTCGAGACGAAATATCCGCCATAGACATCAAACGCCACCGGCCGGGTGGCGGGTTGCGTCGTCGCGTCCGCCTGGCCTGGCCGGGTTGTGGGCTCGGTTGTCGCTGCCGCAGCCACGGAAATCCCGATCAGTGACACACACGCCCATTTCAGCATTGATCCGATCACGGCTGAAGCCTCCAACAAAAAGCGAAAGTCGCTGGTGAACGGCCATTGGTCACCAATTCACTTGCCACCGTCTATTTGACGCCGGACCGGCCGCAAAGTTTCAAAATATCGCACAACCGCTACAGGCCCAGTTCCTTGAGCGCATCACCCGCCCCGGCCAGGTGCTGGGGGTCCATCTCGCTGTAATTGCGGCAGAGTATCACGCCGGGAGCGGCGGCCTTGAACGCCGCAACTACCGCCGCCTTAACGCTTTGCGCCGTGCAGCGTCCCGCGCCGGCCGGGACCGGCACGTCAATATCGATCCCCGGCCAGACCGCCACCCTTCCCGCACCGCCGTCGTCCAGCGTCCGTCTGGTTTCGCGGGCCACATAGTCGGCCGACAATCCCGCCGCCAGCACGCGGTCGTATGGCGCTTCCTGATAATTCAGCATTTCATAGAAAATCGGCAATGCCTCTGCCGGCGGCACATCGGCGAACACATTCTGGCACACGCTGTCGGTAAAGCTCTTGATCCGCTCGCCGGCACAATTGTTGTAAAGGACCGGTTTGATGAAATCGGAATAGCTGGCCATCGCCGCGTAATCCATTTCAGCCCGATGGAACGGACTGAACGACACATTGTGCCAGATGTGCCAACCCACCGGGATCGCCGGCTTGATCGACTTGATCAATTGATACATCGTCTTCTGCAAATCGGCCCGGCTGTCGATCCAGAGACTCTCCCACGCCAGCAGTTCCGGATATTTCAGCAGCAGCCGGAAGAATCCCACGAACGCCCCGTCGCGCGGCCGCTGCCGCGACCGGCCGGCCCGAACGTAGGCTTCCAGTTCCGTAAATCCCCTTCGCGCCCGGTCGACATCAATACCGCGGTCTTTCCCCTTCTTGATGCAATAATCGCAAAAGCACGTAGCCCCGCCCGGATCCGCTGTCGCGCCGTGATGATACGCGCCCAGCGCGTTGAACAATCCCCCCTGCCGTTCGCTGGACCACATGTAGCCGCCGATGTCGTACGATCGTGTATAGTCCTCGGCCAGTCCCAGCACATATCCGCGGTAGCCCGGATTGTTGTAACACGGCCCCGACGGATGCGTATCGCGCCTTCGGCCGTGAAAATCGACCTCGTAGAACTCCTGCCAGTTCGCCAGCGCCACCCGCGCGTTATCCTCAAGAACCCACGCGAAGACCTTTGTCCCGATCTTATTTCCGGCATCGATGGCGTGTTGAAGCACATCGACATTGCCGGCCTCGGGGGCGCGCATGTCCTGGAAGGTGAGATTGGTGCCCTTGTAATACTGCATGTGCGGCATGGCGAAATTCCCGCCGCGAAATGCCCCGGCGCGCAACCCCGATTGCGAAGCCAGATGCGTATAGATGAACGGAAACAGCGCGTTCACTCCCGCCCGCTGCCGCATATCCGCCAGAAGCGGGGAAATATCATTGGCCAACAGCGGCCCCACCGCCATCTGAATCCCCACCATGGGCGCGGGCTTGGTCGCCGCGGCGCCGGGCGCATCCGCTCCATCGGCCGCACCACCGCCTATGGCCGCGAACCCCGCCGCCGCCATCGTCGCTCCGGCCGCACGCAATACGTCCCGCCGGGTGATTTCGCTATCGCTCATGCGCGGCCTC
>Ga0181520_10009581_pt1 | contig 13314 bp, 15 predicted proteins | sample PEATcosm2014_Bin_29_FD_132451 | JGI IMG/M metagenome (GOLD analysis project Ga0181520, IMG submission 132451) | Peatland microbial communities from MTU Mesocosm Facility, Houghton, MI, USA - PEATcosm2014_Bin02_30_metaG | ecosystem: Environmental > Terrestrial > Soil > Wetlands > Peat | place...
GCCCAGCGGCGCCAGCACCGGCGAAAACGAGGCCATCGAGCTGCGGGACGGCGACAAGAAACGCTTCGGCGGCAAGGGCGTGCAGAAGGCCGTCAAAAATGTGACGGACGTCATCGCGCCCAAACTCATCGGGCTGGACCCGTTCGACCAGTTGACGGTGGATGCCACGATGCTCAAGCTCGACGGCACGGAGACGAAATCCAAGCTCGGCGCGAACGCGATTCTCGCCGTGTCGCTGGCGAACGCGAAAGCCGCCGCCGCCGGATTGAACCAGCCGTTGTTCCGCTATCTCGGCGGGCCGAACGCCAAAGTGCTGCCCGTGCCGATGGCGAACGTCATCAACGGCGGGGCACACTCGGACGCGCCGATTGATTTCCAGGAATTCATGATCATGCCGCTCGGCCTGCCGACGTTCAGCGAAGGATTGCGCGCCATCACCGAGACGTTTCACGCGCTGAAATCTGTTTTGAAGAAAAAAGGTTGCAGCACCGCGGTCGGCGACGAAGGCGGATTCGCGCCCAAGCTCGGCAGCGTGGAAGAGGCGCTCGAAACAATTATTCAGGCGATCAAGGACGCCGGTTACAAGCCGGGCAAGGACATTTACCTGACGCTAGACCCGGCGTCGTCGGAATTTTATTCCGGCAACAGCAAATACACCTTCAAGAAAAGCACTGGCGAAACCATCACCGGCGACGACCTCGTGGATTTTTACGCGAAGCTCGTCAACAAATATCCGATCGTCAGCATCGAGGACGGCTGCGCGGAAAGCGATTGGGCGACGTGGAAGAAGCTCACCGACAAGATCGGCGACAAGGTGCAGCTCGTCGGCGACGATTTATTCGTGACGAACGTGAAGTTCCTGAAAAAAGGAATCGAGACCGGCACGGCGAATTCGATTCTTGTGAAGGTGAACCAGATCGGCTCGCTCACCGAGACGCTCGACGCGGTGCAGCTTGCGCAGTTCAACGGCTACACCGCCGTCATTTCGCATCGCTCCGGCGAAACCGAGGACTCGACCATCGCGGACATCGCTGTGGCCACGAATTGCGGCCAGATCAAGACCGGCTCGTTGAGCCGCTCGGATCGGCTGGCGAAATACAACCAGCTTCTGCGCATCGAACAGTTGCTCGGCAAGAACGCCGTTTATGCCGGCACCAGCGCGCTGCCGAAGAAACGGTAATTGCAGCGGCGGTTTCTGACCGCCGTGCGGAATTACAACCGGAAGCCGGGTGACCAGCTTCCGGTTTTTTTAGCGTTGAATCATCGCCGGAATGCTCACGCGTCTTACAGGATTCAACACGATAATTGGTTGCATTCGGGAAAAATTGGTTCAATCGGAACCCGGACAGTCAATTGGCGGCGGCTTTGCACGCTTTTGTTTTCCGCCAGTTGCACCGCTTGCTAAGTTGCGGTAAACTGACCCCGTGAAAACGATCCTCTTCGTTGAAGATGACGCCAACATCGTCGAAATTTTCCGCGAGAGCCTGCTGCGGGAAGGCCATGAAGTGCTGATTGCCAAAGATGGCATCGCGGCCATGAAGGCACTTCATCAGGCCAAACCCGACCTCATCATTCTCGATCTGGTCATGCCCAAGTTCAACGGCGTTGATGTTCTGAAATTCATCCGCACCAATCCCGCCCTCAAACAGGCCAAAGTTGTTATTTTTTCCAATGTCGCCCGCGTGGCAGACATCGCGCTCGAAGCGGAGAAGATTGGCGCCGACGCCTTTCTCCCAAAACTCACCAGCACCCCTGAACAACTCATCAGCGTCGTCAGAACCGTGCTTGCGACGGTCACGCCGGCGGAGAATGCCTGAAATTTTGGGGCGCAATCCTAGTTCCCCGGTAAATCTTCAGGACGCCGGGTCAAACAGCCCGCCGTTGCCGGCGAATTCCAAAACCGGCCCGAACCGGCCAAAATCAATACCCCTGTCTCAACAACCACCAGACACCAAACATGATGATGATGCTGACCGCAGTCATCGTCAGCACCGGAGCGAAACAGGACACACCCATCATCGCAAAGCCGCCGAGGAAGGGGATCAAGGATCGCTGCCGCCAGCCGTAAATCATGTAACCGCTGGCGACCGCGCCCCAGACGCAGTTCGCCAGCAGGAAATTTTGGTCGAACTGTCCAAGCTGGCTTGTCGCATCCATGATTTGCGCCAAATATGTCCCAACCGCGACACGTCGGCAACTTTCTTGCGTGCTTCAATCGAGCGTTCGCCCGGCCCATCGGAACAATTTGCGGACAATTGGGAATGCCATTTGTCGCATCGGGAAAATAACGGGGACAACCGTTTGTCCCTTGACGCCCCAACTCATCGCGGTCAAAATTGGCCAGCCTTGAGGCCAGTTTAGCTCAGTGGTAGAGCAACGGTTTTGTAAACCGTCGGTCGTCGGTTCAAATCCGACAACTGGCTCCACTCCCGCCTGATTAGCCTCGCTTTTTTCGCTGTCATTTCGGGATTGGACTGCTAAACTGGCCCGGATATGAACAGGCTTCCCGTCGAATTTCTGGAACAGGGTTTCCACCGTGTTCTGTTTGACACCATGCCGCTGCCGATTTTTGTGGTGGATGACGATGTGTGCATTTTCGACTACAACGCGGCAGCGGCGCGATTGGTGGGAAAGAGCAAGCGTCTCATTCTCCGGCATCGCGGCGGCGAGGTGCTGAACTGCATCCATGCGGCGGAAACACCGGAAGGCTGCGGCCGCGCCCCGGCCTGCCGCGATTGTGTGGTGCGCAAATCGGTGCGGGCGGCCGCGCGCGGTCGCCGGGTCACCCGTCAGCGCGTGCAAATGGAGCTGGTTCGCAATGGGAAAACCACCCCGCTGGATTTGCAGGTCACTTGTCAGCCGTTCAATTACGGCCAAAGCTCATTCATCCTGCTGGTGCTTGAAGGCTTGAAATGACCATCCCGGTTAAAAATTAATCTCCCGCAGCGCCGTCTCGTAACTTTTCTACGCGCCCGGGCCGAAGAAAAACCAAAATCACCTTTTCCACCGGCCGGTTCCGCTCCAGAAAATTTTTCGCCTCGCGAACGGCAATCCGCGCCGCGCGTTCCATCGGAAAACCATACGCGCCGGCGTTGATGGTCGGAAAGGCGACGGACTTGATGCCATGCTGTTCCAAGCTTTGGTAGCAACTTGCGAGCAATTCATCCTCGCCGTGGCCGCCGCCGTGCCAGACCGGACCGACGGTGTGAATAACCCATTTGGCCGGGAGCTTGCAGCCGCGTGTGATTTTGGCCTGGCCGGTGGCGCAGCCGCCGACCGCGCGGCATTCCGCCAGCAATTCCGGCCTGGCGGCGCGATGAATCGAGCCATCCACGCCGCCTCCGCCGAGCAGCGTCGTGTTGGCGGCGTTCACAATCGCGTCCACTCGCTGCCGCGTGATGTCGCCGGCGATGACGGCGATGCGGCTGGAAACGGACTCGTCGCCCATGAATTTCTTACAGATGGTTCGCCGCGTCGGCCACGCCGACGACGATTTCCTTGCGCACCCTTAAATCGCGGATGCGGACGTAATCGCTGTTTTCGAGCTGCACCACGTTCGCCGTTTTCAATTCCTGCGCGCGTTTGAACTGCTTGTCCGGCTTCACCGCCGTGAGCGGATATTCGACGGCGTATCCGGCGGCGCGCAAATCCTGAACCAGCTTGAGCGATTGCGACCGCAGCGCTTCATCCCCGATCAGGACGAAAACATCCGTGGTGGAATCGAATTTCGGCAGCAGGCCGCGCGCCTTGAGCAGTTCCAGCAGCACCACGTCGCCCATGCCGAAGCCGAGCGCGGGCGAATCCACCCTGCCGCCGCTGATGAGCTTGACGAGATTGTCGTAGCGCCCGCCGCCGGCAATGGCGCGAAATTCGCCCTGGACATCAAAGGCTTCAAACACGACGCCGGTGTAATAGGCAAGTCCGCGAATGACGTGGTAATCCACCTTCACAAAATCCTTCAGCCCCCGTGCGGCGAGATTTTGCAGGATGCTTTCCAGCTCGGCGGTCGGCCTGCCGGATTCGATGAATTGATTCACTTCCGCGAGCGAGAATCCCAGCGCGGCCAGTTTCGTTTCAGATTCCCCGGGCGGCGTGCGCTCCAGCTTGTCAATGATTTGGAAAAAATTGTATTCGTCAGAGGTTTGGGACGGCGACACGCCGCCCCTCCCGGATTTGTAAAACTCCTGCCACGCATTTCTGCTGCTCAACCGGATGATGAAGTCCTTTTGCGTCAAACCAAAGGCGCGAAGCGCGTCAATGAGCAGCGCGATCAATTCCGCGTCCGCCGCCGGGCTGGTTTCTCCGATCAAATCGGCGTTGAACTGGAAATGCTCGCGCAGCCGGCCTTTCTGCTGGCGTTCGTAGCGGAACAACTGCGGGATGGCGAACCACTTCACGGGCTTTTTGTAATTGCGCTCGTGCGCGGCAATCATGCGCGCGAGCGTCGGCGTCATTTCGGGCCGCAACGCGACGGCGCGGTCGCCCTTGTCCGTGAAGTTGTAAAGCTGGCCGGCGATTTCCGCGCCGCTTTTGGTGGTGAACAGTTCGAGCGATTCGAGCGGCGGGCCGTCGTATTCGCGGAAATTGTAGCGCCGCGCGACCGTGCGCCACTTTTCAAAAATGAACTGGCGCGCGTCGGCGCTCCACACGTCGGCGTGCGGGATGGGTTCGGGATAAAAATCACGGAATCCGGGCAATCGTTCCATGGCCGGAGGATAAAAGCCGCGGGCGGTTTGCGCGAGACTTTTTGGCTACGACTTGGGCGTGAGCTTGAGAACCTCGATGCGCATTTCCTTGCCGGCCTTGAATTTCACGGTGGCGCGGGCGGGGATGGGCACGTCGGCTTCGGGCCGGTTCGGATTGCGCCCGACGCGCGCCTTGCGGACTTTGATTTCGAAGACGCCGAAGTTGCGCAGCTCCACCTTGTCGCCCTTGGCGAGCGCCTCGGCGATGTAATCCAGCGTTTTTTGCACCACGTCGAAAACCTGCCCCTGGGTGAGGCCGGTTTCGCCGCTGATGCGGATGACCAGATCGCGTTTGGTGAGTGTCATGGATTTTATCGGGTTGGTTGGTTTAATCATTGAACGACGCGGATTGTCCAGAAATCGCTGGCGAGATTTTCATCGCTCAAATAGGCGTAGGGCAGGGTGAAATAACCGGCCATGCCCCACTTGCCGCCCCACGAATTGCGGACGATGAACCACTGCTTCGCGTCGTCAAAGCCCACGCCGACGACCGCGTGGCCGCCAACCGCCGCCTCGCCGGATTTTGGTAGCGACGCGTGGCCGGTCTTTGCCACCGCCGCGCTCTCGAAACTTTCATAAACCGTGAATCCAAAAACAAACGGCCAGCCGGACGCGAGGCAGCCCTTGAGCTGGCCCGGCGCCTGCGTCAGCCGCTGATACGAGACGACCTTGTATTTCAGCGCGTCGGCGTAGCAATTTTTCGGCAGCCTGGTTTTGAATTTGGCGACGACATAGGGCCATTCCGTTTCGGGACAATCGCCCTGTTTGTTGACGCTCTTGATGCCGTCGCGGATTTGCGCGCCGCTGTCCGAATTTACCGAATGCTCGATGGCGCGCTCGTTGTAATAAATGAAAAGGCGCGACGGCGTGAAAATGTCCGCCAGATTTTGCTTCATCCGGTCGAACTGGATTGCGCCGGCGATGGCGTTGGCTGTGCAATTGCCGAGCTGGCCCTGATCATAAACCGGCGGGCACTGCGCGCGGAGGTCGGCCCTGGCCGGCAACGCCCCGGCTATTTCCACCGGCGCGGCGTAAAGCAGGTCGCGGTGGTCCGGCAAATCGGGCAGCCAGCCGTAGCGGGAAATCTTGAAGCTCATGGATTCTTGTTACCAAAATCCGCGGAAGATGTCCACTGAAATCAGCTTTGCTAACACCTCCCGGCAAGACGACAGGGTCGCAAGCCCGCGCCACAAGAAACGCACTCCCGCCGACGCCGGTCAAATGGCGGCTCTTTGATTGTTCCTCAAAGACGAAATCCCGGAATGTCCGGCGTCATTTAATCGCTGTCGCCATGCCGTTCTGAATCCACAGAAGATCCGAATGGTCGAGGCTGTTATCTGGAATCGGAAAGGTAATCGGATTGGGGGGGAACACCAGTTGCAAGGTTGAGCCGTCCACCCATCTTCTAAACTCCGCATGGCCATCCGCAAACGAAAAAATCGAGCCGCGATGGTTCATTGCAGGGATATTATACCATACGGTAACCTGCGGGTTGCTTGGCAGGCCACTGGGAATATCGGCGAACTGGCCGTCATCAATGGACCATTGGACCTCCTCACAAAAAACAATGGCATTCGCCGGCATGGGATGCTTGATGTCGGTCTGTTTGTGGTTGACAACATAGAACCCCGGAGTGCCACCGTATGCTGTGCCGTGCGAAGTATACATTTCATTGTCAGAATTCATGTAACTATTCATCGAGTAAGATCGGACGCGATTGAAATTGGGGGGATTCACACGCGAATCTCCCAGAATATCGGCGGGGCAAAAGTAACTGCCCACATTTTTCATGTAGGGAAAAAGCGTCCCTTCCGTGATCAGGAACGAATTCGTGCAATCAGTCGGGGCTTGCGCCGGGTTCATATTCCCGCGCACCCAATTGCCATCTACATCACCTTTATTGTCCTGCACCAGCCGGTCGCTGTTGTCATCCGAATATACCACCCAAGCGGTTGCGAACTGCTTGACATTGTTCAGGCAGGCAGTTTGCTGGGCCTTGGCCTTGGCCCTGGCCAGCGCGGGCAGCAGCATCGCCGCCAGCACCGCGATGATGGCGATGACGACGAGCAATTCGACCAATGTGAAGCCTTGCGGGCGTTTGTTTTTTAACGACATTGTTGCATTCATATTTTTTGTAAATTGGTTATGACAGCAATGTAGACCAATCGAGACAACCCTGTCAACAATAAATCTGCAACAAAATGTCAGCGGGCTTCGCTTGCGGTTGCGGGGCAATCGCGCTAACCATTGCGCGTGAACAGCGACGATTTCTCCGACGCCGCGCTCGTGGTGCTGGGCCACGGCACGGAATTGAATGAGCGCTCCGCCGCGCCGGTATTCCAGCACGCGGCGGAATTGCGCCGCCGGAAAATCTTCGCGGACGTGCGCGAGGCGTTCTGGAAGCAGGAGCCGCAAATCAAAACGGTGCTGGCGGGGCTTGCGGCCCCGCGCATTTTCATCGCGCCGCTCTTCATCAGCGAGGGGTATTTTGCGGGCCAGATCATCCCGCGCGAACTTGGCTTTTCTGAAAACTCAAAACTCAAAACTCAAAACTCAAAATTGTTTTACTGCCGCCCCGCCGGCTCGCACAACAGCATGGCCGGGGTGATTTTGTCCCGCGCCCGCGGGGTTGTGGGAAATTTTCCTTTTCCCCGCGCGCCAAAGCCGGGCGACATCACGCTGTTCATTGCCGGCCACGGCACCGGGAAGAACGAAAACTCGCGCCGGGCCGCCGAACGGCAGGCGGAATTGATCCGCGCGATGAACCTTTACGCGGATGTCCACGCCATTTTTCTGGAAGAATCGCCGCGCATCGCCGATTATCAAGCGCTGGCAGGGACGAAAAACGTGGTGGTCGTGCCGTTTTTCATCAGCGACGGACTGCACACGCAGGAGGACATTCCGGTTTTGCTCGGCGAGGCAAAACGGACGGTCCAGCAACGCCTTGCCGCCGGCCAGCCGGCATGGCGCAATCCGACGGAGAAAAACGGGAAATTGGTCTGGTATGCGCCCGCCGTCGGCAGCGATCCGGGCATTGCGAATGTGATTTTGGAACGCGTCCGCGAGGCGGCTGGAGCGCCGGTCTCCGACCCGGCGCGTTGTGAAGAATGAAACACGCCGGGCCGGAGACCGGCGCTCCGAAAAAGATTTATGAAAAAACTACGATTTGGATTTATAAGCACGGCCAACATTGGCCGGAAAAACTGGAAGGCGGTTTTTCACAGCGGCAATTCCGTGGTGAACGCCGTGGCCAGCCGCGATTTGGAGCGCAGCCGCAAATTCATCCGGGAATGCCAGGCGGAAGCTCCGTTTGAAACGCCGCCGCTGGCGCTCGGCAGCTACGAGGAATTGCTGGCGTCAAAAAATGTGGACGCCATTTATTTCCCGCTGCCAACCGGCCTGCGCCCAGAATGGGTCGTGCGCGCGGCGGAGGCCGGCAAGCACATTCTCAGCGAAAAACCGTGCGCTCCGTCCGCGGCCGGCCTCGAAGCCATGCTTTCCGCCTGCCGGAAAAACCGCGTGCAATTCATGGACGGCGTCATGTTCATGCACAACCCGCGGCTTGATCAAATCCGCGCCGCGCTCGATGACGGCGCGTCGGTCGGCCCGCTCAAGCGCATTGCGTCGCATTTCAGTTTTCCCGGCTCGGAGGATTTTTTCCGCGCGGACATCCGCGTGGACGGCGCGCTCGAACCCGCCGGCTGCCTCGGCGACCTCGGCTGGTATTGCATCCGGTTCGCGCTGTGGACGATGAAATGGCAGATGCCGGCCCGCGTCGAAGGACGAATCATTTCGCGCGCCGGAAATCATCCCGACGGCGTGCCGGTGGAATTTTCCGGCGAACTGTTTTTTGACGGCGGCGTTTCATCGGGTTTTTACTGCTCGTTTCTCACGGCCTTCCGGCAATGGGCGGACATCAGCGGCGCGAAAGGTTGTTTGCGCGTGCCCGATTTTGTGGGGCCGGCACCCGGCAGCGAAAACGTGTTTGAAGTAAATCAAAACATCGTCAAATCCGGCCATTCCGCCGCCGGGCCAGCCACCGAGCAGGAAACAAACATGATCCGCAACTTCGCGGACCAGGTTTTCTCCGGCAAGCTGAACGACGAATGGCCGGTGTGGGCGCTGAAAACGCAGCAGGTCATGAATGCCTGTTTCGAATCAGCGCGTCGTGGTTTGCCGACATAAATTTAGGAACCACGAAACACACGAAATGACACGAAGGAAATTTTTCGCGTGCTTTGTGTATTTCGTGGTTTATCAAGAAAGCTCGTTCCGATATTCTGCGCGTCGTGCAATTTCGGAAAATCACCATCATCGGCGTCGGCCTGCTCGGCGGTTCCATCGGGCTGGCCGCCCGGCGCCGCCGGCTGGCGCGGGAAGTCGCCGGCTTCATCCGCCGCACGGCGAGTTTGAAGGATTGCGAAAAAACCGGCGCGGTGGATTATGCCACGACCGACCTGCTGGCAGCGGTTTCAAATGCGGATTTGGTGATTCTCTGCACGCCGCTTTCGCAAATGAGGCCGCGCGTCGCGGAAATGCTGCCGGCGCTGAAACGCGGCGCGATCGTCACCGACGTTGGCAGCGTGAAAACCAGCGTCGTGCGCGGGCTGGAATCGCTGATTCAAAAATCCGGCGCGCATTTTGTCGGCAGTCATCCGATGGCCGGCGCGGAAAAAACCGGCGTGCTGGCGGCGCGCGCGGATTTGTTCGCGAACTCCGTTTGCGTCGTGACGCCGGCGAAAAAATCAAACGCGGCGGCGGTTCGCAAGGTTGAGCAATTTTGGAAATCGCTCGGCGCGCGAACGCTGCGGCTTGCGCCGGAGCAACATGACGCGCTCGTCAGCCGCTCCAGCCATTTGCCGCACATCGTAGCGGCAGCGCTGGCGAATCTGGTTTTGGCTCCGGCGCGGTCGGAATTTCAATCCGCCGTGTGCGCGAACGGTTTTCGCGACACGACGCGCATCGCGTCCGGCTCGCCCGAAATGTGGCGCGACATCGCGCTGGCCAACCGCAAAAATCTTTCGCGATCCGTGGACGCCTTTATTTCCGATCTGCAAGAGTTCCAGCGCGTCTTGAATAAATCCGATGCGAAAGCAATTTCTAGATTTTTGGAGACCGCGAAGGAGCGGCGCGACAACTGGCATCCGCAAATGTCGAATGTCGAGTTTTGAATTTTGAGTTATGGCCAGGAGCGTCATCCGCGAAAAAAGCTTTCTCTTCGCCTTGGAAGTAATTGAACTTTTCAAATGTCTTCAGGCTGAATATGAATATGTTTTGTCGAAACAATTGCTGCGAAGCGGCACGAGCATCGGAGCAAATGTCGAAGAGGCTCTTGCCGGCCAAAGCCGCCGGGATTTTCTGGCAAAAATGGCCGTCGCCTCAAAAGAAGCGCGTGAAACCCGTTATTGGCTTGTCTTGTTGCAGAAGTCGAAACTCACGAAAACTGAATTGAATCAAGCTATCAGGAATAACGAGGAGCTGATTCGGATTTTGACTTCCATTGTCAAGACAACCGCTGAAAATTCGGCAACTCAAAACCCAAAACTCAAAACTCAAAACTGACGTGTTGCCCGACCTCATCGAAATCGTCCCGCTCGACAAGCCTGTGCGCGCGGAAATCACCGTGCCCGGCTCCAAGAGCATCACGAACCGCGCGCTGGTGCTGGCGGCGCTGTCCGAGGGCGAAAAGATTTTGCAGGGCGCGCTCTGGAGCGAGGACACGCAGATCATGACCGAAGCGCTCCAGAAGCTGGGGTTTCAAATCAGGGTGGAACCCGACCCGGAGGAATTTTGCAACCGCACCATCACGGTCAGAGGACTCGGCGGGAAAATTCCAAACGCGGGCACGGCGGAGCGGCCGCTGGAACTCTTCGCCGGCAATGCGGGAACCGTGGCCCGTTTTCTGGCGGCGCTGGTTTGCCTGGGCCGGGGCGCCTATCGGTTGAGCGGCATTCCGCGGATGCACGAGCGTCCGCAGGCCGCGCTGTTTCAGGCCTTGCGCGAACTGGGCTACCAGATTGATTCGCCGAACGACCGGCTGCCCGCCGTGATTCACGGGACCGGCCCGCGCGCCGGCAAATGCCAGGTGAGCGTCGAGAAAAGCTCGCAGTTTGCCAGCGCCTTGCTGATGCCCTCGGTCATCGCCGGCTGGCAGGTTGAAATTGTCGGGGAAAATCCAGAGGAATCGCCGTATATCCTGATGACGCGCGAAATGTATTCTTATTTTTACTGGAGCCGGAAGGACAGCCCGCACCCGGAATACGGAATCAGAGACAACATTTACCCGATTGACCCCGATTCCTCCAGCGGCAGTTATTTCTTGGCGGCGGGATGGATTGCGGGCAATGCCGATTCCAGAGAGCCGAACCCGGTCGCCGTGGCGCGATGGCCGATTTTCGGGGCGGGCTTCCAGATTGACACGAAGTTTGCCAATTACCGGACTCTGCCGGATGCCGTTTCCCGGCAAAGCGATCTCGCTGACAGCATCATGACCGCCATCGTCATCGCGCCATTTGCCAATCATCCGGTGAAATTCACGGACCTGGGCCGGCTGCGTTTGCAGGAATGCGAGCGAGTCGCCGCGTTGCGGACGGAGCTGACCAAATGCGGCGCGAAGGTGGCCGAGGAAGGCGACACGCTGACGGTCTGGCCGTCGGCGTTGCACGGCGCGGAGATTGAAACCTACGGCGACCACAGGTTGGCGATGTGTTTTGCGGTTCTGGGGCTGAAAGTTCCCGGCATCAAAATCAAAAACCCGGCGTGCGTGAAAAAAACGTTCCCGAATTTTTTCCAGAAACTGGCCGGGCCGCCGCCGCACGGCCTGGGGGCGGCGATTTGGGAAATTAAAAATGGCCAGCGCGCGCGGAAATTGCGCGGCGAAGATTTGTTTGCAGATTGAAATCCTCCTCGTCGTCGTCCTCGTCGTCGGTATTAATTCGAGGAGAAAAATGAGAACGAGGACGAGAATGATTGAAAAACATTTGAAAAAACATCCAATAGTCATAGCCATTGACGGCACGAGCGCGAGCGGCAAGAGCACGAATGCCAAGCTCGTCGCCCAGTCGCTCGGCTACGTTTATGTGGACACCGGCGCGATGTATCGCACGCTGGCGTGGTATTGCCTGAAAAACCGGATTGACGTGCAGGACGCCAAAGCCGTCGCCGCCGCGTGCCGCAAATGGAAAACCAAGCTGGAATGCGCGGACGGCCGGGTGCGCCTGCTCGTGGGCGGCTATTATCCCGAAAAAGAAATCCGCACGGCGGAAACCAGCGCCGCCGTGCCGCACGTGGCCGCCGTGCCGAAGGCGCGCGAGTGGATGGTCAAACGCCAGCGGGAGTGCCTCGAATTCGGTAATCTCGTGATGGAGGGCCGCGACATCGGCACAAATGTTTTTCCCGAAACGGATTTCAAGTTTTACCTCGACGCCCAACTGGCGGAACGCTCGCGCCGCCGCGCCGCCGACGGCGTGCAGGAAAATCTCGCCGCGCGCGACCAGCGCGACAGCCAGCGCGCCGTCGCCCCGCTGATGATCGCGCTCGGCGCGAAAGTCATCAATAATTCCAACATGACCTCCGAGCAGACGAGCGGTTTGATTTTGGAAGAAATCCGCAAAATGCTTGGGCGTGGGAAATGACGAATTCCTAAATCCGAATGACTAAAGAATGTCCAAATGACCAAATAACCAACGTGCCGGCCAAACTGCTAATTCAAGATTCGGGATTCCTTCGTCATTATGGTTTAGGAATTAGTCATTTCCCATGAACTTGTCCTACCGCCTCGGCTGGCTTGGATTCCGCCTGATGTATGCGGCGTATTTCCGCTGGCGCGTCTTCAATCCGGAGCGCGTGCCGCAAACTGGCGCGGTCATTCTCGCGTCCAATCACGCGAGCTTTCTCGACCCGCCGCTGGTCGGTTCCGGCCTGAATCGCGGCATCAATTACCTCGCCCGCGAATCGTTGTTCCGGTTTCCGGGCGTCGGCGCGCTGCTGCGCTCGTGGAACGCCGTGCCGGTGGACCGCGACGGCGGCGGCGCTGCGGGATTGAAGGCGATTCTGGACCGGCTGCTCGCCGGCGGCGGCATCATTTTGTTTCCCGAAGGCACGCGCACGCGCGACGGCCAATTGCAGCCCGCGCGTTCCGGCATCGGCCTGATTGTGATCAAGTCGCGGGCGCCCGTCGTGCCGGTGCGGACGTTTGGAACCTTCGAGGCGTGGGGACGGAATCAAACACTTCCGCATCCGAAAAGTGTTGCCGTGAAATACGGCGAGCCGATGCGTTTTGAACAATTGCGCGCCGAGGCAAAAACCTGCTCCAAGCCACGGCTCAAGGAAATCTACCAGCAAATCGCCGACGAAATCATGGCGGCAATTGCGAAACTGGAGCCAAAGACGGACTAAAATCTTATGAATGACGATTTTTTAAATGAAGAGTTCACTGTGGATGAACAAATGGGCCGAAAGATAATTGAAAAGCAAACCAAGGAAATTGAAGAATGGTGGCAGTTTCTAAAAGAACTTCACAGCGATTATAAATTGGCTAAACGAATTTGTGCAGACCAGCCAAAGGTCC
>Ga0181520_10009582_pt1 | contig 13313 bp, 8 predicted proteins | sample PEATcosm2014_Bin_29_FD_132451 | JGI IMG/M metagenome (GOLD analysis project Ga0181520, IMG submission 132451) | Peatland microbial communities from MTU Mesocosm Facility, Houghton, MI, USA - PEATcosm2014_Bin02_30_metaG | ecosystem: Environmental > Terrestrial > Soil > Wetlands > Peat | place...
CAAGCTTCGCCTCGATTTTTCGGACACGGCAGACAAAGCGCAGACCAAAGCGGCATTGACCACGTTTGTTAGCGTCTTTGAAGCGTCTTTGCGGTTGCTTTCCCCGTTCATGCCCTTCATCACCGAAGAAATTTGGCACGCCCTCTATGAGGGCAACACGCCAGCGAATTCCATTGCCCTCGCTCCTTATCCGCAGGCCGGCATGGGACCAGTAGATACCGTTGCACAGATCGACATGAACACCATTCAGACTCTGATTGTCGAGACTCGTGCGCTTCGTAAAGAGATTGGCGTCGAAGAAAAAGCTGTGGTACCGACAGAATTGCGAATCGGCCTAGGAGATCGTGCCGTCGTCGAAGAGAACCTAGAAGCCATTCAGCGCTTGGCCAAGGTCAGCGAAGTACGCTTCGTTGAACTAATCACCGTCGGCCTGCCGCTGCGCACAAGATTCAATTTCGACCTCGCAGTAGTCTACGAGCGTACTATCGACGCTGCAGCCGAGCGCGAACGCAAGAAGAAAGAAATCGCCCAGCACGAAAAGAACATGGCGAACGCCGAACGCCAGTTGAACAACCCCGGGTTCGTGGAAAAGGCTCCACCGCATATCGTCGAAGGGCTGAAGAAGCAGCGAGACGAGGCAAAGCGGCTTCTGGACAAGGCGCGCGGCGATCTCGACGCACTGCCCGAGTGAAGGTGGGGGATGCCCTGTGCCTGTGAAACCTGCCACCAGCACGCCAGGACCCTCGGTCTCGCCGACAAGCAAGTCTCGAAGGCCGCAATTCGCAAGGCCTTCCGCGCTCAAGCCAAACTCTGGCATCCCGATCGATTCGAGAATGACGAAGCCAAACGTCTGGAGACGGAAGAACATTTCAAGCAGATTCAAGTCGCCTATCGCGAACTTTGGGAGCACTACGAGAACCCGCGCGAATTTCCGCTTGAAGAGGCATTCCCCGCGCGCCCAAAGGTCGACAACTCTCCGCGCATATCCTTCGGCGGCGCACCCGGCTGTTTCGTCACACCCGATTTTTCACCCCGCGCGCACCGGATCATTCTTCGCCATCTGCCCAATCCTGAAAACGCTGTGGCCATCGTCGACTTGTCTGGTAGCGGACCGCGCTCTGGAACCTTCGACCAGTTCATTCTCCTCACCAGGGATGGAATCTTCGTACGCAATGCCCGCCAGATCATCTCACTCCTCTGGTACAGCCACCTGGGAGAGGTCAGCCTCATCGATCAGCGCAAATACGGTAAGCTTGGATTTTGGCAAAGAACCGCCGAACGGATCTCCGGCATCGAGCAGAAATATGCGCTTGAGATTCACCGCAGAGACCGAACACACTTTTGCACCATCACGGGCCAGGTGGATGACAGCGCGAAGAAAGTCATGTATAGCTTTCTTCAACAAATGAAATCACAAGCCCGTCTTTGAGTCATCGAATAAGAATCATGGATTGGAAAAGCACACGCATCGACGCATTGCTCGAGCAGGCCCTGGTGGAAGATCAGGCCGCCCGCGACGCTACCACCAACCTCACCATCGACCCCGATCTTCGCGCGACGGCTTCCATCATCGCCCGCCAGCAGATGGTGCTCTGCGGTTTGGGAGCAGTCCCGCGCTTCCTTGAAGTCTTTGCCCGTCTCGACCCACGTCCCCCGGCACAAACCCGTTTTGAAGTCATCAGCCACCCTGAAATCTTCGACGGCGTGCGCGTGCTCGGCGGCCAGGTGATTGCCGTCATCCGCCACAACGCCCGCGTCCTCCTCAGTTGCGAGCGGGTCATCCTCAACCTCATGCAGCACCTCAGCGGAATCGCCACGCTCACCCGCCACTATGTCGACGCTGTTCACGGCACCCACACCCGCGTCCTCGACACCCGCAAGACGGTGCCCGGCCTTCGAGTCCTTGAGAAGTACGCAGTCCAGTGCGGCGGAGGCACCAATCACCGTCTCGACCTCGCCTCAGGCATCCTCATCAAGAACAATCACATCTCGCTCGGAGGCGGCCTGACCGCCGTCCTCACCCGAGCCCTTGAAAAACGCAGGAAGGGACAGCGCGTCCAAGTGGAGGTTCGCAACCCAAAGGAACTCGAAGAAGCCCTCGCCTTCGGCGCAGAAGCCATCCTGCTCGACAACATGACGCCAGAGCAAGTCAAACAATCCGTCGCCCGCATCAATGAGAAGACGCAGGCAGCCCACGCACAGGACCGCCCTGAACAGTGGATCCCCACCGAGGCATCCGGCGGCATTGTCCTCGAGAACATTCGCGCCTATGCCGAAACCGGAGTCGACTTCATCAGCGTGGGCGCACTCACCCACTCCGCCAAAGCCGCTGACATCTCCATGAGCATCACTGCGGAGTGAGCCACGGAATTCGCGTAGATTTAGCATGAAGCTGGGTGCCCCCACCCTCGCCACGTTTTGTTCTTGTGGTTAGGGTGGGATCGAATGCACTTTCAACCGCACGGCCGGGAATCTTCAGGAATAGACCGCCCCATGTTCGATCTCCCCGCTCTCGAATCCGCCCTGGCCGGAACCATCTTCTCTGACAACCTGCATTTTTGTCCCGTTACCGATTCTACGAACAGCGATGCATTGGCTGCAGCCCGCAACGATGCCCCGCATGGCTCCGTCTTTTTTGCCGATGAGCAACGGGCCGGCCGTGGCCGCGGCACGCATGCCTGGCACTCAGCCCCTGGCGAAGGGCTGTACGCCAGCGTCCTTCTCCGTCCGCAAATCCCCGTCGCAAATCTGCCTCTGCTCCCGCTGGCCGCAGGCCTCGCCGCAGCCGATGCCATTCGTGTTACCACCGGCCTCGCCATCGATCTGCGTTGGCCCAATGATCTGCTCGTCGGCCCGCGAAAAACCGGCGGCATTCTCGTCGAATCTCACTCCGAGTCAGACGCCGTCGCCTTTGTCGTCGTGGGCATAGGTATCAATGTTCACCAACGCACCTTTGCGCCAGATTTATCCACTCCCGCCACCTCGCTCGCGTTGGAAACCGCACGCTCTCTCTCGCGTCAGGGTCTCCTTGTCGCCCTGTTAAAATCGCTGGAGCACGAAACAATCGGCCTCCTCGATCAGGCGGCGGAAGAAACCATCCCCCGACGTGTCGAAGCGGCTTCCACCTGGATTCGTGGCCGCCAAGTTGAGGTGCATGGCCCTCAAACGTGCATCGGTGTGACGGCGGGCCTCGATCAACGCGGATTCCTGCTCGTCCGCACCGCCGATGGGATAGTGCGCGTCACCACCGGCGGCATTCGCGCCGCGGAGAAATGCTGAACCATGCTGCTCGCTCTCGATGTAGGCAACACAAATACAGTTCTCGGGCTCTACAGGCTCGACAATGATAAACCGGAGCTTGCCGCACACTGGCGCGTCACCACGCATCATCACCAGACATCCGACGAATACGGCGTGCTCTTCGTAAATCTCTTTGAGATGCATGGCCTCGCGCCCAGCCAGGTTCACCACATCATCATCTCTTCCGTGGTTCCTCCGGTCGAGTCCACGCTACGCCAGGTCTGCGAAAACTACTTCCATGTTGAGCCTTTGTTCGTCGAACCCGGCATCAAGACCGGCATGCCCGTATTGGTCGACAATCCCTCTGAGTTGGGCGCCGATCGCCTCGTCAACGCAATCGCCGCCTTCGAGCGCTACGGAGGCCCTTGCATCGTGGTCGACTTCGGCACCGCCACCACCTTCGACGTGATCTCCGCCAAGGGCGAGTACCTAGGAGGCGCCATCTCCCCCGGCCTCGGTATCAGCGCCGAAGCACTCTTTTCCCGCGCCGCACGCCTCGGCCGCATTGACATCAAGCGCCCCGCCAAGGTTATCGGAACCAACACCGTCACTCATCTCCAAAGCGGCCTTTACTACGGCTACATCGGTCTCGTGGATGGCATCCTCGAACGGATGGTCGCCGAACTTGGCAGCCAGCCCCGCGTCATCGCCACCGGCGGACTCGCTCGCCAAATCTCCGAGGACTCGCGCTTCATCTCGGAGATCGACGACATGCTCACCCTGGACGGCCTGCTTATCCTCTTCGAGCGCAACCGCGCCCCTCGCCCGCGCAGCCGCGCGCATTGAGGCGCCGCCGTGCTTAACTATTTCAATTACTTCACCGAGATCGAAGAACGCTTCCAGCAGCGGCGCGGATTGCTTCTGCTGCTCTCTACGCTCGACTGGGCGCTTATCGAGACATGGCGCGAAGCAGGCATACCCGTTGAAGCCGCGCTGCGCGGCATCGACGCCGCCTTCGACAAATACGAAGCCCGCCAGAAAAAAGCCCGCATGAGAAAAGTAAACGGCCTCGCATGGTGCGCACAATCCGTCATGGAAGCCGCCGAAGAGTTGCGGGAAGCCGCCGCAGGCACCGCTCCCGCAATAACTGAATCCCGCGAGTCCGGCTTCGAGCATGAGCGCGTCGCAACACATCTTGAGGCAGCAGCCGATGCACTCGGCGCGGCGCAGGTCGCTCCCGAAGCGTGCACAACAACCGCAAGCCGCCTTCGTGAACTAGCCGCGGAACTCCGCGCAACCAATGCCGAGAATCGTGCGTCTCAGGATTTAGAAGCCCTCGAACGTACCCTCACCGTACTCGAAGAAAAACTCTTTGCAGCTCTCACCGCCGCGGCTCCTGAGGAACTGCTGGTCGGCCTCAAGGAACACGCCGCGCGCGAATTGGCTCCCTATCGCAGCAAGATGGGCGCCGTGCAACTCCGCCAGGTGGAACATCAGTTTGTCCAAAAGCAACTGCTTGTGAACTACGGCCTGCCGCGCCTTAGCCTCTTTTACATGAGCCAGCAATGAATCCTCGCAAGCCCGCGAATACCAGACTCGCACCCACCGGACCGCATAGGCCGAAGCTCGTTCAGCCAGCGGCCCTACCGACTCAGCTGGTGACCATAGAAAAGCCGATCTACGGTGGCGCTTGCCTCGCCCGCATCGAGGGAAAGGCCATTTTTGTTCCGCTGACTTTGCCCGGCGAGCAGGCACGGATACGCATCATTGACGACAAGCGCGGCTACGCTACCGCGGAAGCGGAACAGATCGTGGCAATCGCGCCCGAGAGAATCGCACCCAAGTGCTCTCATTTCGGCGTCTGCGGCGGATGCCACTATCAGCACACAGGCTATGAGGTTCAACTCAATTTCAAGCAGGCCATCCTGCGCGAAACCTTGCAACGCGCCGGAGTTCAACCGCCTGAAGAAATTGCGCTGCTTTCCGCGGCCCTCCCGTCACAAACCTGGGCCTATCGCAACCGCGCACGCCTCGCCTTTGACGCTCAGGGAAACCCAGGCTACCGCGGTCGACGATCTCACTCCGTCATTCCCATCCGCGAGTGCCCGATCACCGCGCCGCTGCTGGTCGAGTCCGCACGGGCATTTGCCGATGTGGCTCGGAAACTTCACCCAGTTCTACGCATTGCCGAACTTTCCCTCTTCTGCAATGCGGGCGAATCCGCCCTGTTGGCCACCGTCTTCACTACCGGTCCCACAAGCGCCCTCTTTGAAGATATGGCGATTGCGGTCCACGACCGCGTTCCCGCGCTCATCGGCGCTGATCTTGTTGCTGATGGTCGCGCTGACGAAAAACCGCATACCATTGCCCGATGGGGTGCAACGTCTCTTGGATACCGCGCCGCGGGCTTCGACTATCGGGTCGACCACGGCGCCTTCTTCCAGATCAATCGCTGGCTTATCGACCCCCTCGTTGAGCGTGTTACCACCGGTCATTCGGGCAAGCTTGCCTGGGACCTCTTTGCCGGCGTAGGCCTCTTTGCCCGCCAACTCACAGCGAGTTTTGACCGCGTAGTTGCAGTCGAATCCGCGACCTCCGCCGTCAATGCCCTCGAACAAAACCTCCACGGAACGACAGGAACCGCGGTACGCGCCAGTACACTCGATTTTCTCCGAAACAGCCGTCAGGACGACCGTCCCGATCTCATCGTCGCTGACCCGCCGCGTACTGGCCTTGGTCCAGACATCACAGCGCGGCTCGGCCACATCTCAGCTCCAGCGCTCGTCTACGTCTCCTGCGACCCGGCAACCCTCGCCCGCGACCTCCGCGCTCTCCTCGCCACTGGCTATCAAATCGAATCCGTCACGCTCGCCGACCTTTTTCCCCAGACCTTTCACCTGGAGACAGTAGTCCACCTGCGCCGCCCCTGATAGGCTTGAGCCCATAGAGTCATTTCATCTCTGAGGCGCTTCAGGCTTCGTGTGCGATGCAAGTCCAATCGACCACCTCCGGCCAAATTCCCAACACTCCCGCCTCCACCGGCCTGAGCGCAGGCCTCAACTCAGTTCCCCTCTTCCACGCCGCATGGCTCTTTGCCGCCGGTGTCTCCTGCACAAATTGGCTCTGGCTGCGGCCCAGCATCGTTCTGGTCGCTCTACCTCTGGTTACCGCTCTTTGCGGATTGGCGGCGCTCCGCGCCCAGCGCATTGCATGGCTCCCCGTAGCTATCTTGTGGCTTCTGTTAGGCGCGTGGTGTGCATGGATGGAACCTCGCCCGGCCCCCGCCCCAGAACTCGCCGCACTCTCTGACGGCCTTCTTCGCACCGTGGAAGGAACAGTCGTCGATGCCGGACCTCTGCGCGGCGAAATCGAGCAAAACCTGCCTGAGCCTGGAAAATCAACCGGCGCGCCGCTCGAGCAACAGCCTTCGCAGCGAATCGACCTGCGCGTCTCCTCTCTCGAGGTGGTTACCGACGCTGCCGATCTTCAAGCGCCCGTCCCAGGCGGCGTCCGGCTCACCATCCGCTGGCCAATTTCCGCGACGGCCCAACCCGCTCCACAACCCTTTCGATGCGGCGACCGCGTTCGTGCCGTAGTCAGACTGCTGCAGCCCGAGGTCTACCACGATCCGGGTGTTTGGAGCCGTGAAGACTATCTCGTCGACCGAGGCATCACATCGACGGCCACCGTCACCATCGACCGTGTCAACCGTCTCGGCACGACTTCAGGCCGCTCTTTCGCCTGCCTTATCAGCGGCCTCCAGCGCGCCTCCAGCGCACGCCTTCTGGCGCTGCCTGCGGCCATGCGCGGTTTTCCCGCCCCATTGCGCCTCACGCAGGACGACGCCGTGATGCTGGCCGCAATGGTCACTGGCGACCGCACTTACCTCACTCACTCTCTGCGCGTGGGCTTCGAACGCACCGGCTCCTTTCACATGCTTGTGGTCTCCGGCTTCCATCTCGCCATCGTCGCCGGATGCATCTTCTGGGCCTCGCGCCGCCTGCGCATCCCTCGCGTTCCAGCCACGCTCCTCACCATCCTTGCCGCCTTTGCCTATGCGCTTTTCACCGGCTTCGCCACGCCTGTGCAGCGCTCTCTCTGCATGGTCGTCATCTATCTTCTCGGCCGACTCCTCTACCGCGAGCGCAGTCCTCTGAACACCATCGGCTTCGCCGCGCTCTGCCTGCTCACTGTCAGCCCTCGCAGCCTCTTCGATTCCAGCTTCCAAATGACCTTGCTTGCAGTCGTCGCCATCGCCGGCGTCGCCGCTCCGCTTCTGCAAGCCACCATTCGCCCTTACCTGGCCGCAACCCGCGATCTCCGCCTCGTCGCCATTGACGGCAAGCTCTCTCCGCTTCTCGCGCAGTTTCGCGTGACTCTGCGCATGTTCGCCTCGCCACTGCACGTGGTGCTCAACACCCACATAGCCTGGCGCGTCTTTCCCTGGACGGTGCGCTTCCTGCTCCGCCTCGGTGAATTGCTGGTCGTCTCTTGCGTAGTTGAACTGGCCATGACCCTGCCCATGGCAGTCTACTTCCACCGCATCACGCTGTTTGCCCTTCCAGTGAATCTCTTCATCCTGCCGTTGCTGCTTATCCTCATGCCAGCCGCGCTCATCACACTCCTCGTGTCGCTCGTCTGGCCGGCCGCTGCCGCGTATCCCGCCATGCTCGTAGCCCTCCCGCTTCACTTCGGCACCGGTTTGGTCCATCTCTTCGGCTCGCTGGCGTTCGGAGATATCCGCGTCCCCTCTCCACTTCTGTTGCAATCCGCCGCCTTTGTTTTTCTGTTTGCCCTCGCCATCATGCTGGCTTCGCTGGCCGTTTCCTCTCGAAGCCGCTGGCCGGCTCGGCTAACCTGGGCAGCACTGATTCTTGCTGCCTTTGCCTCCATCGCTCCGCGACCCGTCGACCATCCCCGCGACGCCTTGCTCATGGAAGCAATCGACGTTGGGCAAGGAGATTCGCTGCTCCTGATCACGCCCGACGGCAAAACGCTGCTTGTCGACGGCGGCGGCTTTGGCGGTGGTCCGCACCAAGCGCCGCAGGAGTTCGACATCGGCGAAGAGGTTGTTTCCGAAGCGCTCTGGTCGCGCGGAATCCGCCATCTTGACGCTGTCGCCCTCACCCACGGCCATTCCGACCACATGGGCGGCTTGCCCGCGGTACTGCGCAACTTCCATCCCGATGAGTTATGGGTGGGCAACAACCCCCGCATCAGCGCCTACAACGCGCTGCTCGACGAAGCCGCCAGCCTCCGTGTCCGCGTCCGCACTCTGCGTACCGGCAACGCACTCACCCTCGGTGCAACCCAAATCGCCGTCCTCGCGCCCTTCTCCAACTATCAGCCCGGCCCCGAGCCCACCAATAATGATTCACTGGTCCTCCACATGGCATACGGAGCAACCTCTGTCATGCTGGAGGGCGATGCCGAAGCTCCCATCGAAGATGCCATGCTCGCTGAGTCTGGCCTCCAAAGCACGCTCCTGAAGGTAGGCCATCACGGCAGCGTCACCTCCACGCGCCCGGAATTTCTCGCCCGCGTTTCTCCGCAGTGGGCCGTTATCTCCTGCGGTCTCCACAACCGTTACGGTCATCCCCGCCAGGAGGTTCTCGAGGAACTCCAAGCCGCTCATGTCCGCACCTACCGAACCGACATCCACGGCGTCACCTGCTTCCGCCTCAACGGCAAAACGGTTTCCCCGGAGCCGTAACGCACCGGCAACTTGAAAGGCCCTTCCACGAAAGCTAATGCTCGCGAATCGCCACTACCGGATCCGTGTGCATCGCCTTGAGCGCCGGCAGATAGCAAGCCACAACCGCAATCAACAGTAGGAGCGTGGTCACTGAGATTAGCGTGAGTGGGTCCATGACTGAGACGCCGTAAAGGAGCCCGCGCAGGAAACGCGTGAGGATAAAGGACATGCAAAGCCCAAGCACCAGACCCCACGCCGCGAGCCGCAACCCCTGATATAGAACGAGCCTCAGCACGTTTGCGGCGGAAGCACCGAGAGCGACGCGGATGCCGATCTCGTGCGTCCGCAGTTGAGTCCTATAGGCCATCACCCCGTAAATTCCTGAGGTTACAAGAATCAAGGCCAGGATTCCAAATGTGGCGGCAAACGTGGCCTCGATCGTGGCAAACATATTCGCGATTTGCGTACTCTTGTCCAGCGACATCACGTCAAACACGGGAAGCCTGGAATCCAGCTCGTGCACCGCCTCTTCAAACTGCGCCGCCCGCAATGCCGGATCGCCCTTGGTGCGCATGTAGAAGATGACCTGGGGCCCGGAGAACTGAAAGTAGGAAAGATACACCAGCGGCTCCGGAGCCTCGTTCATCGCCTGATGCTTCGTATTCCTCACGACGCCCACAACCGTATACCAACTGTCTTGAATGCGCATCCGCTTACCCAGCGCGAATTGCCCCGGCCAAAAGTGGTTGGCCGTGGTTTCATCCACAACCGCCACTCTTGGCGCGTCATCTGCATCCTGAAGCGTAAACTCCCTGCCTTCCAGCAGCGGAATCTTCATGGTCTGAAAATAGTTGGGGCTGACAGAAGCGCGCCACACTTCGATGGACTCATGCGGCCTGGGAACATAGCCTTCCGGGACGGCATCTATCGACCCGCGTGTAAGGCTCAGCGGCACCCAGTCGGACAATGCCACGGAAGTCACTCCTGGCAGCACTCGCAGCTTCTCGAGCAGATTGCGCTCGAATGTTCTGCCACTGGCCCATGAGTACCCCGCGGATTGAAGGTCCACGGATGCAAGCAAGACATGGCCGCGGTCAAACCCCGGGTTGGTTTCGCTGGCATTTCTCAATGTGCGCATAAACAGCCCAGCCGTCACCAGGAGCGTCAAACACAAGGCGATTTGCGCAACCACGAGCCCGCTGAGCAGGAACTGATTGCTTCTACCGGAAGATACGCTTCCGGCTTCATCCTTCAGCACCTCGGCAGGAGATACATGGGACGATCTCCACGCCGGCATTGCTCCGCAAATCACGCTGGCCACCACGGCGAGAATCAGGATGGCGCCAATCCCGTTCCAATCGAGATACCCATTGATCTCAAGAGGATTGCTGTTCGGCGGAATGAAACGAGCCATGGTCTTGGAAGTCCACGTAGTCAACAGCGCGGCGAATGCGCCTCCGGCCAATGAAAGGAACAGTCCCTCCAGAACCATCTCTCGCATCAGTTGAATCTGGTTGGCGCCAAGAGATTGCCGGATCGCAATCTCGCGCCTTCTTGAAACAAATCGAACCAGCATCAGCGTGGCCACGTTGGCGCAAGTCAGAAGTAATACCACTCCGGCAATCGCTAACAGAACCGGCAGCGACGAAGCCAGGTACCCATTTGCACCAAACGGCGAACGCCACAGCGGGTCCAAATAAATCGTATTCACGCCCGGATGATCGGCGGGGTATTCGGCCACCAGTTGCCGCATCAGGGTTTCCAGATCCTGCGTCGCGCGCACCCTGCTCACCCCGGGCCGCAACCGGCCCATCACGTTGAGCCACGGGCTGCCCCGTCCCTGAACTTGCCAATTGAATCCTTCCTGGCGGATCGGCGAAAGCGGTAGCCACGCACCGTCGCGAATCCCTGACATGCAGCCAATAAACCCCTCCGGCGCAACGCCGATCACTGTGCCACCTCTCTGGTTGATCTCGACGGGCTTTCCCAGAATCGCCGGGTCCGTGCCAAAACGCGTCTGCCACAATGAGTAGCTCAGCACAACGTAAGGGGCGCCACTCTCGCTTACTTCTTCCTTGCTTAGGAAGAAGCGACCCATGAATGGCTTGATGCCCAGCACATCAAAGTAATTCGATGAAACGTTGGCCGCAAAGATACGCTGCGGTTCGTCGCTGCCGGTCAGTGTTACCCAGTCCGCGTGGTACCCCAGCATTCCACTAAAGCTGTGGTTCAGTTCGCGAAGGTCGCGGAAGTCGGGATAGGAAAGCGGCGGCGATGGCGAGGTGCTCCACGTGCCCCGCAGGGCCGTCACCAGTTCTCCCGTGTCGCATGCGCCGGGAATCGGATGCAGCATCGTGGCATTGATCCAACTGAAGACGGTGCAGTTGGCGCAGATGCCGAGGGCGAGCATCGATATGGCCGCCATCGTGAACCAGGGACTTCTGGAAAGTTGCCGCAATGCGAATCGTGCATCCCGGAGCAGTGCAGTCATAATGACGCCTCCAGGCTATTTCGCCGGATTGGGGCTTGTCTGATGAGAATAATGCACTTCGAACGCCAAGGATCACCATCTTTTCAACCTGCTCATACATAATGCTTTATGCGTGCAAATGCGATCATTTTGGTCGCTATTCGCATGTCCGGATACGGCCGCATCATGTCCGATTCCGGACACTTGCACACTCGGAACGGATGCCCTTCGACTAAGCATCTTTGGAAGAGAAAATCTCAGATCCCCTAAAACCTCACCCTCATTCCCACCTGCACCTGCCGTTCCCTATAGAAATCCGTCGCGTTCACATTCAGCGGTTGTCCAAACGCCGTAGTGCTGAGTCCGGTGGTAGTGTTCGTCTTTAAGCCGGTGAGGAAATTCAACGAGGGAAGTGTGGCCGCCGCGCCACTCGCACTCGGCGGGCTCCCGGACTGGATGGTATACCCGGTCGTCTCCAGCTCCGTCACATTCTGATGGTTGAGCAGGTTGAAGCTCTCCACGAGCAACTCCAGCTTCCGCATCGCTCCCAGATCGAAGCTCTTTCCCAGCCGCATGTCCACCTTCCAGGTGCTCGGATAGCGGTAGGTATTGCGGCCAATGTTGTAGACCACATTGTCGCTGCCCATGCCATAGATCCGGCTATCGCCGCCCGAGCCATTCATTCCCGGCGCAAGACCAGTAATGGCCGCTCCCGTGCTCGTGAACTCCTCCGCAAGCGAGCCACCTGTCCGCATTGTGTAAGGCAGTCCGCTGTGGAGATGCCCAACCCCGGACACCATCCAGCCGTTGCCAAACTGCCCCACGCGTCCGCGCAGTTTCCACGGCGTCTCATAGGTCACCATCGCGGCGGCCGAGTGACGCATATCCTGGTTGCTGGTTCCATGCTCCTCGGCGAAATTACTCGGGATCAGCGGGCTCGCATTGGGATTCCAGTCCACGGAGTGAGAGTAAGTGTAGTGAGCATGCAGGCTCAGGCCGTGCGGCCCATAGCGCGATACCTTGATTACTGCAGCCTCGTAGGTCGAGTTAGCCTTGCTCGTGAGCTGATCGATCTCCTGATAGTCCTGGTTGATCCATCCGCAGTGACCACCAAGGTTCAGCTGAGAGCCATTCGCACAATCCGGCGAAGGCCACGAAGCATAGAAGGGAACCGTGATCTGCGCGGCCTTGATCGGACCAAGCCCCATGTGCCCACATTGAGTATTGTCCGCGCCCGAGGGAGTCTGCTCACACACGTTGTACGTGATCGTTTGCGTCGGCGTCGGAGCGGCGATATTCGCATCAATCGAAACCGGCAGCCGACGTCCAAGACTCAGCATCGCGCTCGCGGTCACTTTCACGTGCCCCGGCAAGCTCTCTTCCAATGCAGCCACCGCCTGATGCACTTCAGGATTGTGGAAACCCGGCGCAAACTGCACCACCCTAGGCTTGACCATGCTCGCCGGATCCCCATCCAGCACATACGGAAAAGGCGGCGCGCCTCCCGCATTCAAATTGTCAGTCGGCCGCATGAAGAAGTTCAGATCTCCGTTTGCTGAGCCGGTCCGCGTCAGCGCTGTTTCCAGGGAGGAGTTCGTCGTCCTCCCGAAGTACATTCCATAACCCATGCGCAGCACAGGCCAGCGGCCTTCGGCATTGCCCATCGCCATACTCACCCGTGGACCCAGATCAATACCCATATTGGGCATCTTTCCCGCCGGCGGAAGTTCCGGGTTAGCCAGCGCTGCGATCGACGGCGGCATCTGTTCCCATTCCCAACGCAACCCGGCGGACACCACAAACAGCTTCTTCGGTTCCCACTGCGCTGTCGCGTAACCGGCCCAGTCGTTCGTGCTCAAATGCCAGTTCGTAGGTCCCCTCACCTGTGAATAATACGAATAGCAAGGG
>Ga0181520_10009583_pt1 | contig 13310 bp, 3 predicted proteins | sample PEATcosm2014_Bin_29_FD_132451 | JGI IMG/M metagenome (GOLD analysis project Ga0181520, IMG submission 132451) | Peatland microbial communities from MTU Mesocosm Facility, Houghton, MI, USA - PEATcosm2014_Bin02_30_metaG | ecosystem: Environmental > Terrestrial > Soil > Wetlands > Peat | place...
CAGTATTCCCTGTCCATCATTACTCCGCCGGCCATCGCCGCGCAACCGACCAACCAAACCGTTTTGGACGGGGCGACCGTGACGTTCAACGTCGCTGTCACCGGCGGCCAGCCGCTGGCGTTTCAGTGGCAGGAGGACGGCACCAACCTGACGGATGGCGACAATGTTTCCGGCTCCGCCACCACCAACCTCGTGCTCACCGACGTCACCCTGGCCGAAGCCGGAACGTACACCGTGGTCGTCACCAATGCCGCCGGCACGGTGACCAGTTCCAATGCGGTGCTGTCCATCCCTCCTTCCCCGCCGGTATTCACCCTGCAGCCCACCAACCAGAGCGACTATGTGACGGAAAGCGCACAGTTCACCGTCGCGGTGCTGGGCAATCCCCCGTTCACCTATCAGTGGCTCTTTAACAGCACCAACCTTCCCGGCGCCACCAACGCGACGCTCACGCTCAGCGATTTGGCACTCAGTCAATCCGGCAATTACTCGGTTCTGGTCACCAACATCTATGGGGCCACCAACAGCGCCATTGCGGTGCTGACCGTCAATCCGCCGCCGCCCTGCGCGCCGGTGTCCGTCGGCATGACGGATTGGTGGACCGGCAATGGCACGGCCAATGACAGTGTCGGCACCAACAACGGCACGCTGGTGGGCGGCGCGAGCTATGCGCCCGGGGAAGTGGACCAGGCGTTTTTGTTCGATGGTTCGAGCGGCTACGTTTCCATCCCGGATTCACCCTCCTTGGATGTCTTCGTGACCAACATCACCATTGAGGCCTGGATCAAAGTCAACCAAACAAACGCCAATTTGGATTGGCGAGGGATTGTCACCAAAGGCACTACTTCTTGGCGTTTGCAATGCCAACCTTATGCCAAAACAGTCAATTTTTGTGCAATTGGACTTAGTAGTAACGACCTAACTGGCACCCGCAATGTTAACGATGAACAGTGGCATCATGTAGCCGGCGTTTGCGATGGGACCAATATGTATCTCTATGTGGATGGCACGCTGGATGTATCCCAGCCAGCTATAGGATTAATTTCTCAAAACAGCTCTCCAATATATATAGGAAACACCTATGGAGCCCCGGCTGCTTACTTCTTTAACGGACTGATTGATGAGGTTTCAATTTACAACCGCGCGCTGTCGGCGGAAGAAATCCAAACCATTTATATTGCGGGCAGCGGGGGTAAATGTCCGTCTCCAGTCGTCATCATCACTCAACCCACCAATGAAACGGTAAGCGCCGGGAACACGGCGACACTGGTCGTGGCCGCCACCGGCCCACAACCGTTAAGCTACCAGTGGACTTTTGACGAGGCAAATATTGACGGAGCCACGAATGCCACCCTCAGTTTGGAGGATGTACAACCAGCCAATGCGGGCGTTTATTCGGTCACGGTGGTGGGCCTCTACAGCTCATTGGCGAGTTCCAATGCGTTGCTGACGGTATTGACCCAACCCCCCACCATCCTTACGCAACCGGTCAGTCAGACAAATTACGCCGGGACGACGGCCAGTTTCAGCATCACCGCTGCGGGCTCACCCCCAATCACTTACCAATGGATTTTCAATTCCACGAATTTGCCGGGGGCAACGAATGCAACCCTGACCCTGACCGACCTGCAGCTAGAACAGGCGGGGGATTATTTCGTGCTGGTCACCAATGCGTATGGAGCGACCAACAGCACCATCGCGGTGCTGACCGTCAATCCGCCGCCGCCCTGCGCGCCGGTGTCCGCTGGCTTGGTCAGTTGGTGGTCAGGCGAAGGTGATGCGAATGACAACATCGGCACGAACAATGGCACGCTCGTCGGCGGGGCCAGTTATGCGCCCGGCGAAGTAGGCCAAGCCTTTTTATTCGACGGCTCAAGCGGTTACGTTTCCATCCCGGACTCACCCTCATTAGACTCATTTACAACGAATATCACCATTGAACTGTGGCTCAAGGTCAACCAGACGAGTGCCAATGCGGATTGGCGGGGTATCGTTAGCAAGGGAAACACGGCATGGGAATTGGTTGGCACCTCAGGATCTGGCACGCTCACCTTTACTGCAGTATCCGGGGTGGATCTGATCGGCTTCCGCAGCATCAACGATGAACAATGGCATCATGTGGCCGCTGTTTACGATGGGACCAACATGTATCTTTATGTGGACGGGACGCTGGATGCTTCCACACCAGCTACAGGCATGATTCCGCAGAACAATTATCCATTGTCTCTCGGCGAAGACCCCGATGGTCCACTCCCTTATTATTTCAACGGCCTAATTGATGAGGTCTCACTTTACAATCGGGCGCTCTCGGCCCCAGAAATCCAATCCATTTATCTGGCTGGTGGTAACGGAAAGTGTCCGGTCCCATTGGCCATCACCACGCAACCCACCAATGAAACGGTGAACGCCGGGAACTCCGCAACCTTAGCAGTTACGGCAAGCGGCATGCAACCACTCAATTTCCAATGGGTTTTTAACGGGACAAACCTCGCCGGGGCGACCAACAATGTGCTGACCCTGACCAATGTGCAACCGGCCAATTCTGGCGTCTATTGGGTCAACGTGACCAATCTATATGGTTCGCTGACCAGTTCCAACGCCCTGCTGACGGTATTGACCCAGCCGCCCACCATCATTACCCAACCCACTAATGAAACGGTGAACGTCGGGGGGGTGGCGACGCTCTCGGTGTCCGCCACCGGCACAGCGCCGCTGAATTACCAATGGGCGCTCAATTCGACGAACCTGGCCGGGGCCACCAACACCCTCCTGACCATCATCAATGCCCAACTGACCAACGCCGGGATTTATACGGTGACCATCACCAACCTGTACGGTTCGGTGACCAGCTCCAATGCGCTGCTCACGGTGCTGACAGTGGGCCCCGCCATCACCCAAAACCCGGTCAGTCGCACGAATGCCGCCGGTACAACCGCCTCCTTCTCTGCGGCCGCGAGCGGCACCCCGCCATTGGCCTACCAGTGGCAAAGAACTGGAACGAATCTGAATAATGGCGGCAATGTGTCGGGAGCCACCACCACCAACCTTGTCCTGACCGGGGTTCAGGATGCCGATGCCGCAAGTTATGTCATCGTGGTCACGAACACCGCCGGCAGTGTCACCAGTTCGCCCGCGCTGCTCGTGGTCTTGAATCCGCCGGTGATTTTAACGCAACCGACCAATCAAGTGGTGTTGGTGAACAGCAATGCCACCTTTAGCGTGACCGCCGCCGGCCTCGCCCCCCTCAGCTACCAGTGGTTGTTCAATGGGCTCCCCCTGGCCGCAAGCAATACCATCACCACTGTGGCGGGCAACCAAAGTCTCGGTGGCTCCTATTCCGGAGATGGCGGAGCGGCCACCAATGCCGGACTGAATTATGCGGCAGAAGTGGCAGTGGACGGTACTGGCAACCTTTACGTTTGCGATGCCTTTAATTGCGTCGTACGCAAAGTGAACACCAACGGAATTATCACCACGGTCGCCGGAAATCACAGTATGGAGGAAACCTATTCCGGAGATGGTGGAGCGGCTACCAACGCCGGTCTTGATTTTCCAATGGGTGCCGTAGTGGACGGATCAGGCAATCTATACTTTGCCGATTTCTACAACAATGTCGTCCGCAAAGTAGCGACCAATGGCATTATCACCACCTTCGCTGGCAACCACAGTTTGGGTGGGGGCTATTCCGGGGACGGCGGCCCGGCGACCAACGCGGCACTATATAATCCAGTTAATGTCACGATGGACGGTACTGGCAATTTATACATTGCAGAATATCGCAACAATGTCGTCCGCAAAGTGGCGACCAATGGCATCATCACCACCGTGGCCGGAAAGCACACTCTGGGCGGAGGCTATTCGGGAGACGGCAGCGCGGCCACCAATGCAGCTTTAAATGAGCCCCAAGGGGTGACACTGGATGGCGCGGGCAACCTCTACATTGCCGATGGAGCCAACAATGTCATTCGTCAGGTGAATCCCAGTGGCATTATCGCCACCATGGCGGGGAAACACAGCCTGGGAGCAGGCTATTCCGGAGATGGTGGCGCGGCGACGAATGCGGCACTGAATAATCCCACCGGCGTCTGGGCGAACAGCGCGGGAACCCTGTACATTGCTGATTACTATAACAATGTGATCCGCGTTGTGGCGACCAACGGGATTATCACGACCTTTGCCGGCAAACAGAGCATTGGTGGAGGTTATTCCGGCGACGGCGGCGCCGCCACCAATGCCGCGTTGGATAATCCAGCGGGGGTGGCACTGGACGGCCTGGCCAATCTCTACATTGCCGATGCCCACAACAATGTCATCCGCAAAGTGACCGGCTCTGGCATTAATGGGAACAGCACAAACGGCAGTTTAACGCTGACGGATGTGCAGCTCGGGATGGCCGGGAATTATCAGGTCACCGTTTCCAATCCCGCCGGCAGCATTACCAGCTCCAATGCCCTGCTCACGGTGCTGGCGCCTCCCGCCTTCACCCAGCAACCCGGCAGCCGGACCAACGCCGCCGGGACGACGGCCACCTTCACCGCCACCGCCAGCGGCACCCTGCCGCTGGCCTGGCAGTGGCAGAAAAATGGCACGAACCTGAGCAACGGCGGCAAGGTGGCGGGGGCGACCACCAACACGCTGACCCTGACCAATGTGCAGGATGCGGACAACGCCAGTTACACGTTGGTCATCACCAATGTGGCCGGCAGCCTCACCAGTTCGCCCGCCCTGCTGGTGGTCATTGATCCGCCGGTGATCTTAACGCAGCCGACCTACCAGGTGGTGCTGCCGGGCGGCACGGCGACGTTCAGCGTGACGGCCAGCGGCACCGCGCCCCTGAGCTTTCAGTGGAACGTAAACGGGACGAACGTTTTGGGTGGAACCAATGCCACGCTGGTGCTGACCAATGTCCAACTGGCACAGGCGGGCAGTTACGCGGTGACGGTGACCAATTTCGCCGGTTCCGCAGTGAGTTCCCAGGCCGAGCTCATTGTGCTGGCGGCTCCGGTGATTACGCAGAATCCCAGTGGCGAGACCAACGTTGCCGGAACGACGGCCACCTTCACCGCCGTCGCCGCAGGCTCCTCGCCGTTAACCTATCAGTGGCAAAAAAATGGTGTGAGCCTCAACAACGGGGGCAACGTCACCGGGGCCGCCACGACCACCCTGACCCTGACCAATGTGCAGGATGCCGATGCCGCCAATTACGCCCTGATGATCACCAACGCTTTCGGCAGCGTCACCAGCTCACCGGCCCTGCTCGTGGTGCTTGATCCGCCGGCCATCTTAACCCAACCGACCAACCAAGAGGTGATTCTGGGCGGCAATGTGACGTTCAGCGTCACCGCCAGCGGCACATCCCCCTTGAGTTATCAGTGGTTGTACAACGGACTTCCGATTACAACGGGCAACACCATCACCACCGTGGCGGGCAACCAAAGTCGAGGGGGAACCTATTCCGGTGATGGGGGTGCGGCCACCAATGCCGGTATAAATTATACGGCAGGAGTGGCTCTGGATGGCACCGGCAACCTCTACATTGCCGACGCCTTTAATTGTGTTGTTCGCAAAGTATCAACCACAGGCATCATCACCACGGTGGCTGGAAATAACAGCTTGGCAGGAAGCTATTCTGGAGATGGCGGAGCAGCTACCAACGCTGGCCTTGATTTTCCAATTGGTGTTGCAATCGACGGCTCAGGCAATCTGTACGTTGCCGATTTTTATAACAACATTGTACGCAAAGTAACAACCAACGGCATTATCACCACCATAGCCGGCAACCACGGCCTCGGAGCGGGATATTCCGGGGACGGCGGCCCAGCTACCAACGCGACGCTAGACAGTCCCGTTAATGTCACGTTTGACAACTCGGGGAATTTGTACATTGCTGAGTATCGCAACAATGTCGTTCGCAAAGTGACGACCAGTGGCATCATCACCACCGTGGCTGGCAAACAAACTCTAGGAGGGGGGTATTCAGGAGACGGCGGTGCGGCCACCAATGCGGCTTTCAATCAGCCACAAGGTGTGGCAGTGGACGGCGCGGGCAACTTGTACATTGCTGATGGTGCCAACAATGTCATTCGACAGGTGAATACCAATGGGACCATCGCAACAATAGCTGGCAACTACAGTTTGGGCGGAGGATATTCAGGAGATGGCAGAGCGGCCACCAGTGCAGCTTTGAACAATCCCATTGGCCTCACTATCGACACTATAGGGAATTTATACATTGCCGATTACGGCAATAATGTCATCCGCAAGGTTTCTACCAGCGGTATTATCACCACCTTAGCCGGCAATTATAGACTGGGTGGAGGTTATTCCGGCGACGGCGGATCCGCCACTAATGCCGCTTTGTATAATCCAACGGGGGTGGCACTAAATGGTCTGGCCAATCTCTACATTGCCGATGCTCACAACAATGTCGTCCGCAAAGTGACTGCCACCGGCTTTACTGCAAATAGTACCAACAGCACCCTGGCGTTGACAAACGTGCAGGCCGCGATGGCCGGCAATTATCAAGTGATAATTTCCAACCCCGTCGGCAGCGTCACCAGTTCCAATGCCCTGCTCACCGTGCTGGAACCGCCCACAATCACCTTGGAACCCGCCAGCCAGACCAACCTTGCCGGCACAACCGCCACCTTCACCGCCGCCGCCACCAGCCCCTTGCCGTTGACCTATCAGTGGCAGAAAAATGGCGTAAGCGTAACCAACGGCGGCAATACGTACGGGGTCACCACCCCCACTCTGACCCTGACCAATGTGCAGGATGCCGACGCCGCCAGCTATACCGTCGCCGTCACGAACATTGATGGCAGCGTCACCAGTTCGCCCGCCCTGCTGGTGGTCATTGATCTGCCGGTGATTTTATCTCAGCCCACCAATCAGATGGTGACGCTGACCAGTAATGCGACGTTCAGCGTGACCGTCGGCGGCACTCCGCCCTTTAGCTATCAGTGGTTGTTCAATGGGCTGCCGTTGTCAACAAGCAACATCATTACCACGGTGGCCGGAAAATCCAGTCTAGTCGGGAGCTATTCCGGCGACGGGGGCTCGGCGACCAACGCCGGCTTTAATTATCCCTGTGGTGCTGCGATGGATGGCCTGGGAAATCTTTATATTGACGACAGCCACAACAATGTCATTCGCAAAGTCAATGCCAACGGCACCATAGAAACGGTGGCTGGCGAAAGCAGTTTGGGTGAAACCTATTCCGGGGATGGCGGTGCGGCCACTAATGCAGCCCTGTATTATCCTAATTCCATCGCCGTGGACGGTGCGGGCAACCTGTACATCGCCGACAGCCACAACAATGTGATTCGCGAAGTGAAGTCCAGCGGCATCATCACTACCGTGGCCGGCAAGTACAGCTTGGGTGGAGGCTATTCCGGGGACGGCGGACAGGCTACCAATGCCGCATTGAATTATCCACTGGGTGTAGCGGTGGACGGCGCTGGCAATTTGTACATTGCCGAGGCGGGCAACAATGTCATTCGCAAGGTGAATGCCAGCGGCATTATTACGACGGTGGCTGGCAATTTTAATCTGAGAGGAGGCTATTCCGGGGACGGCGGAGCGGCCACCAATGCCAGTTTGAGCGTACCCAGTGCGGTCCTGGTGGATGGAGCAGGCAACCTGTACTTTGTCGACGACGGCAACAGCGTCATCCGCTGGGTGAATACCAATGGCATTATCGCGACCTTTGCCGGCAACCACAGTTTGGGTGGCGGCTATTCAGGGGATGGCGCAGCGGCGACCAATGCCGCCCTCAATAATCCCGCCGGAGTTGCTGAAGACGGCACCGGAAATTTGTACATTGCCGAATATGGCAACAATGTCATTCGCCAGGTGAATACCAATGGCATTATCACTACCTTCGCTGGCAACCACAATTTGGGTGGCGGCTTTTCAGGGGATGGCGGTACGGCCACCAACGCCGCTTTTAACAATCCAGTCGGAATCTCGTTCGATGGCCAGGGAAACCTTTACATTGCCGACACACACAACTATGTCATCCGTAAAGTGACCCCCATCGGCTTTAATGTGAACAGTACCAACAGCACCCTGACGCTGGCAAATGTGCAGGCCGGAATGGCCGGCAATTACCAAGTGATCATCTCCAATCCCGCCGGCAGCGTCACCAGTTCCAATGCCATACTTACCGTGCTGGAGCCGCCCGCAATCACCTTGGAACCCGCCAGCCAGACCAACCTGGCCGGAACGACGGCCACCTTCACCGCCGCCGCCACCAGTCCCCTGCCGTTGACCTATCAGTGGCAGAAAAATGGCGTAAGCGTAACCAACGGCGGCAATGTTTTCGGGGCCACCACCCCCGCTCTGACCCTGACCAATGTGCAGGATGCCGACGCCGCCAGCTATACCGTCGCCGTCACAAACACCGATGGCAGCGTCACCAGTTCGCCTGCCCTGCTGGTGGTCATTGATCTGCCGGTGATTTTATCCCAACCCACCAATCAGGCGGTGACCCTGACCAGCGATGCAACGTTCAGCGTGACCGTCGGCGGCACCCCGCCCCTAAGCTACCAGTGGGAATTCAACGGGACGAATATTCTGCAGGCGACGAACAGCACGCTGCTGCTGACCAATGTCCTGTTTAACCAGGCGGGCAACTATTCGGTGTGCGTGACCAATCCGTATGGAGGCATTCTGAGTTCCAATGCCGCACTGGTCGTCACCCCGCTGTACCATTTTGTCTGGAACCAGATTCCCTCGCCCCGCTTTGCCAACACGCCGTTTGCGGTCGTGATTCAGGCTCAAAACCCCGCCAATGGCCCCGCCACCAATTTCACGGGCACCGTGGCGCTGACCTCCACCAACGGGGTGCCGGTTTTCCCGGCGGTTTCCGCTAATTTCATCCAGGGCGTCTGGACCGGGGCGGTCACGGTGGCCCAAACCGCCACCAACCTGGTGTTGCAGTCCAGTGACACTTTCGGGGAATCCGCGCTGGCCAACCCGATCAACGTGGTCAACCTGCCGGCGCTGACCTCCTTTGCTTCAGCGGGCACCCTGCTGATCGTGTGGCCGGACAATCCATCAGGTTTCGTTTTGGAAACCACCCCGTGGCTTTTCCCGGCCGATTGGGTGCCCGTCACCACCCCGCAATTCAAAGTGAATGATCAATACGAGGTGTTCATCCCCACCTCCGGCACCAACGCCTTTTTCCGCCTGCGCTTCCCGGGGCCTTGAGTTCTTCAGCGAAAATGGGGGATTCAATTTAATGTTCCTTGAGATTGTTTGCGGCCCAATCCCCCGCCGCGTTTGGTTTTCTCAGATTCCATCTGCGTTGATCTGGGTCCATCTGCGAGCAAAGACGAGGTTCGAAATCAGCAAGAGAATCCGGGGAAATGTGACCGCAGAGCAAAGATTGAGGAGAGGGAAAAGGCAAAGGCAAAGGCAGCCCACGAATCTCACGAGTCTCCTCCCGCCGCCATCCATCTTGCCTGTCCGCCGGGATGGCTTAGTATGAGGGCATGACCAGTTTGTCTCAGCAGGTGGAGTCAACCTTGCAAACGCGGGATTTGCTCCGGCGCGGCGGGAAACTGCTCGTGGCGGTTTCCGGCGGGGTGGATTCCATGGTGCTGTTGCATCTGCTGAATTCCCTCGCGGCGCCCTGGGGGTGGGAATTATCCGTGGCGCATTTCAACCATCAACTGCGCGGCCGGAGCAGTGACTTGGATGAAAAACTGGTGCGGCAGACGGCCGACATTCTGAAACTGCCGGTGACGGTGGGCAGGGCCGACGTCAAAGCCTTTGCGAAAACCTCCGGGCTTTCCCTGGAAATGGCGGCGCGGAAGCTGCGGCACGAATTTTTGGCCGCCACGGCCCGGGCGGGGAAAATCCCGGCCATTGCACTGGCGCACCATGCGGATGACCAGGTGGAGTTGTTTTTTCTGCGGTTGTTGCGGGGGGCCGGCGGGGAGGGCCTGGCAGGAATGAAATGGCGGTCGCCCTCGCCGATGGACCCGCGCCTGACGCTGATCCGACCGTTGTTGGATGTGCCCAAGGCCGGATTGGAGGCATTTGCGCGGGAGGCCGGGATTGCCTTTCGCACGGATGCCACGAATGTTTTGACGGCCCTGCCGCGCAACCGGGTGCGGAATGAACTGTTGCCCCTGCTGCGGGCCCAGTACCAGCCGGGGCTGGCGAGAACGGTGCTGCGGGTGATGGAAATTGTGGGGGCGGAGTCGGATTTGGCGGGCGAACTGGCCTCCGGCTGGCTGGCCGGACCGGCGTTGCCGCCCTTCGCCGGGCTGCCCGTGGCGGTGCAGCGGCGCGTGGTTCAGAGCCAGCTTACGAAACTGGGGCTGGCGGTGGATTTTGAGCTGGTGGAGCAATTGCGGTTGTCCCCCAATCATCCGGTCAGCGCGGGCTTGAAGTTGTTGGTGGTGCGTGATTCGGAGGGAGGGGTGAGGTTGCAGGAAAATCGCGTGCCGACGCGGTTTAATTTGGAGGAACGTGAGATTGAATTGTCGGGCCGGGCAGGGGAGGTGAGTTTCTCGGGCGCCACGATTGAATGGGAATTGACGAAGGCGGGGAACCGGACATGGCCGGTCATTCCGCAGCCGGGCCGGGAGATTTTCGACGCCGACCAGGTTGGAAAAACAGTGGGGTTGCGGCATTGGCGTCCGGGAGATCGTTTTCAGCCGTTGGGAATGAAATCGGCGGTGAAGTTGCAGGATTTGTTCACGAATGCCCGGATTGCCCGGGAACGGCGGCGGGAGTTGCTGGTGGCGGAGGCGGGCGGGGAGATTTTTTGGGTGGAGGGATTGCGGATGGCGGAGCGGTTCAAGCTCTCCAAAACCACGAAGCGCGGGTTGGTTTGGCGGTGGTCCCGGCGGACCCTGGACGCAAAAAAAGCCGGAACGGTGTAACCCGTCCCGGCTGTGTCAAACATGAACCGTTTAGCGGCGTCCGCCGCCGTGGAAGCCGCCGCCGCCGCCATGGAAACCGCCGCCGTCATGCCAGCCGCCGCCCCAACCCCAGCCCCAACCCCAGCCAATGCCAACGGCCACCGGGGGATAATAGCCGTAACCATAATACGGGTAGTAGGGATAATAGGGTGTGTCGTAATAATAGGTCGTCGCCGGCACGCTCTGAACATATGTCACCGCCGGGGCGGTGGTGACCGTGGGGACGGATTGCGGCGCCGGGGTCGAAGCCGTGGGCTGCGGCGCATAATACGCCGGGGCCGGTTGCGTGGCGGGAGCCGGCGCGGGTGCTGGCGCGGCATAAGCGGCCGTCGCCGGGCCGGGCTGATTCAACATGGCGGTGATAACCGCGTCCGAAATGCCCTGTTGTCGCAGATAAATGATCTGGCTGGCATTCAGGCCGTAGCTGATCCCGGAGTTTTTAACATAGGCGACAATCGTGTTGTCGCTGATTTTGGCCTGGGAGAGTTGCAGAATTTGCGGCACGCCATAGGCCAGTTGCGGCGCAGGTTCGCTTACGGCGGGAGTGCTGACGGCCACCGTGTTTTGCGCCAGTGCCGTGGAGGCGGACACCGTCAGGCCGGCGGCGACGAGCGTCGCCAGCATGTATTTCCAGTTTCTTGTTTTCATAAAACCAATGTTTGTCATCTGTCCTGTTTGCATAATTAAAGCTAACACGAACCGACCGCCACCGCAAGTCGGCGCCGGTCAGCCTGGTCCGTTCAACAACCCATACGGGGCTGCTTTCCGATTCTTGCAGGATTTATAAAAGTTTTGCAGGCTTGACGCTGACGCCACCCGTGACCCATGTTTTGCAGTTTTACAGCGTGAATACGACCTTGACGGCAGGCAACGGCGGCGTTTTGAGCTTTCCCCCTCATTTTTTGTGGGGGACGGCGACCTCGCCCACGCAGGTGGAAGGGCACATCCTCAATGAATGGACGGATTATCGGGCGCGGGACGGGCGAACCTGTCATCCCGCCTGCGACAGCTATCACCGGTACCCGGAGGATATTGAGTGGCTGGTCCGCCTGGGGGTAAAGGGTTACCGGATGGGCATCGAATGGTCGCGCCTGCAAGCCGGTCCGTTTGCCCCCCTGAACCAAGCGGAGTTGGATCGTTACCTTGACCAACTGGATCGCCTGCAAGCGGCGGGGATTACCCCCATGGTGGTGCTGCATCATTTTTCCAATCCCCTGTGGATTACGAAGCACGGCGGCTGGCTCAATCGCGCCACGGTGGAGGCTTTTGTGGATTACGTCGCCAAACTGGTTGCTGCTTTGCGCGGCCGGGTGCGCCTGTGGAACACGTTTAATGAACCGGACACCTATGGGTCCTGTTCGTACCTGATCGGGGAGTTTCCGCCGGGGGACAAGTGGCGGTTTCGGGCTTACTGCCGGGTGATCCGGCACATGGCGCAGGCGCATGTCCGCGCCTGCCAGGTGATCCGGCAGGCGGGTCCGGCGGGGGCGGTGGAAGTGGGGTTTTCCAAGAACTGGACCTCGTTTGAGGCGTTGCATCCCTGGTCGCCATGGGACCGGTCCATCGCGGCGATGAGTCACCTGTTTTTCAACCGGTTTGTGCTGCACCGCTTTCTGGGCGACGGCCGGCGGGAGGCCGCCACCTTTCTCGGGGTCAATTATTACGGGCGGGTGCGGTTCAAGCACACGCGGCCGATGATTCCGACGTTTGATTTTTCACGGGACCAGCTCGCCGCCATGGGGGTGATTTGCGATGACATGTTTGAACGGCATCCTTCGGGGATGGAGGGCGCGCTGGAGAAAATGCAGCGGCAATACGGCCTGCCCATCTATGTCACGGAACACGGGTCAGCCTCGACGGACGAGGTGTTTCGGGAGCGCGATTTGAAGGAAAACCTGGTGGCGCTGCACCGGGCCATGGGGCGCGGGGTGGATGTGCGCGGTTTTTTCTACTGGTCGCTGATGGACAATTTTGAGTGGCAATTTGGCTATGCGAAGAAGTTTGGGCTGATCGGAGTGGATTTTTCGGATGAAAAGCTTCCGCGGGTGATGAAACCGTTGGGCCGGGTTTACAGCGCCATCTGCCGGGACAACGCGGTTTTAAATTTTTAATGGCGTACCAATCGTTTCCTGGCGTGTTTTTCCGTTCTGGATCCTGTTGGACCCAAAGACACCATCCGGGCCTCCCACCAAGAATAAGATCGCACCGGCCGACGGGTTTGTCAAGGGGGCCGAACGCAGGATGCGCGGAAAGGGTGTGAGACAAAATTCTTTTTAGGCACAGAGTGAAAGAGGGTCGTTGCGTTTGGCGTGTTGGTTGAGGCGGTGTTTCCAGAATTCTCCGAGGCGGTGGCTGGCGTTAAGACAGCGGAGG
>Ga0181520_10009585_pt1 | contig 13308 bp, 10 predicted proteins | sample PEATcosm2014_Bin_29_FD_132451 | JGI IMG/M metagenome (GOLD analysis project Ga0181520, IMG submission 132451) | Peatland microbial communities from MTU Mesocosm Facility, Houghton, MI, USA - PEATcosm2014_Bin02_30_metaG | ecosystem: Environmental > Terrestrial > Soil > Wetlands > Peat | place...
ATCCAGCACGCCGGGGCCGAAAAAGCGCCCGGCACGCTCGCGCCAGGGCATAGCCGCGAGTGTGCCCAGCGGCCAGACCGTGTCCAGGTGGCCGAGCAGGAGCAGCGGCTTCCGTCCGCTCCGAAAGGTCCCGAAACGCACCTCCAGCACATCGCCGAAGTGTTTCTGTTTGTGCAGCTTGACGCGCCCGCCGCAGGTCTCGGCGAGGGTTGCCGCCAACCCCACCGCCTCGTCAACCGCGGCCTTATTGTCGCTGGGCGATTCGGTCTCGACCAGCGCGCGCAGCGTCGCCACCATCCACTCTGCCTGCGCGTCCACCGCCTGCCGGATTGCCTTCGCGTTGCTCATCTCGAATGCTTCGAATGGTATCGCAACTGGGCGGAGGGGCGCGCAAACCCAGGCAATCGTGGAGCTTTCTGTTGCACCGGCTGTGGCATTTTTACCACACTCCGGCACTCGCTCCGCGGGGTAATCTGGCTGTGGAAATCGCGGGAGTACGGTCCTTGGCGCAGAACGCTCATCCTGAGCAGACAATCCGGTCCGACATCGAGTTTCGCGGCATTGGCCTGCACTCCGGCGCCGAAGTTTCCATGCGGCTGGTGGCCGCGCCCGCCGGCTCGGGCATCGTCTTCAGGCGAGTCGATCTCGATGGCTTCGAAATTCCCGCCAACGGCCGCAACGTCGCCAAGGTCAGCTACGCCACCTCGCTGATGCGCGGCTCGGTGCTGATCTCCACCACCGAACATCTGCTCTCGGCGCTGATCGGCTTCGGCGTGGACAACGTCATCGTCGAGGTGGACAACCTGGAGCTGCCCATCCTGGACGGCTCGGCCCTGCCGTACGTCGAGGCCTTCCAGGCGGTCGGCCTGAAGCAGCAGCGACGCAAGCGCGAGTACATTCGCATCCTCAAGGAAGTTGAGGTGCGCGACGGCAGCAAATTCATCGGCGTCTATCCCGGCTCGGGCTACGGTATCGACTACTCGATCGACTTCCCGGCGCCCATCGGCTGCGAACGCCTCAGCATCGACCTCGAAGCCGGCGACTACGCCTCCCTCATCGCGCCCGCCCGCACCTTCGGCTTCAAGGAAGACGAGCCGAAACTCCGCGACATGGGCCTGATCCGCGGCGCATCGCCCGAGTGCGCCATCATCCTGACCAAAGACGGCGTGCAGAACGGGCCGCTGCGCTTCGACGACGAGTTTGTGCGCCACAAGGTGCTGGACCTGATCGGCGACCTCGCGCTGGCGGGCCGGCGCATCCAGGGTCGCGTCATTGCGGAGCGCGCGGGCCACGCCATGCATACCGCGCTGGTGCAGCGCCTGCTGCGCGACCGCTCCGCGTGGGACCTGGCCTACGGCTACGACGAATTGCCGGAACCCGCCGCGCTCGCGCCGGAAATGCTGCGCGTGCCCCAGCCCGTGCATATGTAGAGCTCTCCGTGCTACGTTGTCCGTTAGCCTCTGCCAGACCGCGCCTCGAACATACAACGTAAAACGTAGAACGAACAACGTACAACGTAAACCTTCCATGTCCCTCGCCGCTATCGCCCTCGGTTCCAATCTTCGCTCGCCGCTGGGCGACCGCGACGCCAATCTGCGCGAAGCGGTACGGCGCGTCGGCGAGCTGGGTGCCGTGCGCGCGGTCTCGTCGTTTTACGACACCGCGCCCGTGGGCTACGAGCGTCAGCCGAACTTCCTGAACGCGGCGCTGCTGCTCGAGACCGCACTGGAGCCGCTGGAGCTGATGCGCGCGCTGCTGGCCATCGAGCGCGCGATGGGCCGCGAACGCGCGAAAGCGATTGCCAAAGGTCCGCGCATCATCGACCTCGATCTGCTGCTGATGGACGATCTCGTGCTTACCACGCCCGACCTGACGCTGCCGCATCCCGCGATGGCCGAGCGCCGCTTCGTGCTGGAGCCGCTGGCTGAGATCGCGCCCGCAATGGTCGATCCCGTTTCGCACCGCACCATCGCCGAACTGCTCGCACGCCTCAGCAACTAAATCGCAACAACCGCCATGCGGGCAGTCGGAAGAAGTCCGCTCCGCTTAAGGGCACGGCCTCAGAGCCTGTCCTGAGCGTAGCCGAAGGATGCCGCAACAGCCGCAAAATCAGACGGGCTTGAGTGGATGCTGAAAAACTCCGTTTCGCTTAAGGGCACGGATTTATCCGTGCCGTAACAGCCGCGGAATTATCGCGGCTTTAGCCGCTGAGGTCACTGTTTGTGGACTCGGACTACTCTGGGCCGCCTTTTTCAGCACCCTCTTTAGCCCCTGAGGAACGCTGTTTGTCTTGCGGCAAACTTCCTGCATCTACCGCGTCTCCGGCGGGACGGGATACGCGGGCGGCGCGCCGGGGAAGGTGATGACGAGGTGCTCGAAGACCACGCCGGGCGAGCGGTAGAGCAGGCGCAGCGTGTGCTGGCCGGGCGCGAGCGTGCCCAGCGCAATGGTGTCGATGGCGGAGTTGCGCAGCACATTCTGCGGCCAGTCCGCGCCGCTGGGCCCGTCGCCCGCGCCCGCGGCCTTGGTGGCTGTGCTGCTCATGTCGCGCTCCATCGGTGCGCCGCCATCCAGCGCCACGGCGTAGCGCAGGTGGTGGTCTGAATCCACCGGAAACGTGGGCAGCAGATGCAGCGCCAGCGTGGCGGCGTCGCTGGTCCGCGTGGAGAAGTCGTATTCGAGCCACGCGGTGGGCTCGGGATATGTGCCCGAGGCCAGCCACGGAAGGTCGAGGCCGGCCAGCACGCCGGGCGCGCCATACACCACGGACGCGCCGGAGATACCCAGGTCGTCGAGCACGTTCCACTTCGCCGCGCCGGGATCAAGCCGCGCGACCTTGGCGCTGAACGTGCTGGTGTCCGACTTGCGCGTGAAGTGCGCGGCGTTGATGGAGACGGTGAAGTGCTGCTCGTGGAAGCCCGGCGGCGGCGCAACCGGGTGGGCCAGCGCGGGAGTGTCGTCCGCGCTCCAGCCGGCGGGCAGCGGCCGCGTGGTGTCGGCGTCGGTCGCGGTCCGCGGCATCTCGAAGACCTGGCGCTCGCGCGGCGCCGCCGACATAATGCCGCTCCACTTGCCACCCTCCAGCGCGTTGTACTGCGCGGTCAGAGATTGAATGGTGTCGTAGGCTGTGCGGGCGCGCTCGGTGTCGGCCTGGCGCGCCTCCGCGTTCAGTTGCGCGGCGTCGAGATAGGTGAGATCGGCAGCCAGAAACTTCTCATTCATTGCGGCGGCGCCTTCCACGGGATAGCCGACCAGCTCGAAGAACGCAGAGGCGTATTGTGGCGGAAGACTCCGCGCGATCGACTGCTCCTGCGCGGTCAGCGCCGACCACGCCGCGGCGCGCGCGCGGTTCTGGTCCGGCTGGCCATCGCTGGGCCACGCCAGCGGATTGAAGGCCGTCCGCCGGATACCGTCGTTGTAGCCGTTGAAGCCCATGAACTCTGGCTTGCGAATGAAGCTGAGCGCGTAATACCGCGTCATCACCTCGGCGGTCTTCGCCGCGTCGGCGTTGGGGAACTGCCCGGCGAACCACGCAGTCAGCCACTCCCGCTGGCTCATCGCCGCGACACGCGGCTCGTCGCTCGCGAGCTGCATGAAGTAGTCGATGTCGATCTCCGCGGGCTTCAGGTCGCCGACGTTCAGGATCCAGTACCGGCGCGCGTTGTGGTCGTACGCCTTGGTCAACTCTTCGCGCAGCAGCGCAGGCGGCGTCGTGCACAGCCACAGGTAATCGTGCGGCGAACCCCAGTAGCTGACGTGGTAATACACGCCCGACCCGCCGGCGCGCTTCTGCTCTTCGGCGTTGGGCAGCTCGCGGATATAGCCGTAGTTGTCGTCGGTCCAGCCCAGGGTCACGTCGTCGGGCACCTTCATGCCCGCGCGATACAGATCGAGCGACTCCTTGTACAGCCAGATCACCTGCGGAATTTTTGTAACCTCGGGCGATACCTGTTCGGCCAGCAGCTTTCTCTGCGCGGCCATCGCGTCTTCCACCAGCCGGGCCTTCACCTCGGGTGAGCCGGTCGCCTCCAGTCCGGAGTCGTGCACGCCGCGCAGGCCCACGGTGTAGAAGTTTTCGTACCGGCCGTTCTCTTCGAGCCGCTTCTGCCAGTACGCAATCATGGCCGCCGAGTTGGTCTGGAAGTTCCAGGGGCCGTTCCCCTGGGGCGGAGCAGCCTCGCTCCACTCGCCAACGTTGTTGCGCAGCAAAGCTTCGGAGTGCGACGACCCCATCACGATGCCCCACTTGTCCGCGAGCCTCGCGTTCTCCTCGACCGCGTTGAACGCGAGTGAGCCCGGATGCATGGCCGGCCAGAGCGAATTGGCGTGCAGCCGGATCAGGAGTTCGAAGATGCGCGCGTAGGTGTTCGGCCCAATATTGCCGTGGCCCTTGTCAACCGCCGGGTCCATCTTCTTCGCGGCCCACGGACGCAGGCCCCAGTCCTCGTCGTTGAGGAAGATGCCGCGGTACTGGACGGATGGCGACGGCTGCACATGCAGGCCGGGGCGAACGTAGACGGCAGCGTGATGCGCGACGGGAACGTCGGCCCACCACGTCCATGGCGACACGCCCATCTGGCGCGAGATGGTGAAGAGCGCGTAGGCCGCGCCGCGGCGATCGGCGGCAGCGATGATGAGGGCGTTGCGCACGCCGGGCAGCACGCTCGCCGGCGGATTAAGAATGGTTACAATCTCCGCCGCCTCCCATTGGCCGTCGACCGCGGTGGTCACGAGGCGTTTCGCCGCGCGCAGCTTGTCCAGCTCCGGCGCGTGGCCCAGCACGCCCACCACGATCAGGTTGGCCGGCAGCGGCCCGTGCAGTGAAGTCAGCAGCTTCGGCTTCACGCCGGTGACGAGCGCCACATCGGATGCGAACGCGTTCGCGGCCACCCGCACCGTCTCCGGATTCTGCGGGGCCACATAGATCGCCGCCGCGCGTCCGCTCGCGGCAATGGGAAATGCCCCCTGCGAGGCCGTGCGATCGAGATCGACCAGCGGCACTTGTTGCGCGAGGCATGCCGGAATTGCGAAACAAAGTAACGCGGCTGCGGCGAGCGTGCGAATGCCTTGCATGCCCATCAATCTACGGCGGAGTGATGTCCCCAGTCGAAACGCCGTCCCAGGATGCCCTTCACGATCAGGTGGTCGGTCGCGGCCGTCGGCCCCACGCCCACGCCGATGTTGATCTCCCACTTCGGCGAGACGTTCAAATTGGTGACGGCGAAGATCTGCTGCTGCTGGTTGTGCAGCGTGCAGGGCGAGGTGATGCGGCAATAGTCGGCGTAGTATTCGAGGCCCAGGTTGACCTCTTTGCTGATGTCGTAGGTGAAGGTCGCGCCGGGCGAGAAGCCGATCCCCTGCGCCACATCCGGCCCGTGCCAGGTGCGTTCGAGCGCTGGGTTGACGGCGAAGTACCAGCGGCCCAGGGTCTTGTCCACGATCGGCCGGATCTCCCACGTCCAGGTGTCGGGCGAGTAGACGGCGCGTTGATAGCCCACCTCAGTCGACACGCTTACGCCCACCGGCCAGTGCCAGCTATCCGGCACGCGCACGCGCGGGCGGATGTGGTCGCCCACCCACTGCACGCCGTGGCCGGCCTGCTCGCTGGTGAAGATGTAGAAGCCGACCTCGGACCAGTTGGTGAGCCCTTCGGTCAGCTCAATGGTCTCGTGCTCCTGGTGGTTGGTCGGATACACGCCGTCGATCACATATTTCTGTCCGTCGACCGTGTAGTTGGAATGCAGCTCGACCATCAGGCTCTTCGGCTCCTGCGTATCCGCGCCGTACACCTGGATCTCGTAGTTGCCCTGCGCCTGCGCGCCCGCCGCGAACAGCATCAGCGCCGCTGCAAAGAAGAACACCACGCGTCGGTTCCACAAGGTCGCTCCCGATGCCGTGTGCCTCGTTAAGGGCACGGCTTCAGCCGGGCCGTGAGCTGCGACTGGCTGAGAGGGCTTTAGCCCCTGGGGTACGCGTCTTCGCGCCGTCTTACGCATAGCGAAACACCATCATGAAGCCTCGGTCCATGTGATCCTGCTGATGACAGTGGAAGAGCGTATTGCCGGGATGATCGGCAGTGAACTCCACGGTCGAGGTGCGGCCCGCGGGAATCAGCAGCACGTCCTTCCTCAATCCTCGCATGGCTGTGCCGCCGACATTTGTAACCTCGAAGGTATGGCGATGCAGATGAATGGGATGATCGTCGGTGCTCAGGTTCTTCATCACGAGGCGATATTTCTTGCCGGCCTGCAGCGGCGGCGATTCCACATCCGGATACGACTTGCCGTTGATGCGCCAGATCTCGGGATTGCCGTGGCCCTCGAACTTCGAGTCGAACGTCAGCGGAATCTCAATCACCTCGCCCGCTTCGTTCGCTCCATCGCCTTTCGCCGCGAAGTTCGCGTAATCCCACACCAGTTCTTGCGGCTGCACCCATTTCGGCTCGCCCGTCGCGTTCGCGTACTCCACCACGATGCCCATGCCCATCGCGTAGACATGCTTGCGCACCTCGCCCAGCACCCACACGCCGGGCGCGCTCATGGTGACGATGGCGGACACGCGCTCCGCCGGCGCCAGCCGCAGCATCGGCACGGATTGCGGACGCGGCACATCATTCCCATCCAGCGCGACCACATGAAAGCTATGCCCTGCCAGCGCGAGCCAATGCACCTCGGTGGGGCTGGAGTTCAGCACGTGCAGCATCACCCGCTCGCCTTGCTTCACCTTCAGCGGCTCGCCCGCGCCCAGCATCTTGCCGTTGATGGTTGCGGCTTCGTAGTCGGGCATGGCCGAGCCGTCCGCCGACGGCATCTCGCGCCCGCCCCAGTCGTGCAGCGCAAGGAAGATCTCGCGGTCGTAGGGGTACTGCGGATAAAGGACGCCTTGCTGGGGGACCGCATCGACCATCAGGAAGCCATGCTGCCCCGTGTACTGCCCCTTGCGAAAATCGTTGCCCGCAAACGTATGGGTGTGGAACCAGCGAAAGCCGGCCGGGTCGGGCGTGAACGTGATGCGCGTGGAGGCGCCCGGCGCAATCGTCGGCGAGCCTTCCTCGGCTGCGCCGTCCACCGCGACAGGAAGAAACAGCCCGTGCCAGTGCACGATCTCCGCGTCGGCCGAGCGGTTGTGAATGTCGATTGAAATCTCGCGGCCCTGCTGCATGCGCAGCAGCGGCCCCGGCACCTGGCCGTTGTATGCCACGGTCGGATAGCGGTGTTTGGGTGACGCCTCCAGCACATACGGCGCGATGTCCAGCGTAAAGTCGGCCGCAGGCGCATTCGCAGGGATGGGCGGGGCCGCGGGCATCGGCCCGGCCGGCATCTTCATCTGCGCCCGCAGATCATCCCCAGCCGCGCGTCCCAGCGCCAGCGAGCCCGAGGTCATCGCTGCCAGTTGTGTGAACCGCCTGCGCGTCAGCACCGCACCCGTCCCCCAGGCCTCAGTTCGTCCGATACTCAGTAGACTCGCCAGCCGCGACGATTGTTTCACTGCCCGGGCTTAGCCGCAGTGCCGCCGAGGGCCGCTACCCGCCCGCCACCGCGCCCAGGATGATCAGCGGCTCGCGGCCATCGACCACGGCAGCCGGCAGCGGCGCATCCATCGGCTCCAGCGAGAGGTCCTGCTGGCACGCGAAGAAGCGCAGAAAGCCACGCCGCTCCTGGGTCTCGTGGTCGCGCACCGTCCCCAGCAGCATCGGATAGGCCTCTTCCAGCGCGTCCAGCACGGTGCGCACCGTAACCGGAGCAGCCACGTCGAGTGCAACCTCGTGGCCGGCGATCCGTCCCAGCGTGCGCAGGTGCGCCGGCAATTCAACCCGGATCTGCGGCATGGCGATCTCCCCGTCTCTAGAACTATCACGCCGCGCTCGGCCGCGAACCTTGTGACTTGGACCCAATTGACCTATCCTTTTTCGCATGAAGAGGTTGGATCGCCGCCGTTTTCTGGTTGCCGGCGCCGCTGCCGCGGCCGGTTGGAAGAGCTTGGCGCAGAACCTTCCGGGCATCCGCGGACCCGGCCCCTCCAGTCCCGCGCCGCAACTGGCGCGTCCGCACGAGCCGGAGAACGCCGCTCCGGTCACCGCGACGCTGGTGCTGCATGCGGACCAGGCAGGGCCGGCGATTCCGGTCAACTTCATCGGCCTGTCGTACGAGACGCAGCAGCTCTCCCAGCCGGACTTCTTCTCGCCCGCGAACACCGGGCTGGTCGAGCAGTTCCGCGCGCTCACGCCCAGCGGGCAGCGGGCTGACCCGGTTGCCTTCGGCCGGGGCGTGCTGCGCCTGGGCGGCAACACCTCGGACTACGGCTTCTGGAAGGCGACGCCCGAGGCCGTCCCGCCGCCGCGCCCCAGGCGGCCGTACAAAGTGGGCGACCCGCCACCCGACCTTATCTACAACGTCACCCCCGAGGCCATCCGCAACCTGCGCGGCTTCCTCGACGCCACGGATTGGCACTGCCTCTACGGCATCAACCTCGGCACCAACACGCCGGAGCTGGCCGCGGACGAAGCCGCCTTCGTCAGCAAGACCCTCGGCCCACGCCTTGAATACTTCCAGGTCGGCAACGAAGCCGACCGCTTCGGCTCGACCATCCGCGACCCGAAGACGTGGAACGCCAACACCTACTTCGACGAGTGGCTCAGCTTCGCCAATGCCATCCGCGCCCGCGTCCCCGACGCCCGCTTCGGCCTGCCCGATACGGCGGGCAATCCGGCGTGGTACGCGGCCGTGGTCGACCGCCTGCTCGCGCTCGCTCCCGCCGATCGCCCGAATATCGGCGCGCTCACCCACCACTACTACTTCACCGGGCCGCCCTCCAACCCCAAGGCGACCATCGACAATCTGCTGCACGCCGACCCGCACGTGGACAAGCTGGCTGCGGATATCCACGCTGCCGCGGCTCGGCTGGGCGATGCCGAACATCGCTCCGTCCCCTATCGCATGACCGAGGGGAACAGTTGCTATCGCGGCGGCAAGCCCGGCCTGTCGGACGTCTTTGCCGCGTCGCTCTGGTCGGCGGATTACCTGCTGCGGCTCGCGTCGCTCGGCTACTACGGCGTCAACCTGCACGGCGGCGACGGCCAGATGGTGGCCGCATCGCTGGGCGGCAAGCTGCCCGGCGACGACCTGGTCGCGGACGATCCGGCCAGCCATCCGCATCCCTACTACACCCCCATCGCCCACATCGGCGGCAGCTACATCGCCGAGCCGGTCGCCTTCGGCATGCGCTTCGCCCAGCAGTTCGCCGGCGCCACCCTCTTCCCGCTCGACTTCGATCCCGGTCCGGTCAACGCCACCGCCTACGCGGCGCAGAGACGCGACGAGGGAACGATCATTGCGATCGTCAACAAGGATGAAACGCGGGACCTGACGCTCACCATTGCGGGCGACTGGGCGGTGGACCAGACGCTGACCGCCGACGCGCTGACCGCAACCCGCGTGCGGTTTGGCCCCGCAGCGCCGGCCCGGGGGCTGATGGTTCCCCGGGCCAGCGCGGCGATCCTGCGGCCGGCCTCACGCGCCCTCGTGGGCAAGCCGGTCTCTTAGTGCATGCCCGACTGCGCCTGGATCGTCCTCACCTGAAATCCGGCGGGGATGGCGAAGTCCTCGGCGGTCGGCTCCTTCAGCTGGATCTGGTCGTAGCGGACCACCTGCTTGTTGCCGTTGCCGTCGCGCACCGTGCTCAGCAGAAACACGCGCAGCGCCGGCGACCACCAGAATTCGTGGGTCAGCGGATACACCGTCATGCTGAAGCCGATCGCCTGCTGGCGCGGCGGGGGCGTGGCCGCAGTGGCATCGGCGGCGGCGCTGGGATCTTCCGTCTTCCACGTGTAGCCCTTCACCTTGAAGTCGTTCAGCGACTTCTCCGGCAGATCGCTGCGGTTGGGGTCGTCCGTCATAAAGGGCTGGGTCGGCGGCAGCAGGTGGGTGACGGCTCCCGGAGGGAACTGCGTAACCGTCGCCACGTGCGCCGTGTAGTTAATCTCGATCATCCGCACCTTCACCGGATCCCACACCGTGGCGCGGGTCAGTTGTCCGCGCTGGTCGGGCGAGCTGATGGGAGCGCTGAGCCGGCGGCCATGCGAGTCCCGCTCCTCCAGCGCGTAGCTGGTCGAAAGCGATTTTCCGTTGCTGTCGAAGGTCTCCACCGTGCGCACGGCGAAGTAGGGCTGAATGCGGTCCGCGGCTGCCGGAGCCGGTCCTGCCTGGGCCGCTGCTCCGGCTGCAATCGCCAGCGCCATTCCGCACACGCTGGCGGTAAATCTGAAGTTCATGGTGCCTCCCTGGTCTGCCCGCGGCCGGTCCTGCGCTGCGGGCACCCCTCCAGCATAAGGGTTCAGGGCAGCGTCTGCACCTCGACGGAGAGCACGGGCGGAAGATCGCGCACAATCGCGGTCCAGCTGTCGCCCGCGTCCGCCGACGCGTACACCTGCCCGCCCGACGTGCCGAAGTACACGCCGCACGCATCCAGCCGGTCCACCGCCATGGCGTCGCGCAGCACGTTCACGTAGCAATTGCGGTCCGGGAGACCTTTGCTCAGCGGCTCCCACTGGTTGCCGCCGGTCCGGCTGCGGAAGACGCGCAACTGGCCGTCGGGGACAAAGTGCTCGGAGTCGCTCTTGATCGGCACCACGTACAGCGTCTCCGGCTCGTGCGCGTGCACGTCGATGGCGAAGCCGAAGTCGGTGGGCAGGTTGCCCGACACCTCGACCCAGTGGTCGCCCGCGTCGTCGGAGCGCATCACGTCCCAGTGCTTCTGCATAAACAGCACCCCCGGCCGGCTGGGATGCGCCGCAATGTGATGCACGCAGTGGCCCACCTCCGCCTCCGGGTCGGGAATGTGCTGCGACCGCAGCCCGCGGTTGATCGGCTTCCAGGTGGCGCCGCCGTCGTCGCTGCGGAACGCCCCCGCCGACGAAATCGCAATCACCATGCGCTGCGGGTTGGTCGGGTCCAGCAGGATGGTGTGCAGGCACAGTCCGCCCCCGCCCGGCTGCCAGGCGGAGCCGGTGGTGTGCGTGCGCAGGCCGGAGAGCTCGCCCCAGCTTTGGCCTCCATCGGTCGACCGGAACAGCCCGGCGTCTTCCACGCCGGCCAGCACCTCGTCCGGATCGGCCAGCGACGGCTCCAGGTGCCACACCCGCTTGAACTCCCACGGATGCGGCGTGCCGTCGTACCACTGGTGGGTGCCGGCCACGCCGTCGTAGGCGAACTTGTTGCCCACCGGATTCCAGCTCGCGCCGCCATCGTCCGAGCGCTGGACCAACTGCCCAAACCAGCTGTTCGACTGCGACGCGTAGATGCGGTTGGGATCGGCGGCCGAGCCCTTCAGGTGGTAGATCTCCCACCCCGCAAAGTGCGGGCCGTCGATCGTCCAGTTCCTGCGCGCGCCGTCCGCCGTCATCACGAACGCGCCCTTGCGCGTGCCCACCAGCAGCCGTACCTGGGCCATGGATCGCTCCTGTGCTGCGTGAAGATTCCGCCGGCAAGCGGCGATGGAAAACGCTATCAAGATCGACGCCGCCAGCGCAAGCGTTCTGCGCTCACACCCTCTTCGTGATGTACGTCACAGCGAGCCCTCCCGGCTCGCGCTAGCCTGACTTCAGGGTTGAATCGCAGAGTCCCACCCAGTACCATGCGCGGCCGTGGGATTCAGGAACAGGGTGTCAATGACCATGGCAGAAACCTACAAAATCTCGGCGACTCCGTTGCTTCACGCCGAGGGCGACTTCAAGGGCAAGCTCAAGGGCGTCAGCTTCACCGCCGTCTCCCCGGAGCGCACCCACGAGTGGTTCGCCAACAACTGTGGCCAGTTCGAGCTGGTCTTCAGCAAGATCATGCCGGCCAGCCTGGCCCGGGTCATCGTCGCCTCGCTCATGCACGGAGACGACGTCGAGTTCCCCGGCGTTTACGGAGAGGACGACTTTGAGCGCGGCTTTCTGTTCGAGTGGTCGCCGGTGCATCTGGTCGTCGCTCCCAGCCTCTCCCCGGCGGCCTCGGTCTAGAGCGCATGGCGGCCGTCGCCCGCCTAGCGCAGATCGGCCATCACCGCCGGAACCGGTGGCCCCGGAGGATTCATCTTCAGACCGGTGATCTTCAGCGTGTACGCATAATCGCAGGGCCGGTCGCTGGGCAGCTTCACCTTCAGTCCCTCCTCGTCCTGGGTGAACTGCAAATTGCCGGCGTGGCCCAGCAGGGTCACGCTGGCGATCTTTCCTTCGGGCAGCTTGCCATCGGGAAACTTCGCCGCCGCGCCCGTGCCCAGGGTCGCGATCACCGCCGTCTCGCCCGGCCACGACTGCGCAATCGCGTACAGGGCGTCGCCCTTCACCGTAAAGCGATAGACCACCGGCTTCGGCCCCGGCGGCAGTGCCGGCGTCGCTGCGGCTGGCGCTGCCGCAGCAGCAGCCGCGGGAGCAGGCGCCGCTGCCGTCGGCTGGGCGGCAGCGGTCGCCACGCCATTGGCGCGCGGACCCTCCTCGGCTGCCGCGGCCGCAGCCGCGCCGGGTCTCCGCATCTGCGGACTGCGCGGCGGCAGCGGCACAAATCCCTCGCCATCCACCACCCAGGCGTGCGTGCCGTAGACCGCCTCGCCATTGACCGCCAGCCACTTGCCCACCTCGATCAGCGCGGTGCGCTGCTGGGCATTGATCGCGCCCTGGCCCATGGGCGAAAGGTTCAGCAGCAGGCTGCCGTTCATGCTCAGCACCGTGGTCAGCTCGTCGATCACCGAGCCGGCGCCGCGGAAGGTTTCCACCGGGTTCTCCGCCGTGTAGCCCCAGGTGCTGCCCTCGGTGTCCTCGGCGTCCCACACGCCTTTCAGGATCTGGGTTGGCCCGCGCGGATTCAGCCGCTCGAAGTCCAGCACGCTGCCCGCGAGAAACGCCGAGTCCTTGGTCTCGATGGTCACCGGCTTGCCCCACTCGAGCGCGCGGTTGTAGTAGTACGCCGCCACCTTCAACTTCAGCGGGTCCAGCACGCGCGCGTTCACGCCGTTATCGAACCACATCACGTCGGGCTTGTACTGGTCGATCAGCTCGATATTCTTCTTCACCCAGTCTTCCAGGAACTCCTGCAGGCGCGCGTCCGAGCGGTCGTGCCAGTAGAAGTTGGCGTACTTCGGATCGTCCACGTCGGTCTTCAGCCCCGGCGTCGGATTCACAAACGTGTAGTGCTCCATGTTGTGGCTGCAGAGGCCGAACTTCAGCCCCGCCTTGCGCGTGGCCACGGCCATCTCGCCCACCAGGTCGCGGTGCGGCCCCATGTTGTACGCGTTGTACGGGTTGGTCGCCGAGTTCCACAGCGAGAAGCC
>Ga0181520_10009586_pt1 | contig 13304 bp, 8 predicted proteins | sample PEATcosm2014_Bin_29_FD_132451 | JGI IMG/M metagenome (GOLD analysis project Ga0181520, IMG submission 132451) | Peatland microbial communities from MTU Mesocosm Facility, Houghton, MI, USA - PEATcosm2014_Bin02_30_metaG | ecosystem: Environmental > Terrestrial > Soil > Wetlands > Peat | place...
AACCATGGCCATGCAAGCTCCCGCCCGTCCGCCCGTCCTCGCCGGATCGCCTGCCGCCCTCGGGGCGAGCCCCGCCATGGCGCAATGGTTCGCCGCCAAGGCGGCCTATCCCGATGCGCTCGTATTCTTCCGCATGGGCGACTTCTACGAAATGTTCTTCACCGACGCCGAGGCCGCCGCCGCCGCGCTCGACATCGCGCTGACCAGCCGCGGCGAGCACGCCGGCCAGCCGATCGCGATGTGCGGCGTGCCGGTGCATGCCGCCGAGTCCTATCTGTCCCGCCTGATCCGGCGCGGCTTTCGCGTCGCCGTGGCCGAACAGATGGAGGACCCCAAGACACGGACGGGCAAGGCGCCGATCCGCCGCGAGGTGGTGCGCCTGATCACCCCCGGCACGCTGACCGAGGAGGCGCTGCTGGAACCGGGCAGGCCCAACATCCTGCTTGCCCTGACCACCGTCGCCGGCGAGACGGGCGCGGCCTGGCTGGACGTTTCCACCGGGCTGTTCGAAACCCAGATGGTGCGCCCCGAGACGCTGGCCGCCCTGCTCGGCCGGCTCGACCCCGCCGAGGTTCTGGCCCCCGCCGGGCTCGCGCTGGGCGACTGGGAGGGCTGCCGCGGCCCCGGGCTGCCGGTTCCGCCGCCGCTGCCGGCGCGCCGCCGGCTCGCCGAGGCGTTCGGCGTCGCGAGCCTGGAGGCGTTCGGCAGCTTCTCCGATGCCGAGGCCGTCGCCGCCATGCTGGCGCTCGACTACGTGCGGGCGAGCGGCGCCGGCAAGCTGCCGCGGCTGTCGCACCCGGCGCCGCTGGGGCAGACCGGGCGGCTGGAGCTCGACGCGGCGACGCGCGCCAGCCTGGAGGTGACCCGCGCCCGCGACGGCGGCACCACCCACACGCTGCTCGCCACGGTTCAGCGCACCTTGACCGCCGCCGGGGCGCGCCTGCTGGCGGAGTTTTTGGCCGCCCCGCTCACCGATCCCGCCGCCATCGCCGACCGCCAGGACGCCTGGTCCTGGCTGCTCGCCAACCCGGAGGCGGCGGCGCAGTTGCGCGCGGCGCTGCGCCGCGCCCCGGACATGGCGCGCGCGCTGGGACGGCTGTCGCTCGGCCGCGGCGGCCCGCGCGACCTCGGCGCGCTGCGCGACGGACTGGCGGCCGGCCAGCAGGCGGAGGCGGTGCTGGCCGGGCCGCTGCCGTGCCTGCTCGCCGACGCCTGCGCCACACTCGCGCCGGTGCCCGGCCTGCACGCGCGCCTGCGGGCGGCGCTCGCCGAAACGGTGCCGGTGCGGCTGGAGGATGGCGCCATCGTCGCCGGCTTCGATGCCGAGTTGGACGCCGAGCGGGCGCTGCGCGACGACAGCCGGCGCGTCATCGCCACGCTGCAACTCGACTACGCGCAGAAATACGGCGTGGCGAGCCTGAAGATCCGCCACCACGCCCAGCTCGGCTACGTCATCGAGGCGCCGTCGGCCGTGGTCGAGAAGTTGCGCGCCCATGCCGATCTCACCCTGCGCCAGGCCACCGCGAACGGGGCGCGCTTCTCCTGCACCGAACTGGCGGAACTCGACCGCCGCATCGCCGAGGCGACCGACCGGGCGGCGGCGCGCGAACGCGCGGTGTTCGCCCACCTGGTCGCCGCCGCGCTGCACGAGGCCGAGGCGCTGGCCCGCTGCGCCGCCGCCCTGGCGCTGCTCGACGTGGCGCAGTCCGCCGCCGCGCTGGCCGCCCCCGGCACCTGGTGCCGGCCAGAAGTGACCGGCGACGAGGGGTTTTTCGTCGAAGCCGGACGCCACCCGGTGGTCGAGGCGGCGCTCGCCGGCCAGGGCGCCTTCGTGCCGAACGACGCCGATCTTTCCCCGGACCGGCGCGTGTTGCTGCTCACCGGGCCCAACATGGCCGGCAAGTCCACCTATCTGCGGCAGAACGCCCTGATCGTCCTGCTGGCGCAGGCCGGGTTGCCGGTGCCCGCCGCGCGGGCGCGCCTCGGCATCGTCGACCGTCTGTTCTCGCGGGTCGGGGCCTCCGACGACCTGGCGCGGGGCCGCAGCACCTTCATGGTGGAGATGACCGAGACCGCCGCCATCCTCCACCAGGCCGGACCGCGCAGCCTGGTGGTGGTGGACGAGATCGGCCGCGGCACCGCCACCCTGGATGGGCTGGCGATGGCCTGGGCGGTGCTGGAGGCGCTGCACAACACGATCCGCTGCCGTGTCATCTTCGCCACCCATTTCCACGAACTCGCCCGCCTGACCGCCGAATTGCCGCGATTGGCGCCGCATACCATGCGGGTGAAGGAGTGGAAGGGCGAGGTGGTGTTCCTGCATGAGGTGGCCGAGGGCGCGGCCGGGCGCAGCTGGGGGGTGCACGTGGCCAAGCTGGCCGGGGTGCCGGCGCCGGTCGTGCGCCGCGCGGCGGCTCTGCTGGAGGCGTTGGAAAGCCGCGCCGGCGACCTGACCGACGCCGGCGCGCTGCCGCTGTTCGCCGCCGCGCAGCCCGCCGCCGCTCCCCCCGCCGAGTCTCCTGTCCCGGACCCGTTGCAGGCCGCCCTGGAAGCGCTCGACCCGGACCGGCTGACCCCGCGCGAGGCGTTGGAGGCGCTTTATCGGTTGCGGACGATGCTGCCATCCGCTGCGCGGCCTGTCATACCGCCGGCCGACCCGATAACATGACCGGGATGTCTGAGTCCGCACCCGTTCCGTCCGACCCGGCCGCCGCCACCGCCGCCCTGCAGGAGACGCTGGGCTCGCTTGCCGCCGAGAGCGGCGGGGCGATCCCGCGCGACACCGCCCTGGCCATCTTCCGCCGCCACCTCGGGCGCTTCCAGATCGCGCTGCGCGAGAGCTTCGAACGTGGCGACATCACCGGCATGGTGGCGGCGCGGCGACTGGCGGGCGCCACCGACGGGCTGATCGCGGCACTGCACCGCTTCGCATCGTCGTTGCAGGCCGCGGCATCGCCTTCGATGTCCGCACCTTCCGGCAAGCCCGACGGCGCGGGGCCGGAACGGCTCTGCGTGGCGGCCACCGGCGGCTACGGCCGCGGCGTGCTGGCGCCGTTCAGCGACATCGACCTGCTGTTCCTGACTGCCCACGAACCCAGCCCGGCGGTGCTGTGGACGGTCGAGTTCATGCTCTACTTCCTCTGGGACCTTGGCCTGAAAGTCGGCCACGCCACCCGCTCGGTGGCGGACTGCCTGACCGAGGCGAAGGGCGACTCGACCATCCGCACGTCGCTACTCGATGCCCGTCCGATCACCGGCGACAAGGTGCTGTTCAAGGATTTCGCCGGTCGTTTCCGGACCGCCTGCACCGAGGCGGGACCGGCCAGCTTCATCGCCGCCAAGCAGGCCGAGCGCGACGCGCGGCACCGGCGCTACGGCGAATCGCCTTTCGTGGTCGAGCCGAACATCAAGGAGGGCCGCGGCGGCCTGCGCGACCTGCAGACGCTGTACTGGATCGCCCGCTACGTGTTCGGCACCCGCACCATGGGCGAACTGACCGATCCCAACGGACCCGCCGGCCCGTTGCTGATCGAGACGGAGGCGCGGCTGGCGCGGCGGTCCTGGGATTTCCTGTGGACCGTCCGCTTCCATCTGCACTACGTCGCCGGCCGCGCCGAGGAACGCCTGACCTTCGACCTCCAGCCCGTGGTGGGCGCCCGCATGGGCTACACGCGGCACGGCCGCCAGGACGGCGTGGAGCGCTTCATGCGCCACTACTTCCTGACCGCCCGCGAGGTGACGCGGCTGACCCATGTGCTGGAGCCGGCGCTGTTGCGCGCCGCCCTCGGCCCGACCGCCGGCGCCATGGAAACCGACGCCCAGTTGTTCGCCGCCGGCTTCGTGCTGGCCGACGGCATGCTGATGAGCGCCAAGGGCCGCGAGTTCTATCTCGAACCGATCCAGATGCTGCGCATTCTCCAGGTCGCGCGCGACCGCGACCTGCATCTCCATCCGCTGGCCATGCGCGCGCTGATCCGCCACGAGCGGCGCGCGGTGGAGCTGCGCGGCGATCCCGCGGCGGAGGCGCTGTTCCTCGACCTGCTGTGCGGGCGCACCGGCGAGCACGCCGACGGCGCGGTCTGGCTGAAGGCGATGAACGAAGCCGGCATCCTCGGCCGGCTGATGCCGGACTGGGGCCGCATCGTCGGCCAGATGCAGTTCGACACCTACCACGTGTTCACCGTGGACGAGCACACGATCGAGGCGATCCGGGTGCTCAACACGCTGGAGCGCGGCGAGCTGGTGCAGGTCGCGCCGGTGGCCTCGGGCCTGGTGAACAACTTGCAGTCGCACCGTGCCCTCTACGTGGCGTTGCTGATGCACGACATCGCCAAGGGCCGCGGCGGCGACCATTCCGAGATCGGCGCGGACCTGGCGTTGGAGGAAGGCCCGATCCTTGGCCTCACCGCCGAGGAGACCGAAACGGTATCCTGGCTGGTGCTGCATCACCTGTTGCTCAGCCACACCGCGTTCAAGCGCGATATCGACGACCCGAAGACCATCCTCGACCTCGCCGAGGTCATCCAGTCGCCGGAGCGGTTGCGCCTGCTGCTGGTGCTGACGGTGGCCGACATGCGCGCGGTCTCCGGCAAGGTGTGGAACGGCTGGAAGGCGACGCTGCTGCGCGAACTCTATGCGCGGGTGGCGGAGGTGCTGGCGGGCGGGCTGTCCACCACCGAGCGCGACGTGCGCGTGCAGCGGGCGAAGGAAGCGGCGGCGCTGCTGCTGCACGACTGGCCGGCCGAGGCGCGCGAACAGTTCCTCTCGCTGGGCTACGCCGGCTACTGGCTGGGCTTCGATCCCGAGACGCATGCCCGCCACGCCCGCGTGATCCGCGACGCCGAGGCGCGCAAGGCCCCGCTCACGGTCGAGACGCAGCCGTTGCCGGTGCGCGCGGTGACCGAGGTGACGGTCTACGCGGCCGACCATGCGGGTCTGTTCAGCCAGATCGCCGGCGCGCTGGCGGTGGCCGGCGCCTCGATCGTCGATGCGCGCATCCACACGCTGACCAACGGCATGGCGCTGGACACCTTCTGGATCCAGGACGCCGCCGGCGGCGCGTTCGACGCGCCGCACCGTCTGGCGCGGCTTTTCGTGCTGATCGAACAGGCGCTGACCGGGCACATCAGGCTTGCCGCCGAGATTCGCAAGGCGTCGAAAGCGGTGCTCGGGCGGCGCGTGCGCGCGATCCATGTGCCGCCCCGCGTGGTGATCGACAACCATGCCTACAACACCTACACCGTGCTGGAGGTGAACGGCCGCGACCGGCCGGGTCTGTTGCACGACGTCACCGCGGCGATCAGCGACCAGGGGCTGCAAATCGCGTCCGCCCATGTCAGCACCTACGGCGTGCGGGCGGTGGACGTGTTCTACGTCAAGGACGTCTTCGGCCTGAAAGTCGAGAACGAGCGCAAGCTGCAGCAACTGCGCGAGGCGCTGCTGGCCTCCCTGGGCAGCCCCGACGATGCCGCCTCGCCGGTGCCGGCGCCGAAGCGGCGGCGGGCGATGGATATCGCCTGAGGGGCGAACGGGCCGGGCCGGCGCGGTCCTCACCATGGCGTGTGTTTTCCGACCCGCCCGACCCATGTATGCCCCCGTCCGGAATGGCCGCGCCGCGCGGCGTCGCAACGAGCAAGGGGGCCAATATGGCAAAAGTTCTGGTTCTGTACTATTCCACCTATGGCCACATCGAGACCATGGCGGGCGCCGTCGCCGAGGGCGCCCGCGCGGCCGGCGCCAAGGTGGACGTCAAGCGGGTGCCGGAGACCGTGCCGGAGGAGATCGCCAGGAACGCGCATTTCAAGCTCGATCAGGCCGCCCCGGTCGCCACGGTCGCCGACCTCGCCGAATACGACGCCATCGTCATTGGCACCCCTACCCGGTTCGGCCGGATGCCCTCGCAAATGGCCGCCTTCCTCGATCAGGCCGGCGGGCTCTGGGCCAAAGGCGTACTTAACGGCAAGGTTGGCGGCGCCTTCACCTCGAGCGCCACGCAGCACGGCGGCAACGAGATGACGCTGTTCTCGATCATCGCCAACCTGCTGCACTTCGGCCTGATCGTCGTCGGCCTGCCGTACAGCTTCGCGGGCCAGATGACGATCGAGGAGATCACCGGCGGCGCGCCGTACGGCGCGACCACCATCGCCGGCGGCAAGGGCGAGCGCAAGCCGAGCAACAACGAGCTCGACGGCGCCCGCCACCAGGGCGAGCTCATCGCCGGAATCGCGAAGAAGCTGTTCGGGTAAGAACAGGCGCGATCGCTTGCCGAACGTTGCGTCCTGGGCCACACCACCGCATGGACGAAACAATCGGAGAGTCGTCATGCGTCGCTTCCTGTTCGCTGCCCTGGCCGTGCTGGCCTTCGCCATCGCCGCGGGATCCACCCGCGCGCAGACCAGCACGCTGCGGATCGGGTTGCGCGAGGATGCCGACTCGCTCGATCCCACGCTGGGCTCGTCCTATGTCGGGCGCATCGTCTATGCCGCGATGTGCGACAAGCTGTTCGATCTGGATGCCAGGCTGAACATCGTCCCGCAGCTGGCGACGGGCTGGCGTTACGAGGACCCCACCCACCTCGTCATCGCGCTGCGGCCGGGCGTCACCTTCCACGATGGCGAGAAATTCGACGCCGAGGCGGTGAAATACACGCTCACCCGCGATCTCACGCTGAAGGGCAGCATGCGGGCCGGCGAGATCAGCCCGATCCAGTCGATCGAGGTGATCGATCCGCTCACCGTGCGCCTGGTGCTGAAGGCGCCGGCCTCGCCGCTGCTGGCGCAACTCGCCGACCGCGCCGGCATCATGATTTCGCCGAAAGCCGCCGAGGCGCTCGGTCCGGCCGGTTTCGGCAGCCATCCGGTTTGCGCGGGACCCTATGCCTTCGAGAGCCGCACGGCGCAGGACCGCATCGTGCTGCGCCGCTTCCCCGCCCACTGGAACGCCGCCGCCTTCCATTTCGACCAGGTCGTCTATCTGCCGGTCGTGAACTCCACCGCGCGGCTGGCCAACCTCAGGGCCGGCGCCATCGATCTGGTGGAATACGTGCTGCCCACCGACATCAGCCAGGTCGAGTCCGACCCCAAACTGAAGCTCGCCATCGATGATTCGCTCGGCTACGTCGGCATTACCCTGAACACCGGCAACGGACCCGCCGCCAACACCGCGCTCGGCCAGAACGCCGTGGTGCGCCGGGCATTTGAACTCTCGATCGACCGGACGGCGTTGATTCAGGTGGTCTACAACGGCGTCTTCACGCCGAGCGCGCAGGCCAACCCAGCCAGTTCGCCGTCGTATGTGCCCGGCATCGATCCGCCGGCGCGCGACGTGGCGAAGGCGCGGGAACTGCTGAAACAGGCCGGGGTGGCGCTGCCGGTGCCGGTGGTGCTCAGCGCCTCGAACAGCCCCGACATCCAGCAGGTGGCCGAGGTGATCCAGTCGATGGCGGCCGAGGCCGGGTTCGAGGTGAAGATCCGCACGCTGGAATTCGCCTCGTCCTTGCAGGCCGCTTATCAGGGCGATTTCCAGGCCTATCTGATCGGCTGGTCCGGCCGCTCGGATGCCGACGGCAACATGTGGCAGATGCTGCACACCGGCGGCACTTTCAACTACGGCAAGTACTCGAACCCCGACGTTGACCGCCTGCTCGATGAAGCGCGCATTTATGCTGACCCGGCCAAACGGCGGGATATCTACCGCCAGGTGTGGGAACAGGAGAGAAAAGACCTGCCGCTGGTCTATCTCTGGATCGCCCGCAACATCGTCGGAATGAAAAAATCTCTTGTCGGATTTGAGCAGGTTCCCGACGGCCTGATCCGGCTGCAAGGACTGCGGCTGGAAAACTAGGCCGGCCGATCCTGGTCGTGTACCATGGTCAGCTGCGCTCCTGGGCCAGCAATCGCACGACATCCTTGCCCTGCCGCGCCTTGTCGCGATTCTCGGGCGTCTCCTTGCCGAGCGGCGTGGCGGCGACGAAGCGATAGACGTCGGCCGCCCCCTGATACATTTGCGCGGTCATGCCAACCCCGCCGAGGGTTTTCGAAATCTCGAGCATCTCGGGCACCCAGCGATAGGCCTTGGGCGGCAGGCTCGGAAACTGGCCGAGGACCCAGTGATAGCGATCGGCCTGGGACTGCTGCAGCTGGGTTTCGAGGATGCCGGCGACGCCAAGGCGCTCGGCGGCGATCAACACCTCCAGCCAGAGCGCCTGCGTGCCCTTGGTCAGCGCGCCGTAGCACATCTTGAGCGCGCTCGCGTCGGCGACGCCCTCGCCAATGACCTGCACGACAATCTGCGGTCCCGCGATCCGTTCGAGGTCGGCCGCGCCGGGGCCAGACACGAACAGATTGGTTTTCGCCCCTCCGCGCGGCGGCGGGCCGATGATGCTGGCGTCGAGAAAGCGTCCGCCGGCTCCCTGGACCGCGGCCGCGATGGCGCGTGCCGTTTCCGGCGCGATCGCGTTGCAGTCGACGATCAGCGTCCGGCGGCCAGTGGCGCGCAAGGCATCCGCCACAGAGCGCGCGAAATCGAGCGCGGCACCCGGATCCATGATCGAAAGCACGACATCGCATTCGGCGACGAGGCGCTCAACCGAGCCGACATCGGTCAATCCCGCCTCGCGCGCGAGCCCACGGGTGCGTTCGCTGCGGTGTTCCAGCGCGCAAAAAACATTGAAGCCCTCCGCTTTGAGCTGGATCGCCACGGCCTGCCCCATGTCGCCGGGGCTCATCACGCCGACATTTTCGATCTTCATTTTCAGGGCCGCCTCGCTCGCGGCGCGGGCGACCGACGGCAGAGCGGCGAAGGTCAAGGTTGTCGCGGCGACCCCCGCCACCTGGAGAAACGCGCGGCGATTTTGCTGCAGGATGTCATTCGCGTTCATCGCAAATCCTCCGAGAATTGTCATGCCCGAGCCAGACGGAACGGTGGATTGGAACGTTATTGTCTACCATCCCGGATTCCCCGGATGAGCGCCCGGTCAGCCGAAAGTCCCCGATCAAGGCCGAACTTTGCCGCTGCGAAGACAGGATAGCCACCGAACCGGCCGTCCGGCAACGGCGATATCGCCGCCGGAACCTTGCGGGCTGGCCGGCGTCGGCCCCGGGTCCGGGCCGCCACGACACGCGCCGACGGCACGTCAACGCGCCATTCACCGTTCTGACGTAGACCCGTCGGCACGCGCATGATCGGGAGTATCCCGTGGACTGGTGGACAACGCTCTGCGCCGGGGTGGCGGCTGGCCTCGCCGGCGGCTGCACGCCCGTGCCCGTCACCCCGCCGCCAACGCTCAGTCAGCAATGGATGATCGGCATCGAACACATGCGCAGCGACCCGCTGATACTGCAGCCCCTGACCAACCGGTTCCTGGCGGATCTGGCCGGGATGCCGAAGACTCAGGTGGTCTATGTCGGCGTGGATCTCAACAGCTTTCAGTTCAACGCCTATGCCGGCGACAAGCTGCGGGTCTATCCGTGGCTGCGTGCCGGGGGCAACTGCATGGAGTTCACCTACATCGTCTACCGGGCCGGTCAGCAGGAGCGCACCTATGGTCTGGTCGTTCCGGCCCTGGCCGCCGGTCCGGAGCCCGACACGGCTTGCGTCGATCGCGCCGCCTCCAGCTTCTACCGTGCCCTGACGCAGCAAGGGTTGTGATACGGGTTCTTACCGCCCTCGCCGCCGTGCGCCCCGCTTCATCTTCTTCGGGTCGTACCCGCCACCGCCCGGCCCCATCGGCTCGGGCGTGCGGTCGCGCCGGCCCCGCAGCGCGGCGGAAGCCGCGGGCGGCGGCGGCAGGCCGAGGTCCAGCGCCTCCAGCCGCTTGATCTCGTCGCGCAGCCGCGCGGCCTCCTCGAACTCCAGGTCGGCCGCCGCCGCGCGCATCCGTTTCTCCAACTCCCCAATCGCTGCCTTCAAATCCTTGCCGACGAACTCGGTGGCCGAGGTGTCCTTGACCGGCGCGACAGTGACGTAATCCTGCTCGAACACGCTCTCCAGCACGCGGCCGATGTTCTTCTTCACCGACAGCGGCGTGATGCCGTGCGCCTCGTTCCAGGCACGCTGCTTGTTGCGGCGCCGTTCCGTCTCCTCGATGGCGAAGCGCAGGCTGCGGGTCATCACGTCGGCGTACAGGATCACCCTTCCGTCCACGTTGCGCGACGCCCGCCCGATGGTCTGCACCAGGCTGGTCTGGCTGCGCAGAAAACCCTCCTTGTCGGCATCCAGAATCGCCACCAGCGCGCATTCCGGTATGTCGAGGCCCTCGCGCAGCAGGTTGATGCCGACCAGCACATCGAAAACGCCGAGCCGCAGGTCGCGGATGATCTCGATGCGTTCCAGCGTATCGATGTCGGAATGCAGATAGCGCACCTTGACGCCGTGCTCGTTGAGGTAATCCGTCAAATCCTCGGCCATGCGCTTGGTCAGCACGGTCACCAGCACGCGGTCGCCGTGCTCGGCGGTGCTGCGACACTCGGCCAGCAGGTCGTCCACCTGGTGCTCGACCGGGCGCACCTCCACCATCGGGTCGATCAGCCCGGTTGGGCGGATCACCTGTTCGGCGAAAGTCCCGCCGGTGCGCTCCAACTCCCACGGCCCCGGGGTCGCCGAGACGAACACGGTGAGCGGGCGGAACCGCTCCCACTCGGCGAAATTCAGCGGCCGGTTGTCGAGGCAGGAGGGCAGGCGGAAACCGAACTCGGCGAGGATCGACTTGCGCGCGAAGTCGCCGCGCTCCATGCCGCCGATCTGCGGCACCGTCACGTGGCTTTCGTCCACGATCAGCAGCGCGTTCTCGGGCAGGTACTCGAACAGCGTCGGCGGCGGCTCGCCCGCGTTGCGGCCCGACAGATAGCGGGAATAATTCTCGATCCCCTTGCACGACCCCGTCGTCTCCATCATTTCGATGTCGAAAGTCGTGCGCTGGGCCAGCCGCTCGACCTCCAGCAGTTTTCCCTGGGTGGTGAATTCGGCCAGCCGTTGCTGCAACTCCACCTTGATGTCGCGGATCGCCTGGGTCAGCGTCGGCCGCGGGGTCACGTAGTGGCTGTTGGCATAAACCGTGATGCTGTCCAGCTGCGCCGCCACCTCGCCGGTCAGCGGGTCGAACTCCGAGATCGTCTCGATATCGTCGCCGAACAAGGTGACCCGCCAGGCGCGGTCCTCGTAGTGGCTGGGCCAGATGTCCACCACCTCGCCGCGCAACCGGAAAGTGCCGCGCGCGAAAGCGGCGTCGTTGCGCCGGTACTGCAACTCCACCAGGCCCTTGGCGAGTTTGTCGCGGTCGATCCGCCCCCCGGTCTCCAGCTTCACCACCATCTTCGCATAGGTCTCGACCGAGCCGATGCCGTAGATGCAGGAAACCGAGGCGACGATGATGACGTCGTTGCGTTCGAGCAGCGCCTGCGTGGCAGCGTGACGCATGCGGTCGATCTGATCGTTGATCTGCGCGTCCTTCTCGATATACGTGTCGGTGCGCGGAACGTAGGCTTCGGGCTGGTAGTAGTCGTAATAGCTGACGAAATACTCGACCGCGTTGTCCGGGAAGACCGCCTTCATCTCGCCGTAGAGCTGGGCGGCGAGAGTCTTGTTCGGCGCCAGGATCAGGGCCGGCTTCTGCACCGCCTCGATCACCTTCGCCATGGTGAAGGTCTTGCCCGATCCGGTGACGCCCAGCAGCACCTGATCCTGCTCGCCGGCTGCGATGCCGGCGACCAGGTCGCGGATTGCGGTGGGCTGGTCGCCGCTCGGCTCGAAGTCGCTGACCACCCGCAGCCGGTTGGTGACCGGCCTGGCCGCCTGTTTCTGCGGCAGGAAGGTGACGGCGGGGGGCCGGGTCACGACCATGGACATCGGGGCACACTCCTCGCCGCACAGGTGGCAGCGCGGGGCCGGAACGTCCAGCGACCGCCGGCCCCCGGCCCCGCGCCGAGATCGCTATTTGGTGGTCGGGGGAGCCTTCTGCGGCAACGGCCGCTCCGGCCGCAAGGTGCCGAAGCCGGGCGGCGTGGCCATCGATTTGGCCAGTTTCGAGGCTTTCGGCTTCTTCGGTTCACGCCCGCTGCGTTTCTGACCTTTCGCCATGGTGATGCTCCTCCTGGGTGGAATGCCCGCCACAAAAGGGGGCCAATCCGCCCGCCCGCGTCAAGCGAAAGAAGAACGGGGACGCGGCTATTTCCGTCCCTTCGCCCAGACCTCATAGCGGGCCTTCGCTTCCGCATTCGGCGGATACAGCCCAGGCAGCGCCGCGCCGCGTGCCACCTCGCCCATGATCCAGCCCTCCAGCCGCTCCTGCGCCACCGACTCGGCGAGGACGGCGGCGACCAGCGCCTGCGGGATCACCACCGCGCCGTCGCCGTCCGCCACCACCACGTCGTCGGGGAACACCGCGACCCCGCCGCAACCGATGGGCTGCTGCCAGTCCACGAAGGTCAGCCCCGCCACCGCGGGCGGCGCGGCGGCACCCTGGCACCACACCGCCAACCCGGTGGCGAGCACGCCGGCACGGTCGCGCACCACCCCGTCGGTCACCAGCCCCGCGACACCGCGCCGGACCATGCGGGCGCACAGGATGTCGCCGAAGATGCCGGCGTCGGCGACGCCCATGGCGTCCACCACGGCGATGCAGCCCGCCGGCATGGCCTCGATCGCGGTACGGGTGGACTTCGGCGAGGACCACGATGCCGGCGTGGCGAGGTCCTCGCGCGCCGGCACGAAGCGCAGCGTGAAGGCGCGGCCCACCCGGCGCGGCTGGTCCGGGCGCAGCGGCGCGGTACCGCGCATCCAGACGCGGCGCAGCCCCTGTTTCAGCAGCACCGTGGTGAGCGTTGCCGTCGACACGCCCGCCAGCGCCTCGGCGATATAGGAGTCCAGGGTCATGGCGATTTCCTTCCGCGACCCGCCGGACATGGTGGTGTCCGGCGGCAAGGGAAGGCGGCCGCGCTGTTCTTCCCCTAGCTCCAGATTTCCATCTCGCCGGGGCCGCGGGCCTTGCCGTCCGGCAGCGGGCCGGGGTAGCCGAACAGCCAGCCCTGGCCGTACTGCACGCCGAGTTGGCGCAGGACTTCCGCCTCGGCTTCGATTTCGACCCTTTCGGCGACGATCTCGGCCCCGGCCGCGCGGACGATCTCGACTATTCCGGCGACGAAGGCACGTTCCCGTCCGTCCTCAGCGATGCCAGGAATGTTGGACCCGTCCAGCTTGACGATATCGGGATTGAGCGCGCGCAGCAGCCGGATGTCGGCGGCTCCGGCGCCGAAATCGTCGAGGCAGAACGCGATGCCGAGCGATCGCAGCGCTGTCGCGGTGAGGTC